>Ga0114957_1000004_pt1 | contig 321111 bp, 277 predicted proteins | sample BantaG_FD_87175 | JGI IMG/M metagenome (GOLD analysis project Ga0114957, IMG submission 87175) | Marine algal microbial communities from Bantry Bay, Ireland - BantryBay_4 metaG | ecosystem: Host-associated > Algae > Red algae > Unclassified | place: Bantry Bay, Ireland | collected 2014-11-21 | reverse complement strand
GTAGATGCTTGATCACCGCCTCCTTGTACGACCATCATTTTAACATCCCAGTTTACGCCTACTACTCCTTTACCATTGTTACCCTTAGCACCGATAATTCCGTATAGCGGCACGGCATGACCACCTTCATCAAATATATCTGGATTATCTCGATCGGTATCCCATCCAAAATAATCGTCTACGTAACCATTCCCATCATCATCTTGACCGTTATCTCTTATTTCTGCTTCATTTATCCAAATGTTTTCCATAAGATCTTCGTGGTCACCATCTAAGCCATCATCGATTACTGCCACAACGATCTCGTCACCGTTTATAGTCGAACCACCAGTGGTAAGATCCCATGCCTCTTCTGCGTCATAGTCTGCATCTAGGATGCCACTATCCTGACCAGTATTTATATAATGGTATAGCTTATCAAATTCAGGATCATTTGGAATAACTCTCTTTTTAATAATATGGTTATGCTGACATACTTCGAAGAATGATTCTTGCTCAAGTTGTTTCATTAATTTGATCTCTGAGACTTTTTTATAGTCTACAGTTACCTTCCAGATATTGAGGGGTACATCTGTGACCTGCTCTAGCTTATAAGGTGTATCAGATGCTATTGCTTTGTTAATAAATTTATGGAGCTTAGGAGTCGTAACACCTACAGGTACTTTTACTAGCACCTCACCTTGCCGGTAGGATAAGGCTTGTCCACTAACACTCAAGCTCACAAAAACCAGACTAAATAATAATATAAATACTAGAGCTTTTTTACTAAATATCATCTTACACCAATATAGATATTTTCCTAATTATGGATGATTCATACAAGACTATTATCTAATATAAATATGTCTTAGATTAACGGTAAGTAACAAATGTTAAAAATATTTAATATGTATTTAAATAATCATATTATTTATTGTAGTAATATATTAATGACTATATTGCAGTCGATTTTACATAGTTTTATATGTAATATATTACTCAAAGTAAGTTAATACAAATGCGAAAACTACATTTTACCGCAATCTTAGTCGTTCTTTTTGCCACATCTAGTCTCATGGGACAAAGCTTATTGAAAAAAGCAAATAAGCAATTTGATCTCAGAGCATATGATCAAGCGATTGAAAATTATCTACAAGTCGTTAATAATGATCCTTCTAACAATGAGGTAAAACTCAAATTAGCTGAATCATATAGACTGACTAATCAATTTATAGAAGCTATTAGCTGGTATAATAAAGCTAATGCAGGTGATTCTGCCTTCGCCAATGATATGGTCATCAATTATGCTCATACGCTTAAAAACGTAGGGCTTTATGATAAAGCTCAGAGAGTCTATCAACAGTTCGCATCTATAGATGAGAATGTAAGTAACCATTTTGTGCAGAGCTGTGATTATGCTAAAGAGTTACTTGAGCAACAAGATATGTATAGAATTCAGATGATGAAATTTAATACTAAGTCATCTGATTTTGGTGTTTCATTTTTTAATGATCTATTGGTTTTTTGTTCTTTTGATAATACGGCGAAAGGTGTTTCAGCTAATCAGGAGTCTGGTAAAACAGGAAACGTTTTATACATAGAAAATGAAAATACTACAGGAGTAGAGAAACTTAGATCTCAGATCAAAGAGATGTATGGAATCGGTCCTCTTAGCTACTCTGCTAATGATAGAATGGTAGCATACACTAAGAATAACTTCAAGAATGGATACAAGCAGGTGTACCATGATGAGGAAAACATGAGTATTTATTATGCCCTTGTGGATGAAAATGGTGACTTCGAACTAGAGAAGCCATTCCCATTTAATGGTTCTGATTACTCTACAGCATTTCCGCATTTAAGTTTCGGTGGTTCTGCACTATATTTTTCTTCTAATAAGTTAGGTGGTTTTGGGGGCTTTGACTTGTATGTTTCTTATTTGAAAAATGGAGAATGGTCAAGACCAGAAAATCTAGGTCCAGCGGTAAATTCTCAAGGAAATGAGATAACTCCTTTCTTAAAAGATGGTGAGTTGTATTTCTCTTCAGACTATCAACAAGGACTAGGTGGTTACGATATATTTAAAAGTAAAGTAAAAAATGGTAAATGGTCTTTTGCTGAGAATATGGGTAAGGGAATTAATTCTCCTGGCGATGATTATTACTTCACCATGAATCAGTATTCAGGTGAAATGTTTTTTACCTCCAACAGAATGGGTGGTAGAGGAAATGATGATATCTATGTAGCATCTAAAAAAGAATTTATAGAGTTAGCAGTCACAGATGTGGATGCTAATAAACCAGCAGCAGCAGTACTTAATCAGCCTAAGCCCGGTATGGTATCTGGTAATGCTATCAATGTAACAGTTGCAGGTGTAGATGACAATACTGCTGTAGCAACCACTGTAACGAATAAAACTGAAGTAGAGGTGATAAGCGATCTTAAGAAGGTTGAGTCATCATATTCTAAAGTAGCTAATACTAAAGCATCAAGCTTTACTACATTCTCAAATAGATCATTATACGGAGCTAGAAAAATCTCCTATGGAGAAATTATTAATACTAATAGTTCTGTATTCTTTATACAACTAGCTGCACTTAAGCACTCAAGAGGGAGCGTGGAACCATATAATGGTTTATTACAGTTTGGTAACTTATATAAGTTTTACAAGACTGGAGCTACTAAGATTAAGTTAGGATACTATGTTGATAGATTTGAGGCTGATGATGTATTGAGGAAGGTTAAGAGTATGGGGTATAGAGACGCATTCGTGACTAACGAACCTATGAACGATTCTGATATGGAACTAGTGATGTCATCTAATACATACAGTACTGGATCATCTTACAATAATGCTTCTACAGTGTCTTCTTCGACGACTGTTAGCACTGTTGGTGGTAACTATAAAGTGAGACTAGCAGCTTATGAAGACCCTCTTTGGTTTGATGTAGAAGAAGTAAAAGATCTAGGCTCTATAGAGCAATGGTCAAAAGGGTCATGGACCATATTTATCCTTAGTGGGTATAACACATTAGAACAGGCACAATCAGCACTAATGAAAGCCGAAAATAGAGGGTATTCAGATGCAGAGATTGTAATTGATAATAACGGAATTCTTGAAAGATTATCAAGAAACTAGAAAAAACTTTGAGTATTTATTAAGGCGATGTAGAGAAATCTATATCGCCTTTTTTATGTCTAAGATACTTGGATTTAGTGCATTCGATCTCCCCGGACTTCAAGGCCTTTTATCATTTCAGCTTCATATTCTAGATACTCCTTCCACCTTGTCATTACACGGTCTTCATCAAAATACAGCTTAGCAAGCTTGATAAACATCTTATAATGTCCTGCTTCAGAAACCATAAAGTGATGGTAAAACTCTTGTAATTCTTTTTCTTTGAGATTAAGAGAGAGTAATCTAAATCTTTCGCAACTACGAGCTTCTATTAAAGCAAAGGTGAGTAGTTTTTCTAAAAGGCGATCTTCTTTAGTACCTCCTTTATCTTGAAACTTAATCAGTGCATTTACATAGAGATCTTTACGTTGCACACCTAATGTTAAGTTCCTTTTGCGTAGTTCTTTAACTACCATTCTAAAGTGACCCCATTCTTCAGTAACAATAGGGGATATCTCGTCAACAAGTTCCGTGCGTTCAGGATAGTTTGTGATCAGGGATATACCAGAGGTTGCAGCTTTTTGTTCGCAGTAAGCATGATCAGTCAGGATATCTTCTAAGCTCTTTTCTGTAAGATCGACCCATCTAGGATCAGTAGGCAGCTCAAGCCCAAGTTTAGTTTTTGCCAAGATCTAAGAATTTTTAAGACACTCTGCTTGATTCATTAAGAAGTCTACTTCATATATTTCGTATTCTTCATATCCAGTGCTCCAGATTACTCCTATTTTGTCAAGTTCAGTTTTAGATAACATCTTAAACTCGGACTTTTCCATCGGGTAGTTGGTTTGATAGACGGTAACACCTGTTAGCGGCTCTATTAAGCCTGTAGCTGCTGATATGTTGTATAAGTTGACCGTCTCACCATTGATCAGCTTAATCCTAATACCGCTTCCTTTATCTAAGGATCCATAGGTTTTATTAGCTTTGATAGAGGCTATCCTTACTTCGAATGATAAGTAGTATAATCCACCTACTTTCGATAATTTTGCGTTGCAAGTGAGATAATCTTTTTCTTTAAAATAACTTTTGATATTGGGGTGGGTATAGCCAAATAGGTAACCGCTTTCTAGTTCAGTCCTTTCTTTTCTTGTGCGCTTATCTATTCCTTTTAGTTTAACCTTACACTCTACCTCGGGTGGGTCTCTAAGGACGTCGGTATTATCTGTTTCAAAAGAGTAATAGGTCAGCTCTCTTTTGATATCTCTATCTCTTATTTGCGCCTCTGTAAGTGGCTCCTCTATATTAGTTAAGTTTTGTTCAGCATTGATTGCTATTTCAGTATTCCCAGTGGCAGTTTCGTTTCCAGTCATTTTAGAGTCAAACAAAAAACTATCTCCTGAGAAAGCAATGTAATTTTGCTTCAGATTTTCATATGCCTTTCTGTCAAAACCTTGTTTGTCTAGTCTGTCAACAGATATTTTAAATGGCTTAAAGGCGTCCATTTCTTTTTCAAGATCATACTCTAATAAGTAGTACTGTAGTTTTCGTTCTTCTAATCTTTTTAGCGCGAGGTCATCTCTATTTTCTTTTTTTGCTTTCTTGATCTCTTCCTTGACTACCTTGATATTATTCTTATTATTAAACTGATTCTGCTTTAATTCTTCAAACTTTGTTTGGATATCAGTCCGTAGTAATTCGTAGTCATCTTCCTCTTTATTAACGTATGCCATATGAGCAGGCGCTGAGATGTTAGATATCGATACGGTAGAACTATCTATATCTTCCTTGTAATCAGACCATGTACCATCAGGATTTATAATTATTTTTTGGCCATTCTGTGAGGTTATCACCTTCTGACTGAGCGCAGGTAAAGCTGCAAAGCAAAGACTACTTAGTATTGTTAGAATTAATGATTTGCTCACCTTTTTAGTTAATTTTGGTGCTATCGAATAAAGACTTGAGACTTTACTCATCAAAGATTGATAACCAAATATATCAAGAAAATGATGTTGTAGCAATCTTGAAACCTTAAACAAATATTAATGAATCATAATGTATTCCTTTTTAGTGCGTTATATGCGCTATTATCGCTGTGTTTGTTAGGTTTTTTTGATGTTATGTTGATTTTAAATTTAGAGAATCAATCCTAATTATTTGCGTTTTATAAAAGGAATGATGAAGTAAACTTCTCTGTTATAGGCTAATGAGGCAAATTATAGACTTTGTAATATTTATTGTTGGAGATTTTCCTGTTAGGATATGGGATATTCTTGATGTGGTTATAGTATCCTACTTGGTATACCGAGTATACAAATTGTTGCGGGGCACTATTGGTTTTACAATATTCATCGGAGTCTTAGCACTTTCAGCTGTGTGGTGGTTAGTAGGCGTACTAGATATGAAACTGCTAACATTAGCGCTAGGAAGGTTCTTTGCATACGGTGTTTTAATTTTGATAATTGTCTTTCAGCAAGAGGTGAGGAGATTCCTGGTGCTTTTAGGTGATACGACACTCAAGGGAAGAATGAATTTTCTAAATCGTTTTTTTGGTGACTCACAAAATCGTGAACATGAAGTTAGTCCTAAGGTCAATGATGTATATGAAGTGATAAAGCATCTGAGTAAGACTAGGACAGGAGCTCTGATAGTATTTGATAGAGATTCAGGCAGCTCTCATCTCCACTCTTCTGGGGTTAAGATAGATGCAGAGCTATCAGCTCCATTATTAAATAATATTTTTTTTAAAAATGCCCCATTGCATGATGGTGCATTGGTCATTAATAAGAGTAGAATAATGAGAGCAAGTGTTATTCTGCCAGTAACCAAAAAGTTGGATATAGCTAATAAATATGGACTTCGACACAGAGCAGCTTTAGGCATTTCTGAATTTGCAAATGTATCTACACTCATCGTGTCTGAAGAGACTGGTGCAATATCTACAACCTCTGGAGGTAAGTTGCGTATGAATATCAAAGACCAACAGCTAAAAGATTATTTGAAAAAGCATTTATAAATAACTAGATGAAAGCAGTACAAGAACATATAAAAAAGAATAAAAAAAGATATTTAGATGAGCTACTAGAAATCCTTAAGATACCATCTATCAGCGCAGATAGTAAATATGATAAAGAGGTAAGAAAAACGGCAAAGTTTATAGCTACTAAATTAAAAGAAGCTGGAGCAAAAAAAGTAAAATTGTATGAAACCAAAGGGCACCCAATCGTCTATGGAGAGAAGCTAATAGATAAGTCATTGCCAACAATCCTAATCTATGGGCACTATGATGTACAACCACCAGACCCTTTAGAGTTATGGGATTCACCACCGTTTGAACCTGTCATAAAAAAGACAAAACTGCATCCCAAAGGAGCAATATTTGCTAGAGGTGCATGTGATGATAAAGGTCAAGCTTATATGCATGTGAAGGCATTTGAGAGTATGGTTGCAACAGACTCACTTCCTTGTAACGTCAAATTTATGATAGAAGGAGAAGAAGAAGTAGGGTCTGATAATCTAGGTATTTTCTGCAAGGAGTATAAAAAAATGCTGGCTTGTGATGTTGTGTTATTATCTGATACCTCGATTATAGCTAATAATGTCCCATCAATTACTACTGGGCTTAGAGGACTTAGCTATCTAGAGGTGGAGGTAACAGGACCTAATAGAGATCTGCACTCAGGTGTCTATGGTGGAGCGGTAGCCAATCCTTGTAATATCCTATGTGATATGATAGCCTCTATGCATGATAAGAATAATAAGATTACAATACCAGGCTTCTACAAAGATGTCAAAACCGTAAGTGCTAAGGAACGCAAAGAAATGAATAAAGCACCTTTCTCGCTTACTGCTTACAAAAAAGAATTGAAAGTAAAAGATGTGAGAGGGGAGAAGGGATATACAACCTTAGAACGAACATCTATAAGACCTACTTTAGATGTAAACGGTATTTGGGGAGGGTATATAGGCGAAGGAGCTAAAACCGTCTTGCCGTCAAAAGCATACGCTAAGATTAGTATGAGGCTGGTACCTAATCAAGACTCAGCAACTATCACAAAGCTATTCACCAAGCACTTTAAGAGTATTGCGCCAGCAGGAGTTACAGTCAAAGTGACACCTCATCATGGAGGTGCTCCAGCAGTTACACCGACTAATACGCCAGAATATAAGGCAGCAGCACTTGCACTAGAGAAAACGTTTGGTAAAAAACCGCTCCCGCAGCGATCGGGGGGGAGTATTCCTATAGTCGCCTTGTTTGAAAAAGTTTTTGGTGTAAAGTCTGTTTTATTAGGCTTTGGGCTTGACTCTGATGATATTCATTCCCCCAATGAACATTTTGGACTATTTAATTTTTATAAAGGAATAGAAACGATTCCTTATTTCTATAAGTTTTATTGCGAACTAAAAAAATAACAGTGAAATCTTTATCAATCATTATATTATTATTTGTATCACTACAGCTGAGTGCACAGAGAATTATTTTAAACAGCTATGAGGATAGCCTAAGTTATAGCATAGGCGTAGTACTTGCACAAAACATTAAAGCAGAAGGTGTTAAGGGCGTAGATCCATTTATGCTAGCCCAAGCAGTTCAGAATGTCTTAGATGGTACGCCCCTCAGTGTAGATAAGATGGAAGCAGATAAACTATTTAAAAATCATTTAAATCAATTAAGAAATAAAGTAGGTATGGAAAATAAATTAGCGGGAGAAAATTTCCTTCAAGAAAATGCAAAGAATGTCAATGTACATATCTTGCCAAGTGGATTGCAGTACGAAGTGATGACAGCAGCTCCTGATGGAGCACCAGCAGTACACCCTACGTTAGACAGTGAAGTCACTACACACTATCATGGCACGTTGATAGACGGTACGGTATTCGATAGCTCGGTCCAGAGAGGAGAGCCAATTAGTTTTCCACTGCGTAACGTTATACAAGCATGGCAACAGGTTGTACCTCTTATGAAAGTAGGCGAAAAGTATAAAATCTATAGTCCATATAATCTTGCATATGGCGAAAGAGCTGCAGGGCCAACTATCAAAGCATTTTCTGCTTTGATATTTGAGATAGAGTTGATCTCTATCAATTAGGGTATACTATCCATGCATATTGATATAATAAGTTGTGTTCCTAATTTGCTAGCATCTCCTTTAGAGCACTCTATACTTAAGCGGGCGCAGGACAAGGGATTGCTTAAAGTTGTTGTGCATGACTTGAGAGAATTTGGTATAGGTAACTATAGACAAATCGATGACTACCAATATGGAGGTGGGGCTGGAATGGTATTGATGCCCGAGCCACTAAGTCAAATGATAGAAAAACTCAAACAAGAAAGGGAATACGACGAGGTCATCTATTTAGCGCCTGATGGAGAATTACTTACCCAGGGACTAGCAAATAAGCTGTCATTATCAGAAAATCTAATGTTTATCTGTGGGCACTACAAGGGAATAGATGAGCGTATTAGAGATCTGTATGTGACTCAAGAGATTTCGATTGGTGATTATGTATTGTCTGGAGGAGAGCTTGCTGCTTTGGTTCTGGTTGATTCTCTAGGTAGGCTCATACCTGGTGTGCTTAATGATGAGAGTTCGGCACTTACGGATTCATTCCAAGATGATTTATTGGCACCACCAGTCTACACAAGACCTGCAGATTTTAAAGGTAGCAAAGTGCCTGATGTGCTTTTGTCGGGGCATGATAAAAAGATAGAGGACTGGCGTTTCGATCAGGCTGTACAACGAACCAAAGAGCGAAGACCTGATCTTCTTAATGATTCTGAGTAGTGCAAGAAACTACAAAGTCCTCTAAGTAAGAAAGTAAACCATAATAGGTGATAAAATCATTGTGCCATCTAATATACCTGAGTAATAGTAGTCGGACTTTCGCTTAGATGCATATAGAATGATGAATATCAAAAAAATGTAAAAGGCAAACAAAACAGTGTAAGCTTCATTATTGATAGCTCCTTGTGATCGCAGCGAGAAGTTGATTAAGAGAATTATAAAAACAGTAATAAGACTAAGCTTCCTAGCTCCCTCAATGCCTAGTTTATGAACAATGGTCTGGACTTGAGTCTGCTTATCAATCTCATGATCACGTATATCAAAAGGAATTGTAATTGCAAAAACGAATAAGATACGCTCGGCTACTAGTAATGTCATCACTATAGGTTTAATATCACTTGGGGTGAAAATCAGTGGTATGTATGCTGTGATATATGCCCACACTATAGCAATTAAGAATATTTTTATATAATTAAAATCTCTAAGTCTATACTTATTCTTAAATACAGGCAGTACGTAAGCAATAGAAAATAGGGAAGGTAAGACTAGAAATATCATCACCTTTAACGGTAAGAAAAAGAATAACGTTATGCACCCGATTAAACCTAGGACTGCATAAAATTTAATATGTGATTCATACTGCTTGATAATAGTGAATCTACCTTCCTCTATCCAAGAAGGCATACGTTGAAACCCAATAATCCTATGGGTACAGTAAATAAATACTGTGGCAGCAAAAGAAAACAAGTAGTAATGTAGACTAACCTCAAGGTTATAAAGAATACTCGTCTGATATATTAAAGCAACAGCAGCAATCCCTATATGCAGACTACTGTAAATGTAGAAGTTAATAAATTTGATGAGAAGATTCACATGATTAAAGCCTCTAGAAGTATTTGAAGTTGTGATTGTTTTTAATTTTCAATAGCACTTCGTAGATAAGCTTAATTACATTTTCCACATCATCTTTATGCGCCATCTCGACGGTTGTATGCATATATCTAAGGGGTAAAGATATCAGTGCCGAAGGTACACCTCCATTGCTATAGGCAAATGCGTCTGTATCAGTCCCCGTTGATCGTGAAGATGCTGAGAGTTGATATGGGATTTTTTTCTTTTTGGCAGTATCTATGATTAAATCGAGCAAGTTTGTCTGTACTGCAGGCGCAAAGGTTAATGATGGGCCTTTGCCGGCTATTGTATCTCCTTGTATCTGTGGTTTTACTAGAGGAGTATGCGTGTCATGGCATACGTCTGTTACAATAGCCACATTCGGTTTGATGGTGTCAGCTATCATCTCTGCACCTCTCAATCCTATCTCTTCTTGCACAGCATTGACGATGTAGAGAGAGTATGGTAGCTTCTTCTTGTTCTTCTTAAGTAATCTTGCTACCTCAGCTATACAGAATCCACCCATACGATTATCTAATGCTCTACCCACATAGTACCTATCATTAAGCATATGCAACTCGTCAGGGTAAGTGATTACACATCCGACATGGATTCCCATTTTCTCGACTTCTTCCTTATCCTTTGCACCTACATCTATAAATATATTTTCAGTAGTAGGAGAGAGGTTAGCATTTTTTCCTTTCCTAGTATGTATGGCTGGCCAACCAAAAACTCCTTCAACTATCCCTTTTTTAGTATGGATATTTACTCGTTTAGATGGGGCAATGATATGATCTGATCCTCCATTTCTGATGACGTTAATGAATCCCTTATCTGAAATATAATTTACAAACCAAGAGATCTCATCTGCATGACCCTCGATGACTACTTTGTAATCTTGACCTGGGTTTATAATCCCATAGAGTGTGCCATAGTTATCAAGCTCCCATTCGTCAATAAAGGGAGTGATATACTCTAACCATATTTTTTGACCTTCTTTTTCAAAGCCAGTAGGAGAGGCATTATTCAAATATTTCTTCATGAACTCCTCTGAGCTCTTATTGATAATTGACATGTGTGGTTCTACGTTAGTTATGAGTCCAGTTTTCGGGATCTTGACTCCAAATTTTTAGTAAATCTAATTCTTGTGGCTGCACAAAATTGTCTTCTGCAGCAATTGTTATGAGATTTGTATAGTCTGTTAAAGTCGCATATTTGCAATCTGCTCTTTCAAAGTTCTTCTTCGCTTTATCTAAGTTATAGCTAAATATTGCTAACACCGCTACCACATTTACACCTGCTTCTCTCAGGTCTTCTACGGCTTTGATGCTGCTACCTCCCGTTGATATCAGGTCTTCTATGACTATGCAATCTTGTCCAGCTTTTACTTGGCCCTCAATCGTATTTAGTCTTCCGTGTCCTTTAGCCTTAGATCTTACATAGGCAAATGGAAGGCTCATGTGATCTGCCAGCAAAGCCCCATGTGCGATTCCGGCTGTCGCTACTCCTGCAATTAGATCAACAGATTCATAGCTCAGACATTGCTCTGCAAACCCTTCTTTTATCATGCTTCTGATTTCTGGATGTGCAAGCGTTATTCTATTGTCACAATATATTGGAGACTGCATGCCTGATGCCCAAGTGAATGGGTTTTGAGGACTTAATTTAATTGCCTTTATTTGCAATAACTTTCGTGAAAGGGAAGAACTTATATTCATCTATTTTACTCTACTTCTAAGCAGCGCAAATGTACAAAATCTACATCAAAGACACACTGTTGGTTTTGATAGATTCTAAGGATCTCAAGAAGACAAAATCAACTTTAGGTAATGAGTTGGTTACTAAGTATGCTGGAAAGAAAAAGTATCTCTTAAACTTTATCGATAAAGCGGAAAAGGATACCAAGTGTAATTGCATAATCATACATGCTGAGGACCTTAAAATGTTATGGAAGGACTTTAAGTCTTTATTCAAAATAGTAAAAGCCGCAGGAGGGCTTGTATTGAATAAAAAGAAAGAAGGGCTATTAATTTACAGACGAGGATTTTGGGATATGCCTAAAGGTAAAATGGAAAAAGGCGAAAAGAAGATGGTCGCAGCAGTAAGAGAAGTGGAGGAAGAGACTGGAGCGACAGATCTTTTTATTGAGGGTAAACTAGCAACCACCTACCATACCTACAAATACAAGATCAATAAGAGAGTGCTTAAAAAGACTTACTGGTATCTGATGCACACTAATGTAAAAAATCTACAACCTCAGGCCGAAGAAGATATCGAGCTAGCAGAATGGCGAGACCTAGATAAGTTTTTAGCGAATAAAGATCTAGAAGTACACGAAAATATTAGAGAGTTGGTCTCTTATTATGTTAATGCTGTGCGTGTTTAAATTCAGCGATTAATTTTAATCTTCTTCATCTAGTACCTTATTGATTCTACTTTTGATATCATATAAGTGCATGTCTGCTGGATTTTCAAGTTTTTTAGATACTTTGATATCTTCTGCTATGTTTTTAAGTGTTGCGCGAGCATAAGCCATGATATCACTCTGCTTGATATCATTGTCTTCACTTTTCATTAGAGCTTCTAGTTTATCCACATACACCCTTTGAAGGTTTCTGCGGAATGGGTCTTGTGCCATAACTTTATTATTGCTAAATATGGATCTTTTAGTGTCATTAAATAGAGAAGATAGTGTATAAGCCATGTCGCCTGCTAACGTTTCATTTTCGACCAACCTATTCATTCTGTCAGTGTTGAATAAAGTATTTAAGCTTCTACTCTGTAAGTTTTTTATTCTTTCCATTGTGCCAGATGGCTCGAATCTTCTTACCAAATCATCATTGATAAGCCATTTTGGAGTATTAAATAGGTGCTTACTTAGGAACGATATTGCTCTTTCTTGCTTTGCTTTCGTTTGATGTTTGTAGGTAGGTACTTCTTGATCTGCCGTTTTAGAGATTTCTATTACTCCTCCGATATTAGCGATCACATGACCCATATACCGATTATATTGTCCAAATATTTGACCATAAATTTCTTCTAAATCATCATAGTCCTCGCCGTCACTTGTCGTCCACTCCTTTATGTTCGGCAATATTCGTTTAAGATTCTTGATGCCGTATTCGCTTGCAAGCATAGAGTCATCTCCTAAGTCTTCGGTCTGTGATGTAGGGTCTAATGGAGCACGACCTCGTTGTCTTCCATATCTAAAGATCGGTTGATCATCTCTTTCTTTAACCCAGTTATTTAGTGTTGGTCTTTCTTCTTCGGCGCTACCTATTTGAGGCAGTAATTTATAACCATAGATTATAGACCATTTATCGTAAGGACCTACATTCGGCATTAAGCCCACATCTCCATCTTCAGGTTGAGCTACATAGTTAAATCTTGCATAGTCCATAATTGATGGAGCAGTACCCATCCGTTTAGTAAAGCTTGCAGATCTTAGCGAGTCTACTGGATAAGCAACACTTGATCCCATATTATGTGGTAGACCTAAGGTATGACCTACTTCATGCGCCGAGACAAATCTTATTAATCTACCCATAATCGCATCATCGAGTTTAACTTTCCTAGCATCAGGATTAATGGCTGCTGTTTGTATAAAATACCAATTACGTAATAATTTCATGACGTTATGATACCAGATTATATCTGACTCAATTATTTCTCCAGTTCTAGGATCATGGACATGAGGACCCATTGCATTTTGTATATCTGTAGATACATATCTGATGACAGAATACCTAGTGTCCTCTGGCGACCAATCTGGATCCTCTTCCTTAGATGGTGGATCGGCAGCATAAATTGCATTTTTAAAACCTGCTTGCTCAAAAGCTATTTTTCAGTCATTAACACCAGCTTTTAGGTATGGCACCCATTTCTTAGGGGTAGCTGGATCGATATAATATACAATCGGTTTTATAGGCTCTACTAATTCACCACGAGCGTATGCTTTAGGGTCTTTAGGTTCTAATCGCCATTTCGTGATAAATCTTTTCGTTGCAGCTTTTTGTTCGTCGCTACTGTAGTCTGTTTGTTGGATAGAAAAATAACCTACTCTTGCATCATAGTATCTCGGTTGCATTGGATCCATGGGAAGGACAATCAATGATTGATTCATTTCTACAGATAGTGTTCCAGTCACACCATTATCTGGTAGATCATCGCCACCTTTGTAAGTTAGCACGTGTTTGATTTCGACATTCTCTGGAAAACTCTTCATGCTATTAATAAAGCTTCTTCCTTTATCTAACCCCTTAATACCAAAATTTTTACGTTGTCTTTCACCTACTGCACCAATCATAGCAATGTCGGTTGTAAATAGTGATTCTATATCGATGATACTGCTTCCTTCACCGCTTACTTCTATTTTAAAAACTGCTATTACTGGTTCAAAATTATTGTTACGAACAGAGTTGTAAATCGGATCTTCAAAACTTGCAACAGAGTTATATGAAACAGACCTGAGTAATATTTTTTCACCTTTCTTCTGCCATCTTATAACTTGTTGTGGCCTTGATTTGACTCCTGCACCACCAAAATTTAAGCCTTTTACAAATCCAGATATTCTACTCACTACTAGTATTTCCTGCTCCAAAATAGAATCTGGAATCTCGAAGTAATACTTACCATCTACCTCGTGGGTGCTAAATAGCCCTTTGCTAGATATAGCATCTTCAGTGATGACATCTGCAAAGCTTTTTTCTTTCTTTTCTTTGTCGTCTTTCTTTTCTTTCTCTTGAGCAAATAGATTACTTAACAGAAAGGAAAAACAAATAAGTAAGGCTAGTTTTTTCATGTTACAAAATTTAATAAACCGAATATAGCTAATCCTTAATCTCCTTGCAGTTAATACCCATATTTATCCTTCCACAATAGTTTCATTTTCTCTGTGATTTTGGCTTCAGTAGCATTATCCCCAGGTTCATAAAATTTCACTCCTTTTATTTCTTCAGGAAGATACTCTAGATCAACAAAACTTTCCTTATGATCATGAGCATATTTATAGTCTGCACCATAGCCTATGTCTTTCATCAGTTTAGTAGGAGCGTTACGCAGATGGAGTGGGACTGGCAGATTACCAGTTTCTCTCACGAGTGATTGTGCTTTCTTGATACCTAAGTAAGCCGCATTACTTTTAGGGGAGCAGGCCAAGTAGACTGCGCATTGCGACATCGGTATTCTACCTTCGGGCATACCAATATTATTGACTGCTTGAAAACAATTATTGGCAAGTAGCAATGCATTAGGGTTAGCCAGTCCGATGTCTTCTGAGGCAGATATGACCATCCTTCTACATATAAATTTGGGGTCTTCACCCCCTTCTATCATACGAGCTAGGTAGTATAAAGCAGCATTAGGATCGGTACCTCTGATCGATTTTATAAATGCAGAGATGATGTCATAGTGTTGTTCGCCACCTTTATCATAGAGTGCTATGTTATGTTGTATGGCGTTTTGAACCGACTCATTGGTTATTACTATTTTACTATTTTGTTCAGCTTGAGCGATTACAATCTCAAGGGTATTATACAGCTTGCGAGCATCACCACCGGAGTATCTCAATAATAGATCGTAGTCTTTTAGCTCTATATCTAACTTCTTGAGTTCGTAATCTTCTTTGATGGCTACATCGAGGATATTGATCAACTCATCTTTGTCCAAATGTTTTAGTATGTATACCTGACATCTAGAAAGCAATGCTGAAATAACTTCAAAAGAAGGATTCTCAGTGGTAGCCCCTATAAGGGTTACTATGCCTTTCTCCACAGCACCTAATAGGGAATCCTGTTGTGACTTGGAAAATCGATGAATCTCATCTATAAATAAAATAGGGTTTGGACTATCAAAGAACTGATTCTTCTTTGCCTTGGCAATTGTTTCTCTGACATCCTTTACGCCAGAGTTAATTGCGGATAGAGAATAGAATGGTCTATCTAGTTGTTTGGCTATAATATTAGCGAGTGTTGTCTTACCAACACCTGGTGGGCCCCACAGAATCATGGATGGAATATTACCCGATAGTATGGTGTTTCTAAGTACTGCCTTAGCGCCCACTAGGTGACTCTGGCCATGATAGCCGTCAAGTGAGTCGGGACGCATTCTTTCTGCTAAAGGAGGCATTTTTTAATACAGATTGATAAATGAAGGCAATATAGAGTAATCGATAATAATTATGTATTTTTTGCTCAATATGAAAAAAGAAGTTGAGTTTATATTCTCGGAGATAAAGGCATTATTTGAAGAGAATTCGGATACTGATAATGCCATTAAGATGGAAGCTTACATGAAAGGCCATTTTAAGATGTATGGTATTAAGACTCCTCTAAGAAAGGATTTACTTAAACCTTTTTACGCTGAAGCAAAAGCATTATCAAAGCCTGATCTCATAAGTCTAGTTAATCAACTATGGAATGCCGAGCAACGTGATTATCAGTATACAGCTATGGAATTCTTGCAGCGCAATAAGAAGAAATTTGTTATTGACGATATTGACTTTTTAGAGCGTTTGTTGGTTACTAAATCATGGTGGGATAGTATAGATATGCTGGCATCTCATATGATAGGTCATGTGTTTAAGATGGATATTAAGATTAGAGATAAGTGGTTGGAGAAATGGATGGCCTCTGATAATATGTGGCTACAAAGAACCTGTCTCATCTTTCAATTAAAATATGCCAAAGAGACTGATCTGGATCTTCTTAAATCTCTGATACTAGAGCTAAAACCTATCAATGAGTTCTTTGTTCAGAAAGCCATAGGGTGGTCTTTAAGACAAGCAGCGAGGTTTTATCCAGCTGATGTAATAGCTTTTGTAGAAGAGAATGAAGGCTTAAGTAATTTGGCTAAACGGGAGGCATTGAAGCACTTCTTATAGTTTACTTAGCTTTACAAACTACTCCAACGGTAAAGTTTAATCTATGCCCAAGCATTGCAAAAGGTATTCCCTCTAGTGATGTAATTGTAAAGTATTTCTCTAAAACTTGAATCATCTTCTCATAATCAAACCCCTTGTGACTAGTATTGATTCGCTTTACTTTATCGAGTCTGCCGATAGATGCGTTCCATATTTCTCCATAGGTATACTGATCTAGCTTTTGCTTCCTGAGTACCGTAGACTTAACCAAATATTTGAGTACAAACGGTATCTTCTTTTCATTAGGGATAGTTACAAAGAGGAAGCCATTTGTATGCTTAGCTAATGTTTTAATATATTTTTCATAGTTGTATATAGGCAGATGCTCTAGTGTTTCCATACATAAGCTGATATCAAAAACTTGTTGAGTAGGTTTAAAATCTTCATACGATTCACACTGATGGAAGCTAGTATAATCTTTGTCTTTCCAGGAATCTATTGCTAAGTCAAGCCCCCCTTCCCAATTAGCATCCCATCCTTCATAGAGTTTTGGTAATTGAGGTAAGTGATGTATTACTTTACCATCAAAGCAACCTAACTCCAAGACAGTTTCATAGTTGGGGCTATGTTTTTTAATTTTCTCCTTTAACCATGTAAAGCGAGCATTGTGTAGCTTACCTCTAAGAGTTGTTTTGGAAAATAGCCTTTTGTTATAATCGTTATCGCTCACGGATGGCTGGCCTAGTAAGGACTGTTTTTGAAAGCTTCGTTTAGCTCTTTATAATCTAGCTGCCCTTGGGTGTACTTAAGATATTCGATTATCGTAATAGCTTTTTTAACTCTTATCTGCGAACTTTTAGGTTTACCAACCATGTATAATAAACTTCGTTGTTTGCCCGGTGTCAAGCTGTGAAAAACTTCACTTCCTTCCGGATCTTGATAAAAGAGTTCTTCCATCTCCTCTGGCAGTGCCATCCCATATTTACTTTCATCTGGTTTTATTTTTACAACAACTTTATCTCCAGCTACTACTTGTAGTTTTTTTCTAAGTTCCTTGTTAAGCAATACATATGCTTTGCCCTTCCCATTGGGTATGAATGCACAATGAAACTCATCACCTTCATTCACTGATGCTATGAATCGCGATACATCTTTTTTCTTATAAAAGGCAATCAACTTTCCTGGTACTTCTACAGCATGCCCCCAAACGGAAGATTTGAGATTTTCGACGGTTCCTTTAAATGATTTTGACAAATATTTTACTACTTTAATCTGATATTATGGGCAAGATATGGCTTTTTTAAAAGACGTTAATATTTATGATGTAATAGTGGTAGGAGTAGGCTCCATGGGTGCCTCTGCTTGTTATTACTTGGCAGCAGCGGGTCTTAAGGTATTAGGATTGGAGCAATTCACTATTCCTCACGAACGTGGTTCACATACCGGTGAGAGTAGGTTTGTGCGTATGGCATATTTTGAGCACCCTGATTATGTGCCGCTGCTTAAACGAGCTTATGAGAACTGGGATCATATCGAAAAATTAAGTGGTGAACATCTTTTTCATAAGTCTGGTCTGGTTTACTTTGGACTAAATGGGTGCGAGCTGATGCAAGGAGTAAGAGCGTCGGCAAGACTTTATGATTTGCCGATAGAAGAAGTAAATAAAATAGATTCTAATAATAGATATCCACAGTTTACACTGCCATCAGATTATCAAACTATATATGAAGAAAATGCAGGGTTTGTACTGCCTGAGAAAACAATAGAGACTTATATGAAATGTGCTAGGCTCCGTGGTGCAGAGATCTTAGAGAATACTTGTTTGAAAGAATGGGAAAAATCAAGTAGTGGAATTATATGTAAAACTTCTAAAGGGATATTTAGGGCCAAGAAAATTATTTTCACTGCTGGAGGCTGGACACAAAATTTGATTCCAGATCTTAAGCATGAGCTGCAAGTCACACAACAATCTCTAGTATGGTTTAAACCAAAGGATATAGAACATTACAAAGAAGACAATTTTAGTTGTTGGTCTGTAACTGATCCAGCGTACGATGGTATGTTTTATGGATTTCCCATATTTGATGCTGGTAATCCTACTATGAAGATGGCATATCATTCTAGAGGTATAGAAAAAAGTGCTAGTAAAAAAACTAATGAGGTTACTTCACAAGAATTAGATCCCATGCGTTTCTTTTTATCAAAATATATGCACGACCTTAAAGGAGAAATCTCCTACACAAAGACCTGCCTTTATAATTATAGCAAGGATGAAGATTTTATTATCGATACTTTACCAGGCTATGATGATGCAGTTGTGATAGCCTGTGGATTTAGTGGTCACGGTTTTAAATTTGTACCAATGGTGGGGGAGGTGCTAAAGGATCTTGTTACAAAAGGCAAATCCTCTCTACCTATTGATTTTTTGAAGATTAGGTGAGCCAGATTATTAATTGACCCACCTAATCAATTTATTCTGAAACAAGAAAATCAAATTCACACCATATAGTTACAACGCCTCGTTCGGCTTCAGAAGCGATTTCAATATTCCCATTAGGCAAAAGTTGTCCTACTGCTTCGAATCGTATTGGTCCAATACTTTGACTTGGAATAGTAATAGTATTATTTGTAATTACGCCAATGACATCATCTTGATCACCTTCTAGTCCTAAAATATTTGACCATATAACTTGATTCGAGTTAGCTCCATAACTAATGTCAGTTGTAAATGGATCGACATCAATACATATTCTATTGGTTGTACTTATGTAAGATCCTGTAAAAATATCTCTGGGATCCGATATTTCTTCTTCTACTTTGCTGCAACTGATGAAAGTGAGGATTACTAAAAAAGTAAGGAGTAAAATTGAAGTGGAAGTGTTGTTAATATTCATGATAAAAGTTATTATTTTTTATGTATTTATTTGATTTAATTTTATAAATAGTATATGATGAAATGAAAGTGACTCTAATGCTTTCATGATTTTATTTTCCATATAAATGGCTTCCCTAATTATTAGCATCCATCAATCCGAGACACTCAAACTCACTGCCTAGTATAGATTCAAATGGTATATCCGCAATATTTGTTATGATAAGATTGCCAGCAACATCTATATTGTATATCGCATAATTGAGTAAGCCAAAGTCCCCGCAATTATCGATATTAACTTGTCCATCATTTATAAACTCAGTGGTAGTATTAGTGAGGTCACCATTCTCAATACCATATGGAGAGCCTGAGATAAATAAGGTAGAATTAACGACTGTTACTTTTCCGAGATTTTTTATTCCTCCGATAGTAGCATCCAGAATTGAGGTATTCTTTCCACTCGATAGACTGTACTCACTTTCGTTGTATATACCATTACCACCTGTATCGCTTATAATCATCGCATTACCAGTATTAAGATATCTGCCCTTATTGTTTAAGCCGTGATCACTTGCATTATCAATTGTTGTTACTTGAGAAGAAGGGAAGTCTTGAAAAATGCCATCATTTTCGATACCATCACCATCTACATCAGATATGTGTAAATCACCTAAACGTACAACTGTATGAGCACCTATATTTATACCATCTGATCCTGCTCCAGTGATCGTGACAGGGTTACCTTCTATATTCACATATTCTGTATCATAGGGATTGGGATCATTCAGTTCTAGCCCATTAGCCCCTACATTAGTAATATTTAGCTCAGCTTTATTCCAAATAACTGCTTCATTGTATATACCATTTGATGAAGAAGTATTCAGATCATGTATAGTCATACTAGCAGGAATATTCACATTCCAAGTATTTGAAAAATACCCAGATTTGTTCCATATAGCACTACTCTGAGTACCTGTGATAACTATATCTCTGTAGTTATAAAAGTCTCCTTCATTTTGGATGCTACGATGGCCGCCCATCGTATTGATTGTTTTATAATTGACGATAGAATCTTTGTTGATTATAGCAATAGCAGAAGATTGTGATGTGTTGTCTATGGTGAAATCACCAGTACTGCTTGCTCCCGGGAATCCATTTTGGATAACCCCCTCATTGTAGATGTTTACATCAGTTACATTCCTAAAAGAGACATCGCCTCTATTACTTATTTTGCCGTAATTAACTACCGAAGTGTCTATAGCTCCTGTACCTGGACCAATGACAAGGTCTCCATTGGTTTTTATAAATAGTAGATTAGTATCATCTATATGAATACTTTTTGCTTCAGCAAGTATGCCATTGTTTACATTGACTTGATTATCAATAGTTTCTATCCATACATTTTTTGTGTCATCTGGTACGCAGCCAGTATCCCAATTGCCAGCATTGGACCAACTAAGATTGATAGCACCCGACCAATGAACATCAGTTGTAGCACAATCAGAACATAGTGGAGATTGATTGTTACAAAAGTTTGTCCAATTAGGTAAGGCAGTATTTGAGACTAGGACCGTCACATTATTATCACATAGTCTTAAGAGACTTGGATAATAACAGGTTGCACTCATGACTTGGTTACCTGAGACGTTAAGCATTTCAAGATTATCTAAGAATCCAAAACTACGAGGTATAGTTCCAAACATATTATTGTTGCTAACATTTATCTCCTCTAATTTTGAGAGACTTCCTATTGATTCTGGCAAACCTCCAGTAAGTGCATTACTAGCTATTCTTAAAATTGTAAGACTATCTAAATTTTCTATACTAGCGGGTATACTTCCAGAGAATCCATTGCTATTAAGATTGAGTGTTTCCAACTTAATCAGATTGCCTATTGTAGTAGGGATGCTGCCATCTAAATCACATCCACCTAAGTTCAGAGAAATTAAATTTGTTAAGTCCCCTATAGCTGTAGGCAAGTTGCCTTCTAGATCTGGATTTATTGAGAGCTTTAGGCCCGTTAGTTCCGTTAAGTCACCTATCTCAGCAGGTATAGAACCATCGAGATTATTATTATTTAAAATAAGAGAGGTGACATTTAGTTTCTGAGCATCGCATAGTACTCCGTACCAAGGACTGCCTCCTAGATATCCACACGGATCACAGTTACTTACCCAACCAGTTTTATTAGTCCAAGAGTTACCTGCAGTTTGTAGGAATAGTGCTTCTAGTGCTGCGTTTTGCGGATTTATATTTCCCGATCCTGCACAGTCTAGACAATTGCCAGGTGTATTATTAGGGTCATTACAGAAGTCTTCCCATTTTGCATTTAAACTATTACCATTGCTAATATTTGAATTGGTGAAACCAGCGCTACATAAATTAGATAAATGAGGGTGATAGCAGCCAGAAAGGTTATTTGAACGTAGAATGAGATCAGACAAATTTGAAAGATTCCCGATTTCGGATGGAATATTGCCAGTGAGGTGATTACTATATAAGAGAAGCAAAGTTAAATCTGAAAGGTTGCCTAACTCAGGTGGTATGTTTCCAGTGAGATCATTTGCATATAAACTTAGTGATTTCAAACTTGTGAGATTACCTAACTCTGAGGGTATAACCCCATCAAGTTCATTTCCGTTTAAAATGAGGCTTACCAAACTTAAAAGATTCCCTAATTCTGAAGGGATGCTACCTGAGAAATTATTAAAACTTAGAGCGAGCTTCTCCAAATTTGAAAGATTGCCTAATTCTGAAGGTATGATATTTGTCAATTGATTTGATGACAGATCTAGGGTACTCAGGTTTGAAAGATTGCCTAATTCTGAAGGTATGATATTTGTCAATTGATTTGATGACAGATCTAGGGTACTTAGGTTTGAAAGATATCCTAGTTCAGGTATTAAAATACCAACTAAATTATTAGCTTCTAAATCTATTTCAGTTACACTTCCTGAAGCATCAGTTGTAACTCCATGCATTGTCGCTGGATTATAACTAGCGGGAGGACAAGGGGTATTCCTCACTAGCTCCCAACCAGTATTATCGGCCCAATTGTCACCATCAGTTGCAAAGTAAAATTTTCTAAGTATGCTGAATTCATCTGCTGTGCATGGAGGGCATACACCATTTTGGTTGTTGCAGAAGTCTTCCCAGTCTGTATCAAAGTTATTACCAACGCTAATATCTGTATTAATGAATCCTTGATCACAAAGTAGGGATAGTTGTAAGTCGTAACAGCCTGAGAAATCGTTTAAATAAAGCCAGAGCTCAGTTAAATTGGAAAGATTTCCTAGTTCAGACGGGATACTTCCAGTTAAGTCGTTAGAGTTTAGATGGAGAGTTTCTAAACCAATTAAGTTTCCCAATTCTGATGGTATCGCTCCTGATAAATTGTTTGTATGCAAAGAGAGACGTTCTAAGCCTATTAAGTTTCCAAGCTCAGGAGGTATGTCTCCTAATAATTGATTTTGTGCGAGTAATAAATCTGTAAGATTCTGAAGATTTTCAAATTCATTTGGTATTACACTTTTTAAGTTATTACCGTTTAAGTATAATTCTTGTAAGCTAATTAGATTGCCAAGTTCTTTTGGAATTGATCCTTCTAACTCATTATAGTGAGCATGAAGTTTTGTCAAGTTTATTAACGCACCTAATTCTATTGGCAGAATACCAGTAATGATGTTACGGTCTGAAGATATTAGGCTAGAATTGCCAAATTTAAATTCAATCAATTCATTGAGTAATCCTATAGATTGAGTCAATGAGCCTGTCAATTTATTTTGATTTAAAAGTATCTTTGTTACTCTTCCATTTATATCAGTAGTTACTCCAAACATGGTCCCAAGATCATAACTGCCTGGAGGACAATTATTATCTCTAACTAGAGACCAGCCTGTATTATCTGTCCAATTGTCCCCACCCGTAGCAAAGTAAAAATCACGTAATGCCTGGAAGTCTCCTGTATTACAGCACTGACCATCTCCAGTAGCACCAAAACTCGCCCAGTCTGCGGTAAAGTAATTATTAAGACTGGTTTTGCTATTGGAGCCTGCTAACCATATATTTAGAAGGTTAGAATCATAGCATCCAGAGAGAAGATTATCATTGACCCTATAAGAGATTAAAGTAGATAAATCTCCTAAACTAGCAGGAAGGCTACCCGATAGTTGGTTAAATGATAAATTAAGATTAGTGATTTTAGGGAAGGTCCCAAAAGCAGTGGGTATTCCTCCAATCAGTTCATTCCTGTTAAGATACAATTCTAGTATTTCTGTGAGATTACTTAATTCTTCTGGTATGTATCCGGAGATAGCATTATACTGTAAGTGTAATTTTTTAAGACCAATCATATCTCCTAAGTCTGCTGGGATCTCGCCTGCTAAGTCATTTACGTCTAGATCGATCCATTCAACTCTGTCATTACTTGCATCTAGACTGATGCCATACATCGTGCTTAGATCGCATCCTGTAGGAGGGCTGGTATTGTCTTTTACTAGAGTCCAGTTTGTGTTATCAGACCAGTCATCTCCATCTGTGTCTAGATATAACTGACGGAGCGCAGCAAAATCATCTACATGGCACTGAGATGATAAGCTATTAATCGACGATGCTATAAGTAGTATACTCAGGATTTGAATGATTTGTAGGATGGAAGTTTTCATAATAAATTAAGCTGCTTGATGAATTGTTAATAGGTGTTGTTCAAAAGCTCGGCGTATAAGTCCAGCTGTGTTTTTTGCTTGTAGTTTTTTCAACAAATTTTTTCGATGTGATTTGACAGTTTCCATACTGAGATATAGTTGTTTTGCTATCTCTACCATAGTGAGCTCATTGGCTATAAGTTTTAAAACTTCGTATTCTCTTGGTGTAATTGCACACATAGTTACTTCTGATTTATGGTTGTTTTTTAAGTGGCTTTAGTAATTGTCCTTGTTAAGGGATCTATTTAGTAATTCATTAATCTGATTAAGATCTTCATTTATATTAATCAATTGTCTTTCATGTTCAAGTGCTTCGCCATTTATGATTTGCTCTGCATTATGTAAAAGCTCTACAAGTATTTCTATCATGACTTAAAGATGAAAAGCTTCAGGTTGCTATCTCCCACACTTTTGTGTAGTTTTTTAGTGAGAAAAGAGAGGCCAGTGAAGAGAAGCGAGAAGTCGAAGGATCGGACTTAGGAAGTTTAGTGATTGTCTTAGAAGATATTATTGATTGTAATTTGACGCTAAATGATATTTTCTCTGATGAGTTTATAATTTCTTATGGTGAGTTTCACTTCAGTTCCGTCAATACTTTTGATACTTACTTTTGCATCTAATTTTTTTCTAAATGCTCTTATGAGAGAATGCCCAAATGATTCTTCTTTTTTGGATAATTGAGAGGCATCTAGTCCTATGCCATTGTCTGACACTGTCAATAAGAGTACATTATCAACTTCTTTCAGTAAAATAGAGATCACTCCAGGTGCATTGTTCGGGAAGGCGTACTTTAGGGAATTAGTAATTAATTCGTTAACAATCAGTCCAATTGGGATGATAGTCTCTACATCTAATTTTAGATCTTGTATGTCTAGGTCTAATGAGATATGGTCATTATTAACCTGGTAGGTTTGTAGTAGATCCCTTGATAATTTTGGGAGGTAGATATTCATTTCGACACCAGTGAGATTATTTTCTTTATACAGATCTTGATGAATTAGAGACATAGAATGTATCCTCGTTCTGCCCTCTGTGATAGCCTCTTTTGCTTTGAAGTCTGAGATTGATCTAGATTGAATGCCGAGCAAGGAAGATATTATCTGCAAGTTATTCTTCACGCGATGATGAATTTCTTTGAGTAGTACCTCCTTTTCTTCTAAGGCATTTGCTATGATCCCATTTTGGTTTTTGATGTGTATATTTTTGATTTTCAGTCTGTAAAATTGGAAGCCTAATACCACTAAGCCTATGAGACTTCCTAGTATTATGGTACGTTGTTGAGTTATTCTTGATTGATTTAGCTCATCTTCCAAAGCAAGTTTGTCTATCTGTGCTTCTTTCTTCTCCGTCTCATACTTGATCTCTATTTCGTTTAATTGATTGGCGATACTTTCGGTAAGGATGGAGTCTTTATTAGCTATGAATTTATTGGTATAATACAAAGCACTATCAAGCTGTTGCTGTCTTGTATATATGCCGATAATAGTATTTAGGATATCACTATAAGAGCTTTTTTGTTCATAGGACTTGGATATATGCATTGCTTCTTTTGCAATATCTAATGCTTTTTGATCATCACCGACCAGAATATAAAGAATGGCACTCTTGTGTAAAGCACCTGATAACTCATATGGAGTGCCTATGCTTCTTGTAATATTGAGGGCATCATGTATGTGTTGTTTGGCTAAAGATATTTGACCTGATTTAGCATATGCTGCAGCTAGTTTTGAGTGGCTATAGCCCTTGCCCCATATATTATTCAATTTGACATTGAGTGTATGTTGATTCTGATGATATTCAAGTGCTTTCTTCGGTTGGCCTTTAGCGGTCATTAAGACACCCAAATTATTATAGACGTCTCCCATACTGCTGCTATCACCTATAGACTTGAATACCTCTAGCGCGAATAGACCGCAATTTTCAGCTTCCTGATACATATTTCGTTCCTTAAAGTGGATCAGTTTTGCATTATTGCACATACCAATCTTGCTTTGATAATCTATAGCTTCTGCATATTGCAAGCTCATGTTAATGTGCTCCAAGAACTCAAGATGCTCTGTACGTTGTCGATGTACGAGTGCTGTTTGGTAACTTATATCAGCTAATAAAGTAGTGTCCTTACGAAACTCAAATTTTGAGAAGGCATCTTCAAATGAAGATAATGCAGCATCATAATTTCCGCTTCTGTTTTCGCATACTCCTCTATAGTAAAGAGATAGGTCTTTTATAAGGTCTTGCTCATTTGGTTGGCTTGATTGTAGTGCACTGTCTATAAATGAAAGACATTTATCAGTATCATATCTAGAGTAATGCAATGAGGAATCCAATAAACTTGAAGCCGACTCGTATTGAGATTGACCGCATAGCCCTTCAGCACAAATCAGGAGTATAAAAGAAGTGTAGAGTTTTATATTTCTTAAATGGATTATCACCTGAGCTTTAGTCAATTAAAACAATATTAGTTATGTCCTCTGGTGAATTATATATTAGAAGACCGATCATTAGTTTGGTAAAAAGTCAATATCACAATGGACAGCTAAAGGTCCTGCATAAATGGTTATAAACATATCCAAAGTTCCGTTAGGTAGGATTATACCGCTAGCCTCAACCTCAAGACCATCTATCTTTTGTTTAGAGACGAATAAATTAATACCACTTATGGTGCCAACGACATCATCTTGCGTACCATCTTGACCTAATGAATTTACCCAAATAATTGTATTCTCATTATCACCTAATTTGATACTACATTTATAGGTATCATTTTCATTGCAAAATTCTTGACCTATATAGCTACCTACGAAAACATCTCTAGGGTCTAAGATTTCTTCTTTTTTACTACAGGATATCAAAGTGGCTACTAGAAACAAAATGAATAAAAATGTGTTGGAAGTTGTTCTTAAATACATGCCTAATTATTTGGTTTTAAAATAGTTTGAGCTGAAAAGTAAAAACAACAACTTTATTAGTTTATTCATACTCATTACTACAAATTAGTCCATTGGCTTCTGTTGTATCCCACACAAAAGTGTAGTTTTGATCTGTGTGAATGATTTGTGTAATTAATGTCTACAACATGTGATCAACAATTGCATTTAAAACAAAATATTTTGTTTTAAATCTATGCCACGTTCTTGTAATTTTTGATCTCTAATTGAACGCTGGTGCCCCCTTCATTTTTGATCGTAATATCAGCCTCTAATTTTTTCTTAAAAGCTCGTATCAATGAGTGGCCAAACGAATCTTGCTTTTCCATCAATTCAATATCAGAGATTCCTATTCCATTATCAGATACAAGCAAAAGTAATTTTTCATCTACCTCAGAGAGAGAGACTGTGATTATTCCTCTTTTATTATTTGGGAACGCATATTTCAGAGCATTAGTAATCAATTCGTTTACTATCAAACCTATAGGGATTACAGTATCGACATCTAGTTTAATAGGGTCAATCTCTGTTCGGAGATCTATGGAGTTAGCATCAAGATTATAGGTGTCAAATAAGTTTTTAGAAAGCTTTGTTAAGTAAGCTTTCATTTCGATTCCGGTCAGATTATCTTTTTGGTAGAGGTTTTGATGAATTAAAGACATAGAGTGAACTCTAGTCCGTCCTTCTAAAATTGCCTCTTTAGCTTTCACATCTTTTATACTTCGCGACTGCATACCTAAGAGGGATGATATTACTTGCAAGTTGTTTTTTACTCGATGATGAATTTCTTTCAATAAAATATCTTTTTCTTCATTTTGAATATCTATTTTTTTCTTTTGACCATTGAGCCTATAGAATAAAAGACCTAATAATGTCATACTTAGCCCCAGCCCCAAAAGCCCATTCTTTTGATTAGAAATTTTGACTTGGTCTATTTCTGAGGCTAATTCTAATTGACTGATCTCATTCTCTTTTCGTTCTAGGTCAAACTCAGAATTTAATTTTTCAACTTGATTTGCTTTATCAAGACTGTATATCGAATCTTGAATGCTCTTATTGTTGTTCAAGAAGTCGTAAGCTTTTTTGTAGTCGTTTTTTTTGTACCATGCTTTTGCGAACAAGCGGTTGATTTGATCTTGTTGATAGAGATCACTACCAACATTCTCTTGTGCGATATTTAAATATTTAATAGATTCATCAGTACGACCAAGTTTGAGAGAAATAGACGCCAAGCCTATATTAGAGTTGATAATTTCAGTTTTTCCAGAGATATTTTTCCGAATATCAAACGCTTTGATAGCATAGTCGTAGGCCTTCAGGTATTTTTTTTGGTCGTCATACATAGAACTTATATTACCATAGATGTAGCCGATTAAGTTTTCGTCTATTGGTTTTCTTAATCTTGCTATTTGTTCAGCCTCCGAGTAGAGCTTAATAGCTACGCCATAGTTTTTATTAGTTTTTTCGACTATAGCAATGTTTAATAAGCAGGTTGATATTCCATTGTTATTTTTCATTATTTTGAAAATCGGTAATGCTTCTCTGTAAAAATCTGCAGCTTTAGCAGTATTACCCATTCTTCGTTGTACGACTCCTAAGGCAGAAATAGCATTAGCTAGATTATTACTGTCTTTTGCAATTTCTGATAGTTTTCTATATTCTAGAAAACTTCGATTAGCTTGCTCATAATCTGCAGAAGCAAGATAGACGGCCCCTAGTTCATATTCTGTAGCCCTAATCATGCCTTTGTTATTTATACCTTTAAAGTGATCTTTTGCATGTACTAGCTTCTCGATGGCCTTTTCGTTTTCGTTCTTAGTTTTAAGCCATTTTCCTTCAATATACATGTACATTCCTTTAGCTATTGGTAAGTCAGCATAGTTGATGATCATGCGTGATGAATCTATATATAGTTTTGACAAACTTGAATCACGCCTATAATAGCGCTCTGCAAGAATTGCATATTGATGACCTTTGATAGAGTCGTTCTCTGTCAGATGTATTATTCTTTTAATACTATCTATAGAAATCTTTTGTGCAGTAGCACTCATTGTGCAAGCCAAAAAAACTATAATATATGATAGAACTTGTAAATTGGGAACGGTTGGAAGTCGTTTCATAAGCTAATACTTTTTCTAACGGGTGTTATAGTACCGTGCAACCATAGCCAAACTATAGTACTTCAAAGTCAAGAAATAATGTATTGTGGTAGCAGTAATTTTTAACAAGCCATTTGGATGTAATAGGAGATCAAAAAAATAATTTATTTTAAAATAGCGAATTTATTTTATTCGACGGACTTGCTAAATAATATTTTTATTTTTTGCCTTTGATTAAAATAATTTGAAGTGGAAAATAATTTCATTTCTATGCCAATTTTGATGCTAACTCAGATCTTCCCTTGATATTGAGTTTAGTATAGATATTTTTTATGTGATACTTTAGAGTATTCAGGCTTATAAATAAATCTGTGCATATTATTTGGTATGACTTACCATCTAGAAGTTCTTCTACTATCTTAAACTCTTGCTTAGTAATCTTGCAGTTAAAAGTGGACTCAATACTTTCTTTGCTGACGCATTTTTCTTGATTGAGTCTTTCGAAGTTTGATAAAGCTGTCTTTATGGTAGTAAGTAGTGTCCTATCTTGAAAAGGTTTGACAATATAGCCGTAAGGCGCATGCTGCTGTGCTTCCTCTAAGGTTGCATCATCATCAAAAGAAGTTAGAAAGATGTAAGGTATATTATATTTATCATGTATTACTTCTGCGACATCTAAGCCTGTCATTCCTCCACCTAGATTTATGTCGAGGATCGCAAAATTGGGATCTCTAGAATTAAGCATGTCGAGCGCTTCTTCTCCATGATGGCTTAGTCCAGCAATTTTATAATCAGAAGTCTTTAAAAGTGAATATAAGTCCTCTGCTATAATAGGCTCATCTTCTAGTATAAGTATGCGGATGTCTGAGTTGGAAGTCATACTTTTTTCTTATTATTTGGTCTAGTCGTTTCTACAACATTATGAAATTTTACTTAAATATTTCCCACACTTTTGTGTGGGGCACTTCCCTAATTTATTAAATTTTTTAATCCTCAATACGATCTTGATTCCATTATCATAATAATATCTATTTCTGCACCTAGCGCTTACTGGTTCATATTGATGACTTATGCAGATTTACTTTAAAATTGCTTACTCAACATACGCTTAGGGATAGATATGCAATGAAATCATATCCTTGGACTGATATTTATGATATTGAAGCTTTACGAATGTCACTGATATTTACTTTTGGTTTAGAATAATCATTATCCATAGCTAATTATCTAATTTGCTCAAAATGTCATCTAACGCAGCCCTATCATAAACCTTCCCATCCTTAATTAGCGTATTAAGCTTAAGCGTATTATTAATATCATCAAGTGGATTAGCATTTAATAAAAGCAAATCAGCAATCATCGCTTCACTGATAAACCCAAGTTCATCTTGCATGTCAAAATACTCAGCTGGATGAGCAGTTGCTGACTCAATAGCTTGCAATGGACTTAATCCATAATCTACTAACTTTGCTAGCTCTTCATGTAAGCTTCTTCCTGGAGGTAGAAATAAGATAGGACAGTCAGTTCCCGCCATGAAAGTAATCCCTTTTTTATTCATTTTTCGCACCATATTTTCTGTCCATTTAACACGGTCTTTATCTGCTTGGCTAGGAGGGGTTTCAGTTATTCTTTCAATACTTTCTATCCATTTGGTTTCTACCTCTCGCGGTAAGTACTTGAAGCTCTCTTGCCATGCAGGTCTTAGAAAAGGGCGTTCGCTAAAGGCCGTGGATAACGCAAGTGTAGGTACTTGCCAAGTCCCATTTTTGAGTAGTGCGTTTAGTACTTTATCAGTATTATCCTCGTCTTGCGTTTCGTAGGCTCTTGTTCTTTGAGCGGTATGGATTCGTGAGCGTAATACTCCACCTTGATCGTTTTTACCATTAACAAGTAGGTCTCTTCTTTGGGATAATAATCCTTCCCAATCTTGTGCACAAGACATCTCTATGTTTCTGAGATGTTCCATACTATTCATGCCAGCAGATGCAGTGATCGCATCCATACTCAGCGGAATGTGCCCTGTCACCTTCAGACCTAACTCTCTAGCCCTATCCGTAACTGCTGTAAATTGCTCAGGAGTTAGCATCTCATATGCTTTGATAAGATCTACACCTATGCTATCTAAATGATTCACAATGCGTACCGCCTCTTCTACTGATCCAGCTCCGACAGACAATGGAGGGTTTGTAGGTGAGCTCCCATCATACACATTAGGCATACCATCTATAAGTGGTCCAGCTATCTTGACCCTAGGAGCTCCAGAAGGATCAGCTTCCGCTTTATTTTTCCACTCTTTTACAAAGTCAATTTTCCCTCCTGTGTCTCGCACGCTAGTTATCCCGTAAGCAAGAAATTGCTGAAACATCGTAGGTGCTAATGCTTCGATATAGGCAAAATGCACGTGAGCATCCCAGAGCCCTGGTATCAAGTATTTTCCTGAGCCGTCAATAACAACATTCTTTTCAGAATCGAATGATATAGAACTGTTTGATGTAGAATACACCTTAAGGATTTTATTCCCTTTTATAACGACGGTCCTGTTTTCTTTGAGACCATCTTTTGCATCTACGGTATTTACATTGGTGATTATGGTAGAATTTTCAAACATGGATATTGGCGAATTACATCCAAGCAAAAGGAAAACCAATAGTAAATACAAAAGATGCTTAATCATTGATATTTGTTTTAAATATTACTTCTTACCCATTACTGCTTGCGGACTATAGGTAACTTAATCTGAGAAGGATAACTTTGATTATGATAAATTATATTTCGAGCTACAATTCCCTGAGATTCATCAAAATTATTTCCACCGGTATTTAGGTTTCTGGTGAATCGCGGGAAATTACTACTCGATATTTCTATTCTTATTTTATGTCCTTTTTTAAAGTAGTTACTAGTCGACATCGGAGTCATTTCTAGTTTGTATACTTCACCTTCTTTCATAAATACTTCTTTTTCATAACCCTCACGATATCTGGCACGCTGAATAGTCTCGTCAAGATTGTAGGCTCTCCCATCTGGATATACATCTATTAGTTTGATTGTGAAATCGGTATCTTTTGCATCAGAGCCAACGTAAAGTATGCTTTCTATGAATCCAGAAATTTCTAGCCCCTCTTCCAGTGTTTCACTTGTATAAACCAGAATGTCATTACGAGTCTCCATTTGTTGTTGATCATATGATCCACCTTTTATAGCATTGCCAGTACAACACACATTCCCACCATAAGACTTAACAGGTATCATCGGATCATAAGTAAACTTGTCTAGACCTTGTTCTGTTTTGGGAGCAGTTATTTTTAAATTACCATTGCCAAATAACGTATTAGCTTGCCCATCGCTGTGCAGATAATAAGTTTTCATCTCAGTAGCTGCAGGAGGCCATTGATTTGCTGACTGCCACTTATTTGATCCCATGGTGTAGTATTGTACTCGTGGCGTTTTTTTCTTGAAATCATTGGCCTCTCCTTTTAACCATAAATCAAACCAACTATATATCTGCTCATCATAGTTTAATCTTGCATCACCTACGCTTCGTTCTCCGACTATTGTGTTTTCTGTGGCTCTGGTAAAAGAGCAGTGCAGGGTAGGAGCTATAACTAAGTACTGATTATCTGTTACCTCTTTATCTTCTAAACTGCGTACATAATTAAATAGCTCAAGATTAGGGCTTATCGATACATCATACCATGAGGTAAACCAAAAACTTGGTGTTTCGAATCCCATATTATCATGATAGAGTCCCCCTTTAAACCATGCAGGATCATTTGGTTTTCTTCTAATTAGGTCATCAAATATCTCTTCTTTGCCGTTGATGTTTTTTATGATGTCTGACACGGGTAAGTGTGCTAGTGCTTCTGACATGTCTACATATGGATTCTCAGGAGCAAGATCATAGAATCTAGAAATTCTTTTTAGATCTTCTTGTGAAGCACCTGCTGGGATTCGAGGTTTAAATTTGTCATGCTCTACTCCATACAGCCATGAGGTGAATAATAATTGATGAGCCCCACCTCGATACCAGTTTCCTTGTTCGTAATAGTTGCCTACTTTACCTACTCCTGCACCATAAGCTTGTGGTACCATGCACGCATGAGCAGGATGGTCAAGTGCTGATACCGCCATTTGCCACTCTGCAGTTGACGAACAACCTAGGGTTCCTATCTTACCATTACTCCACGTTTGATCCTTTAACCAAGAGAATGCATCGTATCCATCTGTCAATGGAACACCCAGTATATCCCATTCTCCCTCAGAGAAATATCTTCCTCTTTCATTCTGTACAACATAGGCATAACCTCTCTTAACTGCTTCATAGGCACGTTCTGCTGTGCGTGTGCGCTCTTTGCCATCACCCCATGAGTTAAAGTTATAAGGTGTTCGAGAAAAAATTATAGGTACTTTCTCCTCTGTTTTTGGTCTATATATATCCGTACATAATCTGATACCATCTCTCATGGGCATCATTACCTTTTGGTCCACTATGGCTATCTGAGCGAGCTGAGATGAAATGTCTTTTGTCTGCGCATCGGCATTTGAAACAAGAATTAATACACAAAAAATATAATTGATAAATTTTAGCTGGAAGGACATAGTAATTTTTTGACAGGTGACTAACTATAAGGAAGGTAGTAAAATCTCTCGAATGTATGTGTTGTAAAGGGAGAGTTTGAGATTATAAAAAACTACTCGACAAAAGAAAGCCCCGATCAAAGTGAATCGAGGCTTATTTATTTTTAGGTCTGACGCTGGATAGCTTTATTTTTTAAACGGGTCACTCCATTTACTTTCTTTTGCCATATCCGTGTCTGTGAGTGTATTCAAGAATGAAAGCAGGTCACTTTTATCTTGCTCATTAAAGTTTAATTTTTTTGGTTTACCATCTGTTGTTCTAAGTGCTGTATCAAGATTTGGATGGTCCTGTAATCCTTCATTATAATGATCGATAACATCGGTTAAGGTTTCGAATCTGCCGTCATGCATATAAGGTCCCGTAAGAGCAATGTTTTTGAGTCCTGGAATTTTGAATTTTCCATTATCCGATTCTCTTGTAGAGAATGTACCTACTCCCTGATCTACATATTTCATGTCAAGACCATTGTTAGCGACAGTCTTAGGGTTGAAGAAATCAATATCATTACTTTGACTGCTGAACCCAAAAGGTAAAAGTTGTCTTTCGTGGCAACTACTGCAGTTTTGACTGAATAACAGTTTGCCTCTATTTTCTGATTCACTAAAGCCATTCCAATTTACTGCAAAACCATCTTGTCTAAAAAGCTCTCCATCATTAATTGCAACCTTGTCAAATTTAGAGTTTTTAGTAGAGAGAGATCTTACAAATGTCTCTATGGCTGTTAGAATATTATCTGTATTTATTTTATCGTTTATAGGTTGTCCATCAAAATTTGCAATTTCAAATAAGGTCTGATAATGAGGCTTGGATTCTACTATACTTTCAAGTTTAGATAAGTCCATACCCATCTCGTCAGGATTAGCAAATGTTTGTTCCATCTGTGCTTTGACGCTAGGAGCTCTTTCATCCCAGAATAATCCTGGGACACTTTCTGACTGGCCACCATACTCTTCATCAAAGCTGCCAAGAGAGCCTAATGCTATACTATTACGAGTTGTAAGGTTACCGTGCACTCCTTTACTAAAATTAACATTATCACTAAATCCCAATTGTTGCTGATGACAAGAAGCGCATGAGATAGTACCATCTGCAGAAAGTTCTTTATCATAAAAAAGTACTCTACCCACAGTAGCAATCATGTTATCATTACTTGGGCCAAAGGGAGAGGCAAAGACATCATAACTGTCTAATGCGTCGGGCAAGTTTAGGGTCTGAGAAATTATTTCATATTGATCTTCGCTGTAAAACGGGGTTGCTTCGTATTTGACGTAGTCATTGCAAGCCATGATTAGCATAAAACTTGCAAGCGAAACAAAGGTTAGGGTTTTTGTTGCTTTCATTAGTTAGGTTTTATATTACCTATAAGATAACGCATATTCAGAACATATTGTGTATATATCTTGTTTTCCCTTCTTATTTACACTTATTATTTGCCATAAAAATTTAAAAATTGACACTTTATATTTGATATTTCTTATGATTAAATGATTTATAGCCAATGTCTAGTCCCAATCCCAATTATATTGAAAAAGCAGAATTATTCGCGACCAGAATAATCAATACTGAGTTCTCTGATAAGTTAGTAAGACATAATCTTGGCTTGCACCTACGAATTATAAAGGGAATTCAAGAAATTGGCGAAGCCGAACGATTGTCGGAAAAAGATTTAGAACATGTTATTATTGCTGGATGGCTCTGCTTATTAGGATTTAAAGATTTTGACAGATTTTTGGGTGATAAGACTGAAGAAGAATTTTATAAGAAATGCCATAAGTGCACTGTAAGTATTGCCAATCAGTTTTTTGAAGAAATTAATTTTCCTGATGCAGATAAAGAAGTAGTACTTGATATTTTATCAGCAGAAAACTCTCAATCTAATGCTTCTCGCAATCTTGCAAATGTTCTTCATGACGCAATGACAATTGATTGGGCAAAACCTAAAGCTAAAAAGAGAGTAAGGAGTATGTACCAAGAGCAGCTACTTACTCAATCTACAAAACTCAGTACAGGCGATTTTCTATCGATATCCATTACTTACCTACAGAACCATAGCTATAAAACTGATTATGGAAAGAAAATTCTTGAACCAAAAAAGCGTGAATTAATTCTTAAACTAGAAAAGGGTAAAAAAAGTATTACAAAAAATGAAGACCTAGCACTTAAGCAAGAGTTAGGAATTACAGATAGCGAACTTAAGAAGCTAAAGAAAAGCCTCAAAAGTGTAAAAGGAAGAGATGAACGAGGAGTGCAAACATTGTTTAGAACAACATCCAGGAATCATTATACCATGATGCAAATGGTGGATCGGAAGGCTAACATTATGATGTCAGTAAATGCTATCATCCTTTCTTTGATTATAAGTAGAATAATCGGAATTATTGATACATTTTGTATTCATAACTCTCCTTTACTTTTGATACTCTTTTCTTCTATTGTTTCAATTTTTTTTGCTGTTATAGCGATTATACCTGCCAAAACACATGGAGCTTTCTCAGAACAAGAAGTCCGCAATAAAGAAGGTAATTTGCTTTACTTTGGTAATTATCACAATATGAAGTTTAGAGATTATGAGTGGGGTATGCTCCAGATGCTCAACGATAGTAATTATCTATATACTTCTCTCATTCGTGATCAATACTTTTTAGGTCTAAAGTTAAAGCGGAAGCATCAATATATTAGGATATCATTAGCTGTGTTTTTATTAGGTTTTATTACAGCGGTTATAGCTTTTGTTATAGTGGGTTCTATGAGTGACTTTCATATCGGAGGAGAGCACATTTAAGCTCTTCAAATTACTGATATGATTCAAACTTTAATTATCCATGCCTACTTTCTTTATTTTAGAATGTAATAGTATTCGAGTAGTTATTTATATTCAGTAAAAAATACGAAGATCATGAGTGTCAAAAAGTCATCAAGGAGAAAGTTTATAGCCTCATCCACAGCCTTGGTAAGTGGTTCGCTAATTGGTGCTAATGCGCAATCTACCCATACAAGTAAAACGCCTCAAACCTTGGAGGGAACAAATGCTGTTAAGCATAATCCCATAGGAGTGAGTAGCTACTCCTTCTGGCAATTCAATGGGAAAAAAGAAGATTCAAATATGCTTTATTGCATAGATCAAGCATCTCGTATGGGTTTTGATGGCATAGAATTATTACTTGTACAGATGAGCTCTGAAGAACATGGTCATCTCATGAAAATAAAAAAACAAGCATATCATGCAGGTTTAGCATTAATGGGTTTCTCTACTCATCAAGGGTTTGTATACCCAGATAAAGTAAAACGCCAGGAGAATATAAATAAGACCATTCATCAGATAGAACTTGCCTATAAACTAGGGATCCCTACCATGCGGCTCAATACTGGTAGATGGGGAACAAGCAAAAACTTTGATGATCTCATGGCCAATAAGGGAATAGAGCCAGTGCTAGATGGTTATACAGAAGAAGATGGTTTTAATTGGGTCATTGATTCTATAGCAGAGATTATTCCTACAGCGGAGAAGTGTGGTGTTTTAATAGGGCTAGAAAATCACTGGGGTATTGGCCGTACAGCCAAAGCCGTAAAAAGAATTGTGGATGCCATTAATTCTCCTTGGTTGCAAGTTACACTAGATACCGGTAATTTTTTAGAAGATCAATATGCGCAGGCAGAGTTACTAGCTCCGCAAACTTGTCTTGTGCAAGCTAAAACATACTATGGAGAAGGCAAGTGGTATACACTTGATATCGATTATCCAAGAGTGGGAAAGATGATGAGAAAGCATAACTATAAGGGATGGGTATCACTGGAGTTCGAAGGTAAGGAAGATCCGATGACTGCAGTGCCTAAAAGTTTAGACTTGCTCAGAAAGAATTTTTTCTATTCCATTAGTTAAGGAATTTATACTCCTCCCTGGTAAACTTGAACTCAAACTTTTAACAAACTATAGGATAAAATAATATTCTCCCTTTACAGTGCTCGCAACATCACTTTTTATTAAGTAAATTAGATCAAAACCTAAAAAGGTATTGAAGCACTTATACTTTACAGTCCTTACAATTTTGACTTTAGTCTCTTGTCAGTCTGATCATGTAGACTTCAATACTCATGTTAGACCTATCCTTAACCAAAAATGCATGACTTGTCATGGGGGCGTGAGACAACAAGGTGATCTCAGTTTTTTGTTCAAAGATGATGCCCTTAAAAATGCAAAGTCTGGTAAAAAGGCTATAGTACCTGGTGATGCACCTAGTAGTGAACTCATCAAACGTATAACACATGAGGATGTAGAATTACGCATGCCACTTGATGCACCTCCATTATCTCAAGAGGAAATAAATATTTTAGAATCATGGATAAATCAAGGCGCTGAGTGGGAAGATCATTGGTCTTATATTCCTCCTGCAATAGAGGTGAAAATCCCGGAAGCTTCTGGTGACAGGGAGATGACTAACATCGATAAATTTGTAAAAGTTAAACTTGATAAAGTTGGTTTATCATCATCAATGGATGCAGAAAAGTCTACTATCATTCGTCGGTTGAGCTTTGATGTAATAGGATTACCACCGACAGTGGAACAAGCAAAGTCTTTTATACTTAATGATGAGGAGGATGTATATGAGGAGCTGATCGATGAATTGCTGGCGTCGCCTCATTATGGAGAGAGATGGGCTTCAGTATGGCTAGATCTTGCCAGATATGCAGACTCACAAGGTTATCAGAAAGATCATATCCGCAAAACCATATGGCGATTTAGAGACTATGTGATTAAAGCATTTAATGATGATATGCCATTTGATCAGTTTACTATAGAGCAGCTGGCAGGTGATTTACTGTCTGATCCTACTGATGATCAACTGCTTGCAACGGCATTTCACAGAAACACGATGACCAACGATGAAGGCGGAACTGATGATGAGGAGTATAGAGTGTCCGCTGTCTTAGATCGTCTAAATACCACCTTTGAAGTTTGGCAAGCGACGACCATTGCCTGCGTACAATGTCACAGTCATCCTTATGATCCTATTAAGCATGAAGAGTATTATAATCTATATGCATATTTCAACAATACCACAGATACAGATAAGACTAGTGATGTACCTAAAAAGATGTTGTACTCACCTGCTCAAAGTAACTCCCGCTCTGTGCTCGATAAGAGTTTAAATAATCTTGCGATAGCAAATGATACAGTTTCAGAACTATATAAAAGTAAACTCAAAGAATATCTTTCTATTGAGCCTGGGTTTGTTCCAGTGATGCAAGAGTTATCCAGTGATAGTTCTAGGAAATCATTTGTGTTTGAAAGAGGGAATTGGTTAGTGCATGGAGACGAAGTAGAGCCAAAGACTCCGGGCTTTTTATCTGATTATGATTCTTCTTATTCTAATGATAGATTGGGGCTTGCTAAGTGGTTAGTCGATGGCAAAAATCCCCTGACGGCAAGAGTGATTGTTAATCGCTTTTGGGAACAGATATTTGGAATCGGTTTAGTAGAAACTGTAGAAGATCTAGGTACACAATGCATAGCTCCTGATAATCAGCCACTTCTGGATTATCTAGCTCGCCAGTTGGTACATGAGTATGATTGGAGTATAAAATCATTACTTAAGGAGATTTTTATGTCAAAGACTTATCGACAAAGTTCTAATGTCAATAAGGATTTACTAGAGGCAGATCCTTATAATAAATTCTTAGCTAGAGGACCTAGGTTCAGGTTATCAGCAGAGGCAATCCGAGATCAAGCTCTGGAGGTGAGTGGGCTTATGAATAAGGAGATGTATGGTCCAAGTGTAATGCCATACCAGCCGGATGGGGTATGGAATGTGATCAGACATGTAGCCAAGTGGGAGCAAGATACAACGGGTCAGCAGTATCGTAGAGGGCTTTACACTTTCTGGCGGAGAGTCAGCCCTTATCCTTCGATGATGACTTTTGATGTACCCAGTAGAGAGTTCTGTGTTTCTCGTAGGATAAGGACCAATACGCCTTTACAAGCACTTGTTACACTTAATGATCCGGTATATATCGAGGCATCTGAGCACTTAGCATTGTTGAGTAGAGAAGCTCATCCGAGTGACATAACTGCTCAGGTCGACTTTATGTATCAGCGAGCACTATTTAAGTCTCCAGACAAGGTAGAGATGGATAATCTGCTATCTTTTTACGAATCTACTTTAGCAGAGCTCAATCGTACTGAAGAGGCGCGAGCAGTACTGATTAACTCCCATGCTAGTGGTGCTCATCAGCATAAAGCGATGAGTCAAGTTGCCAATGTGATCTTAAATTTGGACGAATTCTTAATGAAATCATAGATGAAGATCATAAAAGAATTAAAACAAGAATACGATAGCCTAATCACTCGTAGAAATTTTTTAAGAGATGGGACGCTTGGATTAGGAGCGATAGCTTTGAGTGGCCTGATGGGCTGTGCTGAGAAGAGTGCAGTCAAGAGTACAGATGAGCTCCAGAATGAATTAGTAAGGGCGACACAATTAGCACCAAAGGCAAAGCGAGTTATCTTTTTACATATGGCTGGTGCTCCATCTCAACTAGAGCTTTTTGATTACAAACCACTATTACAAAATCTGGATGGCAAGCCTTGTCCAGATTCATTGCTGAAAGGAAAGCGTTTTGCATTTATCAGGGGAGTACCTCAGATGCTTGGGCCTCAGTTTGCCTTCAAGCAGTATGGTGAGTCTCGTAGTTGGGTATCTGAGTTGTTACCAAATTTTAGTGGAGTAGTAGATGATGTAACGTTTCTTAAAGCCATGCATACAGAAGAGTTTAATCATGCACCTGCTCAATTATTTATGCATACCGGAGGACCTCGGATAGGTAGGCCTGGGTTTGGCAGTTGGGTAACCTATGGCTTAGGCTCTGATAACAAAGACTTGCCTGGATTTGTAGTGCTTGTCTCGGGTAACTCTGCACCAAGTGCAGGAAAGAGCTTGTGGGGAAGTGGTTTCCTGCCATCAGAATATCAAGGAGTAGAACTAAGGTCAAAAGGCGATGCAGTGCTATATGTGAATAATCCTGAAGGGGTAAGTCGTAACATCAGAAAGAACGCTATAAACACCATTAACAATATCAATAAACAAGCTTATGATGAAGTAGGTGACCCTGAGATACTATCTAGAGTAGCGCAATACGAGCTAGCTTTCAGAATGCAGATGACAGTGCCTGAGGCTACCGACCTATCAGATGAGCCGGACTATATCCATGAGCTCTATGGTACAGAGCCTGGTAAAGTTTCTTTTGCCAATAACTGCCTTTTGGCTAGAAGGCTGGCAGAGCGGGATGTACGATTTATACAGTTGTTTCATAGAGGGTGGGACTCGCATGGTAGTAATGATTTTGAAAGTCTACATGGAGGATTTACAAAGCGATGTCAAGAAGTAGATAAAGCCATGACAGGGCTCATCATAGATCTTAAACAGAGAGGACTATTAGAAGATACTTTAGTCGTGTGGGGTGGGGAGTTTGGTAGAACACCGATGCAAGAGAATAGACAAGGCATCACAAATCCTTTTAAAGGTAGAGATCATCATGGCGAAGCATTTACTATGTGGATGACAGGAGGAGGGATGAAGCCAGGTCTGACTTATGGAGAAACGGATGAAATAGGATATAGCGGAATAAAAGAAAAAATTCATATCCATGACTTACAAGCAACCATCCTACATCAGATGGGAATTGATCATGAGAAATTGACTTACCAGTTTCAAGGTAGAGATTTTAGATTGACAGATGTGCATGGGAAGGTGGTGCGTGATATCCTTGCATGATGTATTTGTGATCAAGGTAAAAGAATCCTTTGATCTCGTCCTTACTTTATTATATCAGAGACAGTCAAACAGACTTTATTTTGATAATGCTTAATCAGGACTAGCCATACTTTCCGTTGAATGTTTTACTTGCTAAGAGCTAGCAGATAAAGTTACTTAACGTACTTCGGGCTAACATAAGATGTAGTCTCTTGAAGGATGGTGGTTGTTGCTAATACAGCGTTTTGAATAGTGTCGGTAGTCTATAGACTTAATGATCTCTTTAATATTTTCTTAATTGTCTTATTTATTAATTCATTCGGCTGTTTTTGATCGTCAATTGATAGTATATTAGTTTTTAGAAATACAGCTCATGAAAAATTTTCTTCTGTCATTTATTTTATTTTTTATTTACCAATTATCTTTTGGGCAAACCACCTATAATCTTGCTCCCGAAGATGGGGTCAAGGTCAGTGTAAAGGGTAACTCTACATTACATGAATGGGAAGCAGTAGCATCAGAGATAACGGATTATCCCGCCACCGTAGCGACAGACCTAAAGTCAAATAAAGGATTTGAAAACTTTGGATTCAAAGTAGGTGTAGAAAGTTTAGATGGGGGTCGAGGCGCATCTATGAACAAGAAAATAAAAAAAGCATTAATTTCTAATGATCATCCTAACATAGTATTTGCATCTACTAGTGTGAACTTAATGCCGGGTGAGAGCGCCAATCAAGGTCAAATTAAGTCGATAGGAACACTCGAGATAGCGGGTCATGTCATAGAAGTAGAAGTAGATGCATTGGCAAATCTACAAGATGATCAACTCATAATATCTGGCAGCAAAGCACTTAAAATGAGTGATTTTGGTATAGAGCCTCCTACCGCTATGTTTGGGCAAATCAAGACTCGGGATGACATAGTAGTTCATTTCGAGTTTCGTTATGTAAAAGAATAATCGTCTATTACCAGTCTAACTGTACTTATATCCGAAACATAGTATGATTATTGGTGTTAATATAGTGTATCTATTTACGCTATGCCCAAAGCCAAATCAAAGAAAAATAAAGAAGAGATAATTGAATTATGTATGGCGCATCTTGCAGTTAATGGATTTGATCAAAGTATCAAAGATCTATGTAAGGCTACAAAAATCAAAAAATCTCAATTTAGATCTGAATTTGGTTCGATCAAGAAGTTCGAAGAATTTGTCTGGCATGAATTAATGCACGCTGCAATTAGTACGGCTAGTGAAGATCCTCAGTTTAGTGGATTCTCAAAAAGAGATAAACTGTTATCACTCTATTATACTTTTTTTGAAAATTGTGGATTGAATAATGCTTTTTTGAAACAAAGCGTTAAGCATCATGGAAGAGCAGGTATGATTAATGTGCTGAAGCCCCTTAAAAAAGAATTCTTAATTTTTATTAGTTCGATACATCGTCTATCGCTACCTATCGGTAAGCAGTATGAAGAATCAATTAGCAAAATTGCTAAGATAGGAGTAGGCGAAGCATTTTATGGCCAGTTTTTATTTCTACTAGACTTCTGGGCACAAGATACATCTAATGGATACGAGAAGACAGATATCGCCATAGAGAAAACAGTAAAGGCAAGTATGGATATCCTAGATGTAACTCCAATAAAAAGTATGATCGACTTTGCAAAATTTGTCTGGCAAGAGCGACTAAGTAACACCTTATGAAAAAGAGCGATAAGATCCCTGTAGGTAAACTTAATCGAGCAGGCAAAATATTCAAAACAAGTCTTAAGGTCGGCAAGAATTACGCTGTACATTATGGAAGTAAATTATTGCAGAAGGAGGTTAATCGAAATCAACTAGATGAGAAGAATGCGACTGAAATCATGGAGAGTCTATTAGAGCTTAAAGGCAGTGGTCTTAAAGTTGCTCAGATGCTGAGTATGGAGAAAAGTTTTTTGCCTAAAGCATATTCGGATCAATTTTCTTTAGCGCAATTTTCAGTCCCTCCGCTTTCGACACCATTGGTGAAAAAGACATTTCGAAAGTATTTATCTAAAAATCCAGAAGAATTATTTGATGAATTTGATTATGAAGCCTCATTCGCGGCAAGCATAGGTCAGGTGCATAAAGCAAGGATAGGAGAGCAAGATCTGGCAGTTAAGATACAGTATCCAGGAGTCGCAGAATCAATTTCTTCAGACTTAGCTATACTTAAGCCGATGGCAAGCAAGCTGATGAGACTTGACTTTGATGATTCTAAAAAATATTTTAAAGAAGTAGAAGATAAATTAATCGAAGAAACCGACTACGCACTAGAGTTGAAAAATGGTAAAGCTATTGCTAAAGCTTGCAAGGGGTTAAAGGGTTATAGGTTTACAAAATATCATAAGAGCCTATCAAGTGATCGGATCATCACGATGGACTGGGTTAATGGTTTGCATTTGCCAGAATATGCACAACAAGAAACTTCTAAACTCCAAAGAAATAAGATTGCCCAGAAAATCTGGGACTTGTTTATGTTTCAATTATTTGAACTCCGGATGGTACATGCCGACCCGCATCCAGGTAACATTCTTGTGACACCCGATAATAAGGTCTGCATGTTAGATTTTGGTTGTACTAAAGAAGTGCCAAAGAAGTTTGTAAAATCACTTAAAAAACTAACTAAACCATCCTGCCTTGAAGACCCTGAAGGTCTAAAGAAAGTATTATATGAACTAGAGTTGCTGTTGCCTGATGATGGTTATAAGGAACTCGATTTCTACTTTGAAAAATTTAATCAAGTATTGGCCATTTTTTTAAAACCCTATCAAAGTGAAAGTTGGGATTTTGCGGACCCTGCACTATTTGAAGAAATAACAAAGACAGGAGAAGCTATTGCCAAAGAGACTTTATTTTCGAAATATAATATGAGTAGGGGTAGTCGCCACTTTATATACATCAATCGTACATTTTTTGGCTTATTTCAATTAATGCACCTATTGCAAGCAGAGATATCTGTTCAATATCCAAGAGTTTAATAATTCAGATTTTATTCTATAGGGTTTTCTATATGATTTCAATATATTGTTATCTACTAATAAGATTAATGATATGAGGATATGTGTATTTATGTTGTTGGCAGTATTGTCCGGATGCAGTAGTACTAAGACATCAAAAGTAATTTCACCAGTAGTCGAAAAATACATCATCAAAACTGATCAAGATACTATTCCTGGTAGTGATATAGTTTTTGATCTTACTTATATCTACGGCGGTAAGTTTATGATGGGTAGTGACACAAGTAAAGTAGATAGTAGGGGGGATGAAGGACCTCCCTTCGAAGTATCTGTAGAGGATTTTTGGATGGGTACTCATGAACTATCTTTCGAGGAGTATGATATCTATCGAAATAAAGAAAAAGACGTCCCGACAGTCAAGCGACCAGATTGGGATGCTGATGCCATGGCAAGACCTAGTCCTCCTTATGAAGATCCTACTTTTGGACTAGGTAAAGATAGTGTGCCGGCAGTGAGTATGACCCAGTTTGCAGCACTGCAATATTGTAAATGGCTCAGTGATAAGACAGGAGCATTCTATAGATTACCCACAGAAGCTGAGTGGGAGTACGCTTGTAAGGCTGATTCCGATTATGGTGATGATAGATCAATGATAAATGAGATAGCATGGCACAGGGATAATAGCTCGGAGCGCTACCATAAAAAAGGAAGTAGAAAACCCAATGCCTGGGGATTATACGATATGTTAGGTAATGTATCTGAATGGACTTTGGATCAATATAAAGAAGATGCATATATTACTTTATCAGAATCTAAAGAGGTTAATCCATGGATAAAGCCAAGCCGATTACATCCTAGAACAGTGAGAGGAGGCTCATGGGATGATAGAGTAGATAAGAGCAGATGCGCTTGCCGTATAAAATCAAGCGCTAGGTGGAAAATGAGAGATCCCCAGATACCCAAAAGCTTTTGGTGGAATACAGACTCTCCATTTGTAGGATTCAGATTAGTTAAACCTATGCCTCAACCGACTCAAGCAGAGAGAGATGAATTTTGGGAGCTAGTATTAGGTGATTCGTAGTTTGCACTTTTGAATTTATTGCTAAGATATACCTTTCACAGCTTATGGTTAATCATACTGTCCTTGATGCAGGGTAGTCTCCGATGGCCTTTGCTTTACATCCAAAGAATTTCCGTTCTTCACTACCTTACTTTTCAGTGCATACTTCATCTAAGCTGTATCAAGGCTGACGCTCAAATATTACAGCGATATGAATTTTCTGAGTCTAAAATGGGCACTGAGTTTAGAATTGTATTCTACGCTTCAGATTCAACGCTGGCTAATCAAGTCAAGCAAGATGCTTATAACAGAATTGATAATGTAGAAAAGATTTTTAGTGATTATGTTATCGATAGCCATGCTTCTTATATAGCTGCATATGCTGGTAAGGACACACTAGTAGAGATAGATGGAGCTATGAGTTTAGTGATGTCAAGCACTATGGCTATTTGCGGTTATACTGGTGGAGTTTTTGATGTGACAATAGGGCCTCTAACAAAACTCTGGAGACGAGCATTTAGAAGAAATGAATTTCCCACCACAAAAGAAATAGAAGAAGCTAAGGCAAAAGTAGGATGTGAGAATGTGTTATTGACTGATGATAATAGAATAAGTTTAGAGGAATATGGAATGAGTTTAGATTTTGGAGGGGTAGCTAAAGGGTTTGCAATCGACGATGCTTATAAAGTGATACAAGCAAGTGGGATTAGGAGTGCGCTAGTGGATGGAGGCGGAGACATCAGAGTAGGCGAGGCTCCACCTAATAAAGAAGGCTGGGAAATAGCCTTAGAGAATGGCGAGAAACTTATTTTGAAAAATATAGCGATTGCATCTTCGGGATCAACTTACAAGTATTTAGAAAAAGACGGTGTAAAATATTCTCACATTATAGATCCTCGAACAGGATATGGGATGACTGATCCCAAGACAGTAACTGTCAAAGCTACCACATGCCTTATGGCAGATATTATTGCAACTACATTTTGCTTAGCTGGTAAGGACGGTATTCAAGGGATACTTGCCAATATCGATGACTATAGAGTCGAAATTATTGATTGAAAAGGATTAGGGGACTCTTGATCTTAATTATTACTTAAAATTTGATTAGTAGAGATTTTTTTGTTTCTATTTTCTTCTCAATTATATTATCTTATTGTTTCAATGAAAAACGTAATATGAAACATTCGAATACTAGAAGAGAATTCGTAAAAAAGACTAGCGCAACTGTACTTGCTTCTACGCTAGGATTTAATATCCTAACTGCCAATAATTTTAAACACAAGATTAATGTTGACACTATCAAAGTGGGAATAATAGGTTGTGGTGGTAGAGGGACAGGTGCTGCGTTACAAGCGACGATGGCAGATCCTAATGTGGTGCTGACAGCTATGGGGGATGCATTTCAAGATAGGCTAGATAAGTCATACGATAATTTATTGATAGAGAATGCAGATAAAATACTAGTTGATGATGAGCATAAGTTTGTAGGCTTTGACGCCTATAAGAAGGTTTTAGAGACAGATATAGATGTCGTTATACTTACGACTCCTCCTTGCTTTAGACCTGCTCACATCGAAGCTGCGATTGCCTCAGGCAAGCATATATTTGCTGAAAAGCCGCTAGCGGTAGACGCTCCAGGTATCAGAAGGGTAATAGAGTCTGCTAAGTTGGCTAAAGAAAAAGGCTTGTCATTTATGTCTGGATTTTGCTGGAGACATGATATACCTAAAAAAGATTCTTATAAAAGAATTCTAGATGGAGCAATAGGGGATGTACACACAGTTTATAATACTTACAATACCGGAGCACTATGGTCTCACGATCGTAAATCGGACTGGAGTGATATGGAGTATCAGCTAAGAAACTGGTTGTACTACACATGGATGTCTGGTGATCATATCATAGAGCAAGCGATTCATAGTATTGATCTGATGAGGTGGGGATTTGGGGACGAACTTCCTATAAGTGCAGTAGGCACAGGAGGAAGACAGTCTAGAACGGAAGAAAAGTATGGCAATGTATTTGATCACTTCGCTACCATTTTTGAATATGCAGGGGGTAGAAAAGGAGTACACATAAGTAGGCAACAAAAGGATTGCTCCAGAGCTTATCATGTGGAGATGTTAGGCAGTGGAGGGCGAGCTAATTTGGATGTATTCAGAAAACATGAGATTATGCCTAATGGTAAACCTAGTTGGTTGTGGGATGGAGAGCAGACTAATATGTATCAAAATGAACACAACACATTATTCGCAGGAATAAGAAAGGGTGAATACTTTAATGATGGCGTGAAGGCAGCTGAAAGTACGATGCTCGGTATCCTAGCAAGAATGGTTGCCTATACAGGGCAGACAATATCTTATGAAGATGCTCTCAATTCGCAAGAGGTACTTGGTCCCAATATAGATGAGTATGCGATGAGTAGTGCTTGGCCAATGAGACCAATTGCGCAACCAGGAATCACAAAATTTGTATAAGCCATGATGGATAGAAGATCATTTATGTTGACCTCCCTTGCAGCATCTATAGCTGTTAGTGCAGAGTCTAAGTGTTTAACAGGAGATTTTGAACCTCTCGGGCTACACAAAAAGAGCCTCAAGTGGGGAATGATTAAGGAAGAAGGTCTGTCTGTCTTAGATAAATTTAAGCTAGTTAAAGACTTGGGTTTTGATGGTATAGAGTTAGATTGGCCTAATGAGCTTAATGAAAAAGAAATATTAGAAGCTAGAGATAAGACTGGTCTTGAGTTACCAGGTGTTGTTAATTCATTGCACTGGAAGAAGCCATTCTCTTCACCTGATCCTGCAGTTAGGAAAGAATTATCAGACTCCATGATAGAAGCTTTTCATAAAACGAAATTGTATGGTGGGACTACTGTACTACTAGTGCCAGGTAAAGTAGATGATAAGATTAGATATGATGAAGTGTGGGAAAGGTCTACAGCAGAGATTAAGAAATTACTACCTGAAGCAGAAAAAACTGGAATCAAAATAGCTATTGAAAATGTATGGAATAATTTTCTGCTAAGTCCGATGGAAGCCGCTAACTATATCGATCAGTTTGATAGTGAAATGATAGGCTGGTATATGGATATCGGTAATGTAGTGAGATATGGTTGGCCAGATCAGTGGGTTAGAATCTTAGGAAAGCGAATCATAAAAGTAGATATCAAAGATTATAGTCGAAAAAAGCAAACTGATGAAGGAATCTGGGAGGGGTTTAAAGTGCTATTAGGCGATGGACATGCAGACTACGCTAAGGTAAATGTAGCTCTTAAAGAAGTAGGTTACTCAGGCTGGGGATCTGCAGAGGTAAGTGGCGGAGATAGAGTACGACTCAAAGAGATAGCTGACCGGATGGATATGTTGTATGCTATGTAGTTTTAATATTTGTTTGTTTTTTACTACACGTAATAAATACAATACTTCAGACTTATTAGTCTGTAAATCAACCTGTTTGATAGTTATAAGTGAATTGTTATTAAGGCATTTTCTAGTCTTAATTTTATCAAGATCTTGATAAAACTATGTTATATCACATTTCAATAAAACGATGAAACAAATAACAATACTACTATTGATTTTAATCACGTCCACTATATTTGCGCAAAGTGCGGACGACTTAAATGAACAGTCAAAAGAATTTCTACAAACGAGAAAATTTGATAAAGCAATACCATTACTTAAACGAGCATCAGAATTAGGAAACGCTGAAGCACAATACAATTTAGGATATTGTTATCAAACTGGGTCAAGCGTAGAACAAGATAACAAGAAAGCAATTGAATGGTACACAAAATCCGCTGAACAGGGATACAACGATGGACTTTATCAAATGATGATGGCTTATGGAAATGGAATAGGAGTGGAACAAGACTTTGAAAAAGCATTTCAATATGGCTTAAAATGTGCCAATAATGGAGACGGGACTTGTATGTGGAATGTTGTCAATTGCTATAATGAAGGTATGGGAGTTGAAAAGAACGTGGATAAAATGATAGAATGGGCAACAAAACTTGGGAAACTTGAAAATCCAGAAAATTTAACCAAAAGTGGTTACATAACTTCGGCAAGACTGCAACTCGCCCAACTGTACCAGGATGGAACTAACATTAAGCAAGATAATTTCAAGAGCTATCTTTGGTATATTATTTATAACGAATGTAAACGTGATTTTTCGTATCTCCAGCAACAGCAGATTGTAAAAGAAATTCAGGAATTAGAGGAAAAATTAACGGCAGAACAAAAAGCAAACACACAAAAAGAAGCAAAGAAAATTTTAGGACGTCGATTGATAAATATGAAAAACTTGTATATAGCGGAAATGTAAAAAAACGTGGTATGTCAAGCGATAAATACGATCTTGCTTTTTTCGTTAGTATGACAGATGTTGCAAAACCGTTCTTTTAATTAAAATTAACTTAATAATAAGAATTATATATGATGAAGATATTAGTAGCAGGATGTGGGAATATGGGAGCATCACACGCAAGAGCTTACCATAAGATGCCGGAGTTTGAGATCGTAGGATTAGTGAGCAGGGGCGAGTCGAGTAGAACTAAATTGTCGGAGGAACTTGGTGGGTATCCAACGTTTAGTAGTTATGATGAAGCACTGAAGGAGACTGCTCCAGACGCCGTATCTATCAATACTTATCCAGATACTCACGCAGAGTATGTAAAAAAAGCACTAGCCGCAAATGCCCATGTATTTTGCGAAAAGCCGCTTGCAAATACTGTTGAAGAATGCGAAGAGATTAAAGCAATGGTGAAGCAGTCTGGCAAGAAAATAGTCATCGGTTATATACTAAGGGTTCATCCAGCATGGACTAAGTTTATCGAAATAGCAAAGACACTAGGTAAGCCTCTCGTGATGAGAATGAATCTTAACCAACAAAGTAGTGGTGAGACATGGGATACACATAAGAGTCTTATGGATACGATGTCACCTATTGTCGATTGCGGTGTGCATTATGTAGATATCATGAGCTTAATGACTGAGGCAACGCCAGTTTCAGTAAGTGCAATCGGTGCAAGGTTGTCTGATGAATTAGTAGATGGGATGTATAACTATGGTAATCTACAAGTAAGATTTGACGATGGCTCTGTGGGGTGGTATGAAGCAGGGTGGGGCCCGATGATGAGTGAGACCGCATACTTTATAAAAGACGTGATCGGCCCCAAAGGTTCTGTAAGTATTGTGGATTCAGGAAGTGATAAAGGTGATGGTACCTCTGATGATATAGATGCCCACACAGCTACTAGTGCGTTGCTAGTGCATCATAGTGAGCGTAAGCCAGACGGTAGTTTTGCAAAGAAAGATGAAATGGTAGATACTTCTGCTGATCCTGGTCATCAAGGGTTATGTGATTTAGAGCAAGCATATTTTCTTAAAGCAATTCAAGAAGATCTAGACCTTACACAGCATCTTGATGACGCTATCAATAGTTTGAGGATAGTATTGGCTGCAGATGAGTCGTTTAAGACTGGGAAGACAGTTATGTTATAAGATTTTAATCTATGTAGTAATCACACTTGCATACAACTCTACCTTGGTCTTCAGTTTTCATTGATTTGTATATGACTTTAGCTTCTTTTGGTATTCCATCTGATTCATTAAGCTTATAATATTCTGTGCCTTCAAATGAGAAAATTCTGCTTGAGTCTAACTTCGTACTTTGCTCTAGTTTAACTTTATCTAACTGTATGGATGTGAGTGTGTCAATAATACTTTGGATACCCTTGTATCTGAACAAGAACGCGCCATTTTGGATTTTTTCTAATATAAGCTCATGGCGGTAGGTCCGTTCAGTAAGTTCTAATTTTTTATTGAGTTGTAGTACAAAAAGACTTGGGTCATGATCACTTTGGTATCGCTGATCGATACTTAGCCACTTTGTATTAGGTAATAGTACCTTCATGCCAATCGTATCACAGCCCACCTCTACAGATTCAAATTCTTCCTCAAATACATTCTTGCTAAAGTTTCTTCTATGGATAGTCGACTCCTTCACATTACTCTGGCAAGAGCACAGGATTACAATAATAGAGATCACGAATAGAGAATAATACTTCATGGTATTAAATTACTACTAGATAACATCGGAATGGTTAGAAATATTTTAGGCTAAGTTCTTAGCTATTGTAAATTTAAAAATGGTCCCACCTTGTGGATTGTCTTCTATCCATATCTTGCCAAGATGTCGCTCAACTATTTTTTTGCAGATAGCTAGACCGATACCTGTTCCTTCAAAATCAGTTCTGGTATGTAGTCGCTTAAAGATTAAGAAAACCTTATCTCGTTTTGTTTCACAGATTCCGATTCCATTATCTTTGATAGAGAACTGATATTCTTGATTTGATTCCTGGCAATCTATTACTATCTCAGCGTCTCGGTCTGGCGAGACAAATTTTAGAGCATTAGAGATTAAGTTTTTAAACACCTCTTTTATGTGGGATCTATTCGCAAATATTTCTTTCGGAATATGTAGAATTTTAATGTTGGACTTGTTCTCAAAAAAGTCAAACTTAATCATGTTGTTAAGGATAAGGTCTAACTCTATTTTGTTAGCCTGCATGGGCTCGTTGCTTACAGTTGATAATTCAAAGAGATCTTTTATTAGCTCATCCATTTCTAGAGCTTGATTTTCTATGATGCCTAACATTTCTTTTTCTTGAACAGAAATGTTAGATCCTATTTTTTTGGATAATAGCTTTGAGAAATTTAAAATATTACGAAGTGGCGTCTTGAGTTCGTGTGATGCTAAGTGTGCAAAATTTTCTAGCTGTAAATTACTATCAATATAATTGTTTAGCTCTTTATTTTTATTATGGAGTAGTTGCTCGTTTTCTTCTAACTTATTTTGATATCTAAATACTACTACGAAATAATTAAATCCAACTATAAATAGACCTGAAAGTAAACCTATGATGATAAGACTTTCTTCAATGAAGTGATTTTCTATATTATTAAAGCCTGTTAATTTTATTTGGACAATAAACATGATGCAGCTTATCACACAGATCAGTGCATATAAGAGTCTCTTCAAGGGATCTGTCAAAAAGAATATTGCCAAAGATATAATCAAAGGATAAATCAGGATTCCTGATAGATAGTATATTCCACAATATGGCGATAGTGTAAAACCAATCACAAACCCGTTTAAGAGAATGTGAACAGCGATATTTACATAATCAAGTTTAGCGAGTAAGATTGTACAACCACAAATAGATAAAAAAGCCGTTGAGAATAGGCTTAATACATGCTGGCCCGTAAAAATTGCAATAATGGTTACTGCAATAGAGGTTATAATACCGATAGAAGCTAATTGCTTGATCAGTAACTCAAGTGGTATTATATGGTTGTTTGCTCGTGAAATGACAGAAGTTTCTTAAAAAAATCTACTTTGCATACATAGTGGACACCAAAACTGGGCGACTACTACTACATACATTAAGTTAATTTACTTACTTAAGATATATATTAATTTTTTAATATCAATATTTCCACCACATAGAATCAGGACAATATTTGACCCTGCAAATTTGGATTTATGTTTAAGCAATGTAGCAATTGTAACTGCTGCTGCACCCTCAATTATCTTCTTATGATTATTCATGGCAAAGGTGATACCTTCGGCAATGGCAGACTCATCTGCTAATAAGGTTTCATCTATAATAGATTGGCAAAGCGGGAAGGTTATCGAGTTTGGTTCTATTCCACCAGCAGAACCGTCAGATAATGTTTCTAATTCTACAGGCATATCCACAATTTGACCTGCTTCTATGCTGAGTTTCATTTCGTGAGAATTAGTAGGTTGACAGCCGAAAATTTTACAATTAGGATTTATTTGTTTTAGATAGGAACCGACACCGGAGATTAATCCACCACCTCCGACGGTAACTAAGCAATGGTCTATATGATCTATTTGACTTTCTAGTTCTATGCCAATTGTTCCTTGCCCACCTATTATTTGAGGATCATTGTATGGCGATATCCAAATTTTTCCTTCCTTCTTGGCTTCCGATTTTGCATGGATCTCTGTCTCAAGACTATTATTTCCATGATACTTAAGTACAGCAGGGTAATCTTGTAATGCCTTTATCTTAGCTGCTGATGCAGTGGGCGGTAAATAAACGGTCCCTTCTAAACCAGCGATCTCTAGAGCCCTAGAAAAACCTAAAGCATGATTCCCCGTTGATGCGGTAACAACACCTTGAGCTTTTTCTTTATCAGTTAAGGATAGTATTTTATTTAAGCTACCTCTCGCTTTAAATGATCCGGTGTGTTGTTCATTTTCTAGTTTGAGATATACTTTGCCATCTATGATTTTACTCAGCGGTCTTGATAGTAATAGAGGAGTTGTAAGAGTATATGGCCTGATTCTAGTTTCTGCTTTAAGTATCTCTTCATATATTTCAGATGTCGAATATGATTGCAAAGTAAGTTATTTATTTAAGGTGAAAGCCAAATCAGAAGGGTATAAGTAGATACGAAACTTACAATTAGACTAACTATTTCCAATAACTATATTCCACGATCTGATTTCATATTTACTGATCAGTCCATTTTTTACATAGGGATCGTTATTTACAAATTCTTCTATTATCTTTTTGTCTTCTACCCTCCATATGATTACAGCTTGATCTGCTGGGTCTGATAATGCTCCTCCTAAAACGATATGCTTCTTTTTAAGTTCGATTTCAAGTAATTGTAAATGCTTGCTTCGATATGGTTTTCGATTTTCTATATAGTTATCAGCAGTATGGTATATTAAGATGTAATACATAGCAGTGATGATTTATAGCTTTAAAGCATTGATGGTTGCACTCAGTTTGTCTGTCTGAGGAGAAGGAGCATTGTTGTTTATGATAACTCCGTCCGGTCCTATGATAGCATACCTTGGTAGAGATTCTAGGATTAACTCTTTGCCTTCATAGTCTATTTTTTTATAGGTAAACCAATACAGCGGATTAGTCTTATCTCTTCCTATCCAGTAACTATTTGTCTTGTTTTGTTTGATATGATTAGTCCATGTTTTTTTATCTTCATCAATAGATAGCTTTAAGAATATCAGGTTTTTATTGTCAGAAAAATCAGCTCTAAGCTGATCAAATGCTGGCATATCTTCTAAGCATGGAGCGCACCAAGTAGCCCAGTAATCTATCACAAGGGTCTTTCCTTTTAAGTTTTCAATCATATATTGATTTCCTTCGCTATCAGAATATTTTGCGTTAGACACTTTACTTCCATTAGAGACCTTACTAAGTTTTTCTATTTTATCTTCTGATGAGTCTTCATCAATAACTATCTCTGTCGTAGTTTCTGTAGTATTAGGCGCATAGCCTGTTTTTGCTGTCGATGTTGTCTGAGGAGTTGCAGGAGCATTTGTAGCAGGGGTGATCTTGTTGTCGTTACAAGATACAAGGCTACATATGATTATAACTAGCGCAAGGTATTTCATCAGTAATTGAATTTTATCAACTAAATGTACAATTATTAAGACTTTCAATGAGCAGGATGTTATGGTGTATCGATATATATTTTAATAGTTTATCGCCGAGTAAGAGGTTAAAATATCCTAACTTCCAATGTAAATATTCAATTATGAATTACAAATATGTTATAGGTATCATGGCCGTGGTTTTGTCGATCATCCTAATAGAGGCATGTAATAATGATATGCAAGATATAGTAGCAAGTGTATATCCTGATAAAGTCATATCTCTAGCTCCGTCAAAAGCTGCAGATTTAGCAAAAAAAATAAGAGCTGAGGTAGCGGTAGAATTGGCTGAGGGTTTAGAATTAAGCCTGTGGGCGTCAGACTCACTAGTACAAGATCCTGTAGCAATCAGTGTCGATCCTCAAGGGCGCATCTACTATACTCATACTGACAGGATCACTAACTCAGAGCATGATATACGTGGGTATCAAGACTGGATGACTATCTCGCAGTCTTGGGAGTCGGTAGAAGATAGGAGAAAGTTTTTAAGAGAGACCTATGATCCAAGTAAGAGTGATCAGAACACTGACTTGCTAGACCTTAATGGAGACGGTAGTCATGACTGGCATGATCTTACTGTTGAGAAAGAACGCATATGGAGACTTGAGGATACTGACGGTGATGGTGTAGCTGATAAATCGCAATTATACTTAGAAGATTTTAATGAAGAGATTACGGATTTAGCTAATGGAGTAGAGTTTTTTGATGATGAGGTTTTTATAGCCGTAGGGCCAGATTTATGGAGAACAAAGGATACTGATAATGATGGAGTTGCTAATACTACTGAATCGATAAGTCATGGCTATGCTGTGCACATCGGGTTTGGAGCACATGGTATGTCGGGAGTAATCATGGGCCCAGACGGAAGACTATATTGGGGTATAGGAGATATCGGTATGAATGTAGTTGATCAGACCGGCAAACGATGGAAGTACCCTAACCAAGGAGTCATTGTAAGGTCTGAGGTAGATGGTAGTAATTTTGAAGTATTCTCGGTTGGTCATCGTAATACACATGAATTTGCTTTTGATAAGTATGGTAACCTGATTAGTGAAGATAATGACGGAGACCATCCAGGAGAAAGAGAGCGATTAGTTTATGTGGTAGAAGGGTCGGATAGTGGATGGAGATCTAACTGGCAGTACGGCAAGTACACTGATCCAAGTAATAATAAATATAATGTTTGGATGGATGAAAAAATGTCGGTCCCAAGATGGGAAGGGCAAGCCGCTTATATTCTTCCTCCCATAACCAATTATGTAAATGGACCTACCGGCTTTATTTACAACCCAGGTACTGCCTTAAGCCCTGAGTATGAAGATCATTTTTTCGTTTCTGAGTTTAGGGGTACGCCTGCACGAAGCCCAATTCATGCTTTTACGCTTGTGCCAAATGGTGCCACTTTTGAACTAGGAGAATCTAAAGAGGTGGTCAAGGGAACCTTACCGACTGGATTAGATTGGGGACCAGATGGTGCATTGTATTATGGAGACTGGATAGATGGTTGGGGAGCTAAAGATTATGGTCGTATGTGGAAGCTTGATGTAGAAGGGGGCGCTAATACTGCAATCAGAAAAGAAGTTAAGACCCTAATACAGACGGATTTTAAAACAAAAACAATTGAAGAACTTTCTGAATTGCTAGGTCATCAAGATATGAGGATTAGGCAGAAAGCACAGTTTGCACTAGCTAAGCGAGAAGGAGGTTTAGTAGCATTAGAATCTGTTGCAATTAGGAGTACCAATCAGCTAGCTAGAATACATGCCCTGTGGGGTATAGGTCAATATGCAAGAAAAGATAAGACCAATGCAAAAGTATTTACAGGATTGCTAGATGATCCTGATGCAGAAATTATTGCGCAGAGCCTTAAGTTGTTAGGTGATGTAAGGTTTACAGATATAGGATCAGGAGTAATAAATTTATTAAGCCATGAAAACGATAGAGTAAAGTTCTTCGCTGCAGAAGCACTGGGGCGAATGCAGGATAAAAACGCCGTTCAACCTATCTTAAATATGCTGGAGCAAAATAATGATAAGGATGCTTGGTTAAGACATGCTGGTTGCTATGCCTTGTCAAGAATAGGAGAGGCGGCTCCTCTTGTTGCCTTAAAAGATAGTCCATCTAAAGCACTGAGGACAGCTGCAGTTGTAACGTTAAGAAGAATGAAAAATGAAGGTGTCACAAAGTTTCTTAACGATAAGAGTGATTATATAGTAGCAGAAGCAGCGCGAGCTATCAACGATGATCTTTCTATCGAAGAGGGATTAGGATCGCTAGCTGAACTTTTAAATACATCAACTACATCGAATGAGGTGATTATCAGAAGAACAATAAACGCTAACCTAAGACAAGGAAAACAAGAAAATATAAATACACTAGTAGACTATATTAATAATCCTAATGCTCCTGGAGGGATGAGATCTGAGGCTATGGCAGCTTTAGCTACTTGGGCTAAACCTTCGGAGACAGATCGGGTAGATGGTAGGTATCGAGGTAGAGTAAGTAGAGATGGCGGCCCTGCTAATAAGGCACTTTTGCCGCTGATAGACGGACTACTCACAGACAAAGATCCTGCTATGCAGATCGCTGTAGGCAAAGCGGTGGAGCGTTTAAATATAAAAGATGCAGGTAGTGCAGTAATGAAACAATTTACGACAAGTAAGTCTGAGGAGGTTAGGGCAGGTATGTTAAGAGCACTCTCGGGTATACAATCTCCAGATCTAGATAAAGCGCTAGAGATCGGCTTAGGGGATAAAAGCTCTACAGTAAGAGCCATGGCATTAGAGCTGCTACCAGAATCTAAGATTGATGATCATGTAGCGATCAGCTTATTTGAGAAAATATTGGATATAGGGTCAGTCAAAGAAAAGCAGTCTGCAATCAGTTCTCTAGGTAGAATGGAATCTACAGCAGCAGGAGACTACCTCAAAAAGATATTTGCAACTTATGTAGGGACTGATAACGAAAAAGAAATACAGCTAGATATTATTGAAGCAATGGAATCTACGGAGAATGAGTCATTTTTAGCCATGGTTAAGGACCATGAGGAGCAGATAAATGCTACGGATAAATATGCATCTTTCGATGTGGTACTGGAGGGAGGTACAAGGAGAGATGGGCGACAAGTATTTTACGAAAATAAGGCAGCTCAGTGTGTAAGATGTCATTCAATATTTGAGTATGGAGGTGATGCAGGCCCTAGCCTCACCGGAATTGGCGATCGGATGAATAAAGAAGAAATATTAGAATCACTCTTAGAACCAAGTAAAATAATAGCTACGGGGTATGGCATGGTATCGTTAGAACTAAATGATGGTGGTGGATTAGCAGGATTCTACATCGGAGAAGATGAGAGAACACTTAGTATAAAGCAAGGAAAAGAAGAAACAACCAAAATAAATAAATCAGATATCAAATCAAGGACAGATGTGCCGTCTAGTATGCCATCAGTAGAGCATACAATTAGTAAAAGACAAATAAGAGATTTAATAGCATTTCTTAGCGAAATAAAAATGGAGAGTTAAAGAATTGCTAATAAATTAGATTTGACAGATCGCTAATATCAGGAGTTGTTGATATTAGCTATTTTTGGTATATGAATAACGCTTTTAGGTTACTTATCCCCATGATTTTTTGTTTTTTATCTGTGCACGGCGTGTCTCAGGATACAGATAGAGCTCAGGGAATTATAGATAAGGCCATCGAAGCCCACGGTGGCGATGCATATGATAACCTGGCAGTTTCTTTTACTTTTAGAAAAAAAGATTACTCTATTAAGTTAGACAACGGGGCTTACAAGTATACTAGATCATATACAGATAGTACAGGGCAAATATTAGACATCCTTACAAATGACGGCTTTGAAAGAAAGCTAGATGGCTACCTAATTTCTCTAAGTGAAAAAGACAAGAAGAAATACGCTAACTCTTTAAATTCAGTATGTTACTTTGCTTTGTTGCCTAATGGCCTGAATGATCCAGCTGTGAAAAAATCAATGATTGGTCTTAACAAAATTGATGGACAAAAATATCATGTAGTTCAGGTAAGCTTTGGGGAAGAAGGTGGGGGAGATGATCATGAAGATATATACGTGTATTGGATTAATCAAAAAACTTATACGATAGATTTTTTCGCTTACTCCTATGAAGTGAACGGGGGGGGAGTACGATTTAGGGCAGTAAAAGATCATGTAACCGTTGGTGGGGTTAGGTTTCAAAACTACATCAACTACAAGCACCATGATAAAAGCGTCCCTGTTGATAGTTTACCTTTTTATTATGTACAAGGAGAACTAAAGAAATTATCAGAGATCGTAAATGAAGATGTCAAGAAGCTCTAGTCTTCTTGCAGGTTTTAATTACTTCATTAACCAAGGATAAGCCAAGGCAAAAGATTTCCTCCATGTTATATGCCAATGACCCTCATTAGGAATGATTTCAAACCTTAGGTTTTTATCTGTCATCCCTTGTTTTTTAAATTTCTCAAAAATATCCTTTGCGTGAGGAATCATGATCCTTCCTTCATTTTCGCCTACACTTACAAATATTTTCTTAGACTCAAGTTGAGCATCGTTGAGTTGCATTGCCATGAGTTTTTCGTGATCTACCCACATCGCAGGAGACTGTATCACTGCGTTACCAAATATGTTAGAGTGCTTCATTAGCATATAGTATGCCATCATGCCACTCCGTGATATGCCACCTATGGTTGTAGATTCGACATCAGTTCTTGTGCGATAGTTAGTATCTACCCAAGTCTTTAAATCAGTGACTACCCACTGTGCAAATGCCTCACCGTGGGCATCTGGATTGTCTTCATTGATATACGGCGTGTACTCTGCATCTCTATTCTCTGCTTGATTTATGCCTATCACTATAGCGGTAGGTCTGCCTGCTGCAGATGCTTGATTGATGACTTCATCTATTTGCCATTCTGGACCCATGTTTTCTAGATCATTGAAGGAGGATTCACCGTCGAGAAAATACATAACTGGATACCTGCCTATAGAATCCTTAGTGTAGTTTGGTGGCACGTAGATATGTATAGTTCGCTTTTCATTTTGATATCCTATTAAAATAGAATCCCTTAGTACCGTAACTGTCGGACTAGCAGTATTCACAAGGTTTTCATAATAAGCATCTCTACGTTTTTTTTCTTTTAGTTGACCATAGATCTTATACGCAGTGAATAGTCCAAATAACAAAAACCCTAAAGCGGCAAATTTAAGTATCCGTTTTATCATGTTGTTCTTTATTGCAAATGAGATAATTATTTATCAAAATCAATATTACTCTGTATTTAATTAAGATTATTTTGCCCTGAGTGATTTAGTTAATACTATCTACTAGCACAAGATTTATGATTTTTAGTTAATAATACTTTAGTAAAATTATAGCTGCGAACAGAAAGCAATATAGATTTCCTGTCTACTTTTGTTTTCTTCAATGTCAATGCTCCTTGAGATATCAACGCACCCATCTTTAGTAGTGCCAAGTAGAATTTTTGCAAGCCCTCGATTAAATATGGCGCCACTATCTTTCTCATGATAGGCTAAGTAATTATCAAACTCGTCAATCGCACTTTCGTATTCTCCATAAGTTAAAGCGATTCCACCTTGAATGAAGTGATTTTCTATTTTGTCAGTATTATTATCGAGTACAATATTTAAGTCTGCTAATGCACCTTCATAATTGCCTAGTGTTTTTTGTATTAGAGTATAGTTATTCCTGGCTTCTAAGTAGTTTGGGTTTTTATTAATCGCCTTATTGTAATTTATAATTGTGTTTTCTTCATCCCCAGATAACTCATTTAGTTTAGCCAGTGTAAAATAGAAAACAGAAATATCCTCATTTAAACTAATAGCGGTTTTTAAATCTTTTTTTGCTTTATCTAATTGGTTGGCTAGTTTATAAGCGATGGCTCTATTGTGATATGCTAATGGGAAGTTGGGCATAGCTTCAATAGATTTTGTAAAATATTCTATTGATTGACTGATATCGTTTTTCTTAAGTGAGATTAGACCTTTTATATCATAGATGATTCCTAGAGACTTTTCAGATGTATTGACTTGAGATATGATCTGTTCTGTCTTCTGGATATCATTAAGGCTCAAGGCATAAATAGCCTCAGTTAACATTGAGTCTTGAGAGTGTAGGTCTAATATTTCATCGAGATATTTGTCGTAGTAATTGGGTTTGACCGGCGATTTTTTAAAAGTCAAATTATCTCTATTAAACTCATACTCATACTGCTTTTTTTCAAAGAACCTAAAGCGAGATGACATGCTTATGTACATATTGGCAAATGGATTAAGATACTTAGCAAAAGCCAAATCTTGATTTCTTTCTACAGGTTGCCCTAATAATTCATGAACCATCGCTCTTTTTATATAGGCTTCAGCGTTAGCGGGATTTAGCTCTATATAATTGTTGAGTTCACTGATCGCATCTTGAAAATTTCCTTGTTTCACAAATATATCAGCATTGGTAAATGCATTGAATTGCGAGTATGAGTAAACTATACTTAGAAAAGTTATTGTTAGTGTAATCCAAAATTTCTTTAGTATCATAATTAAATTTTATTGAGTCAACTAATCTTCACCACAAATATAATTATAACTATTATAAAATATAGTATTACTATCATTTATTTATTATTTCTATTATATTTGTCGCGCAGATAGAAGTATGTTTTATGAAAGAGACTCTGGAGCTACCAGTAACATTTTATAATTTACATTATTAATTGGATCGTGAGCCCTAGTTGTCCTATAAATGAATGGTAATAAGCTAATATGAAAAACCGGAAATTAACTTTTTATTCATTTTTTTCTAAGTTTTCGTATCTAGATAATTATGGGTTTACAGTAGGCTTATTTCATAGAATAGTTAGGAAGATCATTCCTAAGGTTACCGACAAAGGTACTTTTGAAGACTTGTTATCTAAGTCAAAGTGTATCAGTGAAGATTGCGAGACCGCTCTTGAGGTTGTACTAAATTTATTAACTGATGAGACTTCAAGGGAGCAGATTTCTCGAGAGCTCGATAACGCCATTAAGGCGCTTTCTCATAAAATTATTTCTTTTGGTTTTGATCATGAGATTAAGTCTAAGTATGATCGACTCTCTATTGATAATAGTTCATATCATCTACTGTCAGCTCTCTTAGCCCGCTTCTCAACAAACGATAGTGGTTTAAATGATGACCTTAGAAGCTCTCTTGTTGATATTGAAAAGACTGTTTTTGAATTGAGAAAGGAAAAAAACCAAATTGGTACTTCTTTACATTTAACAGTGCTTACTAAGCGTGTCCTAGAACATATTAATCGGGCATATGATTTAGTTAAACTGAGAGAGGATCTTGACTCTAAAGACAAATGGAGTTTGATTATAAAGGGTTATTTGTCTTATAATAAGTCAAGAAATAGCCTTCGAAAATATCTAAGTTCCCATTTAGATCTTCTTGCGCTGGAGGTGGTAGAGCATACCTCCAACCAAGGAGGAAAATATATTGCAGATAGCTATGTCGAGTATAAAGGGTTTTTTAAAAAAGGCTTATTAGGAGGTGCGATTATTTCTCTATTTGCTTTAATGAAAATATACATTGATACCTTAGGTATGACAAATATACCTCGAGCAATATCTTACAGTCTTAACTATGCTCTATGCTTTATCGTAGTAAAATATGCTGGAGGCGTTATTGCAACAAAGCAGCCAGCTATGACAGCTTCCACCATTATAAAATATATTGATAGTAATAATAACTTAGAGCTAGGGAGTAAGCAAGATATTATTCATCTATTGCGTAAAGTATTCAGAAGTCAATTTATATCTCTTATTGGTAATTTTTTAATGGCACTTACTATAGCTAGTGGTATTACCTTGTTTTTGAAGCTTGATTTCATGGATTTTCCATTGTCTGCCCAAAAGGCAGAGTACCTTGTAAATCAAGTGCGGCCGATCGACGGCGGTGCATTTTTTTATGCGAGTATAGCAGGGGTATTTTTAGCATTATCCGGGTTAATATCTGGCTATTTTGACAATAAGGTCACTGCCTCTAATTTGTCTAGTAGACTTCTATATAATCCTGCACTTTCTAAAATACTAGCTAAGTCAAAAAGGCAGGCTGTTGCTCGGTTTTTCCATGATAATTTGGGTATCCTAGCTGGAAATGTTAGTCTTGGATTCTTATTGGGCTCAGTGTTTTTACTTTCACCCATAGTACCTTTTGTGCTAGATATAAGGCACATAGCATTTAGTGCAGCTAATATGGGTTATGCCTTATTAAGCAGTTCATTTTCCGCTAGTGCTATTGTAATAGCATTATTAAGTGTTTTATTGATCGGTCTTGTTAATTTCTTTGTAAGTTTTTCACTTACTTTTTTTATAGCTCTTAAATCAAGGTCTATAACATTTAGAGAGTTGTCCCAGCTCTTAAAGTTTAGTTTGAGAGATATGATTACTCATCCATTACATTATTTGGTTTACAAATCTGTTCGGTAAACGACTTTAGATCTAATATTTCGAGTAGAGCACATTATTAAATAGATAATATCAGTTATCCTTATTCTAATGCGTATGGCTCACTTGACTATAGAATATATTAAAACATTTATTTGTGATAGTATTGCTATTATATTAAATTATTTATATATTACAGTATGAAAATCATTATCCATATCACAACTATTTTAATGGTCTTAGGGATGATCGAATGTTTTCATAACGCAAGTGGTTTGGGAGATAATTTGATAGCGGAATCATACAAGCATGAAGTAGAGTATGACGGTGAGATTGAGCTTGAATTCGAAGTTAGTTCGTTATACTCTTCATCCTATCATAATGATAATTTTAAAAATATGATTTACGATCTCAGTTCAATGCCTCTTGAGATTTATACAGACAAGGTTACACCACCTCCAGAGGCTCTTTAGCTATATAAATTATTATTCTTATTCATAATCAAAATATTAAATTATGTTTTACGAATTTTTGTTTGTTAGCCTTTATACACTTCTAGGAATTACGACATGGATGTTAATCTGGACTGCAATAATGGATTTATTAGTAGCTAGAGATTCCTCAAAGGAAGTTACACTTATTAAAAGGTTTAGAATTAGAAGAAAGCTAGGCTCTCATAACTATTATAGTCTGCCAGAAGGTTTCGCTTAGAAAGTTTTTGGACAACTTTTAGGAGTGGATTTAGACAGTCCAATAAGAAATTAAAGACATTTATTTTTGCTCGAATAAAATTTATTGATCAGTAATAAATCAAAAAAAAATGAAAGTAGTAATTAATAATAAAGCTAATGTGCCTCAAAAATATATTAGATATATAAAGCGTAAACTTTATAGGCTAAAAGTCAAATTTAAGGATCTAACAAAGGCGGAAGTATTTTTTAATACTATTGATAGCTCCTCATCTTTATTTAATGTACATGTTAATATCGAATCTAATAACGAGAGACTTTTCATTAGTAAAGCGGATCAGAATCTTGATCAGATTGTAAAGCATATTCCGGCCAGGGTACAACATACATTAAATAACAAGAGGTTTTAATAGTAGTGCTCAAGTAAAAAAAAGGGCTACTGTTACTCCTAATGTCATATGTAGTTTTGCTTATAAGGTATGAAGAGGAATATCTAAGAGTTAATGTTTAAATTACATCTATGTATAGATTAGGTATTCTTTTTCTTATAATCATACTTATTGGTTGTGATACCGCTAAGGAAATTACTCAGCCTATAGGTGATGAATTGAGATATTTAGCGCTTGGAGACTCTTATACGATAGGTGAGAGTGTAAGTGAACAAGGACGGTGGCCTGCACAACTTAAAGACTCACTCGAAGCCAGAGGTAAAGTTTTCTCAGCTTACAAAGTGATAGCAACTACAGGATGGAGAACGGATGACCTTTCTGATGCTATGGATAAGGCGAATCTAGAAAACGAATACAACCTAGTCTCTTTATTGATAGGAGTAAATAACCAGTTTCAAGGAAGATCTGTCGAAGAGTATAAACTGGAGTTTGAAGCATTATTAGATAGGGCTATAAACCTAGCTGGAGGTGACAAGGAGAATGTTTTTGTTGTCTCCATCCCTGATTATGCATTCACACCATTTGGCCAGAGAACTAATGCTTCTAAAATATCTGACGAACTAAAAGTCTATAATGAAGCATGTAGAAACATAACCTTGGCAAATGATGTCAAGCACGTAGACATCACTCCGATTTCATTAAGAGGTATAGAGCAACCTAATCTCGTAGCAGATGATGGGCTACATCCCTCTGGTGAGCAATACACACTTTGGGTTGAAGAAATACTTGAACAGCTTTTTTAATTTACGATAGAGATACTTGCATCGATTTCAGCTAGTTGATCTTCTACAGATAAAATTCGTGATTCCAAATTAGATATTTTTTCTCCCTCTTTATTGAGGTGAGTGTCGAACTCATCAAAGTTATTATCGATTCTAATTTTGATTTTTTCAATATAGGACTTTAGTTTTTCACTCACTTCGAATCGCAACTTTTCTCTGCCCTTTTCTATCTCAGATTTAAACCCGCTTAGTATTTTTCTTTTCTTAAGACCGACAGTGACGCCTGCAAACATTAATCCTAAAGTTGTCAAAATCCCACCTGTTATGTCGAAAACCATTCCATTAGTCACTGTAGCTAAGATGACGCCTACAATAGCGATTCCGCCGCCTGCGGCTAGATTAGGAGCCATGTTGCCAGAGTCTGAAGAAAGTGACTCGTCATAGAAATTTTCGGAGGTAGTAAGAAACTTGGAGAAGGCGTGCTGTAGATCTCTGAGTACATTTGCTCTTCGCTCTGCTATATCACTGAAGATCTCGTGATTATCTTTTAAGATTGTTTCGCTGTTTCTTATTTTAAGATCTATGATCTTACCCATGTCCTGGATACTCTCTGCTATATCGACGACTCCATTATTTAGCTTTTCTTTAAGCTTGTAATTCAGCTCTTGTTCAAAATCTTTTACCATTTTACCCAGCCATTCTTTTGGCCCCGTATCCATACTGAGCATTGATCTAAACGACCGCTTGATTAATGGAAAAAATGATAAGCCTGAAGAAAGGTCTTCTTCTTTTTTTCTGGTAATACGATCATACTCACCGATTAAGTTTTCGATAAGTACATCTACCTGTTTTGAAGACTTAAGCTTTTGAGCTTCGAGAGACTCTTTTATGTCCAGCCTAAATCGCTCATCTGCTTCGTATTGTTCTTTTCTGATCACTAAACCTTTAAATATTTTATCGTTGATCGTGCTGGCAGTAGATATATTGTTTTTCAGTTTTAAAAATGGTGCTTTACCACCCGTTATGTTTGCATCTATATATTCTCTAAGGACTGGATAACCACTCTCATCACTTTTTCCTTCTAATTCCATTTTTGCAGATACAGCAAATATGTTAGGTTCGTTGATTCCTTTTTTTATAGCATGCTCTCTTACTCCTGCGATATTAGTCACTAAGTCTGCAGGTACCATGAGGTCTTTTTGTTGCAAGACAAATACTATTTTCTTACGCCATTCATCTTGGATATAGTCAAAAAATTCCCACGCCGATTGTCGATAAGGGTTCTTTGACTCAAACACAAATACGATAAGATCGGATGCTGGTATAAACCGCTCCGTGATCTCTTGATGATGCTTGACAATTGTATTGGTGCCAGGGGTATCTACTACCGCCACTTCTTTCAAGACGTCTATTGGCAAGTAGATCTTCTTTAAATATTCATTGACAGATTCTTCTCTTTCAGGGCTACCATAAAGGATTTGCTGGATGGTATCTGTCATGGGTGATGCAGCCACTTTACAGATCTCTTGACCAGTTCCTAAGAGCGCATTAATAAAACTTGATTTGCCGGCTTTGACTTCTCCAACGATAACAAACATAAATGGCTCTGTGATCCGATCTATAAGATCACCGACAGTAGTTTCTAGATCCTTATGATGTATATCCTTGGTGATCTGATGAAGATCAGAGATGATTTGCTCGACTTTATTTTTTTGCTGATTGAGATCAGCGTTTGTAATTATTTTCATTTGTAATGGCTACACCCTTAAGACGTAAGAGAATTTAAGAGTTACAAATTTATGAAAGATAACTTAGTGAAGCCTTGCCAGTACAAAAGATCAAGTCTAGGATACTTAGATTAGGTAAAAATGAATGCTTTTCCTCGAATACTTGAGCATAAGACGATAGTTCAGTTTGCAGTAGAGTATAATTATTAGGCTTTAATTGATTTCTTGCATCTATAATTTTAGAGTTATCTATTTCCTTTTCGTAGCAGTTTGTTTCTGTAATACGCACATCGAGTTCTATAAACTCAATTGCCCATAACCAAATTTTAAGGTTAAAATCGAATAAATACTTATCTGATTGCTGATAAAGGTCTGCTATCGCGGGGTAGATATGCTCAAAATAAGGTGCATTCCCATAGCTACTTCTAATAGATTGCAAATGAAGGCGCTTCCAATCCGTATGATAACTGATTGCAACTTCTTTGATGGGCATACGCTCATTCTTACCTTTTACTAGAGGGATACTTAATATTAAGGGCCCTTGTGCACTATCAGTTATGCATCTATTCCTAAAGCCTCTTTTCTGATAATTTTCATGGGCCTCTATTAATACACTTTCACATTTTGTAATAGCCATAAAAGTGCTGACAGGCGCAAAGAATTGATTTTCGGTGAGATACGAATGCATAAATATTAATATGATCTCGAAGGTAAATAAAACTAGGTATCCATAACATATTACATATAATTGTTATGTATATTTGATTGGTTTTCTGTTAATTAAGCGTATAGGTAGTGAAAATTTTTAAAATTAGTCTAAGCTTATTCATATTTAGCTTTATGAGTTCTGTGGGTTCTTATGGACAACATATGAAATTTTCCGCATCTAGTGAATCTAAAAACTTAGCCCTCAAAGAAGTAGTAAATGAATATGAGATTCTAGAGTTAGACCTCAAAGACTTAAAAACGCTTAAATCAAATAATGGGTCTTTAAGTTTAGAACTTGATCTTGGAAAAAGAAGAACTTGGGTAATAGAATTAGAAGAATCTAATGTCCTCTCACCAAATACTACTTATCGGTTGCTTAGAGAAAAAGCAGAATTGAAGATCCCTAAACCGGATATACATACTTATCGGGGATACTTAGCAAATGATTATAAATCTAAGGTAGCAGTAACAATATCAGACAACCATTTATCCATACACGTATCCAATTCGCAAGGGACTCAAATCTTAGAGCCTTTAAACATCTATGATCGTAGTGCAGTTCCAACTAAATATATGCTATATGATGCTAAGGATATCAATGAGGCAAATACTTATACATGCAAAAAGAGTGAGCTTATATCTGAGATATCACAAAAGACCAATAGTAATGCAAATAAAGTACTTGCCTGCTATGATGTAGAATTAGCAATAGCCGTAGATTATCAGATGTATGTCAGTGAAGGGAGCAATATAGGGAATGTATTAACTGCACTGGCAAGCATTTATAATCTAGTAAGTCAAGATTTTGATAATGAATTTAATCATCAGTTAAATATCAGGATCAAAGAAGTTGTAATAGCCTCTTGTAGTTTATGTGATCCGTGGAGTCAGACTACTAATGTAGGAGATGCACTTAATGAGATTGGAAAGTGGGGTGAAGGTGGTGGTTTTAATGAGACTTACGATATAGGTATTTATTGGACCTCTAAAGTATACGACGATAATTTTGCAGGGCTTGCACACCAAGACCAGATTTGTGGACCACAGCGGTATATAGCTGTCAGAAAATATACTTCTAATAATCAAGCACTTAGAGTAATGATGTCGCATGAGATTGGTCATTCTTTTGGTGCTGGGCATAATTATGAGTTAGGGAGCAGTTGTGCTAGTAATCCAGGGCGTAGCCCTAGGATTATGGACCCCGTGGTAAACCCATTGTCGCTTGGATGGACAAATGGTACCTTGAGTTGTGATCTTAATACCCGAGCAGTTATAAATGCTAAAATTGTTTCTGCATCCTGTCTAGACGCTTGTGCAACTGTTACTTGCTCGTCGATTATAAATCTAAACGTGAGCAACGTCAGCCAAAATGGAATCTCAGCAAGTTGGACTGGTAGTGCAGGTAGCTATTTAGTAAGATTAAGAAAGGAGGGATCAAATAATTATATACATAGTACAACAACGTCTTCTAACTCGATTACTATTAATGCCAATTTAAATTATTGTGAACAATATCAACTGAGTGTAAAATCACTTTGTGGTGGATCTAATAATCCTGCAGCGATTACTCAACTAGTGGAGATAAATGGAGGTACGCAGATAGAGATACTATATGTAGAGCCTAAGAATTGTGATAATGGAGCTTATGACCTAGAAGTAGTTGTAGCTTACCAAAATACCGTGCCTGGTGGTTTTAGAGTGGTTGCTAACGGCAATATGCAGATATTCTCCTATACATCTAGTCCTCAAACTGTAACATTGATCGGCCTTAACACTGGCAATAATACCAATGCATCATTAGAAGCTTATGGTACTTCTAAAAGTGATCTTGCTTGCAGAGGGACAGCTATATATTCAGAGCCAAATAGTGATTGTGAAATAGTCATTTGTGAAAACTTTAATACCTGTAAGTTGCCTTATGAATGGACGGCAACAAGTACAAATAATACGGTATTTTCTGAGAATTTTGAATGGAAATTTGCTGATGAAGATAGGCTCATACTTAATTATCAAGCATCAAATAATGCTACTACAGATAAAACTATCAATGGTACTTGTGCAGCTTACTTTGATGATGATATATTTATGAATACAACCTATACCGGAAGTATCAGTCTAATTTCAAAAGCATATGATCTTACTAACTTAGCCAACGTTACGTTAGAACTGGATTATAACTTTCATAAGTTTGATGAAGGTAAACCTATACAAAATTCTAGCGAGTTCAGTATTGATCTTTTTAATGGTAGTACATGGACTAATGTGATGTTTGACAATAATGATTTTTGTCCATGGAATGATGTCTGGCAAAACGTATGTACGACTAATTTTATAATGGATGTAACTAACTTTATTAGTAGTGATTTTAGAGTAAGACTAAATTATACTGATGGGAATAGCGGTGATTGGACAGGTATGATCATGGTTGATAATTTTAAGATTAGTGGGGTTCAGTTATCTGTGCTTGAGCTTAAAATATTGGATTTTCAAGGTAAGCTAAGAGCTAGTGAAATAGATTTAGATTGGGAAATTGAAAAAGATGATAATTTCTCTCATTATGTCATAGAGAAGTCTGCTGATGGTCAAGAGTTTAGTGTATTGCAGGAGTTAGATTATGGTTCACAATACATTGATAGTCGTCCGTTTAATGGCCCTAACTATTATAAGCTCAAGATCTATGATAATGATGGTAACCATGTTGCCTCTGATATGATTATGGTAGAGAATCATAGAGAGGATTTAGTAAGTCTTTATCCTAATCCTACAAACACAGAACAAGTAACTTTGGTTAATACCACTGATACATATTATGACCAGTTAAGAATATTTGGGATAGATGGGAGAGAGATACAACACTTATCATTGAATAAACAAGCGCACACCAACTTAGACTTAACTGGATTGAGAGAGGGTATTTATCTAATACAGATAAGTAATGGTAATGCTTCTAAGACGCTAAGGTTAGTTAAGCTATAGCATGCTGAGTTTATAATATCTTTGCTGCTCGCTTATGGCTAAATATGTCTTTCCTAATATTCCTACAAACCTTATAACGGTAGCTCCGAATAGAAAGCTGGAGCTTACAGTTTGTATTCCTTGCTACAACGAATCAGATTTAAAATCTACCCTTCATAGTTTATCCCAATGTGCTCCAATCGATGGGATAGTAGAAATCATAGTACTAATAAATGACTCGGAAGGAGAAAGTGAAAGCGTCATCGCCCAGAATCAAAAATCTTATGAAGATTGCTCACAAGTAAGTTATGAGAGTAGTGAATTAAACTTGTGTATAGTACCAATTTATGTGACTAAGATTAGGGCAAAAAAGGCAGGAGTAGGTTACGCAAGAAGACTAGCGATGGATGAGGCTAATCAGAGGTTTGAGATAATTGGGCGAGAAAGAGGAATCATTGTTTGCCTAGACGCAGATACTATCGTTTCTAAAAATTACTTAACGGAGATTGTCCGTTTTTTTAAAGACTATCCTAAATTAACAGCCTGTAGCATAGCGTTTGCACACGAACTAAATGTTCCAAATCTCAAAATCAAAAGTGCAATCTGTGATTATGAGTCTCACCTTAGATATTTTATAAATATGCAAAGGCTTATTGGTTTACCTTTTGCTTATCAGACGGTCGGTAGTGCAATGGCAGTATCTTCTGAGTCATACCTAAAACTAGGAAGAATGAATACTCGCAAAGCGGGTGAAGACTTTTATTTCCTTCATAAGTTTGTTAAGAATGATCTTGTGGGTGAGCTAAATACAGCCTGTGTTTATCCATCAGCTAGAGTGTCTGATAGAGTGCCGTTTGGTACTGGTAAAGCAGTAGGTGATATATTAAAATCAACACACAGCTATTTGACCTATAATGTAAAATCTTTTGATGATATCGATAAGCTAATCAAGATATTACCAGCAATCCATAGCGAAAAAGAAAATTATCTATCTGGTTTATCTGCTAGTCTAAATAATTATTTGAATCAGGAAAATTTTACAGAAAAAATCATTGAGATTAAGTCTAATACAACAAGTTACCTGTCATTTGAGAAGCGATTCTTCCAATGGTTTGATGCCTTTAGGCTAATGAAATGTCTACACTACCTGAGAGATGTAGCTTATCCTAATATTGATGTAGATGATGCAATGTTAATCTTGTTAGACAAGCTAGATATAGACCACGCAGGTGATAAGTATGAAAAGTTAAAGCGCCTCAGGGATTATGATAAGAATGCTAATTACGCAGTATAAGAGTATGGTAACTTAATGCAAAGCTGCCTTTATCTCTAAACCACCTATCACCTCACTTTCACGCTCCACCCACCATGCCAGTCGTTCGTACACTTGATCTTCTGGAAAGTAGTTAAGAGCCATTTTGACAAAGATATGGCCGTGCTTGGCTTCACTTGTCCAGAGCATTTTATAGAACCTTTTTAGCTCGCTGTCCTCCAGGGCATCTGCCACCATCTTAAATCGCTCAGCACCTCTTGTCTCTACGATAGATGCTATCAAAAGCCGATCTCTAAAACGCTCTAATCTCCCAGAATGACACAGTTTGATTAGACCCTTAACATAAAGGTCTTCAGACATACTGGGGTTAAGCCCGATACCTCTGGACTGCATGATGTTGTATACTTGTTGGAAATGCTCTAGTTCTTCAATGCCAGTCTCTATTAACTCTGGTATGATCTCAGTTCGGTCTGGATACTTAGCTACGAAACTCATAGCCATCGCAGATGCTTTACGCTCACAGTCTGCATGGTCTTGTAAAAAAGAATCAAAATCTTGCATTACGGCATCAAGCCATATTTGAGTACTAGGTACTGCTACGTCTAAGTTAAGCTTCATAAATGTTAAGGTATAATAGTCGAGGAAGCATTTAAACTTCCATCCTTAGATTGGAATAAAGTGTGTAGATCAATTTATTTTTAGATATCCTAAAAATTTGATCTAAAAGAAAAATATAGAATTACCAGTAGCAACGCAGTAATAATTCCTACGATCATAAAGAACTTTCGCTCTTGCGCTTTTAGTTTTTTCTCTTGCTTAGCCTTTCTTCTTGTTTTAGCCATAATCTATGTTTATGTATCTAAAATAACGTAATCAAACAGAAAATCAAATATTATGCAATAGACTGATAGAATTCAGTGATCCTTTCGTCCACTTTAATATCGTTTGGAGTAAGCTTTTTCTTTAATATAATGCCTTCTAAGGTCGTACATCTGCTGAGTGCCACATATGTCTGCCCATACTCAAATGCCCCTCTACCTAGATCAATAATTACTTTTTCAAAAGTTTGCCCTTGGCTCTTATGGATAGTTATCGCCCAGGCAAGCCTCAAAGGATACTGTTTATAGACACCTATAATATCTGATTTTAGTTTACTTTCAGTTGGATCAAATCTATATTTAATGATTTCCCACTCAAGAGGTTGTACATCTATAATCTGTTCTTCTTCATTTTTCTTGATGATGAGTACTTTAATCTCTTGTTCGCTTAGTGTAACTATTTTTCCGATGGTCCCATTTACAAATCTTTTGTCAGGATCATTCTTGACAAACATTACCTGTGCACCTACTTTAAGCTTTAATAGTGATTCTGCAGGATAACGGCGCGGATTAAAAGTACCCTTGACACTTGCAGTATAAGTAATTTCTGGCTGATCGATTGCACTTAATTTTTTGCTATTGAGCGCATTGACAGTAGCATTAGTAGAGGTGAGAGTGATATAAAAATCGGTGATAGCATCATCGATATCAGGGTCATGCCTATTATTGAGTTCGTCTATGTCATCATAGTCAATATCTCGCTTTCTAACACGATCAAGGAGATTGACAAATCCTCTATTGTCTTGCCGATAAACATGAGTTAACTCTATTGTGTGTACTTCGATTTCATCTTTTACCACACGGGATGAGAAGAAATAAGGTGACTCATACTCTTGTGTTAAAATAAGTCGCTCCTCTGGACTAGCGATGATCGGAGGTAACTGAAAAAGATCACCATAAAAGATCATCTGTACACCACCAAATGGCTTGTTGATTCCCCGATTATTTCTTAAGAATAGATCAATATTATCCATCATGTCCGCTCTCACCATAGAGATCTCATCGATAATGATGGTCTCTACATTCGCATACATGCGCCAGTTTCTTCGTCTTGTTAGTTCGTTAGGCTCCAGCATCTTAGGAGGGAAACCAAAAAAGGAATGGATAGTCTGTCCCCTAACATTGAGTGCTGCAATTCCAGTAGGGGCTAGTACAGCAGTTTTTTTTCTGGTAGTCTTACGATAGATACTTAGTAGCGTAGACTTACCTGTCCCTGCCTTGCCCGTGATGAAGTAGTGGCCCTTGCTGCGCTCCATCTCCTGTATTGCAGCATTAAACTCTGGAGAGAGTGTAAGAGGGGCTTTTATGGGTGTTAATTTGTTGATAGGTAGGTTACGCTTCTTATCATCAAATATCTTCTTTTTAGGATCAGTAAACACACAATATGTGCGTTTTTAATATTATTATCTGAGCTAGGAATATGCTATCTCTCAACGCTGATGTGTTGCTGAAGGCAAGGCAATATTTATAGAACGAAATATTATTCTATCACAGTTTGAAATGTAAATGCCATAAGTCCATCCTTGAGATATTAGCGTTAACAATCACATATAGCATAGAGAAATAACAAGAGGTATTTTTACGGCATTAAATGATGCCTTTAGTTTTTATAAAAAAAACTGTTTTGTCTACAGGTGAAATAATAAGTAAGAATAGTAAACCAATGGTCTAGCCTGCCTGTTTTTTTGCAAGATGATCTATTGAAAAGAAGGTTAAGATTCTTGTGACCAAATATATTACTTTAGCCCCATGAACTACATATTATCATATTTGTACATATTACTTTTTTCGACTTTTAGTTTAAGTATTTCATTAGAATCATTGTCGTTTGAAGCGGAACCTAGCCTAGTAGACCAATCGAATTCGGCATTATCTCTAAGATGGACGACTAACCAACTAAGCAAAGGATATTATAGGATGAGTACATATCCTACACCAATTAAGAATGCGGATGCTATGATTGGTTTTACAGAATCTCAACAAACTGATTTTCTTCTTAATATAGATAAACTACAGGATAGCGAGTTTTACTACTTCCAAGCTATTAATATAGTTGACGGAGATACACTCTATAGTGATATCGAGTTATACAGTCTGGTATCTAAGTCTAGTGGAGAGATAGAAGTTTATTTTAATAATAGTATAGATATATCTAAATCTAGAGGCTCACAGCCTAATGGACAAACAGCTGCAGCGCTTGAGCAATCGATACTTGACAAAATAAATGGTGCAACGATGAGCATTGACTACTGTATCTATAATACTCATAGGGAATCGATTGTTGATGCACTGGTAGATGCAGCTAATCGTGGTGTGCAAGTGAGAGTCATACATAATGAGAAGTCAGAGAGTTCTAATATAGGATTTAATAGGTCTCTTCCATTTAATATAGTAGAGCGCTTAGGGGATGGGCTTATGCATAATAAGTTCTTGATTATAGATGCTGATGACGTTGATCAGTCATGGATAATGTCTGGTTCTACCAATTTTACAGATTTTCAGATGGATGTTGATCCTAACCATACGATATATATTCAGGATCAAAATCTTGCAAAAGCTTATGAGATAGAGTTTGAAGAAATGTGGGGTAGTGATAGCGCGACACCAGATGGAGATAAGGCCAGATTTGGAAAAAATAAGACTGATAATACCCCTCATGAATTCATGATCAATGGCAAGAGAGTGGAGCTTTACTTTTCGCCATCAGATTTGGTGTCTGGCAAAATTAACAATACTCTTCAAGACGCAGAATCTGCTATCGATGCTGCTTTATTGATATTTACAAAATGGGAGACTCGTGATGCGCTCGAGGATGAATTAGCGACCGGCACAAAGTTTAGAGCGATTGTAGAAGATCAAGAAAATTCTGGAGATATCATATCAAGACTTAACGCAAAAGGGGCTCACATCATAGCACACCCAGAGCAACCTCAGATGCATCACAAGTATGCAATTATAGACGAGGCTCTCCAAGATCAAAGAAGTAAGGTAATTACTGGGTCGCACAACTGGACTCACTCTGCAGATATAAGGCACGATGAGAATCTGCTAATCATCCATGATCCAGAGATCGCTAATTGGTTTCAGCAAGAGTGGGAGGCTAGATGGGCGGAGCAAACTACTGCAGTTATAGATTTAGCACATACTACTCCTCTGCTTCTGTACCCTAATCCTGCAAAGGATTTATTGACCTTAACCACCAGTAAGGAGATAAGTGAATATAAAATATTAGATATTCGTGGTGCACATGTTGCAACAATTGTGAACAACAGTAAAGGGGAACAATTATTGGACATATCTGGTTTAGAACAAGGATCGTATGTTTTAGTAGGCATCGATTCAGAAGGTAAGAGAGCTATAGGGACATTCATAAAGAATTAATTATTTATAATAGTGGGAGTATTTCAGTTTAAAGAATTCAGTGTACAGCAAGATAAAAATCCTATGAAGGTAGGTACTGATGGTATCCTGTTAGGAGCATGGGTAGATTGCGGAGGTATGGGAAGAGCACTTGATGTGGGCACAGGTACAGGTCTTATCGCACTGATGATGGCACAGCAGAATAGTACAATGCAAGTGGATGGCGTGGAGATTAGCGAGGTTGCTTATCTAGAAGCTCTAGACAACGTCAAGGAGTCTTCATTCAAAGAGAGGATAACGCTATACAATGATTCTATTCAGAATTTTGCTTCTAACTCCAAAGATAAGTTTGACCTAATAGTGAGTAACCCACCATTTTTTACGGGAGGGACGATGAGCAACAATATGGATAAGCAGCTTGTACGTCATACCGTTAAGTTATCACATGCAGATCTATTAAGGTCTGTAAGTTCGCTACTGAGTGTAGGAGGCAGTTTTGCAGTAATAGTACCTTTTCTAGAAGGCTTACGATTTATAGAAATAGCCGAATCATATAACCTTAATCTATCAAAAAAGACAAAAGTCAGATCCGGTCAGGGATCAAAAATCGTAAGGTTGCTACTGAGTTTTAGCAAGGGAAGTGTCGCAGAAATAGAAGAAAACGACTTCTATCTTTATAATGAAGATAAAACAAGAAGTACTGATTTTCGAGAACTTACGCAGGACTTCTATCTTAGTTAGGGCAAAAAAAAAGGAAGTGATCATCACTTCCTCTCCTTGATTAATTTAGTTGTGACTGGGCGTTACGTAGTATCTTTCTCGCCGCCTTAAGAATTGTTGTGTCTTCGATGTTGACTATGCCGCCATTAGGTCCAGGCTGTCTGTGTTTGCCGACAATCGTGCCATCATCATACTTTTTAGCTCCAAAGTAATTTCTTACTGTTTGTTCATCAATGTTAAGTTCATTTGCAATTTGTGAAACACTACCTGTTGGTAAGGAGTGCTTAATTTTTCTTAATTCATTGAAGGATATATTCATTTAAAGTAAGGTTTAGGTTGAGAATAATGTTCTATTAGTGATTAAAATAATAAAATTTATTAATAGTCTACATCTTCTTTATAATCTTTAAATAAAGAATTACAATTATTTTCAAAATAAAAGATGGATTGATAGTTATGAATGATGTTAAAAATGAAATACTGAATAGTAAGATTACAGGTGGCGACACTAAACAAAGCAGTGAGATAGGCTATGAGGAGCGGCAACTCATCAGATTACACAAATTTAAAAATGTAAAACCTATGAAAACTTGATCTGAGTGTTATGACTAAAGGACCGCTGCTAATAATCAACGATTATAGAATATGTCAAGCAGTAACGGGAAATATGGAATCTTTTAATAGAAGTGGTGAAGGGTGGGAAAGAGAGGAGGGAAGGTCTAGAACAAAAAAAAAGCCCATGTTTTAGGAAAACACGGGCATTACTCAATTTAATAACCAAAACTCATATATATCTTTAGTGCCAAATTCTGTGCCATATGTAAGCATTGCTTAATATGAGGCAAAAAAAAAGCTCCGACCTTTGTCGGAGCAAAACGAATTTTACAATTAATAACCAAAACTTACACAATTCAAATATATAACATATTACTCAATTCGGCAATATATAAACATCACTTTATCAGGAGTTTGATTATAATTATTTATCTAGATGTATAAATAATTGTCTGCTAGAAGGTAAGCTCAGAAAAGAATAAGAATATCTAAATGTTAAAAAAATAATTCTTTTGGAATTTCCTTGATCATGCCATTTTCGATCATCTTTTGGAGCATGTAAATGATAGTTTGCTTCCCTTTTTCACCAAGATTGAGAGAATAATCATTCACATATAAGTCAATATGGGACTTCATAACATCAGATCTCATCTCTTGAGCATATGACTTACAGTAGGATAGTGCTTCTCCTTCATTTTCATAAGCATATTTAATGCTCTCTTGGATAGCATGAGAAAAATCCGCAATCAACTGTTTATCTAGGGATCTGCTGGCAACAATACCACCTAATGGGATAGGAAGCCCTGTAGACGATTCCCACTCTTGTCCAAGATCAGATATCTTATTAAATCCATTCTCTTCATAAGTGAATCGAGTTTCATGTATGACTAGACCTAAATCTGCATAGTCTTGTTTTAGCTTCAGCTCGATATCTGAAAATAGTGTTACTTCTTTTTGTTTTATTCGGGGATAGAGAGTCGTTAAGAGAAAATTAGCAGTAGTATTTAAGCCTGGAATGAGACAATGGTAATCAGAGTCTTGCGATATACTTTCTAGCGATTTGCTAATAATAAGCGGCCCACATGCTTCTCCTAGCGCACTTCCACTATCTAGTAACCAGTAATGCTCTGACACCTTAGACAACAAACTAAAACTGATCTTAGAAATATCATATACAGATTTTAGTGCAGCTTGATTTAGTTCCTCTATATCTAGGAAGGTGACCTCTATATCTATGTCATGCCTGATCTTATTTTTGATCAATCCATAAAACATAAAGGTATCATTGGGACAAGGTGAAATAGCTAAGGTTATTTTGCGCACTTTTTATTTTTGTTAATATTGTTAATACTATTCCTTATTCTATTGTTTACTAATGATCGGAAAACTTCACGAAGATATTGATATCAATGATCTTGTGCTGTATGAGGATAATCATCTTTTGATCCTCAATAAGCCAGCCGGTGTATTATCTCAGATGGATAAGACTGGAGATTTATCGATCATTGAGCTCGGTGCACGATATATAAAGGATAAATATGATAAACCAGGGGAGGTTTTCATTAGAGCTGTGCAGCGATTGGATAGACCTGTAAGTGGGTGTATTATTCTAACTCGCACCAGTAAAGCAACAGAGCGCATGTCCAAGCTCATCAAGGATAGGGAGATATCTAAGATCTATCATGCGCTTACTACTAGAAAGCCACCAAAGTCGTCTGATAGGCTGATCCATCATCTCGTAAAAGATACTTCCAAGAATAAAGTAAGTGTGCATGAGAGTCCTAGATCCAATTCTAAAAAAGCAATACTTAACTATAAATTACTTTCTGAAATAGATAAGGTATTTAGGCTTGAAGTTGATCTAGAGACAGGTCGTCCTCATCAAATAAGAGCCCAATTAAAGTACATAGGATGTCCTATAATCGGGGACTTTAAGTATGGAGATAAGCAGAGACAAAAGGATAGATTCATTCTTCTCCATGCTCACACTACGAGTTTTATTCATCCAGTCAGAAAGACAGAGATTTCAGTAACAGCTCCCTATCCTAATAATCCAAGTTGGCGTTTATTCGCAGCACTTGGCTAATTATCGGATTAGACCAATTTTTGTTATCAACAATAATTATGAAAACTAAGATCAGCAAGGATAATTTGATCATAGCATGTTTTTTGATGGCTGCTATAGGCATACTTGTAGGAATCTATTTATATGATGTCTTCCTATAATATAAAGAGATAAGTGATTCTATATTAACCTTTAATTCTCACATTGTTATTTAGAATTATTCATTGTACATTCGTCCTCGGGTGAGGGTCATACAGCCAGCTCCTTTTGAACTCCCCCAGGGTGGAAACGCAGCAAGGGTAAAAGGTTGAGCGGTCAGGTGTGATTTCTCACCTTTCTTTTTTATCATACTCAATAGTTATCATGAAATTTTTTATTGATACAGCTTCTCTTGACAGAATAAAAGAAGCTCAAGATCTTGGAATTTTAGATGGTGTTACTACTAATCCATCGCTGATGGCCAAAGAGGGCATATCTGGTCATGATAATATCCTTAATCACTACCGCAAAATCTGTGAATTAGTGAAAGGAGACGTTAGTGCAGAGGTAATTGCGACTGACTTTGAAGGTATGTTAAAGGAAGGTAGGTTATTCTCCGATATAGCTGATAATATAGTTATCAAGGTGCCGATGACCAAAGATGGTATAAAGGCCATTAGTTGGTTTTCTCAGAATAAGATGAAAACCAATTGTACACTAGTTTTTTCAGCAGGGCAGGCTATTTTAGCGGCTAAAGCTGGGGCTACTTATTTATCTCCATTCGTAGGGAGGGTCGATGATCTTAACTGGGACGGAATCGCCTTGATTGAAGAGATATCTGATATCTATACCATACAAGAGTTTGAGACAGAGATTCTAGCTGCTTCAATACGTAATTCTAAGCATATCGTAGATGCAGCAAAAGCAGGAGCAGATATCGTAACTTGCCCATTGAGTTCTATTTTAGGCTTATTTAAGCATCCTCTCACTGATATCGGTCTCGAAAAATTCCTTGCAGATCATCACAAATCAAACCAAAACAAGGTTTAAACAATAGTTAAAAGTCTTTCTTTTAGGGGTTTATATATTTTTATTTGTATTATTAATATATAATTGAAACTGCACATGAACACCCTATGTAACTACACCTGCATAGATTCAGTAAGAAATGCACGCCACCACCAGCAAGCCGCTGTAGTTGGTCTACATCCGTATGTATCATTCGGAGTTATGAAAGTGTGTCTGATTCTATCTTTTCTCATAATATTTTGCTTTTCATCTCTTACGGCTCAGACAGATTTTTATGATGAAAATTTTGTCAAGCTGACTGATCTCAGCGAGATTAAATCTTTCGTTACGGATATGAAAGAAAACTGTAAGACAGACCGATACAGAATAAATAAAACGCCAGTAGTCGAGTACTATGATAAGGATGATAAATCATTTAAAGGAATGTCTATAGATACTGATATGGTATCATACGGTAAGATTAATATCATAAAGAAAGATAAGAACCTTAAGAAGTTTATCAAGGTCCATGGCCTTCAGTTAGGTAGTGCGTTATATTTTAAAAGGCCTCTAGCAGGGATGACTCAAGGACAATTAAAATTAATTGCGGGGGAACCTGACAAGGTTAAATATGCGATAGATGGCGAAAGCCAAATAATTAGATTTAAATATAATGATGGAAAGGTCTTTTCTTTTAAAGATGGAAAATTGATGGCACCAGTTAAGCAGGTCAAAAAGACTCCCATTGCTCTAAAGCAGCCTTAATCATTTTATCTACTATCAACTTAGGCTGTTTACTAAAGCTGTGATTTATACGATTTGCTAGTATAGCACTTATTGATATAGCTTGGTGTCCTAGGAGTCTCGATAGACCATATATGCCTGAAGTCTCCATCTCTAAATTATGGAGGATTTGATCGCCTACTTTTACTTCACTTAATTTTGTTAAAAGATTATCAACAGCAGGTGTTAACCTTAGTTGCCTTCCTTGAGGTGCATAAAACCCAGTCGCAGTGATCGTATTGACAGGTGTAAATGTTTTGGTGAAGTAAGTACCCATTTTTTTACTGTAGGTGTTAGTTATTGGCCTAAGCCCACTCGGTATAATCGACCTAACGGCTTCGCTTAGTACTGCTTCGCTGCTACTTTCTGTATAGCGATACATGTGCATAAGACCTTCCAAGCCAGTAGCTCTCTCTGATATGACTATGCTGTCAATGGGAACAGAAGATTGGATACTGCCAGAGGTACCTAAGCGCATAATTTTAAGACTTATGGGTTGTGATTTAATCTGTCTTGTATCTAAATCTATATTAAACAAAGCGTCCATCTCATTGAGTACAATATCTATATTGTCTGTCCCGATTCCGGTTGAGATTACACTGATAGGAGTTTTGCCTATTAATCCGGTTATGGTCCTAAACTCGCGGGACTGCTTTTCTAGCAGTATCTTGTCAAAATATTTTGCTACTTGATCAACTCTATCTTGATCACCGACCGTAATAATTTTAGTAGCTAAATCTCCAGGCTTGAGATTAAGATGATAGACACTATTATCTTCGTTAAGAATTAGCTCTGACTGAGGGATAGAAGACATAAGGTTATTTATATTTGGCAACTAATTTAGCTAATATAACAATGAAAAAGATTTACTACTTATCATCATGTTCTACTTGTCTGCGCATATTGAAAGAGCTGGGAGATATAGAGGGCTTAGTTCTACAAGACATAAAAACTGAGCCAATTACAAAGAGTCAATTAGAGGAAATGGTAGCTATGACAGATAGTTATGAATCTTTGTTTAGTCGTAGAGCTATGAAATATAGAAGTATGGGCCTTAATGAAAAGGATTTAAAGGAGAAGGACTATAAAAAGCATATACTAGATGAATACACCTTTCTAAAAAGACCTGTTATGATCTTTGAAGATGAGATTTTTATTGGCAATAGCAAGAAGGTAGTTGCAGCAGCAAAGGCAAGTCTGATATGAGCAGCTTAAGTAAAGAATCTATCTCTCACTGGCTAATGGGTCTGCAAGACGATATCTGTGAAAGGCTAGAGACCTATGAGTCAAAGGCACGCTTTAGAGAAGATCGTTGGTCTAGAGATGCCGGAGGAGGAGGTAGATCTAGAGCAATATCTGGTGAGATAATCGAGAAAGGTGGCGTCAACTACTCTGCAGTCCATGGAGAATTGCCCGATAAGATTCAAAAGGCGTTGGGTATCTCTGTTTCTGAGTTTTATGCTACGGGAGTAAGCATAGTGTTACATCCTAAAAATCCATTTGTTCCGATCATCCATATGAATGTTAGATTCTTTGAAACGAAGGGAGGACCTTGGTGGTTTGGTGGAGGGATAGATTTAACCCCTCACTATGTACAAGAAGAAGATGCTGCTTTCTTTCATACTTCATTGAAATCAGTTTGCGATAAGCATGATCGAGCATATTTTCCAAAGTTTAAAAAATGGGCAGATGACTATTTCTTTGTTAAGCATCGTAATGAGACAAGAGGGATAGGAGGTATTTTTTATGATAGATTATCAGGAGATGATGCACTCTCTAAACAGAAGCACTTTAATTTTATGCAAGATGTGGGTAGTGCTTTTATTCCAATATATACTACGTTGTTAGATAGAAACTGCCAAAAGAAATTTGATCCAGAACATAAGCAATGGCAAAAGATAAGGAGAGGTAGATACGTAGAATTTAACCTTGTCTGGGATAGAGGCACCAAGTTTGGACTAGACACTAATGGCAGGACAGAATCTATATTGATGAGTTTACCACCAGAGGTTAATTGGGTCTATGACCATCAAGTAGAAGATGGGTCTGAGGAGGCAAAAACCTTGAGTTTACTCAAAAAAGATATTGACTGGGCTAGTCACAAAGTAGGATTATAGGATCGGTTGTTATAGTATTACTCATATTCCCTGCTCTATCCATGATCGATATATCGAGTGTGAGTTCATTAGTAGGAAAGTCAATGGGCGCTTCACAGGGAGGTATACTTGTATCTTCTGGAAACAGGCAGCAGGTGGTATATAGTCTCATAATGATCTCACCAGAAATACCGTTTGATGCACCTTGCTGAGGAATATCAGTAATCCTAAATTGATCATAGAATTCGCCAGTCCTGTTATCTGTTATGAAGATGTTTTGATTTGAGGTCTCAGTTACTCCACCAATATCCCCGTCCCCATCCGTAAACGATATACTTATAAATATAGAATCGGTATTTAGGGAATTTTGAATCATAGCGTTTTTTGACGCTCCTAAGAATTCTATCTCTGGAGTTATCGGGAAGTTGGGTGCGTTAGTGCAACCAATGACAGCAGCCACAAGCAAAGCAAGTAATAAGTATTGTACTTTTGATTTCATAAAGTAATAACGAATTTATAAATTATTCATGGTCTCTGCCATAGCTATAGAGAAGGGTTTTGAGGAATTTATCAGTGGTAAAGTAAGTTTTGACGACTTTGCATTAGGGTTATTCCACTTTCAGGCTTCTGAAAACGAGATTTATAATAAGTACCTAAGCCTAATAAATTGTGAGCCTGACCAAATCAAGAACATTGATCAAATACCTTTTTTACCGATCAACTTTTTTAAGAATCATAAAATAGTCACCACGGACTATGCTCCTGCTCAAATTTTTAAGAGCAGCAATACTACTGGTCAAACACCAAGCCATCACTATATAAAATCAATAGATCACTATTTACGCAATACCGTAAGAATATTTGAAGAGAAAATTTGCACTTTAAAGGGTACAGTGGTTATCGGTTTGCTACCATCTTATTTAGAGCGTTCTGACTCTTCATTGGTTTGTATGGTTGATCATTTTATCAAGAAGAGTGATGAGTCATTAAGTGGATTCCATTTATATGATTTTGATAAACTTATTATTGACTTGTTAGCAGCGCAGAAAGAAGGTAAAGCTGTAGTTTTATTTGCTGTACGGTATGCATTGTTAGAGCTAGCAGAGAAATATCAAATAACATTAGACCATGTCACCATCATAGAGACCGGAGGAATGAAAGGTAAACGTGGACCAGTGACTAACGAAGATTTGGCAGAAGTGGTTAACAGTAAATTAGAGCCTTCTTCTTTAGTGTCTGAATACGGAATGACGGAGCTACAATCCCAAGCCTATTCTGATAAGAAATTTATTTTTGACATACCTGATACTATGCAGGTATTGATTTCAGATCTTAATGATCCATTTACTCATGTAAGAGAGGGGAGGAATGGTCAATTAAATGTGATTGACTTAGCCAACCTATATAGTTGTGCATTTATAGCTACTGATGATATGGGTATAAAATTAAGTAACAACAAATTTAGAATACTCGGTAGGTTAGATCATAGCGAGCAGAGAGGGTGCAATCTCTTAGTGGCAGATGTGATTACTTGATTAACCCTTCATACATCCAGTCGGCTAAAGCTTGGCGGTTGCTTGGTAGGGTAAATCTTTTTTGATTATTTCTGTTTTTTATATTGGCTAGTTCTACATAAACAGCTGGAGGCTGTGTTACTCTGAGCATATGCAGGTTACCGACTTTGATCTTACCGGTATAGCCTCTGTTTTTTTGATGCTGATCATATTTATACTTAAACGTAGAATACATATTTTTAGCCATGGCTTTTCCTGACTTACTAGTCTTGTGGTAAAGAAAATATGTATCCATCTTAAGGTCTGATCTGTTAGAGTCGATATGTATCATGATGGCCTTCTGATCTTTATACCCTTTCTTTTTATAGTGCCTATAGAATTTGTTGATGTCTTTAGCTCTTGCATTTAATCTGGGTAATTGTTTTCTAGGTACCTTCTTGCCATTCACACCTATCTCATCTGTATCACATTTGAGATACATCTCATCTCTGATACCGTCGTTCTTGTCTTGTATGATCATTTCTACTATTGCCCCTCGCTGTATAAGGTTTTTACCTAGCCTCAGCGCTATATCATAGGCATACTCATCTTCACATAAGATTTCTTTGCAAGTAGTACATTGTGCACCAGGATCTCTGCCCCCATGTCCGCTCACGACATAGAATACTTTACCCTTTAACGAATTATCAATCCGTGAAAACTCCTCATATTTTGACCCAAAAAGTGCATTATGCAATTTTATATTTTTCTCAGGTTTGGTCTTAACAGTTGCAGGGAGCTCTTCGGTTTTTGGTTTGGCCTCGATGGTGTTATTCTTGTTTTCTTTTAGTCTATTTTCATTATAACAATATAGTTCGTGGTGAGGGACCCACAAGATCTTACTATCTAAGTAGTTTGTTTTCCTGAGTCCCTTTGCTCTTATGTCTTCATTATATTTTTGAATACGTACTGCTTTCTTCCAGTCTTCGATTCCGATCGTGCTTCTGATGCTCTTACCGTCATATTTGTAGATATAGACTGGGATGTTATATTTTAATCCAGTCTTAAGTTGTTCCTGTTTATCTAACTTATTGACTTCGTAAAACTCTTCAATATTGCAATAATCATTTGCCAACCCATATCTTCTTAACAAAGAGTAAACACCATCACCGCTTTTTGCCTTTACTGTATGCCGTTCATAATTGACTGGATTAGGATAACTTAGCATCCCTAAACCAGATGAGAATAGAAGAATTATTAATTTAAAAAACATACAAATGGATATTCACGGTCAACAAATATAACACATTATAATAAAATGCAATATGTATTATGTTAAAAATCAATATTTAATGTTGTTTTGACCATCTAAACAGTAATGTATGAGTAGTGTAGTTAGAGTTTTTTCCCTCTTGAAAAAGGATATTACCTTGGAATTCAGGAGTTTATATGCTGTCGGTAGCATATTACTTTACGTGGTTACTACGGTGTTTATTGTTTATAAAGCTTTTAACACCTTAGAACCCAGGACTTGGAATAGCATGTTTTGGGTACTATTTATCTTCGCATCAATGAATGCTACACTGAGGAGTTTTTCTAAAATGTCCTCTGGAAATAGCTTTTTTAATTATTCATACCTTGATCCTAGTGAGTTTATTATCAGCAAGATTCTATTTAATCTTATCTTTTTATTGCTCATTGCTACTTTGACATTCATAGTAATGTCTGTATTTTTCTCTCATCCAGTCCATGATTTCAAACTATTTTGTTCTGGAGCCTTTATGGCCAGTCTTGGAGTGAGTATCTTATGTAGTTTCTCCTCTGCGGCCTCTACACAAGGGGCATCTAATGCTACGATTATGAGCGTTATGAGCTTACCGCTTACTATTCCTATCTTATTGATAGCTATTAAAATCTCTCTCCAATCTATGAATCAAATGAATGATAGTACGATATCAAGCGACTATATGATTTTGGGAGGGATTATCCTATTAATGTTTGGTGTCACGATCTTATTATTCCCATATTTGTGGAAGTCTTGAGCAACTAATATGGATCTTAAAAAACATTGGTACAAGGTAGCAGCAGTTTTAATTTTGACCTATGTACTCCTTGCCGGTTTACTTGTACCGCTTAAGCCAGGTGTATTAACTGTAGAGCCTTACATAATTAGATCAGAAGCGATCAATAAGCTGGCAGTAGAAGGATATAACTCACACTATACATCAGCTAACGGCGATATAGCAGTATGGCTAAAGCTAGATAGTATCCAGGGTATCAAGGCTAATAAAGTAACCGTACTAGATGACACACATTTAGAAGTGGTATTTAATATTAGCCAACCATTTCCAGAGAATAGGCCTACAGGCACACTTATGGTTCACAATGAAAAAGATGGAACCTCCTTATTACCCAACTTTAAGCTCTCAAATGCTAAAACAGATAAAACGGAAAGCTTTAGTGGAATTTCGAATTCCGTTATCAACATGCCTGCAATCTTCTTTACTAAACCAGGGTGGCAGTTTCCATTCAGGCCATTTTTGCATGAGACTATCCGTAATACCTTTTTTCATGTAGCAATATGGATGGCTATGTTTTTCCTTGCTACAGTATCTCTTGTTTATTCTATACTTGAGCTGAGAAGCCATAATTACCTAACAGACATTAAAGCATCTAGCTTTACTTCAATCACAATATTATACGGACTTATAGGCATAGCGACTGGATCGTTATGGGCCAAGACCGCATGGGGCGTTTTTTGGACGGCAGATGTAAAATTAAATATGGCTACAGTAGCCATTTTGATCTATCTAGCGTATATAATTTTGCGATCTGCTATCCAAGATCAAGATCAGCGAGCGCGAGTATCTGCAGCCTATAATATATTCGCCTATATCGCTATGATTCCCTTGATTTTTGTCATCCCTAGATTACCCAATACAGATAGCTTACATCCAGGTAATGGAGGTAATCCAGCGTTAGGAGGAGAAGATCTTGACAATGCACTTAGATACGTTTTTTATCCTTCTATCATAGGTTTAATACTGCTGGGTATTTGGTTAAGTAATCTAAGATTTAGGGTAGAATCACTTTTAAATAAAGAGCGTTAAAATTTCGCTTTAGCTATAAAATTATCGCAGCTTTGACATCATTATAATGACAATTAGATCTACATACCTAACCATTCTTTTTGCCTTGATTTATAGTAGTATCCACGGCCAAGCTTCTTTAGATTTTCTGAGGAGTACCGGTAAGATATATGCTGTTGTTACTGGCATATTTATTATGTTTTTATTTATCGTTTTTTACTTGGTTAGACTAGATCGAAAGTTATCCAAACTAGAAAACGAAAGTAATAATGAGTAAGAAACAAAAATCATTTTACGAAAGCGTACAAGCTAATTTTGATTACGCTGCTTCCTTTACAAACTATCCCAAAGGTCTCTTAGATCAGATAAGAGAGTGTAACTCAGTATACCAGATGAGATTTCCTGTCAAAATAGGAAACCAGTATGAGGTAATAGAAGCTTATAGAGTGCAGCACAGCCATCATAGGCAACCGACTAAAGGAGGTATTAGATTTAGTAGTATGGTTAATCAAGACGAGGTTATGGCCTTGGCTGCACTGATGACGTTTAAGTGTGCCATAGTAGATGTGCCGTTTGGTGGAGCTAAAGGAGGGGTGAAGGTCAGTCCAAGAAAGTACAATGCTGAAGATCTAGAGAGGATAACTAGAAGATATACGGTAGAGTTGATAAGGAAAGGATTTATAGGTCCTAGTCTAGATGTGCCAGCACCAGATTATGGGACAGGCTCTCGTGAGATGGCTTGGATATTGGATACTTATCAGACTTTCACCAAGGGAGAGATAGATGCTGTAGGTTGCGTGACTGGTAAGCCAGTTAATCAAAATGGTATTGCCGGTAGAACAGAGGCAACTGGTCGAGGTGTATTTTATGGCGTGAGAGAACTGTGTAGGAATGAGAAAGCAATGACTGAAATCGGCTTGAGCACAGGCATAGAAGGCAAAACTATGGTGATCCAAGGGCTTGGAAATGTAGGGTCGTACACAGGCGCTATATCCCAAAATGAAGGTGGGGCAATTATCGTAGGGATATCTGAGCGAGAAGGTACTATCTATGATCCTAAAGGAATCAATATAGATAAGCTGATAAAGTATAGAAAAGCTAAAGGCAGCATCTTAGGTTTTCCAGGTACAAAAACACTAAAGAATAGAGGAGATTGGGTCAAGATAAAGTGTGATATTTTAGTGCCAGCAGCACTTGAAAGTCAAATAACTCATGTCAATGCTAAGCAGGTCAAGGCAAAGATAGTAGCAGAAGCAGCTAATGGGCCAGTAACGGCTGAGGGAGCAGCAATACTACTAAAGGCAGGTAAGCTGATCTTGCCTGATATGTATATCAATGCGGGAGGTGTAACAGTTTCCTATTTTGAATGGCTCAAGAATCTTTCTCATATCCGATTTGGTAGGATGGATAAACGATTTAATGCGAACACATATGGTAACCTTGTAGGGCTAGTAGAAAAAATGACTGGGAGAACGGTCAACCAAAAACAAAAGAACGCCATAACCAAAGGAGCTGATGAAATAGATATCGTAAGATCTGGGTTGGAGGAGACCATGATTATGGCATTCCATGGCATCAATGATCTGAAAAATCGTCGTAAAAAGGTAAAAGATTATCGGACAGCTGCCTTCATCTATGCACTAGATAAAGTAGCTAATGATTATATCACTATGGGTGTATTCCCATAATGGATCAAAACCAAATTAAAAAGTATATTTCTAATAAATATATGACAGTATTAGAATAATATTTTATGATTTTAATTAAAATCAGTATTATTGCAAGTATAATAAAAGACGGTTTAGATGTCAGAAGTAGTAAAAATGGATAAAGTAGATCTTAAGATTCTTAAGCTTTTGCAAGAGAATAGTAAGATCACAAATCTTGACCTATCAAAGAAAATAGGCTTATCTCCAGCACCTACCTTAGAGCGAGTGAAGAAACTTGAGCTAAGTGGGGTAATACAGAGTTACCATGCTAAAGTAGACTCCTCTAAGTTGGGACTCAATGTTAGTACTTTTGTACTGGTCTCACTGGCTTGGCAGAAAGAAAATGCACTCGAAAACTTTATAGCGAAAGTTAATGATATTGATGAGATCACTGAAGCTTACATAATCACCGGTGATGGAGATTTCTTGCTTAGAATTATATGTAAGGATATCGCAGATTACGAGCAGGTATTGTTTAAGAAATTATCAAAGATCCAAGAGGTAGAGCGTATAAAGACTTTAATGACACTATCTAAAGTCAAGAAGACTAAAGTTCTTCCATACATATACGAATAAAGAAATAATATAAAATTTAAAAAGCCGCTTCACGAGTTTCGTTAGGCGGCTTTTTTATGAATACCATTTTATAAATTGCCAGAGTTAATAAATGAGAAAAGGAAATCATCAATCCTTATTGTGGGAGCTGAGCAACGGGACTGCTGGTAAATCATATCTGTTAGGCACGATGCACGTTAGAGATTACCGAGCCTTTATCTATCAAGATATAATTACTCACTATATCGATAAGTGTAAAATCTTTGCAACTGAGTATGACCTCAGAGAACGACATCAACTAAAAGGAAATGATTTTGCCAACTTACCAGAAGGTATTGACCTGAAACTACTTATTGGAAAACATAAATACAATCGATTAAGAAAAATATTGATTAAGTCCTTCTCTGTAGATCTCGATCACCTTAACAAAACACTTCCCTTGTTTATCATCAATATCTTGACAGAGCAAATTCTTACTAAAAGCAAGTCGGTACCCCTAGACACCTTCTTGTGGCAGTATGCAGAGAATACGCAGAGAGAGCTCAGAGGAGTAGAAACGCTCTCTGAGCAACTAACTACACTATCTAAACTTCCATTAAAGTATCAAATTAAGAGCTTATTAGAAATCGGTAGAAATCCTAAAATATTTAGAAGACAGATCTATAAGTTGATTAACCTGTATGTAAAAGGTGACATATATGATCTATATAAAAAATCAAGGAAATCATTAGGTAAACAACGTAAGCTATTGCTCTATGATCGTAATATGATAATGGAGGAGCGCATTAGAGCACTTATGCAAGAAGAGACCTCATTCATAGCAGTAGGGGCGGGACACTTAGGCGGCAAGAAAGGAATATTGCGTCTAATCAAAAAGAAAGGAATATCTATCAAACCAATCAAGCTAGATTTAATATAATTCCTATATTAGTAAATAAAGATAAGTGTTGCTATTGTATCATATCCTTGTTAGGATTTTTGATTCTATATCATAGCCAAATTAGTCTATCAACGGAAAATAACTAATTGTGAAAAAACTATTACAACTATTACTGTTGCTATTTGCAACAGTAGCTATCCATGCGCAAAACACTATCACAGGAAATATAGTTGATGGTGAATCAGGAGAAGCCTTAATCGGGGCTAACGTAATCATAGATGGAAGTGCGGAGGGAACTATTACTGATTATAACGGTGATTTTTCATTTTCGACAACCAGAGATTTTCCAGTGACCGTAAATGTTTCCTTCATAGGTTATGAGACTAAAAATATAACAGTCAACTCATCCGATGCAATAGGCATATTAATGAATACTGGATCTTTACTAGCAGATGAAGTAATCATATCAGCATCAAGAAGAGCGGAGAAAATACAAGAAGCGCCGGCTGCTGTGTCAGTAATTAGTGCTAATGAAGTCTCCGCATCAGGTGGAGCGATCACACCGATCAGAGCATTGATCAATACTCCTGGAGTAGAGCTACAACAACAGACGGGGCAGCGGATCAATCTTGCCCTCAGAGGTAGCAGTGGTATATTCTCTACGGATGTATATCCTATGTTAGATTATCGATCATTGATAACCCCAGGGTTAGAGTTGTTTGACTCACAAAACTCTCCTATTAATAATATTGATATAGAAAGGATAGAAGTAGTGCTTGGTCCTGGGTCCGCACTATACGGACCTGATGTGACATCGGGAGTAGTGCACTGGATATCTAAAGATCCATTTAGACATCCCGGAACAACTGTAGAATTAATCTATGGAGAGAATCAGACATTTAAGACTGCACTCAGGCACGCAGGTCATACTGAGAACGGTAAGGTAGGTTATAAGATAAATGCAAGATACGGCAGTGGTCAAGATTTTGTGCTTGATCCAGATGATCCAGATGATCAGATCGTACTTAATAACTTTCAAAATGATGTCAGTAGAGGTGTCGTCAAGCAAGGCCAAATAACGGATGCTGATGGTAACTCCGTTACAGGAGGATATATAGATCCTCAAGAGGCTGGTCAGTTTTTGTTTTCGCCAGGAAAATTTCAAAATCCAGACTACTGGTCTGCAGCTGTTAATGGACACATACACTTAAGACCGACAGATGATATGCAGATTGTAGGCTCTGGAGGGTGGAACTCTGGAAGTGCCGTTTTTTATAATGATCTAGGAGAAGGATATACTTCCTCTAATGAAGTATATGGTCAAGCTAGATTAAATTATAAAGGACTATTTGCGCAAACCTATTTTATAAAAAATGATGGAGGTAATGATGAGAATCCAGTCTACTTAAATAGAACAGGACTTATCGTGCCGCTTGCAAGAACACATTTCGAAACACAGGTGCAGTATAATTTTGATATGCCATTTTTAAACTCTGAATGGTCTACTGGGTTTGATTATCGTAATGCAACAGCAGACTCAGAAAATCACGTTTACGGTAGGAATGAAGACAACGATGACTATAGAATAGCAGGTGTATACTTACAAGGAAAATTGAAGTTTGGTGATAAGCTAGATTTATTTGTGGCGGGCAGATATGATGGATATAACTTTACTGATGAGAAGACCTTCTCGCCAAGAGCAGCCCTAGTCTATAAGCCAAGCCCCAAGCATTCATTCCGATTGAGTTATAACAAAGCGGCTAATCCGATTCCAGCATCTGATATCTACTTCGATTTGCCAGTGCAGACGACGCCAGTATTTAATGTCTGGAATATGGGAGGAATCAGGACACAGACTTTTGCTGATGATCCTACCATAGCTTGGTTGGTGCCTGGTGTACCTAATACTACTTATGGCACTGGATTCCCATTAGATGCAGCTTATGGTTTTGTCAATGAAGATGTCATCGCAGGAATAGAAGCTTTAGGTTCTCAAGATCCTAGTTTAGCACCGCTTGTGCCAGCCCTAGTCAATTTGCTGAGGAGTCAAACACCAGGTGGATTTACCACTGATCTAGTGAGTACAGATCTCAATGGAAATGAGTTGCTTCCGACTAATATTCCAACGGTGTTGATTTCATTTTTATCAGCATATGAGTTTGGTTACAAAGGACTATTTAATGATAAGCTAGCGCTAGGAGCAGATGTGTATTATTTCAGAAAAACGAGAGGAGGTGGATTTTCACAAGTAAGCCCTATCATCACTTTGACAGACTTGCCTAATGACTTAGGTGCTAGTGTGCAAGCTGCTTATCAGCCGCAGATAGAAGGGTTGCTCTTGCAGAGTGGTTTTCCTGCAGAGACAGCAGCAGCAGTGGCAGGACAGATAGGAGGATTACTTAACGGAGCATATGTGACAGGAGGACAAGGATTTATTGATTTTTTAGCTAGTCAAGGGTTGCCTTTTCAGGGTATTGCTCCGACGCAGCAAGTGCCCCAGACAGGCCTTCCTAATTTAGCATTTGGTTATCCTACCAGAAATGCTGATGACATCAGTGATGACTGGGGATTTGAGATTCACTCCAAGTATTACTTTTCAGATGTCCTTACATCATTTGCAAATTATACATGGTTTAACAGACCTACAGGTTTGGCAGGAGATCTCAACTTCCCTCAGAATAAAGTAAGGCTAGGTATGTCATATGGTCCGCAGATAGGATTCAAAGGAGGATTTTCTTATCAATGGAATCAAGCCTACACTTCTAATAACTCAACATTCCCAGGAACGATAGAAGCTAGATCTCTTGTAGATGCTTCCATCGGGTATGGTATGGATAATGGCTTAAAACTAGAAGCATCTGCAACAAACCTGCTTAACAAAGAGTTTAGAACTTTACCAGGTTTTCCAAAAATTGGTAGACAGCTTATTGGTAGAGTGGTCTATGACTTTTAATGATTATTAATACAAAATGATGAAAAAATTTAAAAATATACTATTACTAGGGCTTATGGTTTTGTGCATAGCTTCTATTGCCTGCAAGCAAGAAAATGTGACTAACAAAGCTGGAGCAATGCTAGATGGGGAGACGCTAGTCAAAGACCTGCAACGAAAACTTATAGAAGCAAAGGATGGAGATCAGATAGTAATGCCGGCAGGTACTTTCGATTTTAAGAGAAGTGTCTCATTAACAGATGTGCCTAACATAACTATAAAAGGCGCTGGGAAAGGCAAGACCATCTTAAACTTCAAAGGACAAATAGAAGGGGCTGAAGGAATGCTAATCAAAAATGTGAATGGTCTAACCTTAGAAGGATTCACAGTGACAGACTCTAAAGGAGACGCCATCAAGGTACAAGATTGTAAAGATGTGATCTTTAGAGATCTAGAGGTAACATGGACATCAGGTAAGTTAGCAACCAATGGTGCATACGGTCTTTACCCAGTAAGCTGTACTAATGTGCTTATGGAAGAGTGTGAGGCTTCATTTGCAATGGATGCTGGTATTTATGTGGGACAGTCTAATAATGTAGTCGTAAGAAATAACTATGTGCATGATAACGTAGCAGGGCTAGAAATAGAGAATACGATAAATGGTGAAGTATATAAAAATATAGCTAAGAATAATACTGGAGGCATGATGATCTTTGACATGCCAGACCTACCACAAGCTAATGGAGACAAGATCAAATTTTATGATAACCTCATGGAAAATAACAACGGTGAAAACTTTGCTCCTAAAGGCATGGTGGTTAGTAATATTCCTCCTGGATCAGGTATGTTTATCATGTCTCACTCTAATATCGAAGTGAAGAATAATACGATCAAAGGTCATAAGACATTTGGCATTGCGGTGAACAGTTGGTTGTTTACGGGAATTCCATTTAAGTCAGAAGAGTTTGATCCTTATAGCACCAATATTGATATCCACGATAATGTGATATCAGGTACTAAGGGAGAGATAGATCAGTCGACAGATAATGGTAAATTACTGCATGCAGTCTTAGCTGGTAAGCCAGTAGATATAGTCATCGATGGTATCTTTAAACCAGGAGAGCCATTAAGCTATTGTTTCAAGAACAATGGTGATATTTCTTTTGTTAACCTGAATGCAGGCATGGGTGCAGATCCGGAAAGTATCATGAAAAATATGAACCAGGATATGAGCCAATTTGATTGTGAGCAAGTAGAATTTGATACCAGTAAACATGATGACTGGTTAGCATCTAAATAAATAGTTAATGAGGAGTTTTTTAGTCGTGCTAGGAGGAATAATTTGTTCCTTCCTGTTTATGTATTGTGGTTCTTCATCGATTAACTCTATCGACGTAAGTGCAGAGCCACTAGAAAATCTTTCTGATTACGGATTCTTTATAGGTGATATCAAGGAGTTGCAGCCTGCCGAAGGTGTGCTGCCTTACGATTTGAGTTCCTCCTTGTTTTCTGACTACTCCCACAAGGCTAGATTTGTATGGATGCCAGAGGGTACTTCTGTGAACTATAGCACAGAGCACGTTATGGACTGGCCAATTGGTGCTGTGTTGATAAAGAATTTTTTTTATTATCATAATGAATCAGATCTCAGTCAAGGGCGGAGATTGATAGAAACCAGGTTACTTGTCAACCGTGGAGAACAGTGGGATGCTTATGGTTATTCTTGGAATGATGAGCAGACAGATGCAGTGTACGATGTCATCGGTGATATCAAGGAAGTGAGCTGGGTTAATGCAGCAGGAGAGGACATGAATGTGGACTATATCATCCCAAACAAAAATCAATGCAAGGGGTGTCACGCCTACGATAATAAATTAAAACCAATAGGCCCTAAAGCAAGAAATATAAATAAAGTTTATGACTACGTTGATGGATCTAAGAATCAGCTAGAGAAGTGGGCGGAGACGGGTTACCTATCTGGATATAGCGTAGACGATGATCATCCATCAGTAGCTGTGTGGAATGATGAAAAATCATATAGTTTACATGACCGATCAATGGCTTACTTAGATATCAATTGTGGACATTGTCACAATCCTAAAGGAGCAGGTAATACATCAGGTCTCACTCTGCTGGCAGATTCTGAGCTAGGTCTTAAGGTGGGGGTATATAAGGCAACGGTATCTGCAGGAGCAGGGACTGGCGGTCATCAGTACTCTATAGTCCCAGGTAATCCAGACGAATCTATTATGGTCTACCGCATGAACTCTAATGATCCTGGCGCTATGATGCCAGAGCTAGGTAGGCATATGGTCCACAGAGAAGGAGTAGACCTTATCGCTAGCTGGATCAGAGACATGCAGAATACCTCTATATAGCTCTTCTAGTGAATGATCAATCTATAAGTCTAAATAAATACATCAGCAACACTGGTGTATGCTCGCGCCGAGAAGCAGATAGGTGGATAGAAGCAGGTAGGGTAAAGCTCAACAAACAAACAGCGCGCAAGGGTAATCGGGTCATGCCAGGCGATCAAGTAACCATCGATGGCAGAGTCACAAGATATAATCCGGAATCAGTTTATTTAGTGCTTAACAAACCGCCAGGCATAACCTGTACGACAGACAAAAAAGATAAGTCAAACATCATAGACTACATGAAGTATCCGCAGCGGATATTCCCCATTGGTAGACTAGACAAGGCATCCTCAGGATTAATCCTGCTAACTAATGACGGTGATATAGTAAACAAGATATTGCGTCAAGAAAACAATCATGAGAAAGAATATATCGTCTCTATCAACAAATCGGTTACCAAAGCTTTTATAGAAAAGATGAGTAATGGAATACCCATATTAGGGACCGTAACTGCCAAATGCAGAGTTACTCAGCTAAAGACTAACCTCTTTAAAATCATACTAACCCAAGGGCTTAATCGTCAAATTAGAAGGATGTGTGAATATCTAGGGTGTGAAGTACTCACCCTAAAAAGAGTGCGGATTATGAATATTAACCTCGATGGATTGCCAGTAGGCGAGTGGCGAGATTTGACTGAGCAAGAGTTAGAAGGATTGAGGAGTCAGTTGAATTAAAATTAGGTCGTTATCTTTTTTATAATGTGTCTTATTAGTTCTGTTATAGTTCAAAATTGTGTCTTTTAATTTTTTGTGATTTACGGTCTGTAAAAGTTCAACTTTTTGAATTTCTATAAATGAAATAGTAGTAATAGGTGTTGATATCATTTTTTTGCTTACCATTCGGTAAAACTGATTTAACTAAAAACAAATGAAAAAATCAAAAGAAAATAGCGAGCATTATATTTGGGGAGATAATTGTAGTGGTTGGCATTTAGTGAAATCTAAAAGCTTAAGTGTTATAGAAGAATTAATGCCTCCCAAAACTCAAGAGAAAAAACATTACCATAACTTATCGCAACAATTTTTTAGAATATTAAGTGGAATAGCAACTTTTGAAATTGATAATGAAACAATTGAAGTTGAAGAAGGAAGCGGTATTCATATTCCACCGAAAACAAAACACAAAATTCGCAATGACCAATCAGAAAATTTAGAATTTATTTTGATTTCAGAACCGACAACAAGTGGAGACAGGTATAACGAAACAGACTAAAAAGAACATCACAAAGCAAGTGATATGATATCATACTTGATATTGATGCGTCCGCGCCATATTACAGATCTGCTATAGTTCGTTAATAAGAAACATCCTTAGTTATTGTTTTCTAACATAGAAGAAAAATATAAGCAAATAAAAAATAATGTCTAGGAAGCTTACAAAAACAAATCTATCTATTTCACTCTTTACTTTATTTGCAAATCTAGTATTTTGTCAAAATTGGCCAACTCAATTTGTAGAGAAATTCTTTGAGACACATTAAAATAAAAACATTTCAGATGCTATTAATGATTTGTATAAATAAGATTTAGTTAGCTTAAAACATAAATCATCCAATGTCATAGAATATGGTTGTGGACCATCAGTTGAAACAACTTTTGAAATTTTGTCAAACCACAAAAACAACAGAATTATTTTAACCGAAATAGTTGAAATAGAAACTGGTAAAGAGTCAAGGTTTTATCTGGTAGCCAAGAATAATGAGTTAAAAGCAGGCCATGGAATGTGTTCTGGTCCATACAGATTTAATAAAGGCATGACATACAAAATAAGGTTCAGCTCTAATTACTCAAACGAATTTGACAACTATACCAATTGGATGGAGTGTATAAATCCATGGAGTACAGAATAAACTCAGTATTGTTTTAATTCCTTGATCGAGCTATCTTGCTCCTTAAAATATGGATCACCACTACCATCTTTTCTGATTGTAATCACCACTCTTCTATTATTTTGTTTGCCTTCTTCAGTATCATTGGTATCGGTAGGCTGATGATAGCCATATCCCATAGATACATATTTTATTTTCTCATGATTATTTCTAAGTCTTAGAGCATTAAGTACGGAGGAAGATCTGTCATTAGATAACTTGATGTTATACTCATCAGTACCATCACTATCAGTATGGCCATCTATATTAATAACTATGTTTTCATATCGCTGGATGATGCTTGTTAGGCTGTCTAATGTATTATTGGCCATATAAGAAAGTTCATATTTGTCATGATCAAAAAGTACCTCATCTTGTATAGTAATAACTCTTGGCAACTGAACTGCGGGAGGAATTTCTTTCATGAATTTAGCTTCGAATTCTATCCCATATCTATTTTCGTATGCTTGGTAATACCAGATTTTGACCTCATGGACTCCTGCTATTAATTGAATGATATTTTCCTTTTTATTCATTCCGTGATGGTAGTCATTGTGTACTGCTAGTTTTTCGTCTATCCAGATAATAGAACCATCATCTGAGTTAATACTAAAGTTGTAATAGCCATCGACAGGAATAGTCATCTTTGATTTGAATATTATCCCAAATGCGGTTCTCAATTCGATGTCAGGAAAACCTTCGTCTACTTTTCTATCTGAGACATTGATCTCATCCCAAATAATCTCTTTTAATATCTTGTACTGATAAACCTCTTTTTTGAAACCATGCATTAATCTATGTTCGGGTATTTTATACACATTCCCATGGAAGGGAGTGAAGGTAGGTTCATTGGAGCTAGTGAGTGCTTGTCCAGTACCTGAAAGGCTTATGGAGAAAATACAGGTCAGTATTATCGCAACTCTGAACATACTCATATAACACGATTTTAAACCAAAGATTGTAGCCTAATTTAGTTAAAATCTAATGAGCATGTGGGTCTCGCACTTCCATCATATCAGCACCTATAAGCCTTTTAGCAAATTTACCTACTGTCAATCCTTGGACAACAATAGAAAAAACTACGACTATATAAGTAACCATCAAGAATAACTCTCTATTCATCTCACCTGGAAGACTCAAGGCAAGGGCTATAGATATTCCGCCTCGCAGTCCACCCCAAGCCATTATGGTCGTAGTGTGCGGGACAAAATCTAGCTTCTTTTTAAAGAAGTTTACTGGTAATAATAGAGATAAGTATCTAGAGATAAGTACTACAAAAATAGAAATCACACCCGCTACTATATAGCTTGTATCAAAGGTGAGCACCAATATTTCTAATCCAATGAGTACGAATAAAAGTGCATTCAACAAAACATCAACTAACTCCCAAAATCTATCAACAAACTGCTCTGTGATATCGGACATAGAAGTATCCCTGATTGTGTCATTACCTACAAAAAGGCCTGCGACAACCATAGCTAAAGGAGCTGAAATATGCATGTAAGCAGCAAGCACAGATCCACCCATGACTAAACCTAGCGTGATTAATACTTCGATCTCATAGTCGTCTATTGACTTTAGTAATCTGTAAGCTATCCATCCTAATAACCCTCCGAATAATATGCCACCGCCAACTTCAGTAGCAAATAATTGTAAGACACCCGCGACTGATGTTTCTCCATGACCATGCCCATCATCTCCAACAGCGATGCTCATAATTGTCAAGAAGACAACCACGCCTACACCATCATTAAATAAGGACTCGCCGACAATTTTAGTCTCTAGCTTCTTAGGGACACCTGCTTTCTTTAGGATTCCTAGTACAGCTATAGGATCAGTAGGTGATATCAGTGCTCCAAATAATAGACAACTGATAAACCGTACATCAAAACCTAACATACCAAAGATGTAATAAGTAATACCTCCTACAAGAAAAGTAGAAGTCAATACTCCCAAAGTGGCAAAAACAATAACGGGCCAACGTTGGACTTTTAGCTGATCAAAGTTAGTATGAAGGGCTCCTGCAAACAGTAAGAAGCTGAGCATGATATCTAATAAAACCGTCTTAAAATCTATACCATTAATCAAGTCCTCCGCCCACAACAAGGCAGTATCGCTTATAAAATAGCTACTGATAAATAAGCCTAATGTAAATACTATTGCAGTCACCATAAGACCAATAGTATTAGGTAACTTAAGAAATCTAACGTTGAAGTAGCCAAATAGACCTGATAATACAATAAGTGTGGAGGCAATAGAATATAATTCCATTCAAATAAATTAATTAGTACGTAAGGTAGAAAAGAATATGTACTGATCTAATAAGGAATGTTAAAATGAGTTGTAAGCGATCGATTTTCAATGTAAAGCTTTCATCAAATAATTGAGATTACCTTTGGGAAGGTTGATTGTTCATAAGCTTAAATTATAGCTTTAGGAAAAGGAAAATGCTTGCTAAAATTAACCATATGCTGCAGCTAAAAATTGGACTATTTTTTATCAGTTCTAGGTATTAGCATTGTATCTTTAATGTAGATATAAACAATAAACATGAAACTTATAAGATTTGGCGAAATTGGGTTTGAACAGCCAGGTATAGAAATAGATGGTATTAGGTATGATTGTTCGAGCTTCTTTTCTGATTGGAATAGAGATTTTTTTATTAATGATGGGATGTCAAGATTAGCAGAATTAGCGGAGGATTCTGAGCTGGATGTAATCTCTAACAAAATCAGATTAGGTAGTCCTATCGCTCGACCCGGGATGATTATGTGTGTTGGACTCAATTATTCTGATCATGCAGAAGAAGCAGGTATGAAACCGCCTACTGAGCCAATTTTATTTATGAAGGCTACCAATACACTAGCTGGCCCGTTTGATGAAGTCATGAAGCCTTTAAATAGTACTAAGATGGACTGGGAAGTAGAGCTGGGAATAGTGCTTAATGAAGATGTTTACATGCTTAATGATGAGGCAGAAGCAGAGGAAGCCATAGCAGGATATGTCATTGTGAATGATTTATCAGAACGCAAATTTCAAACAGAGTCTGGTGGGCAGTGGGTTAAGGGTAAGTCGTGTCCTGGGTTTAGTCCAGTAGGTCCATATTTGGTTACCAAGGATGAAATCGATAATGTATTAGCGCTTGATATGACACTTGACATTAATAAGCAAAGAATGCAAACTGGCTCTACCTCTAAGATGATCTTTAGTCCAAATTTTATAGTGCATTACATTTCTCAATTTATGATGCTAGAAGCTGGAGATCTGATATCAACAGGCACACCACCAGGTGTAGGACTCGGGATGGATCCGCCTAGATATCTTGAGCAAGGCGAACTTATGAACTTAACTATCACAGGCTTAGGTACACAGCGACAAAAGGTTATTTGATATTCTAGCTAAAGCAAAAATTAGATAGGAATCAGCAACTTTCTAAACCGCTACTCCTGCGTGCAATGCCTCCCGTTTCTTAGCGATTTCTGGACTCTTGACATACTCATCATAAGTTTTGAGGCTATCGATAAACCCAGTAGGTGATATCTCTATGATTCTATTAGCTACGGTCTGTGTAAACTCATGATCATGCGATGTGAAGATCACCGTCCCTTCAAAATCTTTAAGTGAATTATTTAAGGCTGTAATAGACTCAAGATCAAGGTGATTAGTAGGCTCATCAAACATTAATAAGTTAGCTTCTGTAAGCATCATCTTAGATAGCATACATCTTACCTTCTCACCACCAGATAGGACATTAGATCTTTTGAGGACTTCTTCTCCAGAGAATAGCATCTTTCCCAGGAAGCCCCTGATATAAACTTCGTCTTTATTAGATGAGAACTGTCTCAACCAATTCATGAGATCTATCCCTCCCACAAAGAATTCTTCGTTTTCATTTGGCAAGTATGCTGTAGTAATGGTTTGACCAAAATCGATGGTCCCGGTATCCTGCTTATCCCTATCATTAAGTATCTGGAAAAGGGTAGTGATAGCCATGCTATTTTTCGAAAGTATTGCGATCTTATCTCCTTTATTGATGTCAAACTCTAGGTTAGAAAATAGAGGTTCTCCATTATAGGATTTTGATAAGTTTCTTACGCTTAGTATTTCTTTACCTGCAGCTCTAGACTGAGAGAAGATGATGCCTGGATACTTCCTAGTAGAAGGTTTGATCTCTTCGAATGTTAGTTTATCTAACATCTTCTTTCTACTGGTTGCCTGTCTAGATTTAGAGGCATTAGCGCTGAATCGATCAATAAACGCTTGCATCTCTGCACGTTTATCTTCAGCCTTTTTGTTCTGAGATAGTTTTTGTTTCAGTGCGAGCTGGCTGGACTGGTACCAGAAGCTATAATTACCCTTGTAAGGAGTGATCTTAGCAAAATCTATATCTGCAATGTGAGTACATACAGTATCCAGAAAGTGCCTATCGTGAGATACTACGATTACGGTATTCCTAAAGTTCAATAAGAAGTCTTCTAACCAGGTGATTGTTTCTAGATCCAGGTCGTTAGTAGGCTCATCGAGGATCAATATGTCTGGTTCACCGAAAAGAGCCTGTGCTAGTAAGACTCTTACTTTCTCATTACCAGTAATATCTTTCATTAATTTATCATGGTGGGATTCTTTTATCCTCATACCGCTGAGCAGTGCAGCAGCATCAGGTTCTGCATTCCATCCATCCATCTCTGCAAACTCTGCTTCCAGCTCCGAGGCTTTCATACCGTCTTCATCTGAGAAGTCTGGCTTTGCGTATATCGCATCCTTCGCCTGCATTAGATCCCATAGTTTCTTGTGGCCCATCATCACAGTATCGAGGACTCTCATCTCATCAAACTCGAAGTGATTCTGCTTTAGCACCGCCATTCTTTTACCAGGCTCTATAGTTACTGTTCCTTTGTTAGCATCTATTTCGCCTGCTAATATCTTTAAGAAAGTAGATTTACCTGCTCCATTCGCGCCTATGACGCCGTAGCAATTTCCGTCTCCGAATGTTACATTCACTTCATCAAACAATACTCGTTTGCCGTATTGTAGGGTGATATTGTTGGTAGATATCATAATTTAATTTCTTCTAAAGAAGCCGCAAAAGTAAGGTATTTCATCAATAACTCTAAGTCTTATAATTTATTAGCAAGACCTGCTTAATAGCCTTAAAAATTTTTGGTAATTTATAGTTGCCAACAACACAATCCGTATGACTTCCAGATCAATATTAATTTTCCTCCTTTTACTCTTGATTAGTTTTTCTTGTAGCAAAGAGTGTATCGAAGGTGATGGAAAACTCATCAGAGTACAACAAGAATTAAACGAATTCGATAAAATTTTTAACTCGTCCACTATTGATATAAATATTACAAAAGGGGACTCTTTTTTAGCAACACTGCAAGGTGATTCTAATATAGTGGCTAACATCGATCTGAAAGTAGGAGGAGGGGAGTTAGAAATTGATCCAGGTAATTTTTGTGGAACTACACAACAATTGAAACTAGACCTTGTAGTGCCTATGTTGAGAGAAATAAAGAATGAAGGGACAGGAAATATAAAGGGTAATACACTATATGAGAATTTGAATATTGAAAACTCAGGAACAGGCAACATTGAATTGATAGGTCAGTCTGTACAGGAGATGAATATCAGAAATAATGGTACAGGAGCAATACTTATGTTTGGCTTAGGAGCTGAAAGACTGACAATAAGTAATTCAGGAACAGGAGACGCCTTTGTATTTGTCTCACAAGATTTAGATGTTACAATCTCTGGGACAGGAAATGTTTATTACAGAGGACAACCAACGATAAAGTCAGATATTTCAGGGATAGGGCAGTTGATCGATGATAACTAAATCCAGGCTTTAGGTTCCATGCCATCTTGTAATTCAAGTTTAAACCTGTGTACCCATTCTTCATTAATTTCACTAGATGTACGTTGAAGTCTGAAGGCGGGCAGGTTAGATATAGCCTCTAGCCCTGCAAATTGCATAACCAATTGTACTACTCTAAGTGGATCATTTATGAGATCTTCATAAGTAACGGTTATAAAGTCCAGCCCATGTTTAATTAGATATTCTTGATTGGAGATATCTCTCAATACTGCTTCTTTATAAAGGTGCATAAGAGCATTAGGATCATATTTGTTATCATAAAATTCTTTTTTCTTTGACACTGATTGATCCTCATATATATGCCACTGATTATCTTGGATGGCTTTCCACCAGGATACTGCTTGCCTTACCTTATTGGTCCTTATGATTATTATATTTTTACAATTAGGAAATATATCCGACCATATCTCTTCATAATCTTCAGGCATATTGATTCCTTTTAATGTTGACAACTCCTTGATAGTGTCTAGATGTGCTTGGTAATGGCCTGATGCCTTATCTGCGAATACACCATTTGGAGTACTACCAATGGACCAAATATGGTTGATCAGATCTTTGTAGCTGCTTACCTTAAATTTTTGACAAAGAGATTCTTCTCCATGCAAAGTAAAATGTTCTCCTGGTATACCAGCAATGCAAGTATCTTCTAATAATTGGCAAAGTAGTGTGCTACCAGATCTATTGGCATGCCAGATGCGATAGGATTTGATTGGTGTTTTCATAATATCTGTAAGTATGATAAATAGAATTTAAATCAAAATGAAAAATCGATAGAAAGTGTGAATCGCTATACCAAATAGAGAAAAGTAAGAACCTCAATAAGTTGTAGATAATCCAACTTTATTCAAAAAATAGAATACTAAAATTCATCTTTTAAATATTTGTACCAAAGCCAAAATTTTTTAAATAATTTGGGGGTTAATAATAGCATATGGCAAAGTATAGAGTGTTAGATAAAGAAGAATTAGGTGCATTCGAGAAGGAGTTTGTAGAATTCCTCGTAATCAATAGTATTACAACGGATGATTGGGTGAAGATAAAGAACTCAGATCAAGATAGGACCAAGCATATTATTTCTCTATTCAGTGATGTCATATTTGAAAAGTTAATGAGGCAAACCCAATATCTTATCCGACGGTCAAAACATAATATTGCTTGCTTTCATTACCAAGCAAATCAAGTAGTTTTAGTAGGTCTTGAGACAGAGGATAAAGATCTTGATTTACTACAGATAAGTGGCGATGGGGATATTCCGACGAAAGGTGTAAGTATCTATAATTCTACCAAGTCCTATGATAAACAGAGAGAAATCGAAATGTTTGAAATGCTTAATAATGGCGCTGAGATATCTGATGGACAACTATACAAAACGCTATGTCTAGGATTGGCTTAATTATATCATTGTGGACACTGGTAGTGACTTGTATGTATAGCCAAGGGAAGGTCAGAGGAGTATGCTGGGTGGCAGAAGACTCGATTACTAATATTAATTTTGAACCGCTAATTAATAATAACGTAGACTGGATCTCTCAGACGCCATTCGCATGGATGGGGGAGTACGATGAGCCTTCTGTCAAGTTTGATGGAGATAGAAAAAGAAGAAACTGGGGAGGATCAGATTATGGTTTAATCTACACGGCTCAGATGGCTAAAAGCTGCGGAGTTAAGACCATCCTTAAACCTCATATTTGGATGAGTACTCGATCAGGTAAGTGGCGATCAGATATAGAGATGAATTCTCCTCATGAGTGGGACCTGTGGTTTAACGATTATGAAGCGATGATTTTGCATTATGCAGCTGTAGCAGAAGAAGGTGAGATGGAGGCACTCTGTATAGGTACCGAATTGCTTATCCCATCTACAGAACACACTGACAGATGGAGAATAATCATAAAGAAGATTAGAAAGGTCTATCATGGGCAATTAACTTATGCTGCAAACTTTTACAAAGAGTACGACAATATAGAATTTTGGGATGATCTAGATTTTATAGGGATACAAGCATACTTTCCCTTAACCAAGAAAAAGTCACCGACCAAAAAAGAATTGGTAAAAGCTTGGAAAAGACCAATGAAAAAAATGGCTAAACTCTCAAGGAGGTTTAATAAGCCTATTGTGTTTACTGAGATAGGATATAAGAATACGGCTGATGCTGCAATCGAACCATGGATATGGCCATCTAATGTTGACGAAGAAAAATTAGAGATAAGTGATAGCGTACAGGCGACGTGTTATGAAGCATTATTTGAGGCTTTGTGGGATGCAGATTGGTTTGGTGGAGTCTATATCTGGAAGTGGTTTCATGGAGGACATAGATTTACTTTTGAAGATTACTGGGCTCACAGAGAAGAGCGTAGAAAACAGAGAATGGGTGACGAATATAGGCCTGGCATGGGAGTAAGATTTAGTCCTCAAGGTAAAGCTGCGGAAAGGGTCATGGCTCATTGGTTTTCTAAAGCCAGATCTTGACTGCAGCAAAAGATTGGATGACCGCATCCGTTTTCTTAGTAACCTTTATTCATACAAATAGGGCCCTTCGTTAATAGCTAATTTTCTAACACAAAGCATGGGAGTTTTGAATCTCTATCTAAAGAACAATGATAGGTGGTATCAACTTATACCTCAAACGTTATATCTAAATAGACTGATTTTATGGACTTAATCTTGCAAAAGCTAAAGAACTAAGTCTCCTCGTGATAGAAGACTTTATAGTATTTTCTGCCTGATTCATCGGTACCTCTTTCTATTAGATCTCGATTGCCGTGCACATATATATGAAAGTTCTTGTCAAGCTTGATTACACTTTTGAATACTTTTGCGTGCTTCTTAACAGCTTTGTTAGATATCTCAAAATCATCGAGGAAGGACATGTCATTATATTCTTGATAATCTTTTTTGTACTCTTCAAAGTCTTCAATTACTTTTTCATCTGTAAAGATAGATTGCTGATACTGCTGAGGGTTAAACTTGTCCTCATTCTTAAAGTATTTCTCACTACGACCAAGTATCTCAGATTCTTCTTTTTTGTCTATATCGTGTAGTGGTTTTAGTCTGTCTTGTATGAATGACTCAGTGGCTTTGATATAGTGGGTAGTATTCTGGAATTCATCAGATCTAAATACTGCATTCAAGAAATCTACTTTCCAAAAGTGTGCTTCTCGGGTCAGGCTATTCTTGTCAATCATACAAATCTTGTATCCATCATCCTTCTCAGTGTTTAAGATAAGGCAACCTTTATCCGGTTTCTCTACACTCACCCCGATTTCATAAGCTATAATATTAGCAGCAGCTTTCAGTTGTAGAAAAACATCCTTTGTTTCTGATTTGAATATGGCTATAGCCGACAACATCTCATCTTCAACAAGTATGTTTTCTATATGCGCTACTAGTAATTCACCAGAGTTGATATTAGGGTTATCAGAGTTTTCGTAGAGATGCACGGCTAACTCTTTAGATAGGTCATGTATCTGGCCAGGATTATCAAATGCCTCTGCTGCAAATCTAAATACAGGATTTTCATCAATATTTCCCAGATGATGAAACTCAGGAGACCTAAAGTTTTTACAGAAATACTTCAGCATTATATCTTCTAGATAACCATCATTGATTAGAATAGAAGATTCAGATAGGCTTACGCCTTCGTTATTAGCCTTAGAGCCTATGCCGTGTAAGGTTACTTTTTTGAGGGATCCCTCAGCATAATTTATCATGATCAGATCTGCTTGTTATCAAGTAGCAATATAAAAATTATAGCTAACTGTGACTTCAGCTATTTGCTAACAATTTCAGAGTAATAGTGGAAAACTATATATTTTTCTAACTACAGGCTCAATCTGCAATTTTATTGATCAATTTTGGTCGATAAAGACAGTTTTTAAAGGTACTTTCCAAGTCTTTATCAGAGTATGAAGTGATCCCTAATAAATGTCGAGAATAATAAAACATATTCCTGTAAGTGGTATTGGGCTATTTGTGCTGCTTTATATCTATTCAGCCAGTAAGTATCCTGGGGGCTCTGTGATTGATGAGCGGACGGTTGGCTATGATTGGTTCCATAATTACTGGTGTGATCTTATGTATGCTAATAGCCTAAATGGTGCGTCTAATACGGCTAGGCCATATGCTGTTTTTGCATGGATTGTCTTATGCGTATCCATTCTGGTTATCTTACTTTCTATCCTTACGAAGGTTTATGACAAACCAAAACTGAGGAGGATCCTTCAAGTCTGTGCAGTACTGGCGATGAGCTTTGGGGTATTAGCCGCTACTGATAATCATGACTTGTTTGTGGTATTATCATTTCCTTTTGGAGCTGTCATTGTGTTAAGTTTAGCAATCGCAGCCCAGCAGTTTGACAATATCTTTCTTAAGCTAGTAGCTTGGTTAGTTGTCTCCTCGCTTACGGCTAGTTTTATTATGTACTTTACAAGTCTAGGATTATATTGGATAGGATTTATTCAGAAGATAGCACTAGCACTTAGTTTTATATGGGTGATTGTATTTTACTATCAGTTAGACGAAAAAAATTACTCTTGATTTGCAGGTATTCTTTTCCCTTTTCCTATCCGGTGGATCTCAGTATAAGTTAATCTGCCTATCGGTTCTCCATCTCTATAAGTTCTGAGTCTAATTGCGTAGGCGCCCAGTGGCACTTGTAGCCTCTTAGTATAAAGAGGGTAGTGGTCGTCTGGTTCTGTATCATCAAATGTATAATACGTTTTAAGTCCGTCGACCTCATGCTTGAGTTCTATAAAACTGGTGCCCGTGGAATCTTGCGTAATACTTATCGCCGGATCATAAATTGCTTTAGCATAATTAATATCCATCTTATCGAGTCTATCAAAATGATCCTCTACTCGATTTATGAAATCAGGCCAGTTTTTTCCTTCTCCATTCCATGCACTTTCGCTAATAGCAAATGCTCTCGGCCAAGTCATATATTGAGCGTGGCGTTGATTAGGAACTTCTTCTGTCCATAAATTTCCTTGAAGACCTAACAATAAAGATTGATCAAGATTGTCTGGAAGTGTAGCATCAAAATGATAAGTGTCTGTGAGGCGCGACATAGAATAAGTAGCAGGCTCAATAGATGGGTCACCTTGTAGCACATCTAAGTAGTACTCTGGCGCTGGAGACATAATTACTTTTCTATTTTGTTTTGCAGCAGCTATCCCTCCATCTTTACCACGCCATGACATGACAGTAGCTGTTTCTGCAAGACCACCTTCTAATATTTCATCCCAGCCTATAAGTTTTTTACCATATTTACTAAGAATAGTTTCCATTCTTTTTATAAAGTATGACTGTAATTCCTTCTCATCATTAATCTTGTTTGTCTTCATGAATGCTTGGATACCTGCATCTGCTTTCCAATACTTTTTAGTCGCTTCATCTCCTCCTACATGTATATATTCACATGGAAATAAGTCGGCCACTTCTTTTAGGATGAGATCTAAATATTCGTATACTTTAGGATTGCTGGGATCGACAGTATTTTCTATTACATTAAAAAATTGTGAACCTGGATTTACTTGATAAGGGCCACCTGTAGTGCCTAGCTCAGGGTAGGCTGTTAATAGCGCGAGGGAGTGCCCTGGCACATCTATCTCAGGTATGACTTGTATATGTCTTGCTGCAGCATAAGCTACTACTTCTTTAATCTGCGCTTGGGTATAGAACCCACCATAAGTTGCTGCCTCTCCTTCTGTAGGGCCAGGTCTATACCACCAGATACCTTCTCTGGGTACTCGGTATGCTCCAATCTCTGTGAGTTTTGGCAATGCTTTGATCTCTACTCTCCATCCTTGATCATCAGTTAGATGCCAGTGGAATCTATTAAACTTATAATGAGACATGAGATCTATAAAATCTTTTACTTCTTCTAAGGTCTGAAAATGCCTAGAAGCATCTAACATCAATCCGCGCCAGGCATACTTAGGTGTATCACTAATAGTTATTCCGTTTATTAGATAGGGTTGATCAACAGATATTAATTGTAAAAGAGATTGATTGGCATAGAATACACCTGCTTTTGAGTTAGATCTTATTATTATTCGTTTGCTGTTTGATTGTAAGTCGTATGATTCTTTTTTGTTTTTAGATTTTGTAAGTTCTATAAATATGTTTCCATCAGAGGGCTGAGTGTTTTCTTCTATATCTAATTTAAGGTTAGTCCATTCAAATATTTTATCTGATAATAATTTCGCTTCATTCCTAAGGCTCTTCGAGTGTTGGATAGTCGTACCTTTATTCAGCATGAATTTAGAATCATTCAAAGTTACCATAGTAGGCTTTGGGATGATGCTTTGACTAGATATATAACTAGGTAGGAGTAATATTAGAAAGATGATGTTCTTCATGTTAAATAATTAAAACCAAAATCATAATAAACTTGATTACGTCAGTGTCACAAAATAATACATCTTGAGTATACAATGGTTAATCTAATTGTATTGGAATATGAACTAACCAAAATGAATTATGATAAAATACACCTCCTACAAGTGATATGCTAGATATTAATCTTGGTGACCACAAAGATAAATCGGCAGTGATTGATACTTACAATAGTCTAGGTCAAAAAACTGCGACTAAGGCTGTGGATGATATCACTTTAGAAGATATCCAGTTTGAATGGCAAGATCACAAAACTGGTACCTACATAGCTTCTATTAAAATCGATGGTATGAATAGACTAGCAAAACAGTTTGTGGTTTTAAAAAATTAAGATAATGGTTTAGAATAAGCTGCAAAATGCTTGATCGTTAATACTAATAGCTTTTTGCACTATATTTTTACTTTCACTATACACCTTGGATAAGCCCAGAATAATTCACTTATGAATCCTGAGTTTTTATCTTTACTCTATGTCTACTGTAGAGCTTAATTGGGAAAGAGATATTGCCAAAGACTTTATCCTCAATACTAATCGGAATATATTCCTTACTGGTAAAGCAGGGACAGGTAAAACTACCTTGCTGAAGGAGATCCTAGAAGAAACGGATAAGAACTTTATAGTAACAGCGCCCACTGGAGTGGCAGCAATCAATGCAGGCGGGCAGACTTTACATTCTCTTTTTTTATTTCCTTTAAAGTCATATATACCATTGAGGGATCAGCACCATTCTGTTGATCGTTACTATGATAGCTATGAGTTGGCTAAGCATCAGAAGTTTTCTAGAGAAAAGCTTGATCTATTTATCACCTTAGAAATCCTAATCATAGATGAGATAAGTATGGTGAGGGCAGATCTGATGGATGCGATTGATCAGAGTCTCAGAAGAGTACGGAAGAACCCACGTCCTTTTGGTGGGGTACAGCTCCTTGTTATCGGAGATTTGTTCCAGTTATCACCAGTTGTGAAGGAGCAAGATCGATATGTATTGGCTAACTACTATGATGGGTTTTACTTTTTCAATTCCAGAGTATGGCAAGAAGCTAATCCAGTATCTGTAGAGTTAAAGAAGGTATACCGACAAAAGGAAGAATCATTTATAGCCATACTTAATAAAATTAGAGTAGGAGAGAGAGATGAGCAAGCGATTGCCTATCTCAATGAAAAGTATAAGGATTCGCCAGACTTTAAGGATACGATTACCCTTACTACACACAATAAGAAAGCCGATGCCATCAACCAATCTGAACTCGATAAGATAGATAGCAAAGAGATAAGTCTTGATGCCCAGGTAAGTGGGAGGTTTCCAGAATCTGCATATCCTGCTAGCGATAAGATCATCCTAAAAGTAGGTGCTAGGGTAATGTTTATCAGGAACCATTCTGAAGAATTATATTTTAACGGAAAGACAGGTACGATATTAAAAGTAGGAGAGGATACGGTAACTGTAAAACCTGATGATGGGCACAAAATAATTGTAGAGCCCGTTGAGTGGAAAAATGTCAAGTATGCTGTAGACCCAGAGCAAGGTAAAATCGTGCAGGAGGAGCTTGGTGCTTTTACTCAATATCCACTGCGATTAGCATGGGCGGTAACGGTGCACAAGAGTCAAGGTCTTACATTTGATAAGTTGATACTTGATCTAGAAAGTACTTTTGCTAGTGGTCAATTGTATGTGGCATTGAGTAGGTGTAGGTCCTTAGCTGGACTAACATTATTATCTAAGATTAGCGCATCTAATATTATTTGTGATCAGCGAGTGGTAGCATTTACCGCCCAGAATCAGATCGGCGAAGAGATAGAAGAAATACTAGAAACGGAAAAGTTTAATTACGACTTCTATAAGATCAAGAATCATTTTGATTTAGAGTTCTTTGACGGTTTTATAGATCTATGGGAGACTTTTCTTAAAGAAAATGAAGTACCAGGAAAAGCGAACTGCGTTTTGCTCATCAATAATTTAAAAGCAGCGCTCAAAAAGCTGGTAGCTGTCTCTAATACTTTTAAATCCCATTTAGACGTGGCTTACTTTACAGAAGATAGAAGTCATGCGCACCTTGCAGACAGGATCTTAAAAGCTATCACATATTTTACTGATGAGATTTATGAAAAATTAATCTTGCCGATTATTAATCATACTTCTGAATATATCCAGAAATCAAAAGTCTCAAAATATCTTAAACTTATCAATCATCTAGAAGATAGTCTCTGGGCAAAGCTTAACCAGCTATACAATATCACCTACCTTGATGCTAAGCTATATCCATCATCCCCAAAGCATGTACAAGACGAAAAAGTAAATGTAAAAGGCAGAGTTAAAGGTCAAACTTTTGAGACAACGTATGAGCTATTTAAAAAAGGACAATCCATATCAGGTATTGCAAAGATTAGGAATCTTACTGAAGGATCCATAGAAAGTCATATAAGTAAATTGATCAAGGATGAGCGTATTTCAGTATTTGAGATTATGACTAAAGAGCGAGTAGAGCAAGTAGGAGCCAGTATAAAGGATCATAGCGATAAAAATTTTACTGAGCTTAGAATATTATTACCCTTTGATGTTACGTATGGAGAGCTCCGATTTGTGCGTAGTCATCTAGGTTTATCGAAGTAACTCATCGTTTAATTTTCTTCCTTTATACCATATAAAATTTTATAAATGTTTGCTTTTAAATAGCGTATTCGTTTACGTTGCCGTATTTTGTATAAATCAAACTATGAATAAGTTAAGATATGAAAAGAAGAAATTTTATTAAATCTGGCGCTATAGCTTCTGCAGCTGGTGCTACAATCATCCCAGCATCTGTAATGGGTAAATCTTTTGGCTACATACCTCCTAGCGAAAAAGTGAATCTCGCCTGTGTGGGAATAGGGCATCGGGGAGGTAGTATAGCAAAATCTCTGCACAGCACTGGCTTGGCTAATATCGTGGCACTATGTGATGTAGATATGGGAGGGGCGCATACACAAGAGTTGATAAAAATGTTTCCTGATGTTCCACGATTCAAAGATTTTAGAGAGATGTTTGATAAGATGGCAGATAAGATAGAAGCAGTGAGTGTGGGTACGCCTGATTTCTCACATTTTCCTATCACCATGCTTTCCATGTTTTATGGTAAGCATGTATATGTAGAAAAACCTATGGCTCGGACTTTTAATGAAGTAGAGCTGATGATGCAGGCTGCCAAGAAATATGGAGTAGCTACGCAGATGGGTAACCAAGGGCATTCAGAAGCAAATTATTTTCAATTTAAAGCGTGGGTAGATGCAGGTGTGATCAAGGATGTTACTAAGGTAATAGCTCACATGAATAATAAGAGGAGATGGCATGAGTGGGATCCAAAAATGATGAGCTTTCCTGCTAAAGAAGCAACTCCCGAAAATATGGATTGGGACACCTGGTTGGGTACCGCTAAGCATCATGATTACAACAAGGACTATCATCATGGACAATGGAGGTGTTGGTATGACTTTGGTATGGGAGCTTTAGGAGACTGGGGTGCACATACGATGGATACGGCACATGAGTTTTTAGACTTAGGCTTGCCTTATGAGGTGACTCCCGAATATCTCAAAGATCATAATCCATTCTTCTTCCCTATGTCTACGACGCTATCATTTAAGTTTCCTAAGAGAGGGGATAAGCCTCCAGTAGAACTAAAGTGGTATGATGGCTTAGATAACCAGCCCCCATTGCCAAAGGACTACGGAGAGTCGAAGTTAGACCCTAATATTCCACCACCAAGTGCTGGTGCCATAGAGAAAAAGAAACTAAACCCAGGAAAGATCATTTACGGTAAAGACTTAACCTTTAAAGGTGGATCGCATGGAAGTACGCTAGACATTGTCGGTCTTGAGGCTGCTAATGATATGGCATCTAGTTTGCCAGAGGTGATGGAAAGCCCATCTAATCATTTTGAGAATTTTTTAAAAGCTTGTAAGGGCGAGGAGAGATGCAGATCGTCTTTTGATGTCGCAGGGCCTTTGAGTCAGGTGTTTGCTTTAGGTGTTCTAGCACAGCGACTTAATGCTAAATTGGTATTTGATCGTAAGACAAAGCGCATTACTAATAATCCTCTTGCGGATCTTATGTTGGTAGGAGCGCCGCCTAGGAAAGGATGGGAAGAGTTTTATAGGTTATAGATTATTCTTTCAACGGTATATTTAGATTTTATATGATTCATGATTTCAAGTTTTGTATTGTTTTGTGCTATCTATCTTTCACTCAAGTAGGGCTGTCTCAAGATGACTTCATTTCCATCTTCGACGGCAAGACTCTGAATGGCTGGACAATCAACGAGGACAATCCTCAGTCTTTCATAGTAGAAGATGGAATGCTTAAAACGGTTGGTGGTAAATCACATATTTTCTACACTGGAGACATAGGTGGTGCAAGTTTTAGCAATTTTGAACTTAAACTGAGAGTCAGAACAAAACCTGGTGCTAACTCAGGAGTATATATCCTTACTCAATATCAAAAAAATGGATGGCCTAAGTCTGGATTTGAATGTCAAGTAAACTCTACTCATGCGGACCCTAAAAAGACTGGTAGCCTGTACAATATTATTAATATCTGGTCTCCAAAAGAAATAGATGCACCTATCCGAATTTATCAAAAGAAAAGTGGAGAAGTAAATTTATATGCGAAGAAAGCACCCTCAATTGATAATGAATGGTTTGACTATCACATAACAGTGATAGATAAAACTATTACCATTAAAGTAAACGGAGAGATACAAGTAAAATGGACACAGCCAGACAACTGGGCTAACGAAACTAGGCGAATAAAATCTGGGACCATTGCCATCCAAGCACATGATCCCAATAGCGCTGTAGACTATAAAGACATCAGGGTGAAATTGCTAGAATAAACTAAAATGACCCTAATCAGCAACTGATTAAGGTCATTTTTTTATAGTATTAATATCTTATTTAGAAGGACTGTCCACAAGGTATTCTTTGGACTACATTGTCTGGGTCTAGTGCACTGTTTTCGCAGCTACTATTTCCTGGATTTTGTATGTAATCATAAAACCAAAATGAATCTGTGCTTTGTATGTTATCGCAATTTCCATTAGCAGGTGAGTCTATGTATAACTTACCTGTCTGAGGACATCCACATCTAATGTTGTAGCTGATGCCTTCCGGATTTGTTGAGATGCAAAAAAGTTCAATTCTTCCATCTGCAAATTTACACTCGATAATTGTAGGCTTTGCTGATACGCAGTAAGTGTTATCGATAAAGCTAGCAGGTTTTGTAATGTCGTCCTTGTTGTTGTTTTTTAAAGTAATGCAACCTTTCATCCCATCTGGATAAGTTGTAACAGGATCGAATGCTATTTTATCTTGTTCAAGATTTATTTCACCATCTAAGGTATAGTCATATTTTAGTTTTCCTTCTTCTTGGCTTGCTAAACAAAAATCTATATCGTTAGTAATTTCTACTCTGTATCCACGAACAGGCTCATTGCTTTGGCCATCAAGGTCTAAATAGAACTTTGGGTTAACGGGTGAGTTTTTAATAGAAAAGAGAGGACAGATATTAGGGTCATCCAGTTCACCATTTAGGATAAACATGACTGCTCCAGAATATCTTTGATCAAAAACTGCTGAAGGATCACAGTTATCAAAATCAATAAAAAAAGTATCAGGATATACTCCGTCAGATATTAAAAAAGTAGTTGGGCAAGAGTTTCTTGTTTGAGCTACTCTTTCTCCAGGGTTTAAATTTACTTCTGCTGAGAGGCTGATTGCCTTCATCATATCTGCTAATAAATTAGACATGATTAGAGCATCTTGCCCTGCTTGTTGTTTTGGGGTTAATAACTCTATTTCTTGCTGAGGTACTACTTCAGTTACTTCTGTAATAAGCACGTCATTCTCATAGCATGAGCAAAAAAGAATAGTAAAAAGGAATAAAAGTTTAAGTCCAGATTTCATTATACACGAATTAAGGCACCAGTACGATGCCAGTTAGTTAATTCGCAGTTTCATTCTGGTAAAAGTAGATTATCAAATAAGTAACCCTAGGTTTAAATGAAATTATGCAAGATAGTATACCGTCTAAATATAATTATTGATATGTAGGTTACATTTCTTAATCATCAGAACGACTGACCACATGGAATTACGACTACTTCATCGTCTGCATTGAGTGCAGTGTTCTCACAACTATTGCTTCCAGGTTCCGTATAGCTAAAGTCCCAATAGTTATCTTTGCTCATCTGATTACCACATAGATCGATATTGCTCTGGATATATATTTGTCCTGTTTCTGGGCAGCCACAGATCAACCTAAACTTGAGTCCCTCAGGATTAGTGGCTATACAAAATGATTCTATATCACCATTGCTATGTATACATTCAATGATAGTAGGGGCGGCAGAGACTAAGAAGGTATTATCTATCAAAGTAGCAGCATTTCCTAAGTCATCATTGGCAATAGATTTAATCGTAATGCCACCAGACATGCCGTCGGGGTATTTAGTATAAGCACTGTTTACAATGTTATTGACGTAAATATTGTCATTTACATAATAAGAATAAGATAGGTCATCACCATTATTGTCAATAAGGCAAAAGTCAATATCGTTTTCTATCAGAATGTTTTTATTGTTATCGGCAGTAGGTCCAGGAGCTACAAAAAATTGCTCATTGCCAGCGCCAGACCTTACAGAGAATAAGGGACATACCTCTTCATCATCAAGCGCTCCATTTATGATAAAGACTAATGCTCCGTCATATTTTTGATTAAAAACTGCAGAAGGATCGCAATTATCAAAATCTACATAAAAAGTATCTGGATATATACCATCAGTAACTAGATATGTTAATGGGCAGTTATTTCTAGTTTGTGCTATCGCTTCCTCTCTTGCATTAACAGACTGCGCTAAAGACAAAGCCTTAAACATATCTGCTAATAGACTAGAAAAGACTGCAGAGTCATCGGCAGGTTGCTGTTGGTCGAGTAATTGATCTTTGGTGTGATTTGCAGGTACGTCCTGCTGAGGTTGATTAATTTCCTCTATGGTAGTTTCTTCTTGCGAAGGTATATCTGGTTCTAGGTTTTCGTAACATGAGCAGATAGATAGAACAAGTATAGAAATATAGAAAATTTTAATATATCTCAATGGGGCTAGATTTATTGGGTTTTTGGGATAAATATTCGTTATTAAGACACAGATAGAGGGGCAACCAATTACAGACCGCATTAATTTTACTGACATGTAGATTACAATCTGACATTGTCTGGAGGATTAATACTCATGGATATACTGGATATCATAAACAGTATGATCTAGTAAATTATCTATTTGGATCTTGATGACTTACATTCGTAACAAAAATTAGAAAATGTCATATTTAGATGCCACTGAGGATGTATATAAGAAAGCAGCGTTAACACCAGATGTAGGCTTGTGCTGCACCACTACTCCGATATGGCAATTGCCAGGGTTAGATATACCGTCTATCATGTTAGAGATGAATTATGGTTGCGGTAGTACGGTGCATCCTAGAGACTTGGTCAATAACCCTAAGATCCTTTATGTAGGTGTAGGAGGAGGTATGGAGTTATTGCAATTTTCATATTTCTCTAGGCAGCAATCTGGGGTAATAGGAATAGATGTTGTGGATGAGATGCTAGTCGCTTGTGCAAGTAACTTTAAACAAGCAGAGGAGAAAAATGATTGGTTTAAAACAGAATATGTAGACTTGAAGAAAGGAGATGCACTTTCCTTACCTGTAGAAGATGAATCAATTGATGTTGCTGCACAGAATTGTCTCTTTAATATATTTAAAATCGATGATCTTAAAAAGGCATTAGCCGAAATGTATAGAGTGCTTAAGCCTTATGGGAGGCTTGTACTGTCTGATCCTATCTGCGATCAAGATATGCCAGATCATCTAAGAAATGATGATAGACTAAGGGCGCTATGCCTTAGTGGCTCTTTACCTCTCAAAGATTACATAAAGCTTATTACCGATGCAGGTTTTGGGACGGTAGAGATAAGAGCAAAGCGGCCATATAGGATTCTATCTCCTAATCACTACGATATAGCAGAGAATATTCACATCGAGAGTGTTGAGGTATGTGCTATCAAAGATCCTATGCCAGCAGACGGACCTTGTATTTTTACTGGTAAGACGGCAATTTACTATGGTAGCGAAGATAATTTTGATGATGGGAAAGGACATAACTTATTGCAAAATCAACCAATTGCAGTTTGTGATAAGACAGGAGCTGCTTTGCAAGCGTTAGGTAAGGATGATATTTATATCTCTGAATCCAACTACTTCTATGATGGTGGAGGATGTTGCTAGCCTTTGATTAATTTGCCTTCCTCATATACTTTAGAAGCATCTTCATAGTGTGCAAAGGCATAAGCATCAGGAAGATCATCTTAATTGTGAAGGGTACTTTCATGGGAGTGAGATTTATATTACAAATGTAAAACTGTCTATAAGACTATCCAATAAGGGTAATCACTTAAATTTCTAATAAGAGTTTATTTTATAATATGGTAGAAATAAATAATTAGTCCTAAAGTAACATACAGGTAAATGGTAACTTAGGTATGGTTTGTGTAATTTTGTATCCCGTAATGATATGTTAGAACAATGAGTAAATTTATTTTCGTTACGGGTGGAGTTACCTCATCTTTAGGTAAAGGTATAATAGCAGCTTCCCTCGCTAAACTATTGCAATCCAGAGGTTTAGAAGTCACTATCCAAAAGTTTGACCCCTATATCAATGTTGATCCTGGCACCCTTAATCCATATGAGCATGGAGAGTGCTATGTGACAGATGATGGAGCAGAGACAGACCTTGATCTAGGGCATTATGAGCGATTCCTCAATATCTCGACCTCTCAAGAGAATAATGTAACCACAGGATCCATTTATCAGTCTGTCATCAATAAAGAAAGAGCGGGTGATTATTTGGGTAAGACTGTACAAATTATTCCTCACATCACAGACGAGATCAAGCGGAGGATAAGATCTCTAGAAAGTAAAAAGAAGTATGATGTCATTATAACAGAAATAGGTGGGACTGTAGGAGATATAGAGTCGCTACCATATTTAGAAGCGATCAGGCAGCTTCGTATGGATCTTAAGAAGAAGAATTGTCTATGTATACATCTTACACTAATACCTTATCTAAGTGCAGCTAAAGAGCTGAAGACTAAGCCAACACAGCATTCTGTTAAAGAATTACAAGAAACAGGAATACAACCAGATATCTTAGTATGTCGTACGGAGAGACCATTGAGTAAAGATATACGCAAGAAGCTATCTCTATTTTGTAATGTAGAGTATGAGTCTGTCATAGAAGCTATAGACGCTGATACGATATACGATGTACCATTGTATATGGCAGAGGAAAAGTTAGATGCTATAGTCCTCAAAAAATTAAAACTTACAGCTCCACATAAGTTAGACCTCAAGAAGTGGAAAGAATTCTTGTATAAGCTCAAAAATCCCAAGCAAAAAGTAAGGATAGGCCTTGTAGGAAAGTACAATGAGTTACAAGATGCTTATAAATCTATACATGAGTCGTTTACTCATGCAGGGGCGGTTAATGAGTGTGAGGTAGAGGTAGTATCTATCCACTCACAGAAACTAGAAAAAAGAGATAACCTCAGTAAGGTGTTTAAAAATCTTGATGGGGTGTTAGTGGCTCCTGGTTTTGGGGAGAGAGGAATTGAGGGTAAGATTAACACTATTAAATATCTACGAGAAAATAATCTGCCATTCTTCGGTATTTGCCTTGGGATGCAGTGTGCAGTGGTTGAGTTTTTTAGGAATGTGGTCGGCGTAAGAAAAGCATCCTCTACTGAGGTAGACCCTCAAACTACGGATCCAGTGATCGACCTTATGCCAGAGCAAAAGCACATCAGTAAAAAAGGTGGGACCATGAGACTAGGCGCTTACACTTGTAAGATAGCCTCTAAGTCAATCGCTAAAAAGGCATACGGAAAATCAAAGATAAAGGAGAGACATAGACATAGATATGAGTTTAATAATGATTACCTAGAGCAGATGGAGTCTGAGGGCCTTATAGCGACTGGTGTTAACCCAGAGAGCGGACTGGTAGAGATAGTAGAGCTGATGAATCATTCCTTTTTTGTAGGGGTGCAGTATCACCCAGAGCTTAAGAGTCGAGCAGAGAATGCACATCCACTCTTTGTTGCCTTCATAAAAGCTGCAATGAAGCATGCTGACAAAAAGAAAGAAGTAGCCTCACTAAATTAATGGATTGAGGTTTTTTCAGCAGTATGGCACTTTTGCTATAGGAGTACTTATTTCTTTTGTTGTAACACTATATGTCTCTAGTTTTCCATTCTTCTGGGATACGATACAGCTTGGCTCTAAGCATGCTAATTGGTTTTATACTCAAGGTCTTCATGGTTTTCTGCTTCCAAATAGTTTGGATAGTGGGCACTGCCCCATATTTGGATTGTATCTAGCCGCAGTTTGGATAGTTTTTGGCAAGACTCTAGTTGTTAGCCATTTTGCCATGTTGCCATTTTTGATAACTATTGTTTATTTTTTCTTAAGTATTGGCAGACATCTTACGGATAGGCGCTTCAGTGGTTTCTTTTTATTGCTATTGTTCTGTAATCCCTATTTTCTTGGTCAAGTAATATTAGTAAGTCCTGATATTGTACTTTTAGCATTTATGCTTATGTGTATAGATGCTGCTTTAAGATTAAACAGATGGCAGCTATTGTTTGGAGCGATTGGTCTTAGTTTGATTAGCCAAAGGGGATTAATAGTTTTATGTGCCTTGGGAGTTTGGATAATTATAATCGATTATTTAGACTCTAATAAAACTGCAATAGCTAAGATTAAATTTATTATTCCTGGCTTATTACTTGCATCTGCCTATCAGCTATATCATTATTTATCCAAAGGGTGGTTAGGTTATCATGATGGATCTCCATGGGCTGATAGTTTTCAGACGGTAGATTCTATGTACAAGTTAGTGAAGCAAGGTGGAATTTTTATTTGGCGACTTGGGGATCATGGTAACTTTGCGATTTGGATAGGATTGATAGCCGTAGCTGCTAGAGGGCGGTTAAGAGATAGTAAAATTATAGTTTTGCTTGTGCTTCTCGTCTTAGCATTTGCATTTGTCATTATACCTAAAGTAGGATTACTGAATCATCGCTACTTCTTACCGATTATAGTTGTTGCTACAATCGTGTTATTAGAAATGCTTTATAAGTCATCCATAAGATATAAAAGACAATTTATCTATGGTTTAGGGCTAATCCTAATCACAGGAAATTTATGGACCTATCCTGAAGGGGTTGCGCAAGGGTGGGATAGTACGCTGTCTCATGTCCCTTATTATGAGTTGTTTGATGATGCTTTAATTTATATAAACGATCACAACATTGCTATCGATGAGGTAGGGTCCGCATTTCCAGCAAATAATAAAATATCTGATATTTATTTGAATGGTATTGATCTAGCTTTTAAGCCATTTAATTTAGAGAGTGATAAGTACATACTTTATGCTACGATTATGAATGATTTTGAGAGTGAGCATTTATTTGAATTAGACAACCTTTGGAAACCTATTTTTAAAAAGGAAAAGGGTAATATTAACATCATACTATTCGAACGGAAATGAGGAAGCTAAAACTAACTGAGCTCAATAGAGATAAGGTAAGTGAGTACAAGACTAAAATAAAGATACCTGTAGTGATCGTACTAGATAATATCAGGTCTGCTCTCAATGTAGGATCTGTATTTAGGACTAGTGATGCCTATCTGATTGATAAAATATATTTGTGTGGAATTACTGCAAAGCCACCGCATAAAGAAATAACTAAATCTGCCATAGGCGCAACAGATTCCGTAGAGTGGATGTATTTTGAATCAACCAAAGATTGTTTAGATGAATTAAAAAATGGTAATTACACCATTCTCGGCATAGAGCAAACAGATCAATCATATAGCCTTAATGATTATGGGATCTCAAATGATAAAAAATATGCGCTAGTATTTGGCAATGAAGTGAATGGTGTCTCTGATGAATCGATTCCTCTTTTAGATGCTGCTATTGAGCTCCCTCAATTTGGGACAAAACATTCTTTAAATATCTCTGTTTGTGCTGGTATTGTAATTTGGGAGTTTTGGAAATCTATGCACCACTGATTTGCGAAAGTTATAGGTTTACTTCTATACTTTCATTTCTTGTCTTTTATCTTAGAGATGGTTTCTCCTTTAAGTTTAGTTTCTTTAGTCATGTCGTTCGTAGCAAACTCGATAGCATGTTTGATCAGGGACTTCGTTTTTTTATTGTCAAAATCACTAATGCTTTTAATCGGGATATGACGAATAAGTTTGCCTGTGCCTTCTAATAATTTATCAGGATCACTCAAAAGTGTGCCGCGGTTAAATCCGAGATTTAAATGATTGGAATAAATAGGGATATGGCAAAAGGCATCAGATAGCTTTTCCGAAATAGAATAGACAGAGGTAAGCGCATGGGTATGATAAAGTAGTTCATTAGCCGCTGGATTTAATGCTAAGATCATGTTTCGTAATTGGATGTAGGTGTCTACCAATTTTTCCTCTTTCAAGATTAAGTGCTTCTTAAAGTCTTAGTGAATTGGGCGCGATATTTTTGATTTTTTCAAAGTACTTTATATAAGTTATTAGTAAGCTAACGATAAGATTTATTAATTCTATCTTAAGGAGATAATTATATCCATTAATAAACTTATGCATAGAAATTGATCGGCGTAAATTTATTAAGTCAAGCTCTACTATAATTGCAGTATTGATTGATATACCTAGTAAAAAGAATTCCATGATATAAGTAGTATGGGATTCAGTCTTAATTTACTACTTTACATAGATTGGCTTTTAGTACACTTTTAAGAAAGTAATATTTTGTGACTGGAAAGCAGTAAACCACATCTCACTGAACAATCTAATTGACATATGAGCTTTGATCATACAGACGGAAATGAAATACCAGATTTTCAGTTGTCTGATGCACTAGGTGATATAAGCCCAATAATCACAGTGCTGGATACTAAGGGCTTAGTCTTATATGTCAACCGTGTCGCAGCTGGAGTAGATATCACTAAGTTTATTGGCTCAAATGTCCATAGCTGGGTAAAAGAAAAAACAAGCCAGCTCATTAAAAAAAGTATAGAAGAAGTATTAAGCACTAAGCTAGAAGTAACTTATGAGGTTGACTATATTGATCCAACTGGATTAGAGCATTTTTTTTCCAATAGTATGATACCATTAATTCGAAGTGGTGATGTGTATGGTGTTACAATAATAACCTATGAGGTTACAGAACTAAAGATTATTAAATCTCAACTAGAGAGAAGTCAAGATATAGCTACACTTAGTTTAGATAATTTGGCAATAGGCGTCTGGGATTTAGATATTCTGAATCGAACTCTTCGATGGGATGATATGAGTTATGAAATTTATGGTTGGGATAAAGAAGATTTTGACAATACATTCGATTGTTTCTATAATAACGTTATTCATCCCGAGGATTTAGAAAAATTTAAGCTTGAAAGTTTGTACGCTCTCAAAAATGAAATGGCACAAGAGGGTGAATTTAGATTTATTAGACATAACGATAAACAAATTAGATGGGCAAGCTTTAAAAGCAAATTTTTTGTGGATGATAAGAATGTAGTTATAAGGTCGTTAGGTGTTACTTGGGATAATACTGCTTACAAACTAAGTGAGGAAACCAAGCAGCGGAACTTAGATTTAGAGAAGCAAAATAATGAACTTAAAGAATTTGCCTATCTGGCATCACATGACTTAAAAGCTCCACTAAGAACATTGAAAAGCTACAGTGATTTACTTTCTAGCAGATATAAAGATAGACTTGACGATAAAGCAAATATGTATTTGCAATTCATCAGTGAAGCAGCTTTAGAAATGGATAATCAAATAAAAGAATTATTGAACTATTCTTTAGTAGGGCAACACAAGGATATGGAAATGGTGGATTGTAATAAACTTGTAGATAAAATATTGGAGAAGCTGTCTTTTATGATTAATGCAAAAGGATCAAAGATAGAAGTAGGAAATCTACCAACGATTTTTGCCTATTCTATGGATATTTCGCTTTTGTTTCAAAATTTGATCAGTAATGCTGTTAAGTTTCACAATAAGGAACGCCAGTCTTTTATTAATATTTCTGCCGAACAAGTTGGTGATAGTTGGCAGTTTGAAGTAAAAGACAATGGAATCGGAATAAAAGCTAAATATTTAAAAAAGATATTCTCAATATTCGAACGATTACATACAAAAGAAGAATTTGAAGGAACAGGAATAGGTCTTGCGCATTGCAGGAAGATTGTAGAGTTGCATGGTGGTAATATCTGGGCAAGATCAGTGCTGGGGAAGGGTAGTTCTTTTCTATTTACGATTAAGCAAGTTATTGATCCAGTATCGGTAGAAAATTAGATTTGCAGAAAAGGCAAATTGAAATTGGTGTTAGGATTTAAGTATAATTTTTTGTCTTTTCTATCGATTATTATGTTAAATCGTCTAATCAGATCGCAGCCCATAACACTCATCTTTTGCCTTCCAATAGAGCCAGCAAAAAAACTAATAGGAAGTTGTGTAAACTGATGGTCTCTAAATCTGATAGCCGATAGGATAGATGTTTTAGTTTTGATAATATTTCCATAAGAATCTTTTAGTTCGCCGACACTGATGGTTTGTAATTTCTTATCAAGATCATATTGATTGGCAAATTCATCATCTAACAAAAGTCTCCCGCCGTATCCGGTATGTAGCAAAAATTTATTTTCAATCATCTCATTATTAATGGTAAGCAATCCCGATATGAACATCATGCCATTATCCTCTTCAAGATCATACTTGGTATATGATGTTAAGGTAGAGGGCAATGAGTCATGCACTACAACAGCTTGCATGTCAAAGTTTATCTCAACTGGCTTATCCCCAAAATAATTAGGTCCAAATTTACCATCAGTTATAGGTCCAGATAATCCAGTCTCATGAATGGTAATACTATCTTTTGTAAGCTTTCCAATTTTAATAGTATTGTTTGTTGCATATCTAGCCGTAGCATCACCTCCCCATGATTTTACAGTATTTGACTCTTCATTCAGCTTGAGAGAGTTAAGGCTATCTATCATATCACTGATGAGACTAATAGATCCTTCGGCCAGATGAAACATCAAGTCTAAAGTGTCAATGTCATTTATTACTGCAGGGATGATAATGTTATTCACCTCATTAAGTTTGAACGGGATTGTATCTCTAATAGCTTTGATTTTATGATGATCAGTAGAAGGTAGATTACCATTGCAACTTGGAAGGACTAGTGTTACAACTAAAAGAATACAGCAAAACGCTTTGTGATTTGTGCTCAAAAGAAAAGACGATTTGTTAACAATAAGGTTGTCATATTTTATTTTTCTAAATTATGAAAATAATTGTCTCCTTTGCAGAGGGCACAATCGTTATAGCAGTAGAAGTACATTAATTGTAAAATACAAACTAATACAATGAAAGAATTTATGATGATCTTCCATGGAGGAGATTACGAAAGTGGGGACCTGTCTCCAGATAAAATTCAAGAGAAAATGGTTTTATGGAATAAATGGATTGCAGAGCTTAGAGAAGACGATCTGTTTATCAATGGCCATGCGCTTAAAAATCAAGCTGCAAGAGTCAAGGGCGATGACCTACTATTAACCGATGGTCCTTTTGTGGAGACTAATGAGCTCGTAACAGGTTATATAGTCCTCAAGGCGAAGGATCTAGATCATGCCAGATCTTTAAGTGCGGGTTATCCTGATTATGATTTAAAGGGTAAGGTCGAAATCAGAGAAATCCAAACTTTCTGATGGACACTAATAATAAGCAAGTAAGTAGTGAGCTTGATAAGCTCTTTAGGCAGTGTTATGGTAAGCTGGTATCTATGCTTCTATCTAAATATGGCACGTCACAGTTGGAACTTATTGAGAATGCTATTATGGAGTCTTATTATAAGGCAATGAAGACTTGGCCTTTTAGAGGGATGCCTGAGAAGAGTCATGCTTGGTTGTATAAGACGGCAAATAATAGTCTTATAGATAGCTTACGAAGAGAAAAAAGAGTAAGCCCTGAACAATTTGATTTTACGAGTTTAAGGGACACAGAGATAGAAGTAGATGAGGTCAAAGATCCTGAACTCAAATTGTTGTTCCTAATATGTAATCCTGACCTTAAAAAAGAAGATCAACTAGTATTTATGCTAAAAACATTGTCGGGGTTTGGAGATTTGGAAATAAGTAATGCACTAATGCAAAGTAAAGCAGCAATCAAGAAGCGACTTCTAAGAGCAAAATCGTGGATCAAGTCAAATGATATCAAATTTGATTGGCCGAGTGATGAGGACTTAAAAGTGAGAGTCACAATGGTTAACAGGGTTCTATATCTGCTGTTTAATGAAGGCTTTTATTCTTCGCATCCTGAGTATTGGGTTAGGAAGGATTTGTGTGTAGAGGCGATGAGATTATGCAAGTACCTTGTAGATCATGACTTGTCTAACTATGAGACAAAAGCACTTATGTCACTAATGTGTTATCATATATCTAGGTATGAAAGCCGAATAGATGATAACGGGCATATAATCCTATTGCAAGATCAAGATAGGTCTAGCTGGAATCAAGATATGATCAAGTTAGGAAATTACTACCTGCAGCAATCAGCAAGAAATACTACTAAAAAATCAAGTTATCAAATAGAAGCTTTTATTAGTGCGCAGCATTGTATAGCTAAAGATTTTGCTAGTACAAATTGGAAAATACTAAAAGAACTCTACCAAGTATTATACAATAAAGGAAAACAAAACATAGTGCTACTCAACCTGATCTTGGTGAAGCTTAATCTAAATGAAACGAAAGAAGCAAAACGTCTTTTTGAAAGTATTGATATTAGTAAGTTGAAAAGTATCCATACTACTTACTATATGGTGGGGATGAAGCTTTATGAAAGCCTTAAGGATCAAATGCAAATAGAGCTTATGCTCGAGCAAGCCATCCAATCAAGCGAAGGGAAAAAGGAATCTATATATCTGAAGTCAAAATTAGACTCCATTAGGAAAGGATGATTACAAGTCTGTAATCAATATTGAATATTATTTAATTAAAACATTTGAATTATGACAACACAACAAGTTGCCAATAAGCTGGTATCGTATTGTAAAAAAGGAAACTGGCATCAAGCTCAAACAGAACTTTATGCTGATAATGCCGTAAGTATCGAGATGCCTGGTTCTCCGGGTTTTCCAGAAAGAGTAGAAGGGATAAATGCGCTCATCGAGAAAGGTAAACAATGGGAAAGTATGTTAGAGAATTTTCATGGCATAGAAGTAGATGGGCCCATCGTTGCTGGAGATCATTTTACATGTACCATGAAAATGGATCTAACTATGAAAGGTCGCCCAAGAAATACAAATGAAGAGATTGGCATATTTAAAGTGGAGAACGGTAAAATCGTTTCAGAGCAGTTTTTTTACACCGTTTAAATTTGTTACAGTACCGAAAAAATTAGTTCTTTTTAAGCTCTCAAGTCAGTAGGATTTGAGGGCTTTTCTATTCTCAATATATTTATCCCCATAGATTGATTGGTACACAAGGGGCTAATTGAATTGAACATGTAAGCATTTTTATGGTGCATTTCACTAATAAAAGAGACAAAAACCAGCAAAACATAAAAATTAAGTACTTCTTAGTAAGGGGATACACTGATATGGGAGTCTTCTATTTAGCTAAAGATATCTTAATCTAAGATAGAAGGAAATGAAAAAAGTAAAGTCAAGCAGCGAAGCAAATATTGAACGGAATGGTTCCGAAGATATATTAAATGGATTAAAGAGTATCTCTTCTAATCCAAAAGTGCATTTTGAATTTTTAAGTATTTTTCTTCGACAGTTTAAGGTAGACGTTGTCGAGTTAGCTAAATCGATAGAGCAAGTCGATCATAATAAAATATTTGATACTGCTCACAAAATGAAATCTTCTATAAAATATTTTGATGCAGACATGTACGGTCAAATATCTAATTTAGAAAAATATGGTCATGAGAAAACTGACTTAAATAAAATCAAGTCGGAATACGCTCAATTTAACTCAAGTGCCAAGTTTAAGCTTCCATTGTTAGAGGCTGCGGCTATCAAGCTCAAGTATCAGTTAGATGGTAAGGTGAGTGCTTAATTTAGCTAAACTACCTTTTCAATCCTAAAATTATTCTTCTTACTATTTCAGTTTTTTATTTAGTATGCAGTGGCTCTTAGTCTCTTGCCATCCTTGATGTTAAAAAAATAAATATATAATTCTTGATTTATAGTGAGTACATTCTGTAGTCTTTCTCCTTACACTACTGAACTAGTACTTGTATCTATTACAAAACTGCTTCGCATATTATTCGATGGAGCGCTCTAATTGGATGATCCCTATAAGTAAATAGGGTTATTATCAAACCATCAAAAATATTAACATGTATAGTTTTTGTATTAATCGATTATTAATACTAGCCCTATTAATTATAGGATTACAGTCTTGTTCTGAAGATCAGGATATAGATATTGGTTCTGAAATTGAAACATCAGAGTCATTCACTATCCCCGAGTCTAGAAGGGGTAACGGTAGTAGGGGTGATACACGTGGTCCTTCCGTAGGACAAAGCAGTTTGCAAAATAATATAATCACTCAATGGTTAGATCTATACCTTGAAATGGATAGATATGCCACAGGCATGAGACCTACTTCAACTGCAAGAGCATTAGCTTACGTACATTTAGCAGGATATGAAGTAATGGTCCCTAGTATGCAGAGATATTTATCTAATGCTACACTACTTCCCGATTTAGAAATAAGTAATACTAACAGTGGTCGACTTAATTATTTATTTGCACTGAATGCGTGCTATGCGGATGTGTATACTCATTTTATGCTAAACATTCCAGAGCATTTTTTGGAAAAGATAGAAGCATTAGAATCAGAGTTTGAAAGTCAATTAGGAGATAATCTAAGTGAGGATGTTATTAAAAGATCCAGTGATTGGGGTGAAAGTGTTGCTTCTCAGATTATAAGTTATAGCCAAGAAGATACTCACGCTGAGAATCAGATTTATAATCCACAACCTACGTCCTACATACCTCCAACGGGTGATGGCTATTGGACATTTTCAGCAGAACCAGAAAGAGCACTATTTCCATTTTGGGGTAGCGTCCGCACATTTGTCATTTCATCAGAGCAGACTACTTCTGTGGCTCCTATAGATTATAGCACTGATCCTCAAAGTGCATACTATCTACAAATGACTGAAGTACAACAAGCTAACGACAAGGCAAAAGCAGAAGATGGTGAAGAGTTGTGGATTGCTGAATTTTGGAGTGATGATGTCGAAGGGCTTATGTTTAGTCCACCAGCTAGACAAATATCGATTGCGAAGCAACTCATATCGAATAATAACTTAAACGCAAATGAATCTATGTACTTGTTGTTAAAAATAGGATTTGCTCTTAATGATGCTGCAGTTTCATCCTGGGGCGATAAGTATGAGTATATGGTTATGAGGCCAAGTGTCTTTATTCAAAACTTTCTTGATCCAAACTACGAATCTAACCTTTACCGATTAATTCCTTGGACAAACCCTTCTTTCCCTGCATATCCGTCAGGACATTCTACTTTTGCATCAGCAGCAGGAGGAGTGTTTATAGACTTCTTTGGTAATGAAATAGATTTTACTGATAGGTCTCATGCTGGAAGAACTGAGTTTAGAGGTCGACCAAGAAATTTTGATAGTTTCGAAGAGATGGCAGAGGAAAACGGGTACTCAAGATTACCACTTGGTGTGCATATGGAAATGGATTGTGCAGAGGGGCTGAGGCTTGGGTACGAAATATCTGATGCTGTAAATACTTACACTTTAAGGCGTGAAAGATCTTGATATTATCTTATTATTTAAGTGATTGAAAAGCATATTATTAAACTTTGAAGATCAAGTCGAGGTACAATTATTTATAAATTATATTAGCATAGCAAAGGCTGTATAATTATAATATTTGTACTCCGATAAGTTAGATGTTAATCTTATTTAAAATAAATCATTCTTAAAAAGATAGGAGTATTTTTTACTCCTATCTTTTCAAGAATGATTATTGTTTTCAGCATCTGCCATCTTTATACATACAGTAAGTAATTCAGTAGCTTTTTTAAGATCTTCGATTGGGGGAAGAGAAGGAGCAATTCTAATATTCTTATCCTGTGGATCATTCCGATAAGGAAATGCGGCTCCTGCCCCAGTAAGTTTTACACCTGCTTCAGCTGCAAGTGCAACTACTCTTTTTGCTTTTCCAGGATTTGTATTCAAGCTAATGAAATATCCTCCCTTTGGATTTGTCCATGCTGCTAACTGCTTGCCTCCCAATTCTCGCTCAAGTATTTCTAGTACGGCATTAAATTTTGGCCTGAGTATTTCAGAGTGCTTTTCCATATGATCATAGACATGCTGAATTGTTGGAAAAAATCTTAAATGTCTTAATTGATTCAATTTGTCCGGACCGATTGTTTGCTTCCCAAGGTGCTCTCGCACCCAATCCATATTAGCTTCGCTGCCCGCCATCATTGCGATGCCTGCTCCAGCGAAAGTTATTTTAGATGTCGATCCGAATATGAACACTCTATCCGGATTGCCAGCCTCTTTGCATTTGGTCAAGATATCAGATAGTTCTTGAGAGCTATCGTCTATGTGATGTACGACATAAGCATTATCCCAGAATATTCTAAAATCCGTAGCTGCCGTTTTCATCGTTGCTAATCGTTTAATCGTTTCTTCAGAGCAAACAGATCCGGTAGGGTTACCATACTTAGGTACTATCCATATGCCTTTTATTCTTTCATCTTCTGCAACTAGTCGCTCTACCTCATCCATATCTGGGCCGTCCGAATGATTATCTACAGTGATCATATCAATCTTATGATGCTCACATACTTTGAAGTGACGATCATAGCCAGGAGAAGGACAGATGAATTTAGGATTCTGTAATAGCCACGGAGTATTGTCTTGCACTCCGTGAAGTAGTGCCCTGCAAACAGTATCATGCATAAGGGCTAAGCTACTATTACCTCCTATGATGATTTCAGAAGGTTGCACTTCTAAAAACTCCGCGAATAGTTTTTTGGCTTCGGGTAATCCATCTAAGCCACCATAGTTCCTGCAATCTGTTCCATCTGCCGCTTTGTAATCATTAGATCCTACTAGATCTAACATCGGTAGGCTTAAGTCTAATTGTTTAGCACTTGGTTTACCTCTTGTCATGTCTATAGCCAGTCCCTCAGCTTTTAGAGCGTCATATCTGCTTTTGATCGATGTCGTTGTATCCATTCTGTTTTGCGTTTTGTTGTATTAATACCGTAAATGCGTTGTCAAAATTATCAAAATGAGTATTAGTTTAGGTACTAATAGCTTTACATTTTTTCAGGAATTATCAATTATATTTTAATTGGATATTAGTTTTAGTCGAATAGGACTAGTCTGTATAGAATTCGCTCAGCATTACCATTGTATCAGTCCATCTATCATGCCATCCATCAGGCCTATCGCCTAAGAAAGAAAATCCTTCAAATGGGACTATGCGGCTACAAGATCTTAGAAAGTAAGATTTTAAATTAGGCTGGGTACCATCAATATTTACCACACGCGTCTTACTAATAAATTTACCAATTGATTTGCCATTTAGGCTACCCTCAAGTACGGTGTAAAATGTTATTATCATTAAAGAACTTATCACTTGCTCTGCAAACCAATTTAATTCGTCAAAAAAAGTTAGCGACTCAAAACTAGAAAATATAGCAACGGCTATTAAGGCTATAATAATATAAAATGCAATCATATCAATCAATAAGTTAGCTAGCCTCTTTCCTTTACTAGCTGCTACCAGCTTTAGCTTTATATTAATATTATCGTCTAATAAGTGATCCTCCAAATCCATATGAAATTATTTTCTTACTTAGAATTAAGCATACAAAACATATTTATAATTTAAGGTCTATGTGTGTTATCAAAAAAATATAATGTCTTTTCAATATGCTTTTCCCAATATGGCCATTCGTGGCCACCAGAAAATTCTTCATAAATATGATCTATGCCTTCTTGTAATAATTGATTGTGTAAAAGCCGGTTGGCTTCGACTAAGTCATCATCTATTCCACAATCAAACCTCAGTGCAGGTAAGTTATCTTTATTTGCTTTTAATAAATCAATAGCATTTTGATGTCCATTTGGATTGTTGATCATGTAAATGTTCTCTTCAACAAATGGTTGCATTTCATCCCACCTGGTAATAGCAGAATGTGCTGATATAGCTTTAAAGTGATTACCATATTTAGCACCTAGGCACAGGGCTCCATATCCGCCCATAGAAAGACCGCTTATAGAGTAGGATTCAATTATTGATTTATGTTGTAATTGAGATTCAACAACTGCTTTTACATCTTTGACAACCCACTTTTCATAAGATTCATATTCGTGCTCTACGTACCCGCTACCATCACCCCAGAGGCCATCCGATGGCATGGCAAGGATACATGGACTTATCGCACCTTCCTTGATTAATCGATCTGCTGTTTTATGTGCTCCAGCATTAAGAGCCCAAGACCAAGCACTACCGTATACTCCATGTAGTAGAATATATACTGGAATGGTTTCAAGATTTTCTATACCGTCAGGGAGATAAAGTAAAACGTTACCTCTTCGTCCAAGATATTTACTTTTGACAGTTACGAATTTGAGACCATCAAACTCAAAACGAGCATCCGATGTTTTTATAGTCCTGAAATATTCACTCATTTATTTGGTATAGCTTTCATTAAAATATTTAGTGAATTCTTTAGAGCAGTTACACCTAATGCGGACCCTTTATAATGCCCTAATCTTACGACGACTAAATCATGTGAAGGTATAATGATAGTGAACTGTCCACCTGCACCAGCAAAGTAGAAAGCATCTTTTGGAACTGGCCAAAAGCCATCACCATTAACCCAGCAGAAGGCTCCACCATAAACTGGACGGCCATCTGCTAGCCAAGCAGGAGCTATAGTTTTAGCATATTCTAGATAACCTGTAGGTAATATTTGCTCGCCGTTCCACTTCCCATCTTGAAGTACTAGATTGCCTAGTCTTGCCCAATCTCTTCCAGTCCCAAACTCATATCCTTGCAATAAAAAATTTCCATAGTTATCTGTTTCTAGAACCATATTGCTTATGCCTATTTTATCAAATAAAGCTTGCTGCGGAAATGAGTGGTACTCTTGACCCTGTCTTTCTACTCCTAACCGTACTAGATAGTTAGTAAGTGCTGGATCGCAATTCCTGTATCTGCCTACGGTGTTAGGTTCCCATTGTTGGGGTAGATTAGCTACATAGCCAAATGTATTCCCTCCATTGGTGTAAACATAGAGATGATCAGGATAGCCTACCTCAGGATCAAAACCTGGATCTAATGGTGCTCGGAATCTGATACCACTAGACATGCGCATGATATCTCCGATTCTTATTTCTTTACGTGGGTCGCCGACCGCTTGCCACTCAGGTATCGGAGCTTTCTGCCATAGATCATATACTCCTTGTTGGATCAATACACCCATCAACATAGCTGTGAGACTTTTGCCCATTGACCAAGATTCCAACGATGTATGCATATCGATTTCATCTTTGTATCGTTCTCCTATTATTTTTCCTTTGTGCGTTACGACATAAGCAGCCGTCAATCCTCCTGCCGGGTTAAATGCTGCTTCTAGTGCTTCTTGTACTTTAGGTATATTAATCTCAGGTGAGATTTCTTGAGAGGATAAATCATCGCCCATCGGCCATGCCGTTGTCATAGGGTCTGGGACTGATTTTTTAATAGGTTTGGCTTTGAATAGAAGCTCTGATTGGCCTTCCGGTAAACATACGCAACCTAAATCTCCATTATACTTTGCTGTTCTGATTACTCCATTAGGTAGTGTAACAGATACGGACTTACTGTCTAAATCAAGTTGTCTGTTAAGGACAGACTGTCTGTGTTCGTAAGGACTGCTAAAATAACCGATAGCTTCTGCTGCAAAATCAAAATCTAAGCCTGTAATAAAAACTGCTGAGCACAGCACTTTTGCATATCCACTTGCGTGATGAGATTGTGGATCCCCAGGTGGCAGTGAGTAGCTTGTATTTAGTTCTAAACTATTGGCTCTTTTCACCAATCGCTCTTCTTCAATTTCTTCTTCATTTAGTTGGATTTCCTTTTCCGTTATGGGTACTAAGTTCTTGGAGTTAGACAAATCGCTAGTAGTAGAGCAGGAGCTAGCTAAAATATAGATGAGGAAATAGAAGAAGTATTTCATGTGGCATAATTATCAAATTAAGATAACTCTTCTCTTTAATATAATTGCTTATCAAGGATCATTAACCATTAATTGTTCTTCCAGAAATAGGAAGTAAACAAAATGAGAATGGTAAATATCTCTAGTCTGCCGATAATCATAAGAATGGATAGAAATACTTTAGAGAAGTCGTTAAGCTTTGCAAATGTATCTACAGGCCCTACATCACCGATAGCGGGTCCTACATTACTAAGACTAGCTGCTGCTGCACCTACAGCAGTAATAAAGGGTTGCTCAAGTCCCTGAGTCTGAGTAGCCATGACTATAGTGCCAAATACAAATAGGATTATATAAAATAAAAGAAATACAAGTATCTGCATCATGACACCTCCTTTGACGATTTGGCCATCTAGCTTTAATCTTATAATAGCTCGTGGATGCAGGATTCTTTTAAACTCTAATAGTCCATTTTTAATAAAAACAAGATGTCTGATCATCTTAATACCACCACTTGTAGATCCAGCACATGCTCCCATAAATATGAAACACAAAAAGATGATAACAAAACCTGGTCCCCAGCTAGTATAATCTGCTGTCACATAGCCGGTAGTAGTAATGATGGATAGCGCATTAAAAGAGAAATATCTAAAGGCTTCTTCTACACCATAGTCAGAGGTGAAATATAGATAGGTAGATCCACAAAGGAATATGAATGGGATCAACTTAAGATAAAATCTAAACTCCTCACTGGCCCAAGCATTTTTCCATCTTCCTTTAAACAAGTAATAGATTATAGTGTAGTTAGTCCCACTTATGAAAATAAATATCATGATGATATACTCGATGGTAGGACTGTTGTAATATCCTATGCTCGCATCTTTAGTAGAGTAGCCTCCTGTTGCCATACTTGTGAATGTATGATTGATCGCATCGAATGGAGTCATGCCTCCCAAGAAGGTCAGCAACAGAAAACAGGCTACAGTCAGACCTGCATAAATGAGCCATAATCGCTTAGCTACTCCTGCTATACGCGGGTGGAGTTTTTGGTTAGAAGGGCCGGGCGTTTCTGCGGTAAAAAGCTCTACTCCGCCAATCCCAAGTATGGGAAATATCGCAACAGTGAATACGATTATACCCATAGCTCCTATCCATTGGCTTAAGCTTCTATAAATTAGGATACTCTCTGGTAGCGATTCTATATCATCAAAGATAGTTGCCCCTGTAGTAGTGAATCCACTAGAACTTTCAAAAAATGCATTCGCAAAATTCACATCAATATCTGAAAATAGATAGGGTAGTGATCCGAATAGGCAAAGTGCTAACCATCCCAATGCTACTATGAGATATCCTTCTCTTTTTCGCAGTTGCCTATCAACTGTCTTAAGTAAAGTAAGAGGAGCTCCTAGTATTAAACAGCAAAGCGTAGAGAATAGAAAACTCAGAAAATTACCATCTTCATAGTATAATGAATACATGATAGGGATGAAATTAAACACCCCAGCAAAGACTAGGATAATCCCCACGGTCTTGGCAACGATTTTGAAATTAATTCCCAATTTATTTAAAAATATTTTCAAGTGACTCTAACTCGCCCGGCAAAGCAAATACGATTACATGATCACCAATTTCTAAGTTGAAATCAGATTTTGGGATAATACCATTATCGTTTCTGACAACACCTGCTATCACTGCTTGACCGTGCATATCGACATCACATATTGATTTATTGACTAATGGGCTTTCTGAGCTAATTTGATATTCGATAATCTTACCATCAACTCCATGAAAAGAGGCAATTGCTTCTACCTTACCTTTTCTTACATGGCGGAATATCTCATTCGCTGCAAGGAGTTTTTTGTTGATGATAGTATCAATCCCGATGCTTTGAGAGATATGTGTATATGCTACATTATCGACTAAAGCTATGGTCTTATATACGCCAGCCTTTTCGGCATTAAGGCTGGCAAGTATATTTGTTTCACTATTTGGCGTAAGCGCAATGAACGCATCCATAAACTCTAGGCCCTCCTCTTTTAGTAATTCACTATTGTTAGGATTGCCCTTTATAACTAAGGCATTATTAAGATGCTTGACGAAGTGTTTGCACTCCTTCTCTGATTTCATGATCACCTTTACATCGTAAGTGTTCTCTAATGCACACGCAGTTTCCAGTGCTAGTTTAGAGCTGCCGATTATCATTACTCTGCTAATATTGCGCAATGATTTTCCGATGTGAGCATTAAGTATACTTAGCCCATCATTATCAGTAGCCATATAAATATGATCTCTAGCTCTAATTGTTTGGTCAGGCTTGACCAATATAGTTTCGTCATCTCTGAGGACACATACAATTTTGATATGATAATCTGTCGCTTCATCCGTGAGTTCCTTAAATTGCTTGCCAACTAACTTTGAGCTATCGTCTGCTGTAAAACCTAGGACAGAAACTTTCCCATTTTCAAAGTCGATAAAGTCAGTTGTAGAGACCCTCTTAATTAATCGGCCAATCTCTTCTACTGCCAACTTACCTGGGGAGAATAGCTCATCTACTCCTAAAGATGCAAAATGTGCTCGTGGAACCTCCTCTAGATATTCCATACTATTTGTACGTGCAAGTGTCTTTTTTGCTCCTAATTTTTTTGCGATTAAGCAGGCTAGTATATTAGTAGCATGAGCGGTGGCAACTGCAATAAAGAGATCTGCATTACTAGCATTTGCTTGCTTTAGGATTTCATGAGAAGAACTATCACCTAATACAGTGCGCACATCAAGGTGTTCTGCAGCATAACTTAGTACTTCCTCATCTTCATCTATTAACGTAATGTTCTGGTTTTCATTAACCAGTAACTCCGCCAAATGAAAGCCTACATCCCCAGCTCCTGCGATAACTATATTCATGATTTACAATTTGTAGTCTTCTATGCCACAAAAGTACATGAATAAGGAGGGAAATTATATTAAAGTTTTGGGTATGTGTACTAAACAACTTTATTAATTTATTCACATCCACATCCTGTAGGATCTAAAACAAATTGTGCCCCAAAAGAAATCCACCTGCCCGGCATCCGAGACCCAAGAATCTCCTCGTATCTAGTATCCGTAACATTCAAGGCCTGCAAGTAAAACTTAAAACTCTGTGAGAGGTTGTAAGAAGCTTTAAGATTAGTTACAAAGTAGTTTTCAGGTATTACTGCGCCTATGGTCTCGTTGGTTTCTTCCTGTCTTACTATGTAATTAGAGGTAGACGAAAGATGAACTGATCCTAGTTCTAGATCTAAGACCAAATTAAAGTTTGATCGAGGATGATTAGATATATATCTGGATAATAAACCATTTGCAGCAGAAGACTTTAAATAAGTGTACCCAAAGTTCGCAGTTAACTTATGTTGGTCTAGAGGAATGATCTTTTTAGCTGATAGCTCGATACCCAGGACATTACTTTCAGCTACATTATCAGCATAGAAGTAATTTTCATTCTCTTGTAGGGTTTGGATATTGTTTATTTCACTTGCGTTTCTAGACGAGAAATCTATAAGGTTGGTAGAACTTCTTAAGAAGGCAGTAGCGGATAGGGTAGTTTGGAAACCAGAAAATATATCTATTCCTAAATCAAATGAGTTTGATTTTTCTGCCTTAAGATCTGGGTTACCTATATTTCTGCCGGGCGTTAGATTAGGGATTAAGAAGGATACATATCTTTCTGTATAATCTGCAGCGCGTACTGCTCTACCGTAAGACGATCTTAAGATATAGTTTTCGGCTTTGTAACTTAGACTTAATTGAGGTAATAATTCAGTGCCGAAGTTTTCATCATTTTCTAATCTTAAGCTTGTGTTTAAGTGTAGGTTATCGGCAAGCTCTGTAGCAACTATTCCGTAGACTCCAAAGGATGAATTATTATGACTTCCTCTGTCTGTTGAAACCACATCTTTATTTATGTACTGAGCGCCATAGGCTAGGCTAGTCTTATTACTTAATTTATAGTTATGATTAAAGTTGATTACCGTTTGTTTCATCTCATGGTCATTAGGAGGGAAGGCTGGATTAAATAGGAAGAAGTCATCAGATACCTTATAACCTAAGTTGAGTTCTATATCGCTTTTACCTTTGCTATAATTAAGTGCTGATAGTCCCCAATGATTGTCAGTGACTTCTGTGGATTCGTCAAAGGAGCTATTAGTATAAAAATACTTTGCTGAGAAATCTCTCACATCATATCCGCCACGGATATAGATTCTTAGATCATCGTTAAGCTTATAAGCAAGAGAAGCAGAGTAGGTCTGCAGATCAAAATGATTGTTATAGTTTTCGTTTTCCGATACGCCCAAATCGAAGTTGGGATTTCTAAATGTTTGTCCTGCAGCTTTGGAAGTTTTAAAGGAAGCGCCTAAATGTAACTTGTCTGTGTGATAAGATGCTCCTACGTCAGATGCAAAATATCCATATTGTCCTGTCCCTAAATTAGCTTGTAAGTTTACTGGTCTCTCTCCTTGTTTACCAGTATAGCTTTTTGTCTTTATGTGTATCAGTCCTCCTACCGCATCGCTGCCATAAGATGCACCTGCTGGGCCTTTGATGATTTCTATCTGATCGATATCTGCTAATGCGACTGGTATGTTATTGTTAAAGTGAGCAGTGAGTGGATCGTTAAATCTGACATTGTCTATAAGTACGAGCACTTGCGAATAAGTACTTCCTCTTATCCCTATATCTGCTTGTACTCCGAATCCACTTCTACTATTAATATTTACTCCCACGATATTCCTTAGGAGTTCATCTACAGAGGTAATCGGCTGTTGTGAGATTTGTTGTGCAGTTATGATCTCTACACTTCTGCCTGTCTTGTAGCTCTCCATTGGAATTCGGGTAGCGGTTATGCTTACTTCTTGGACTAAAATCGAGTCTTGTTGTGCAGTTAGATAAACTGTACTTAGAGTTAATATAACAGCGGTCATAAATAATTTCATAGTAGGGTCTCTTTAAGAGATTACAAATGTATCATTTATGTTAAGATTGAGAAGATTTTAGATGAGGTACTGATATAAAGAGTTGTGAATAAACCAATGATAATTAGGCAATTATATTTTAATAGTAAAATATAATTTTATTTAAAATCAATAAGATCGCTAGCGTATTGTAGTATATCAGAAATTCACAAAATATTTACCAACTCCACTTAGCTCGCAAGTAAATAACTTGAGTTGGACTACGGTACTTTTCATTACCCTTTTGAAAGATTAGCTGACCTATTAGATCTAAATCTACATTCTGTGAAACTGAGTAAGTGAGGGTAGGATTTAAAAATAATAGATGAGTCTGTACAGGTGAGTAAATCACTGATAGTCCAGCTGAAAGCAATGGTGTAAAAGGAAGATTGATCGCATTGAAAAAAGAATATTCGAATGGATAAAGATTTTTTGCGGATAACTCAAAAGAAAAAATGTTGCCATTCCGCTGTGAAGAAGAACCTTGATTATTATATAATAATCCTGAAGCGATAAATGTGCCATTAGGAAAGGCATAATCTACGCTGACTGTAGCAGCAAAAGCATTTGAAGAACGTCCATCTGTATTCATAAAATAGCTAGCCTCTCCTTTAAAGCCTACTTCTTTTATAGCGCCGGCCCAACCTGCACCGAGTACTAGATCATTGTTTGCCCATCCTAGTAAGAATTGATAATCATAGTTGTTCTTATTAGTTTTCCATAGAAAGCCTGCTACGATTTCATCTTTATCGTTAAATGCTTTTAATGCAAATTCTATACTACCCGCAAAACCAGTATAGTACTTAACTCTGAGTGCATCTGATCCTGGACGTTCTTCGTAATCAAAGTCGGTAAAGGAGTAAGCGTTGAAGATGTCATGAGGATTCCAGACCGTATTGATACCCCAGTTGACACGTTGACGACCTAGTCTTATCTCCCAGTTGCCTGTAGTGTAGTCTGCATAGAATCTGTCAAAGATACTGTGTAGAATTATATTCTCACCCACATTAAGCAATTGCAAATTAAGAACATCATTACCACCTGTTTTGAGGCCCTCTTTGAAGCCTGGGAATAATGGACTGTTACTGAGCTGTCCGTAGAACAGGCGATTACGCATCTCTGCTTTTAAGGTGAACTTATCATTAGGAAACCACTCGAAATTTATTCTGTTATGAACAAAAGCATCTATAAGCGTAGTGTCGAACCTTAATGATGGCTCGCTGATGTGATATAGGCCATGCATGGATTTGATATAACCAGAGATATTATATTTCCTAGGCTCTTCTACATCATTTTGGGCAAAGGATATAATAGAAAAAAGTAGCACAAGTAGTGAGGATAAAAATAAATGAAATACCTGCTTACGTATCACGAGTTCCCACTTCGCCCAGCTTAACAGGAACGCCTTGATGGGGGATAATTGAGCGTCATTATCTGGTCTCATCACTTTCTATTTTGCCATCTACAAGCGTCACAATCCTCCTTGCTCTATCTATGACTCTTTGATCATGTGTCGAAAATACGAAGGTGACTCCTTCTTCCTGATTGAGTTGCGCCATCATATCTAATAGTCCCGCTGTAGACTCAGAGTCGAGATTAGCAGTAGGTTCGTCCGCTAAGATAAATCTAGGTTTAGATGCTAGTGCTCTAGCGACGGCTACTCGCTGCTGTTGACCTCCAGAGAGTTCGCTAGGTGTTTTATTCGTTTTATCAGTGAGGCCTACGGCTTCTAGTAGTTCTTTTGTACGTTGATCTCGTTCTTCTTTAGATCGTTTTTGTAATACCATGACGAATTCTACATTCTCCTTAGCGGTAAGTACAGGGATTAGATTATATGCCTGAAATACGAAGCCAATATTATCTTTCCTAAAATCAATCAATTCATTATCAGATAAGTCGGAGATGTCAGTATTAGCAATTTCTATTTTTCCTTCTGACGGTCTGTCTAATCCGCCAATGATATTAAGTAGGGTAGTTTTGCCTGATCCGGAAGGGCCTACGATTGCAGTAAATTCCCCTTGCTTAATTTCTAAGTCAATCCCTCTTAGTGCATGCACTGCAATCTTGTCAGGGTCATATGTTTTCTTAATGTTGCTTGCAGATATTATTGACATGTTGATAGATTCACTTTCGATTAATTAAATTTTTCTGATAGCTTCTATTGGTCTTAGCTTGATCGCTCTCAGTGCGGGATAAATAGATGCCAGTAATGCAGTTACAAAAACAGCAATCATCAAGATGAAATAAATATCCGCATCTAACTCTGGCCTAAGAAATGATTTTATGCCGAATGCATCAGTACCTTCTGAGTATTCGCTAAAGTCTAATCCTCGCTTATTAAGGTACTTAACCGTCAACCACCCTGCAGCCATACCTAATGGTGCACCAATAGTGCCTAACATGATAGTCTCTAGAACGATCATCCCAAATACTCTAATCTTATTCATCCCTATAGCCATGAGCATCCCCAACTCTCTGGATCGCTCTAAGACTGCCATCAGCATAGTATTAATAATACCAAAGATGAGAGCAAGCATAAATATGAACATCAGGATAGAGACAGATATATATATCTGGGATTCGTAAAGCTGCACTTCAGGAGATATCTCTCTATAGTTCTCTACCAGGATATTAGGGTGTGCAGTTGACAGTTTTTCTTGCGTAGGTAGCAACTGTGTGGTAGGATCTTCTAATAGTAAGGCTACTTCATGGATCGCAGTGGGTTGACCTAGCAGTCTATTAATATCTTTACGGTTAACCATCAGCATAGATAAGTCGGTAATGTTATTACCCGTCTTAAATATTCCTACTACTCTAAAAGATGCTGAGACAATTTCTCTATTTATATCTTGAAATTGAAGTACAAGTTTTTTCCGCAATTTCAGCTTGAGCTTATCAGCAATCTCTTGGCTGATAACGACTTCGTTTTTCTTAGTTCCTGTTAAAAAGCTTCCTTCCAATAATGATTTATGAATATCAGATACGATAGTCTCTGTATCAGGATCTACACCTTTGATGATAATACCTCTAGCACCTCGACTGGATCTTACCATTCCCGTGACGATGGTTCGCTGTGTTATCCCAATAGTATTATTTGTTTCTTTTAACTGATCGTATAGTTTTTGATCTATTGTAAACTCACTAGCCTTATCATCTCCAAAGTTTGGATGATGAATCTGTAGATGAGAAGTTTGAAACCTGATAGCATCATCCACATAGCCTAGAGATACTGAGAAGGTGATAGCCATCATGGATATAAATGCCCACACGCCCAAGAAGACTGCTCCGATCACCACAAATGATCTGACCTTTGATCTCCAAATATTTCTCCATGCTATTTTTGGTAACATCATATTTTGCCTAGCTGCGCATGGCTTTTACGGGTTCTAATTTCATAATATTAAATAGAGGATATAGTGAAAGCAAGCATGTGATTACAAAAATAAGCCCCGCTTGCCATAGAAATATACTACTGGTAAATGCTGTAGGAATAATTGGTTCCATTCCAAAGTTTTCGAATGCAGCTGTAGCCTGTTCTCCCATGAAGGACAAATTGATAGGATTAACATTCCAATAATAAACTAAAGGTATAGCGAGTACTAACCCGAGTGCAACACCTAATAGTCCTACCATCACAGATTCCATAAAAGTTACGCCAAATAATTTCCATCTGCTCATCCCGATTGCTGTCAATACACCGAACTCATAGCTTCGCTCTTTGGTCATCATTAAGATAGTACCGAATATGGCGAATGTTATTAGCGCATATAGAATACCGATAATCATAAAGCCTCCACCTTCGTCCATTTGTCTTGCTTGTACTAGTTCTGGCATCAGCTCTTCATAATCCATAACCTCATACTTTTCTTGGTCAAGTAGGTCGACAAGCCCAGCTGTGGCATTAGATACTTTATTAGCGTCATCGATATGCATTACGAGGGACGAGATCATGTTTTCGGCAGCATAAAACTCTTGAGCCTGAATTAAACTTATATAGACCAATGATTTATTAAGGTCGGGCAAAGGGAAACTAAAAAATCCTCTAATCGGAAATTTGCCAGCAGCATTTGCTCCATGGTACCCTTGTGATATTAGCACCAGGGTGTCTCCCAAGTTTAGTTTTAATTTCTTGGCGATTCCTTCTGCGATGATAGCACCATCATCATCCCCAGTGAGGTACTTACCATTACTAATTTTTTCTGCAATATTAGTAAGTGCATTTTCTTTCTGAGGATCTATACCGATCACCATTACTCCTTGCGTAAGATCTTGAGCAGATGCTAAAGCAAATGATTCTATTCTCGGCACCACTGCTTTTATACTTGGTATTTTGTCAGGGATTTCTTCAAACATAGATTCCCACTCCATAGCATTGTCTAGTACCTGCTCGTCCCAGAAGCCATCTTTATGTACCTGCGCATATCCGAAGAATAAGTTGACCGAGTTATTAATGACATTATCCCATGCCCCTTTCTGGAATGAGCGCATGACACTAGCCAAGAATACTGCGAAAGCAACTGCAGCGATCGTGATGATCGTACGGCGTTTATTACGCCAAATATTTCTTATTGCTAGTTGAAGGAGCACTTTGTGTTTATCTTTCTTACTAGGTTATCTAACTCTTTTCATATTTTGCTGAGAATAGAAGCTATCCTTAATTGGCTTGTCAAAGTCTAAAGAAAGATATTCTATAATGGTCTTATGGCCTTCTTCATCAGCAGGAATAACTTCCAAGGATTTTGGGAGTGTTCGACCACCTAACTTGCCGATGTTCTTTGCTAGCATAGTATTGACGAGGTAGTCATCCTCATCATAAAATTCAGATTTCATCTGAATGAATTCTTTTTTATCAATCCATATTTTAATTTTACCCCATACCACTCCTGCTTCATCTTTTGGGATCAGTTGCAGTATCCAACAATCTCTCCCTTCTACTTCACCAGACCCTTCGATAGATTGTATAAAATCTTCTACTCTAGAGTTGGCACGAGCAAGATCATCATTGGTAAAATCTGATCCCATCCAGCTCTGTGACATCATAGAAGGGGGCATCTTTATTACTCGATCAATTTTGGGCTGCCAGTTCCACATTTCTTTATCTCGCTTAAGAAATGCAGTGCCTTTGTCTCTAGCTGGTGCAGTCACAAGAATCAGGGAGTAGTCATCTCCTGTAGACCATGACTTCATTTGTATGTCTCGTGTCCAGTCTGGTCTTACTATAGTCATCTTGATTTCTCCTTGACTGTATTTGCCTCTAAGCTTTTCCTCTGATTTTTTGATGATTTCTTGAGGGGTGATTTCTTGTGCCCCAAGTGAGAAGCAACACAGAAGTAGGCATGATATTAATAAAGTGCATTTATTCATTATTGTGATTTGAATGAATGTAAGGTGTAGCAAAAGCATTGTCTAAGTGGCAAATATCACTATATATCGGTATACTTTAAGAACTTTAAACGGCTTAGTTTAGCTTTTCAACTTCCACAACATGTTAAGAACAATATTTACGCTTATTGGTTTATTAATTCTTGTATTTACAAGCCATAGTCAGTTATATGTAGCTCCCAAAATAGGGTTAAACGGACTAGCCGAATTTAAAGGTGATGATGGTGTTAATTTTAATGTCAATGAAGGGTATCAATTTGGTGCTGAGGTCGGATATACCTTGTTCCAGATTATTGGGCTTAAAACATCATTGATGTACTCTAATCGCCAATTTACTCAAACGGCAGACCAGATTTTGACTACGCCAAATGATGAAAAATTACTATTTACAGAGCGCATCAATATCAAAAATGGTAGCCTGCAATTTAATGGAGGATTTCAAATCAGTATGGGAGAAAGTTTTGAATTTAATATTGGGCCACAACTAGATTTATTGATGGCTTCAAAAGGAACAGGTGTCTGGGATTTTGAAAATGGAGTAGATAGTACATCAGTTGTAAATTATGATTATCAAAATGATGATGCTGGTGAAGGGGCTTATTGGAATTTTGATGAAAAAGAGGGAAACTATTTCCAGAATGCGTTTTTGGGGATCAATATCGGCATTGGTTTTCAGTTGGTAAAGAATATGTTTCTCGAGCTAAGAACTAACTATGGAGTATCGGATTTTTTGAATGACTTTTACCAGAACGAAAGTAATAAACTGCAAACAAGAGAATTTGATATAATTATGACTGCTAGTTATAGAATACCAATTAAGAAAAGTAGAAAGCAAAAAGAAGAGGAAATTAAAGATGATTTGTTTGATAAAATATGAATAGTTTAAAGAATATCTTTTGTGACTATTCTTTTAAAAACTCATCTGTGAAATGAGACTTACTTTTAGACTTGGAAAATTTGGTTTTATTATAAGTTTTGGATTCCCCCTTTGGGATAGATAAACTTTGCCATGCCTTTTCTTTGGTCATTTTGCCAATATAGACAATCTGTCCAATGTGATAGGAGTAATGAGCTAATTGCCGGTTGATAGCCTCAGTAATTGTATGCCCTTGATTACGGATATAGATGATTTGGTTAAAGTTTGACTCATTGATATTGTCCAATGCCTCAAATAATATGGACCATCCTTCATTCCATTGATTTATTAATTCTTCTTTAGTTTTAAAGTCTAATTCGAACTCCGTATCTCTATCTCTAAAATCTTTCTCCCCATCTGTAGTTAAGAAGTCTGTCCATCGAGATTTCATGTTGCCCCATAGATGTTTTACGATGATGGCTATGCTATTACATTCTGTATTAAATTGGTAGAATAATGCCTCATCTTTTAGTTGATCAAAAGTCTTCTCTCCAAGTAGTTTGTAATATTCAAACTGTTTAATGACGTTTGATAAGTAATTTTCGACAATGGTTGTGTTCATAGTTTACTTTGCAGCTTTTTTAGAAACTTAGTTGCGCTTGTCATTCGGCGTAAAACATGTTGCTAGTAACTGCCCCTATGACTCCAAAAACTATTACAAGTAAGTAGAATCCTATCAATACAGCCATTAATATTCCCATGAATTTGTATAGGCTTTTTAAGTTTTGAAAACTTTCATAGAGATATTGTTGATCATCTTGCGCTAAGGCTATTTTCATTTTAGTAGAAAAGCGATACAAATAAAGTAATGGAAATATATAAAAGAGTGCGATAATAACATACATAAATCCCACTGCTCCTCCAATAACTCCTTCAAGACCGCTACCGTCTGATATGTCCCCCATCATAGACCCCATAAAAAAACTCATCATGACTCCCGCTATCACAACAAGTGCCATCATGACGAATCCTACAATGGCAATAAATTTCCCCCACTTAGCTGTTTCTTTTAGATAGTTTTTTATTTCTGCAGTTATCACTAGCTGATTATTCGAGAGGTTTTGATCTATTATTCCTTCATTCATTTTGTGATTTTTAATCCATTTTTTAAAATTAGTTAGTAGTAACTATGAAAACTATTGAGCTCGCTTATTTTTAAAATCTAAATACTTATTGATTACATTGACAGATAAGTCTTCTGGCTTTGTAAGTATGGTCTGTATTCCATGGATATTTAGCAGCTGCGATATTTTTTCTTTTTCATAGATTGCCTTATCGGCAAAGGTCTTTAGATATATTTCAGACTTACTAGTGCATTCCTTCTCGGCAGCATCTTGGATTTCTGTATTAATGAATAGGATTAAAACTAGCAAGTGTTTTTTTGCTATACTTTTTAAGTAAGGAAGATTTCGGTCTACCTCGATCATGTTTTCAAAATTACTATACATCAATATGATGCTGCGTCTTTGGATTTGTTTTCTGATTGTATAAAAAAGCAGCTCAAAACTAGGTTCTTTAAAATCTGTTTTTTGATCATAGAGCTTTTTTGAGATTAACTCTAGTTGACCATGTTTAGAGCTAGCCTTGACAATAGCCCCTATTTTATTTGAGAATGTAATGAGTCCTACTTTATCATACTTTTTAAGGATGATATTTGAGATGACTAAGGATGAGTTGATTGCATGGTCGAGTAAGGTCATGTCGTGAAATGGCATCTTCATCGCTCTACCTTTATCTATGATACAGTAGATCGTTTGTGACCGAGTATTTTGATATTCATTAATCATCAACTGGTTTTTGCGAGAAGTAGCTTTCCAGTTTATTTTTTTGATGTTATCACCTTGGATGTAAGGCCGTATATGCTCAAACTCATCACTCTCTCCAATCTTTCGCGCTTTTCTTATACCTGATAGAAAGGCTGTCTTAGAGAATACTTGCAGCTCATATTTTTTCATTTGTATGATGCTAGGATATACTTCACTGTTTTCAGTAGCGCTAATCTTTTTGCGCTGTTGTACTATCCCAAGTCTCGGATTTGAGACATATAGATTGATATCTCCAAACTTGTATAAACCTCTTATTAGCGGAGTAATCACTAAGTCTTGTACGATTGATTTACCACTTAATAGCTCCTCAGAGATTATCTGATCCCTGAGTTGTAATTGGTATGGGAGTTCGTCGATGACTGTTATGTCAAGATCTTTAGTGGATTCGTTTGTTAAGGTATATGTGACTAGCTGCGGATCACCAAGGGATAACTTAATTGTCACTTTTCTACTGCAGTCGATATCAGGAAGTGTTTTACTTACTAACAACCAATCAATAATGCACACAACTAAAAAGACGAGCAAGAAAAACTTAGAGAATATAAATAGAATAGGGAATGAAAATGACAATCCAAACAAAAAGATGCAAACTCCTGCTAAGTAAAAGAACCGATCGCTTAGATAGATATTTTTCAACATTATCTAGGGACATCTAGGGTTTTGATGATACCTTCTACAATATCAAAAGTTGATAGTCCTTCCATTTCAGCATCTGGTGTAAGTATCAGTCTATGATTTAATACATGAGGTGCTACAAACTGGATATCATCAGGGATTATAAATTCTCTTCCGGCCATGGCTGCGGTGACTTTGCTGGTGGCAAGTAAGGCAAGTGATGCCCGTGGAGAGGCCCCTAAGTATATTTTGCTATGGTTACGGGTCTCGTGTACAATCTTTGTGATGTAGTCCATGATCTGAGTTTCTACTTGAAACTGATTAAGTAACTGCTGGCACTCTGATATCATCTCAGCGTTGAGTATCGGTACCACAGATGATAAGTCAGGACTACCAAGTTGATTTTTGAATCTTTCTAAGATCTGTAATTCTTCTGCTTGGGTAGGATATGGCAAGATTATCTTCATTAGGAACCTATCTAGTTGAGCCTCAGGAAGCCGGTAGGTGCCTTCTTGCTCAATAGGATTTTGAGTAGCGATAACTATGAATGGTTTATCCATTATGTATCGATTTCCATCAAAAGAAATTTGCTTCTCTTCCATTACCTCGAATAATGCCGCTTGCGTTTTTGCTGGCGCTCTATTAATCTCATCTATCAATACCACATTAGAGAATATTGGACCTTTCTTAAACACAAAGTCTGCAGATTTCATATTGAATATAGAGGTACCTATGATATCAGCGGGCATCAAGTCTGGCGTAAATTGGATCCTTGCAAAATCAGCATCGACTACCTTGGAGATTACTTTTGCGCTTAGGGTCTTAGCGATACCTGGTACCCCTTCAAGTAAGATATGACCTTCCGCTAGGATACATGTGATCATCAGGTCTAATAGGTCTTGTTGTCCGATTACTACCTTTGAGAATTCATTGCGTATTTTATTAATACTGTTTTGCAATGGTGCTAAGTCAATATTTTGCTGGAACATTGGTTGGGTAGGTTGGCTAGACTGCTCCATATTACCATCTAGATTTTGGTCTTCCATTATGCTGCTTTTTTATAAAATGATTCAATTTGTTTGTAAAGCGTGATCAGCTGATCATCACTAAATTCTGCTCCGCCTGTACTATTTAGTTTATGAAGGAGATTTTCTATTTCGGCAAGTTCGATTTTAGACTTTGCGGCTAATTTTTCTTTAAAGAACTCGTCTTTGTGATCTAAGAAGTATTTCATTTTTACACGATGAAAAAACCCTTCTCTCACATGCTTTATTAGTTTACTGTTTTGTTCTTGATTTTGATGTAGGACACTTAATGTTTTAATATAGTCCAATGAGGTGTTTTTATTTTTTTCAATTGTAGGGATGATTCGTTGTGTACGCTTACCTCTGAATATTACAAATAGTATCATCGTCGCCAATAGTAAGTAATAAGCCCATGAGAGCGTTGGAACACTCAAGATATATTGTAATGGACTTTTCTGATCTCTTTTGTCAAACAAATATGACAACGGATCGGGTTTATCTATAATCACCATATCTACCTCAAATGGGGAAAAAACTTTATTGAAATGATCTAGATAAAAGGACTGCCGAGTAGCTGCATTGGTAAATAACTCAGGTATGGTATGGATGTATAAACTACCCTTACCTACTTTGATTTTGCAAAAGATATGATGCGCATCTTTTGTGAAAATTATAGGTACTCTAGGTATACTTTCATATGGTGTAAAATAATTATAATCACTATTGATAGGCATATCGAATTCTCTGCCATAATGTGTATATATATATACTGATCCTACGGAGTCAAATGGCATAAAACTAAACTCTACTATAGTATCTTTATGATAGGGATAAAGATATCTGCCTATGTCAACTTCTTTTATAATCGAGTCTTCTATTATAGGCTTTTCTTCTACGTCTAGATTATAATTATTTTCTTCTTGGTCACTGTTATCGTCATTATAATTTTCATCATTTTCTTCTTCATAATCGACATCCTCATCATTGCTTTCATCCTTATATTCTTCAAAAGAATTATCTTCTTCAAAAACATCAAAACCAGACTCATTGTCTAAGTATGATTTATCCGAATACTCTTCCGCCGCAATAGAAGTCATTTTTACTGGAATATCAAAATTGATGGTGCTACTGATTAATACTGCATCATTACCGGCTTCTATAAACTTGACTAGACTCTCTTGATCCTCTCGATTATATCTGATACTTGATCCGATACTTATATAAAGTTGCTTATTGGTTGTGCTATCTAATATGGTAGTATCACCTTTGATTTTGACTGCATCTTTCCCAAATCTTTCTTCTAAGAGTTGTGCAAAAACATATGCGTCTGCAGGGTCTTTTTCTTCCAGATCATATTTTGTCAGCCAGCTATGATCAGGGACATCTCTTACCTCAAAAAATAGACCAATGAAAATGAAAATAATCATGACGATCACTCCTGCGATTAAATAAACTTGCTTCTTACTCATTTAAAAGCTTTGTGAAGGAGTTAAATCTAATATCAATTTCATCATAACTTGGTTTGGTCAATTGTTGCTTACCGTACCATACAAAGTCAAAAATATAAGTGAGTTCATTAAAATTTGATCCATAAGAATTAGCTCTCAGTTCGCGACTATAGTCTCGATTAGTTTTTTCTCTTTTCCAGTTGATCTTTTCTTGTGCGGAGAGCTCTTTGAGAATTGCTAAAAATTTAATCCGCACTGCAGCCCTATAATCTCCATCAGCCAATGCCTTATCAAGTAAGGAATCTGTATCTAGATCCTGTATATCTTCGATTTCATCTAGCGATATATTCTCTTTCGAAAGTTCAAACTTTTTATCAATTTTTATATTGGCAAAAATCATGAAAATCAAAAATGATACTAATCCAATTATTATGACGTAGCTCAATAGCTGGAATATGCCTAGCCCTTGAAAACCACTGAAAGGAGATCGGGAATATTTTTTCTTTTCTTCCTCTTCTTCTTCCAGTTCTAATTCTTTATTCCTTTTTGGTCTAAGCGCTTTTTTTGTTTTAGTAAAGTCTAGTTGATTTTTAACTTCTTCATAAGTGCTTTTATCTATTGCTTGCGTTAGTTCTGTATCTATTATTTCTTGCTGAGCATAGATCGCATTACAGCTCAGTGACAACAAACAAAAAAATAAGAACTTGATTAACTTCATAGCTATTCGAATAACGAATTAGAGTTTCCAAAATTTTTCAATTTTTCATTCAAGTCTATGGCTTCTGATTGTGTTATTGCAGAGTAATACTGATTTCTAAAAAAATAGTATCCTACAGGTGTAAATAATATGAATAAAATCCAATTGAGAATAGAACTTACAAATGAAGTGTTCTTACTCGCTATCTCAAATAATTTATGCCAACTCACAAAATCAGAAACCAGTCCGATAATTAAAGTTGACTGGAACAACATAACTATCCAATAAATAAAAAGGCCTACCAAGTAATAAGGGAAAAATTTAAGCCAATTATTAAATGATGTCAAAAATGCTCTCTTAAAGTTTGCCCATAAAGATTCTTCATCTGCAATGATATTCTCTATAGAAATCACATAGAAGTGAGGCGAAAAAACTAACCAGAAGACTAGCCAAGTTTCGCTATTGACCATTGTGAAGGGTATAAACATGATGGCCGACATAACTAATATTTTTAAGTAAAATTTCTTCAAGAATTTTAATTTATTCTGGAGTGTAAGTACATGCTTGCTACTTATAAACGCGATCATACAAAATGCATAATTTATAAGTACTAAATAAACTAAGCTAAGTCCTAAGCTCCCAACATTTAGCTTAGCCAGACTATTAGCCATGATTGCGTTTAGCCCTTCAGAATCATAGCCTGTAGTTTTAAGGACAAAATAAGTACTAACCGCTAATATCAGCAGCGTTGGTATTAGTGCGTGCCCTATTATTTTAGATAAATTAGATCTAACCTCATAGATTGAATCTGATATAACCACCGAAAAGTCTTTGTATTGATGTCTTTTAATAATCTTGGATTCTTGATGCTGAGGTTTGATATTATAGGCTATTTTTTCTCCAAGGCCCTCTTTGTGATAGTACCACGGGTATATGACCCACATAATGAGTACTAATGCTGCAGACAATCCGATAATCAATGCTTTAACAATAGTAGGCAGTTCAGTTTGTCTAGTTACAAAAGACTCTAGCAGACCAGCAATAATAAATAGAGGTACAGTCCCTAGGATTATTCTTAACGCTCTCAAGGCCGCTACTTGCAATGAGGTATTCCGATTGTAGGTTTTAGGAAATAGGAGTCCATTACCCAGTACTATCCCCGCGGCACCTGCTATGATTATTGCAGATATCTCTATAGTCCCATGTATCCATATCGTCAGAAAGGAAGTCCAGAAGAGGCCTTTTGCAAAAAAGAAATATTGGAAGGAACCTAACATGATGCCGTTAGAGAGCAATACTACAATCGTTCCTACAGATCCGATGATTCCTAGAACAAAAGCAAGTACGGCAACTCTAATATTATTTGTAGTAATCCCAAAAAACATATCTAGCTTGCGCTCATCTTTGTATACAGCCATGGGGTCACCTTTGGCAATATTCTCCTCTGTCATGTCTACATATTGATCGCCAAGTATTAATCTAGGAAAATCAGGATTGTACTTGCTAGATATTACTCCGATACCCACTGCAAGTACAAATACTATAAAAGAGGTAACCAGTGCTTTACGAGAGTTATAAATTTCTTGTGGTAGGATGTGCTTAAAGAAATTAATAACCTGATTAAACTTAAATTTATCTTCATCAGTACGCATAGAATCAAATACACGCTGGGTTAGATTATTAAGATAAAGTCTTACTGATCTATTAGGATAAAAAGTCCTCGCGTAGCTTAAATCGCTGGACACCTTAACAAAGAGTTGGCTGAGCTTATCAGGATCTCGATTATTCCTATCAAGCAAACCCTCGAGCTCTTCCCAATGCATTCTGTTTTTCTCTATGAATTGGGTTTCTGTCAAGATTGATAGCTAAGGGATTAAATTGGGTTAATTCCCAATATAAAAACTAATTTATTGATATTAATAATAAATATAATATATGAATTGATATTTTTGATAAACAAGTAATTTAAGTGGAAAGGATAGAGATCACTACCTCACATAACATTGTAGTAAGATTTGAGCTTGCCTCACTTATGCAGCGTATTCTTGCATTTTTTATTGATACGATGTTCCTTGGTCTCTATACGTTGTTCGTTATTCTAGTTTTTGGAGAAGTGTTCTACTGGCTATTAATATTTCCAGCTTGGGCATTTTATCATTTATTATTTGAGATCTTTTACCAAGGAAGATCTTTAGGGAAGTTACTGCTCAAAATAAGAGTGGTAAGTCTAGAAGGTAGATCTGCTAAGATTAATGATTACCTTATCAGGTGGGTGTTTAGGTTGATTGAGGTAGTCCCTTCATTGGGCTCTGTGGCAATCATATTTATTAGTTCTTCTGATAAAAATCAACGTATAGGAGATATGCTAGCCAACACAACAGTCGTGAAAGAAAGAAATGAAAATGAAGTACAACTTAAAAGCATAGAAAATATCGAAGTAGGAGAGGATATTATGTATCCTGCTATCAATCAGTTTAGTGACTCTGATATGTTGCTAGTCAAGCAAGCAATCAATAGATATATGTCTAATCCGCATAAAAATAATAAGGAAGTACTAAATGAATTGTCGACACGTATATCAGACAAGCTAAATGTTGATATCAAGGGAATGAAAAAGTTAGATTTCCTTAATAAGGTGCTTTACGAATATGTAATATTGACGAGGTAGGAGCTCTATCTCCTCATTCCATTTTTATAGTCTGGTCTAAATCCTACTCTTACTCCCACCTGTATTTGTCTTAGGGTAGTTTCATTTGGTGTGTTTGACACTATAGTAGCTTCATAGTGTAACAGGTCAAAATTTTGCCAATTTATAGCTGGATACCAATTGATCCCAGCCATAGGTGTGATGGTAAATAAATTTGTAATTCCAATATCTATACCTATACCCAGACCTAATTTGTAGCTAAAATTATTAGCATGTAGATGGTCTGGATCTCTCGATACGTAATTTATCTCCTCAAAACTATAAACTAGGCCAGGTGACAATTGGAGGAATATGCCTTTACTCAAAGAGTTGCCTTGCTTGGAAAAAGTAGGGCAGTCACAATCATTCTTAAGATCTAGGAAGTAAATATTGGTATTAAAATTAAAGTGTGCTTGATCCAGTTTATATCCGCTGACAAATGGATCACCGACTACATTTGTTCTGGATAAGCTATAGGCTAGTTGAGGTAGGAATTCTATTCTTTTATTTTTTAACCTAAACCAATAATCTATTCCTAACTCTTGTCCATTAGAGAAAACATCTACATCAGTTCTTAATGCCGCTGTGGCTCTATCATCCCAGTAAGGGAAGTCATTGAAGTTTTGCTTAGTGGTCAAGCCAAACTGACCCGTTGCGGAGAAGCATAAGCAACATAAGACAAGACTAATGATCCAAGACTTCATTTTTAAGGATTTAGATAACATAACGTATATCCTTTTTCTAAAGTATCTTTGCACTCCTCTATGAAAACTAAGAATAAAGAAAACGATAAGGTCAATGTGATCACACTTGGTTGCTCTAAAAATCTAGTGGATTCTGAAAATATTATTACCCAGCTTAATGGTAATGATATAAAGGCAGAGCATGAATCAACAGAAGAAGATGCTAATATTATAGTGGTCAATACCTGCGGATTCATAGAGACTGCAAAAGAAGAATCTGTTAATACCATCTTGCACTATGCCAAGCTCAAGTCGGAGGGCGATATAGAGAAGCTATATGTGACAGGATGTTTATCACAGCGCTACAAGGATGATCTAGAAGAGGAGATCCCAGAAGTAGATGCATTTTTTGGGACGATGGAACTTCCTGGTCTTCTGGCTCGATTTAATGCTGATTATAAGCATGAGCTAATAGGAGAGCGTAAGAGCACTACGCCTCAGCACTATGCCTACCTTAAGATCTCAGAGGGCTGTAATCGGACTTGTTCTTTCTGTGCAATTCCCTTGATGAGAGGTAAGCATATATCTAAGCCCATAGAAGATTGTGTCAAAGAGGCTCGAAACTTGGCCAGGATGGGTGTCAAGGAGATTATGCTAATCGCACAAGAACTTACCTACTATGGTCTTGACATCTACAAAGAGCGCAAGTTGAGCGAATTATTAGATGCTTTGTGTGAGGTAGAAGGTATTGAATGGATAAGATTGCACTACGCATATCCTAGTAAGTTTCCTGTGGAGATATTCGACGTCATGGCTAGACAGCCTAAAGTGTGTAATTATTTAGATATCCCTCTGCAACATGCAAGTGATAGTGTGCTCCATAGAATGAAGCGTCAAATCACCCAAGCAGAAACTAGGGCAATTATTACTAAGGCTAGGGAAACTGTACCGGAGATTGCTATAAGGACTACTTTCTTGGTAGGGTTCCCAGGTGAGACACAAGAAGAATTTGATGAGTTAGTTGCTTTCGTGAAGGATATGAAATTTGAGCGCGTGGGAGTATTTCAGTATTCTCACGAAGAAGGTACGAGTGCTTTTGATCTAAAAGATGATATTACTGATGAGATCAAAAGAGATAGAACAGATGATCTAATGTCAGTACAACAAGAAATCTCTTTTGATAAAAATCTAAAAAAGATTGGCAACCATTACAAGGTCTTGATAGATCGGAAAGAGGGTGATTATTTTATTGGACGTACCGAGTTTGATTCTCCAGAGGTAGATAATGAAGTACTAATACTCGCTAAAGACAACTATCTAAGAGTAGGGGACTTCTCTACGATAGAAATAACAGGGGCGGAAGAATTTGATTTGTACGGTAACCTCATAAAGTAGTCTCGAAAACCAATTTTAAAACCGTGTTGTTTTTACAATCGATTTTCAAGATACTAACCCAGACTCGTAAACTAATTTGAGTGCTGTATTATAACGACTTAAACATATAATTGTTTACATCTATATATAATTAAGTTGTGAGTAGGTTAACAAAATTGCGGTTTCGTTGTTATTTTAAGATATGACTAGTCAAGCTTCATTATTCAATAAGGAAATTAATCCTTTGATTCAAGCAGGAGTTATACTTGCAATAAGTACAGTTATAATCCTGATAGGCAAGCTATTAGGTCTTGATGTTGAAGGTAAATTTGGAACCATATTTCCATGGTCTATGTCTGCTTCCTTCTTGTTATTCTTTGTGATATTCAACAGTGCATTTAGTTTTTCTTACAATAATCAGAATCAGTACTGGTTACTGTCGATCATTAGCTTTATTGGGTTAGTGCTAATAGGGGGCTATCTATCTTACCTTTTTTCTGGTATGGCAATAGGCGAGGCTAAATCCATGAAAAGTATTTATATAATATTCACAGTAGGTTATATAGTTTTATTAACTATTGTAAGGTCAATGAGGACAATATTACAGATAGTATTAAAGCAAGATAAAAGACTTAGAGGTGAAGATTAAAATTCGGTATATGAAAAATTTTGTAATAATATTTTTGACAATGGTATTTTTTGGTTGCACCCCTAAAGCCCAATTAAGCAATAATGCCAATGAGAAAGGTATTAATGCTGTTACTCAGGTAAGTGAGAACATAGATCGTGTTGAAAAAACAGATGCAGAATGGAAGTCTGAACTTAGCGACATGGAATATTACGTAATACGAGATAAAGGTACAGAGAGAGCTTTCACAGGAGAGTTACTCGAAAATAAAAAAACAGGTACTTACAGTTGCCGTGCTTGTGGGTTTAATCTATTTGCATCAGATACTAAGTTTAAATCAGGAACTGGATGGCCAAGCTTTTATCAGCCAGTAAAGGAGGAGCATATCAAAGAAGACGTAGACTATAAAATTGGCTACAAAAGGGTAGAAGTTATGTGTGCGAGATGTGACGGTCACCTAGGTCATGTTTTTGAAGATGGACCAAAACCGACTGGATTACGCTACTGTATAAATTCAGTCTCTTTACAGTTTACAGAAGAAGAAATCAAGCCCTAGCAAATATCTAGGACTTGACATAAGTATCTTCTTAATTCATCATTGTTGATTTATCAATTTGGAGATATATTCTGCAACCACCTCTATATTATTAGTTTATATATTATAATAAATCACTATATAAATATAATTGATATGTCACCTATTTACTAATTGCATTATTCATCTCTTTTGCATAGAGTAGAGTCTGATTAACATAGTTAGTATTGTTTTGAGCTTTTGCCCAGCTATTAGCTAACCTCACCGAGTTTCTAGCCATATTAACCTTTCCCATTTTGTTTTCAATTTTCGCTTTCATAAGACCATATCTTGGATTTTCCTTACTCTTAGCTAATGCATTTACAATGTAAGCATGGGCCTCAGAAATATCTTTGCTGTTGTGAAAATTATATTCAGCTGCCTTAAAATAATCCATATGATGCACTCCCTTACCGCTTAATGTAAGTTCCTTCATTTGTGCTGCTACTTGTTTTTCTACATCTAGTTTCACCGGTATCTTTATGATCTTATCGGCCCAGAGCAATCTTATGTTAAAGCTACTAGTCTTGACATCATTTATATCTATGGTAAAAGTCTCTACGTTCACGGGGCTATTACTTGCTATCGCTCCAAATCTCATTGCATCATCTGCTTTTTTGTAATTGTCAAGCGATCTCATAGAAGTGTTCTTGTGTAGAATAATCGTCCAAATGTCTTGATTAGGGATAGTGTAGATAGCGTAAGTACCAGCAGGTATAGGTTGATTAGATACTGTCACGGCTTCAGTAAAAGTTACCGTGGATGCAGCATTAGCGCCAGTTCTCCATATATCTCCGTATGGTACAAGACTTCCAAAGACCTTTCTTCCTTTTATGCTTGGTCTTGAGTAAGAGATGATAACATTGGTCAATCCGACCTCCTGGTTGATCTCAGCTCTAGGGCTTAGAGTAGGTACTTTGAGAGACTGTGCCTCTGCTATGTTTAGCAATAATAGGCTTAGCGCTATTCCTAATAAGTATTTCATTTATGCATGTTTTTAATAAAAGTGATTAAAAATTGTTTAGGCAGTTTATTCTGGATGACTTCATTGTAAATTAGAACCTCAAGATGAAGAGCTCACTTTATTTACCAATAGTCGTTTTTGTACTACTCCTACTTTCTGTTAATCAAGGTGTTGGAGTTATTAGTTTAGACGAAAACATAAGGCTAGGGGTACAAAGTTTATGGTGTAAAAATCTAAATAACTTGATAATCGCTGTGACCAGCTTTGGTGCAGAATTTTCAGTTTTTGCGAGTTTAGTATTTGTAGTAGTCTATTTTAGTTGGGAAGAGGCAAGCTATATATATCAGATTTTACCTAATTGGATTGTGTGGCTTTATATTTTTATTCGAATTGATCAAAGTAATCATTGGTCGCGCGAGGCTCATCAAGTATGATGGTGATAGAGTCTGTTATGTCCTTCCCATCTGGATATGCAACGAGATCTACTATTTTGTCATGGTTTGTATACTTTGTATTTGTACACAAAATGCCTGTCAAAACGAAAATTATTTTAGTGATCTTTTGTATTCAATACCCAATTCTGATGTCCTTTACCAGAGTGTATCTAAATGTCCATTATCTTAGTGATGTAGTTGCTTGGATAGCTCTTGGAACTGCCTGGATGATAATTTTGTCTAAATTTTATATTATCGATGAAGCCAAAATTCAAACTGTTTAAGAATATAGGATATGCCCTTGCAGGCTTTCAGAATATTCTTAAGCAAGAAACTGCATTTAAAATCCAAGTAGTAACCTTCGTGATTTTCTCTGTGGGCTTGATTTTTTTAGATATCAGACCGCTTTCAAAGATGATCCTTTTTACGTCTATGATTTTTGTGTTAGCGGGAGAGGCAATTAATTCTAGTATCGAACGAATTGTAGATCTAGTCAGTCCAGATTATCATATCCTAGCTAAGCAAGCTAAAGATATAGGTGCATTGATCGTCCTTCTTTTTTTTCTTATGAATGGTTGTATATGGCTAACGACGCTGTTGTGGGAATTTGGGTTTATCTAATTTGATACCCTCGCATACTGACTTAATTAACCTCTTGCTGTTAGGTTTTACTCTAGTAGTTTGGAGTTATCGTTTACGTATAGATGGGCCAATGTCTCTTTTTTCTTGATTGCTTTCACTATTGGATGCTCAGCTGTTGAGAGATCACTTAATCTCTGTAGAGATAATTTATACCCAATACTACTCGCAAGATTTTCGATCTCTTTTTCTTTGGTAAATTCCAAGCTATCGATATTTTTACTTTGATGGATAGCTTGAGGTGTGATGCTTCCAATATCGTTCATTACTAAATCATCCTTAACTGTTTGTTCTAATGCACCATCTTCTAGAGAGCTCAATAGCACAAAAGGAAATAGAAACGCTGCAATAGCTATGAACTTAGATACATTATCCATAATAAAGATTTCTAATAAGTAGAAACCTGTCACCCCATTGTACCCTGATAGAAGATGGAAGTATTTACAAATTGTAATGCATTTTACATTTTATCCTGATTTACAATTACGATAGTGGTACTTTATTGAGTATAGATAAAATGGGTACCGCAGATCATTAATAAAGTTAATTTATCAATGTCGTCTCAAAAATCTGTCCTAATCGCATTATGCAATTAAATTACTTCCTTACATTGACAGACTAACGAATAAGAATATAAAATGAAAAAATTAATACTTAGTACCAGCATCTTATGCTATGTCATGCTTGTAAGTTGCACTGCGCAGCAAAGTATGGTTAAATCAGAAGGTGGGGATTTACACCAAATGATTACAACTAAAGCAGCTCAGATAGAGCAAGAGGTAATAGCTTTGAGAAGACACTATCATGAAAATCCAGAATTATCTAATCGTGAATTTGAAACTTCTAAGCACATAGCTGCCGAATTAAGGAAGCTAGGATTACCGGTAGATGAAGGTATGGCTCATACGGGAGTCATAGCTGTCCTAGACTCTGGTAAGCCAGGACCTACTATTGGCCTCAGGGCTGATATCGATGGGCTACCGGTAACTGAGCGAGCAGACTTACCATTTAAGTCTGTCAAAAAGACAACATACTTGGGCAATGATGTAGGAGTAATGCATGCTTGTGGTCATGATACACACATAGCTATGTTGCTAGGCTCAGCAAAAATTCTTACTTCTATGAAAGATCAACTTACGGGTAAGATTGTATTTGTATTTCAGCCAGCAGAAGAAGGTGCTCCTCCAGGAGAAGAAGGTGGGGCTAAGTTGATGGTTAAAGAAGGTATTTTTGAAAAGTATGGTATTGATGTGTTTTTTGGACAACACATTAGCTCTGGGATTCCGGCTGGGCACCTTACTTATAAGATAGGAGGCACCATGGCAGCTGCAGACAGATTTGTTATCAAGGTCAAAGGCAAACAAACACATGGCTCTAGACCATGGGGCGGTGTAGACCCTATCACTGCTGCAGCTCAGATCATACAAGGGCTTAATAATATAGTGAGTCGACAGACAGAACTAACTAAAGAAGCTGCGGTAATAAGTGTAGGTGTAATAAATGGTGGTGTACGTAATAATATTATTCCTGAAGAAGTAGAGCTAATTGGTACTATAAGAACATTGGATAAGGAGATGCAGAAGATAATCCATGAGAAGATAAAGCTCACAGCAACCTCCATAGCACAAAGTTCTGGAGCTGTTGCAGAGGTAGATATCCAGATAGGTTACCCTGTTACTTTTAACGATATAGAATTAACTAAGCAGATGGTGCCGACTCTCATGCGAGTTGCAGGAGAAACAAATGTCCACAATGTTCCTGCAGTAACAGGGGCAGAAGATTTTTCTTTTTTTGCTAATACAGTTCCTAGTTTGTATTTTTTCACTGGAGGTAAAGGAACTGGTAAAGAGGCTTTTCCTCATCACACTCCAGACTTCTATATTGAAGAAAGTGGAATGTTAGTAGGGATGAAAGCTATCACGAATTTAGCTGTAGATTATATGATCAGTGCGGGTAAGTAATAAGTAAATAAATAGTCGTGAGCTGCTCAGTTTTTAAATTGAGCAGCTCTTTTTTTACCTTCTTATGCCGTAATTATGTTCTGTCGATTCTTCATTTCGATCGGTAGCTGGAGGAGGGGTTGGAGTTAGACCACATAACAAATCATACAATTGTTGATCTATGTTTAGCTTTACGGAATCTAAACAAGGCTGTAATTGGGTTAGGTTTCTAGCCCCAATAATTGGAGCGGTCACACCTGGATGTGCATTCACCCATGCAATAGCAAGTGATACCGGGTTAACTCCGATATCTTTTGCCAAACTTGTGAATTTTTCTGCGACCTCATACAGTTCTTGCTCTCCATATCTTACTTGATACATCTTGTTTTCCATGAGTCGCCCGGTCTTAGGTCTTTTCTTCGTACCATACTTGCCAGTGAGTAGCCCACCGCCTAGAGGACTATAGCTGATCACGCCTAACTCTTCTGATTGAGCCATTGGCAATAGCTCTACTTCTGCCTGCCTTTTTACCAGATTATACATTGGCTGTATACATTCAAATCTATTCCACGCTTGCTTCAGTGAGATACCTAAGGCTTTAGCTACCTGCCATGCAGCAAAGTTGCTAGCTCCGATGTACAAGACTTTACCTTGACACACCAAATCATCTAATGCTCTAAGCGTCTCTTCTAACGGTGTCATCTCATCAAATCGATGTAGAAAGTATAAATCTATATAGTCGGTATCTAGCCGCTCTAGACTTTGCTCAATAGCCCGCATAATATGGTATCTGGATGATCCTCCCGCATTCACATCAGTGCCAGTTTTAAAATATACTTTGCTAGTTATTACCACTTCGTCTCTACAGCTCTTCATCAGTTTGCCAAGTATCCTCTCTGATTCACCACCCATATACACATCAGCACAATCAAAGAAATTAATTCCTGCATCTCTGCATTTATTAAAAACTTTTTTTGATGTTGCCATATCTGATACGCCTCCAAATGACATTGTGCCAAAGCAAAGTGATGATACTTTTACTCCAGTTCTTCCCAAGAATTTGTAATCCATGAATTATATTTTGCAGCAAGTTAATATATATGTCAAAATTATTTTGATTAACTTAATCACAATGGAATTTCAGTTCATACCAAAATCTTTTAGACAGAATAGAGTATAAATAGATAGGCTTTATGAGAAAATACAGTACCCTTATCTTCTCTATTATTCTATTAGATTAATTGAGTAGCTATTTTACCAATATTTTGAAATGATATAGAATCGGTTTGGATCAATTTTGTAAATTAATAAATCGAGTAACCACAATGAATAAAATAAAATGCCACTAAAAAATACTTTTGATTCGTCGACAACAGACAGTTGTTTAATTAGACTAGAACAATTAAAAGCAGATACAAAACCCCTATGGGGTAAAATGTCTGCCTCTCAAATGCTTGCTCATCTTAATGTGCCTTATGATATGACTTATGGAGTCCTCAATCCTAAATTCAATTATTTTACAAAGCTGCTGCTTAAATGGTTTGTTAAGCCAGGTGTTGTAGGAGAGAAGCCTTACAAAAGAAATAGCCCTACAGCGCCCATATTTAAGATTGAAGGAGAAAGAGATTTTGAAAAAGAAAAATCTAAGCTGATTGAAAATATCAGGAAAACCGAAGCTTTGGGAAGTGATCACTTTGAAGGGCTTGATTATGTTTCTTTTGGTAAAATGACGGCAAAGGAATGGTCTAATTTGTTTTACAAGCATTTAGATCATCATTTTACTCAATTTAGTCTCTGATTTTAAGCTTACCTCTTATAATTGCAAGGTCTATTGTATGGTCGCGGCTTACTGTCTTCCAGAATACAATGAGTACCTTCAGTGTATACGAGATTGTAATTTTCATGCGTTTCATAAGCGCAATTAAATCTATTTTTGCGTTGTAACCTCATAAGATTAAAATTCTATAAATATGAAATTCCAGTTTTTAATATTAGTGACCTTCTTTAGTACATTATTGATGATGAGTGCTTGCTCAGATGCAGATCCAGGTACTCAAGTGGAAGAAGAGATGGAGCAGGAGATGGAAGAGGAGAGTGAGAATAATGGTTCTGCAGAAAATCTAGGAGTTGCTCCGGATTTTGCCATTAAAACATGGGAAGGTGATGAACTTAAGTTAGAGACGTATAAAAATAAAGTCCTTGTTATATTCTTTTTTGGGAATACCTGCCCACCGTGTATCGGTGTAGGACCAGATGTGGAGGAAAAACTAAATAAGGATTTAAGAGGGAAAGATGGTTATGCCATAATAGGTATAGATCAATGGGATGGCAATGATGCATCGGTAGAAGGGTTTAAGAAAAATACAGGGGTAGAATTTCCATTAGGAGTTATGGGTAGTGGTGTAGCAAAAGATTATGGAACAACTTATGATAGACTCGTGGTAGTAGGTAAGGATGGCAATATAAATTATAGAGGAAGCAGTGTAGTGTCAAATAATCTGGACGAGGTAGTTACTTTGGTTAAAGGTTTAGTAGATTAAACTTTTTACTCAATACATCGCTCTCATTATACTTAATATATGCTTAGATCCTTCGTTTGTATTCTCCTAATAATCATGTTGACCTCAGTAGTTGTTAATGCTCAAAAGGTAAATGATTTCTCTCTAGAAAATACTGATAATGAGCTCGTAAGCTTAGACGAGTTACAAGGTGAAAAATTAACCATCATTGATTTTTGGGCTACTTGGTGCAAGCCATGCACTAAAGCAATGCCTAAACTTAATGATATCTATAATGATTACAAAGAGCAAGGTATTACAGTCATAGGCATCAGTTGTGATGGGCCAAGGACAATTGGTAAAGTAGATGTGGTAGCGCAATCTATGAGTATTGACTACGAAATCCTAAAGGATATAGATTGTGAGGTGATGGGTGAGAATAACTTTCAAGCATTTCCTACATTGATAATCCTAGATGAGAACCATGAGATAGTCTATGTACATGAAGGATTCACATCAGGAGATGAAAAAGTCATAGAAGAAGAGATCATTAGTTTGCTACAATGATTCTAATCAACAAAGCGAAGTTCTTCGTTTTTATAATTGTATTTGTTCTTATTGGATCTAACGATTTGTATGGCCAGTTAAGAGGGGCTAATATTTTAGAATTTCAGTATGGTAAGATTCCCACCGAGGTTAATGATGTATTCCCTTCTGTGTACGATCGAGTAAACCTAAGCTACAGGTATAAGAAATTCACTGCATCAACTACCTTAGAGAACTACTATACACAATTTAGTGACCGTAACTACACAGATCTATCTCAGTACTCACTGCGTTTCAATAATAAACATTGGGATCTTAAAGTAGGTAACATATACGAGACTTTAGGTCGAGGTACTTTGCTAAGAGCCTTTGAAGTCAAAGGTGCTATCCTTGAGGATATAGGATTTAGAACTCGAAATTATTTTCATAGAGATATTTTTGGAGCATCAGCAAAGTATAGGACTAAGAAGTTTTCTATTCAGCTGATGCATGGCGACGTACTCAATAATCTAATTCCTCCCACTAAGCCAGAGTCCGAGCGAAGGACAGATAAGTATAATAGTTTGTCATTAGAGTATAAATATTATAAAAAGCATAAGCTAGAGCTTATTGGGTTTAATTTCAAGAAGGATGACGAGGAGGATGATAACTTTATAAGTGGTTCGCTTAATGGCCCCTTACCGTTAAGTATTAATTACTACCTAGAATTCACTCAAGGAATTACCAATAATGAAAAGACTGCTTTTATCGCAGGCTTAACCGGTTTAATTGGATCACTAAGTTATAGTTTAGAATACAAGAATTATAAAAATTTAATATTAGGGAGTGGTATTAATGAACCAGCACAAATGGTGAAAGATCAGACCTATCGTATGTTAAATAGGAGTACCCACGTATCAAATCCTGAGAATGAAGACGGTTACCAAGTAGATCTATTTTATAGTTTTAGTGATGGGACTATTTTAAACGTAAACCATGCATTATCAAGAAATAATTTCGGGAATTTTAATCCTCTATTTCATCAGTATTTTGTAGAGCTTTCAAGTTCTTACAGCTCAAGTGCAGATTTTAAATTATACCTAGACTATAGTAGAGATGGTCTTAAGGGTGAACCAAATAGATACTCAGTAGGACTCTACAATGATATTAAGTTAAACGATAATTGGCGTTTATTGCCAGAGTTGGAATTGCAACAAATAGAACGGTTCGATGAGAAATTCGCTAATCAATTTTACGCCTTAGGTTTTGGATATAAATCTAAACTCAACTTTAATATAGAGCTAGAAGTTACTGGTGATCCATTTTTGATAGATGGCACTAACACAAAGACTTTATACCCGGGTACAAACATCAGATATAAAATGAGTCGTAAACATACCGTCCAACTTTTTGCCGGTCAGCGCAGAGGAGGCCCAGCTTGTAGCGCTGGAGTATGTTACGAGATACTAGATTTTAAAGGTATAGAGTTTCGTTTGAGCTCTCGCTTCTAAGCTTAATCGATTAAGTGGTCTGCTACATCCAATTCATTGCTTTTTGGATTAGGTCCATACTGGTTAGTCCCGGCTTGACTATCGGTACATGCAAGTACTAAATTGTAAATAGGAATTAGACAAAACCATCCGCTTTTTCCTACATCATGCATTCTACGAATAATTGCAGAGATAGAGGGAATAAACACTCCTAAAGCGTATACTGATGATAGTATGGCAAGGAATGGTAAGTTTAGAACCCCTGATAAACCAATAAGCCCATATTGGATTATCATATTTACTAATACAAAGTACCAATATTCTTTTCTTCTTGATCGGCCTTCAAATTGAGCGTACTTCCGTAACGCCATCATGTAATAGTCAAACATAGTTGGGGGTCTTATTGTTAGTAAATTGATTTTAATTCTAAATAATATTAGCAAAATTATACTAGAATTAATAATGATATGAAAATTACTAATTGAGTTTTCTATGAATCAACCCACTCCTTAAATTCTACCATGCGATTTCTAGCGACAATAAAATCGAGATCTGTAGGTGCATTCAAGTCTACCTTCAGACGCTGATTTAGATAGGGATGAATCTTAGAAATAGATTCGATATTGATAATCTGCTTTCTATTAATCTGAAAGAAAACATCATGATCTAACTCCTCCATTAAGACTTGGAGAGTCTTAGTGTAAGTATGGCGCTTACCATCTTTGCAAAACAGAAATGTCATACTGTCATCAGAATTAATGTAGGCAATATCATCTACGTTAATAAATTCAAAATGATTTCCTTTTTTGACTAAGCATCTATTCTTCTTGCCAGAAGCAAAGGTTTTTAAGATGGAGTTAAGTTCAGCACTGTTGTTTTTACCTTTAAGCAGCTTTAGTTTTTTATGTGCTGTTATTAGGTCTTCTTCACTTATTGGTTTTAATAAGTAGTCCACACTGTTTACCTTAAAAGCTTGTAATGCAAACTGATCGTAAGCGGTAGTAAAAATAATTGGTGCCGTTATATTAACATGGTTAAATATCTCAAAACTAATACCATCGGATAATTGAATATCTAGGAATATCAAGTCTGGTTCTGGATTCTTATGAAGCCAATTAATCGTCTCTTGTACACTATCTAAATGTTCTATGACTTCACATTCAGGCATGTGCTTTGCTATCAAAGTCCTCAAGTATTCACAAGCGTTTATTTCATCTTCTACGATTAGTGTTTTCATGCTAGGGCCATAGTGTGGATGATTGGAATGGCTACTTCAAACGATTCTGCAGATTCATTTACTCTGACTTTTTTGTCTGTCATGTAAGTGAATCTATCCTTGATGTTTCTGAGCCCCATACCAGTAGAACTGACTGCTTGAATCTTCTTTTGCAAATTATTTTTCACCAAGATATATTCACCGTCCATATCTGGATAAATCTCGACCTTTAGCGGCTTTGATTTTGACACTATATTATGCTTTACTGCATTTTCTATTAAGAGTTGCAGGGTCATCGGTAATATCTTAGCGCTTTCAGGCATATGGCCTTTAAACTCTATTTCAATACTATTCCCAAATCTTTCGTGCAGTAGGTCTGCATATATCTTAGCATTCTTGACTTCTCTATTGATTGATACCGCAGTATCATCTTTTTTATTTACCGAATACCTGTAGAATTTTGAAAGTTTGTTCAAATAAGATATAGCACCATCTGGGTCTTTTGGTATCAGGTTCATTAAAGTATTAAGGCTATTAAATAAGAAGTGAGGATTGATCTGATTCCTTAGATTTTCTAGTTCTGTTTGGACATGCATTGTTTTAAGCCGCTCTCTTTCCTCTACAGCACGTTTGTATTTTCCAGCAAAATATACCGCTTCGTATACTGCGAAAATCGAAAGACTTAACATATAAGCATACACAACATAGAGGGCATTAAATCCACTTCCCTTAATGGTTACCCCTAACTTGTCAAAAATAAATGCAAATGCAAAGCCCATTACGGTACAGATCACCCCAGTGATCAGTAAGCCGTACAATGCTAAATAAATATTTCGCTTAAAAGTTTGAGATATTTTAGGGAATTTTTTTCTTAGAAATATTAATTCATACCTCAATAAAAACCACATCGAAGAAGAAAAAACGAATCCTTTAATAATATAATAAAGAGGTTGGTCTAAGTATTCTGTAACAGTAACTCCCATAAAAAGGATAGGGAAAAAGATAGCAGAAAGAAATATCCCTACACTAAAAAAGTGAGTATCATTAAATTGGAGATATTCATAATCCTTACAGTTTCCTTTCATATTACCTAAAGTTACGACCTTTTTTACTTAACCTTTAAAACTGTATTCTGTATAAGAAGTCTGGGAAAAACCCAACCTGATTTAATTGCTGTACGCTATTGGTTTCTCTATTATATTGATCAATGAAGATGTTTTCTCTGTTTGTGATGTTCTGAAAATCTAAGAAAAATTGATTTGATAGTCTCTTGCGCTTACTATTTAACTTGACACCAAGTTTGAGATCTAACCTAGCATAAGCAGGATATTGTTTGCTATACGCTTGATCGACTTGCAATACTTCAAAGCCTTCTTTTTGTGATGCTTCTAAATCTACAGGCGTGTAATACTTGCCGCCAGAAGTAGTAAGCTTTAAATCGATGACAAATGCATTTCTACCTTTACTACCAAAACTAAATTCTTTGCCACCGAGGACATTAAGGACATAACCATTGTTGAATGGTGTGCTTCGTTCAACCCCATCACTAGCGGTATACTTACTGCTAAATAGAGAGCCTGTCATCAATCCATGAAAGCCATTACTATAAAACTTCTCAACGGTCAGCTCAATACCTTTATTTATAGCAGTACCCTCATTGATTAGATTAATTTTATCAGTTTGGAACACAAAATCTGCCCCTTCTACTAAGGTCGCATAGGTCGATGGGAAAGGATCGATTGGCACTCTATCTATATCCTGATAGTACACTTCTGTTTTTATCCTCCAGTTATTAGCTAATCTATAATCATGGCCTATTACATAGTGCTTACTCCTAACAAAGTCTAAGTCTCTATTAGGTTGAGTTGTGTTTTCTGAGAACTCTTCATTTAGAAATATAATTGGCAATGGAGCATTCTGATTATGTATACCAAATCCCAGATTAAAAGTATGTTTTGGATTAGCTTCATACTCAAAGGAGGCCCGTGGTTCTATAGCGAGTTGGTCATTTAGCTCAGACCATTGACTATGTACACCCATGTTAATACTTAGCTTTTCGGTTACTCTATATTTTGCCTGTGCAAAGGGTTGTGCCATGATAAATGACTCATCTAGATCATAAGCAGTAAACCAATCTCTGATCCCATCACCATCAAGGTCTGGAGTATCTGCTCGAGAATCAAATAAGTTATCCATACCTAATTGTTGGATTAAGAGACCAGCCCTTAAGGTTACTTTTCGATTGATCTTAGAGTTTACATAGCTCGATATCGAGTTTGTATATTCTCTATTATTGTTTAGTAGTACAGTTCTTAGATCCTCATTTACAAGTCCCTTATTAAAGTACCTTTCATTCTCAAAGTTATTGGTACGCAGCGATCTGGCGAGCACCGTTCTGATATAAGTATTGTTACCTAGAATAAGATTGTGCTTAACACCAATAACACCGAATCCTCCTTTTACATAACTATTTTCATCTTGCAAGGAATATAGATCATCCTCAGCAATCTCGTCGCCAATAAAGTCGATCTGTGAAGACCCACCTATACCAAACATACTTAAGTTGCCTAATTTAGATTTGCCAAAGTCTAATTTGAAGGACAAGTCTTTATAATCTGGTACTGCTGTTGTTATTCCTGCTCCGACTATTCCTACAAATGAATATCTACCTGCAATAAGGAAACTACCATTCCTTTTACCTAGTGGTCCTTCGATTAATGCTTCAATACCACTGAATGCACCTAGCTGAACCATAAACTCGTTTCGATCCTTATTACCATTTCTGAAACTTAGATCAAATACGCCACCTAAGGCATTACCGTATTCGGCTGGAAATGCTGAAGTAAGAAAATCAGAATTCTTAAGCATGTTAGGATTCATCGCACTTACAGGACCTCCTGTATTGCCAAAAGTAGAGTAGTGATTAGGATTAGGAATCGGAATACCCTCTAGCTGCCATAACAAGCCTGTAGGAGAGTTACCTCTTACGACGATATCATTCCTTGAGTCGTCTGGTGCAGATACACCTGCAAAATTAGCCGCTAGCCTTCCTATATCACTTCTTCCTCCTGCATATCTAGATACCTCCTCTAGTCCAAATTGTCTCGCTGAGATGGTAGCCATTTCATTCTGGGCTCTGTCTTTTACGATTTCTGCAGTTATTACTATCTCATCTAGTTTATTGATTTGCTCCTGAAGCTCGATATTGATAATAACATCTTTACCCGCATTTACTTCTATACTAGGGACAGTGACAGGCTCATAACCTAGATAACTTACAAATAGATTATGCCGACCTAGTGGTATGTCTGATATTTTAAATTGTCCATCAATATCTGTAGTGGTTCCTATAGTTTGATCATTAATAATTAGACTAATTGTTGCTCCGATGAGTGTCATTTCTGACTGCTGATCCAAGATGGTCCCTTTTATAGTCCCTGACTGTGCAGTCATCGCATAGCTGGAGAGTATAAGGGCAATTAATAGTTGTAATTTTTTCATTTATTAAGGTTGAGGGTAGCAAAAAAAAAAGGAGAGAACAACACATTTGATATTCTCCCCTTGAATCAATCAAAAAAAATGTTCCTATTGTTGGAATCTAACAGGAACAACTATAGCATAAGCAGCAGCCACTCCATTCTTGTAGATAGGGCTAACTGCTTTTAGGTCTTTGATACTATTCATAATCGCAGTATCGAATGCATCGCCCATACTTGTTATGATATTTTTTGATACTATTTTACCTTCTTCATTTAATCTGAATCTAACTAATGAAGTACCTGTCATCTTGAATTCCTGGAGGTACTCAGGATATCTGAGGTTAGCAGTGATGTGTTTTATTATTTCTTTATTTGCTGTTGTTTCGACTACTTCTTTGTCTGCTGAGCTATTTATAATTATTGATTCAAACGGAGCTGAAACACCTTGGGCATTGATGGTCGCTGATGCTCCCAATAATAAGATCAAGCCTAACAGTTGTGATTTAAAAGTTTTCATTTGGATAAGATTTAAAGTTTCTAACAGTATTGTTAATCCAAATATGAGGGTGAGATGACCTGGTTTGAAAGGTGTTTTTGCTGGAGTGTATATTTATTGAGTTGAGGTGTTTATTTAGGGACGAGTGTTCAGGGGAGAATAGCGAGAACTTGACCTCAGATTTAAATCAGTTATAAAACTGTATTTAATTACTAAGAGAAATGTACCGATATAGGAACTAAAGCTATAGAAGCTCAATGCGCTTAGAACTTTGTACAATTAGATAGCTATGGGGCGAATAACTTTTTTTTGATTGAGTTTTCTACAACCCATGTGTTGTCGTTCAGAAAGGACAACGCCTATAGTCGTGGATAAAAATTATAGAGGAGCTTAGAAAAAGAATTCATCCTTAACCTTAAGAAACTAAAAATTTAAAGCTATTAGATTTTAAGTCTTTTTAGAGCTATAAGACTTTAAGTCTTTTTAAGGTTTAGAGTAATATATCATGCATAAGTATTCAACCCAATTATCAAACAAATTGCCCCTAATATTTACCCGACTTGTTTAAAGCTTACTTTTTCTTCGCCTTTGCCTTTGATTTTCTCTTAGGCTTGATATCATTCACAAACTTGCCACCTTTAGATTCGCCGAGGATGGCAACATCTTTATTCTTTTGATATTCACTTACAGAATGTAGCATTTCTGCTTCTGAATCTCTATGAATCTTGATTCCAGATCTCGATCCTTTGTTTCTAACTTCAAAATACCAACCGTCTTTTAAGTCTTTTTCTCTAGTAGGAGGTCTACCCATAATTATTGTATTTCTTTGTGTTTGTTCTAGATTTCTATAACAATTTGCAAAAGTATAACCAAATTTTGGGTAATATGTTAACTAAGTAGTCATTTTTTACCCAATTAGGAGTTATATACTTAGTTTTTAATGTATTTAGGAGCAAGAAAGTTCCATTTTTTCGCTTTCTAGTATCAACAAACAATTATTGAGTGAACTTATCACAATTTATAGCCAATAAAACTGCTTTCTCAGAGCCTAGTGCTTTTGTAGGCGTTATTATCAAAATTGCAATTGCGGGAGTTGCGATTGGCTTAGCAGTGATGATTATTACGATGAGCACGATTACAGGGTTCAAAAATCAGATCACAGATAAGATTTTTGGATTCTGGGGCCACTTGCATATCACTAATAGCAATATAACTATTAGCAATGAGCAGACGCCCATTAACGGGGATCTTATGTTTACTGATACACTACTTCAGATTGCAGAAGTTAATTATAGTGGTGATGAAGAAGGACTACCCAGTGTCTCAAAGGGAGGTGTTAGACATGTCCAAGAGTATATTCTAGCACCAGCTATTCTCAATACAAAGAGTGACTACGAAGGGATTTATTTAAAGGGTGTTGGATTTGACTTTGACTGGGATAATATGGATCGATATATCGTAGAGGGTAGATCAATAAAACTCAGCAAGGATAGTTTGTCTAATGATATACTCATCTCTGAAATCACTTCTAAGCGGATGAAGATCGGGGTGGGTAAAAACGTAATTGTAAGCTACATAAGAGATAAGGACATCATAAAACGGCGCTTCAAAGTATGCGGAATTTACAAGACAGGACTAGGAGAGTTTGATGAGCGGTTTTCTTTAATCGATATACGAGAGATTCAGCAGTTTCTTAAGTGGGCGCCTAACGAGATTGCAGGTTATGAGGTTTTTCTAGATGATATAGATGACCTTGATCTTATGGATAACTACATATATTATTCTGATATCTTACCAAGAGGATTATTCGCACAAAGTATTAAGGAAAAATATTCTTCCATTTTCGAATGGTTAGAGTTGCAAAATATAAACGAGACAGTCATTTTAATGCTCATGATTATTGTCTGTGTGATTAATATGATTACGGCCATTTTGATTTTAATACTTGAGCGCACTAATATGATAGGAGTGCTAAAATCTCTAGGAAGCACAGACAAGAGTATAAGAAGGATATTTTTATACCATGGCCTCTACATTATTTTATGGGGCGTATTTCTTGGTAATGTCATTGGGGTCGGGTTATGTCTTATACAAAAGTATTTTGGCGTACTCAAGCTGGATGAATCTGATTATTATCTATCTGTAGCACCCATTGAGTTCAACCTATGGAGTATTCTGATTATGAATGTTTTGACAATTGTTTTGGTTCTAGCAACATTAGTAATTCCTACTTATCTAGTTACTAAAATCACACCGGTTAAAGCACTCCGATTTAAGTGATGGAAGTACTTGTGCTAAAAGCTCAGTGTATTAAACAGAGAGCGTGGTTTTACCTGAGACAGCTACCGATTAGGGTTGTAAGGTTATTCAAGCAAATGATTGTTTTTGATTTTTCATTTGGAATCTTGGAGGGTCTATTTCTTTATTTTATGACTATTGTATTGTGTTTTTTAGACCTCTTTGCTATCCCTGAGATATATGAGACCATCATGGATTTGTCTAAGTGGAATACTAGAGCACTTACCAAACGAGAGCGCCTGATTGCAAATGTAGTGTTTACCGATAGTATTAATTTGAATATGGTAAGAATAGATGAGCGAGCTATCATCGGTCCAAAGTGGGGGCGATTTGCCTACGTAAGTTATCATACGATTAATAGCTATGGCAAGATATCTGATGCTGTGCTTGTACATGAGCTAATGCATGTCTGGCAGTTCACTCATCTGGGTTCTAGATATATCATTAATGCCCTCTTAGCGCAAAAGTCTAAAGATGGATATGATTACAAAGGACTACTGCGTATGCACGAAATAATTAATGAGGGAAAAACTATTTTAGATTTTAATTTCGAACAACAAGCTGACATTATTTGTGATTACTATCGTGTGGCTGTTGGAGATCGAGCTCAATGGTCTACTGCTGATCGTGAGGATCTAGATTCTTATCAGTACTTTGTTAATCAGGTACAGAACCCTAAGTTCCTAAATCTTAATTTTAGTGTTTGAGTGAATTCACTCTAGTGTTATTTTATCTAATTCAAGTTTAAAGGTTTCGTCTTTTTTATTACCGATTAGAAATGATAATTCTGCTAAAAGCTTAGCTGGGTAATTTGGCATATCAAGAGTGCGTCCTCTGAATGCTGGATATAACTCCTGCAATGGAATGGTGATCGTCTCCCATTCTCCTGAAGTATCAAAATGAAAAATGTAGGAGTGTCTATCATAAACACTGGTCTTAACCCTAAACTGATATTTTTTGCCATCTCCCTTAAGGAGCACTTTACATGCAGTGTAGCCTGATATATCGCATTGTGTTAGGTTATATCTAATAGAAGAAAATCCCCCATTGTTTTCAAGGGACACCTTTCCCCAAAAGCTACCATTTCCTTGTTCATTTACGTCTAAGTTGCCAGCAGAACGGCCACCCATAACTCCATCATCTACAACATACCAGTTAGATAAATCGCAATCTGTATTAAAATCAAATAACTCCATAGGTTCTATTGATATGGATGAGAAAGAAATAGTAAGAATAGTTAACAAATACATTATAGTATATAAACATCATCTACTCTTAAAAAGTTGGCTTTTCATTTAATCCTACTAGTATAGCCAGGCTTTTAAGTAACCGGCTTACTGCTTTTGTACCAAACCCTAAATACCTGATAATACTCAGATTTAGATTCCCCACCGCCTGCTTTAAATACTGCAGAGCCTGTTCCTTGGGGAGTATCATCTAGCTCTGGAAAAAATAAAGTCTCAATGTTTAAGACAATGTATTCGTTTTCCTCAATCCAGTTATTTATTCTTAACAATGTCTCTTCTATTTTTTCACCTACAGGATCACTAAACCAAGTGCCAGGATTCATAATCTTAATCGGATGATCTTTAAATCGCATCATATTTATATCTGTTTAGGTTTTCTGTAATTAATGTACAAATTCCAGAATTTAGTTACCCTGTATTCAACCACATGGCTTAAAATTTGTCTTTAATATTATAAAGCATACGTTTGCAATAACAAAGTCAAGCATTTTAAAAAAAATTGGAAGCTTCCTCAGATGATTCGTTACTACGCCAAGCAAGAGAAGACCTTTACGGAGGTAGGAGAGCTACATGCTTCCTCTTGGATCAATATACAGCCTCCATTTAATCATGCAGAGATAGAGATATTAGCTAACAAGCTTGCGATTCCACTTGATTTCCTAACTGATTCACTCGATATAGATGAGCGATCGAGATATGAAATTGAGGAAGATATCAGATTGATCGTAATTAATACTCCGATATTAAATCAAGTAGGTAAGGAGAGTGAAGGGTTTTATTATACTGCTCCCATAGGGATTATCCTGACGCCAGATCATATTATTACTATAACAGCAATAGAGAATCCTATTATTGAGAAGTTTTTGCAAGGAAGAGTCAAGTACTTTAACCCAAATGACCATAAGCAATTTGTGTTGTTGCTCTTTGAGCAGACCGTTTTTAGGTTTCTAGATTGTCTTAAGAAGCTAAATCTAAAGAGGAATCTCATAGAGCAGGAGCTTTATGACTCTAGTAGAAATAGAGAGTTGATGCAATTGCTCAAAATAGAGAAGAGTTTAGTCTATTTCGTGAACTCACTAAGCTCTAATGAATTGCTTAAGATGAAGATGAAGAGAACAGATTTTCTCAAAATCAGAGATAATGAACTTTATGCAGATCTGTTTGAAGATATAATCATCGACAATAGTCAGGCGCTTGAGATGTCTAATGTGTACACTAATATCTTAAGTGGGACCATGGAGGCTTATGCGTCTATTATATCCAATAATCTAAATGTCTTTATTCAGCGATTAACTATAGTCACTATTATCTTGATGGTACCTACACTGGTTGCCAGTTTTTATGGTATGAATCTCGAGCACCTACCGTTTGTAGATTCTGAGTATGCCTTTCCAATCATTATTCTGTTTTCAGTTGTCTTGGGCATTTTATTGATACTCTTTTTCCGTAGAGGTAAAATGTTTAAATGATTTGATTACATCTATTTCATTGACTGTTTAGGCATCTAAAGGCACTTATAAACAACAAATATTTAAGTCGAAATACATATTAGTCTGATATTTAATGTGTTACTCATTTTACCAACAAGCTGTGGATAACTATGCTTTCCTGGAATCCTCATATGATGATTTTTTTTCATTTATTTGTGAACGGTTTTATTGATAGTAGAGTAGCCAAAAAACCAAACTAAGAAAAACTCACGCTTCTACTTCAAATTCGACCGTAACCATCCATTTTACATATTGCGTTAGAATATATATATAAAAAATTATAATATATCCTAGCAAGTTTTATGAAAGAATGATAAATTTATATTATAGATTTTCATATGTGTCTTTGACTCGAAAATTTTAACCGATTTAAACTCAATTTAGAATGAACCAAGAAGTAGAACCAATCTTAAAAGAAAACCCTAATAGATTCGTACTTTTTCCTATTGTACATGATGATATCTGGAATTATTATAAAAAATCAGAAGCAAGCTTTTGGACTGCCGAAGAGATAGATCTCCACCAAGATATTTCTGACTGGGAGAATAGACTTAATAAAGATGAGCAGCATTTTGTAAAGCATGTACTTGCTTTTTTTGCAGCTAGTGATGGTATAGTTAATGAGAACTTAGCTGAAAATATGGTAACTGAAGTTCAGTATACTGAAGCAAAGTTCTTTTATGGTTTCCAGATTATGATGGAGAATATCCATTCTGAGACTTACTCGCTACTCATAGATACGCTTATCAAGGATAACAAAGAGAAAGATTATCTCTTTAATGCCATTGAGAATATGCCATGTGTTAAAAAGAAAGCAGAGTGGGCACTTAATTATATAGATGATTCTTCGTTTGCAGAGAGACTAATAGCTTTCGCTGCGGTAGAAGGTATTTTCTTCTCTGGCTCTTTCTGTTCTATCTTTTGGCTTAAGAAAAGAGGACTGATGCCAGGCCTATCATTCTCTAATGAATTGATATCAAGAGATGAAGGAATGCATTGTGATTTTGCTTGCTTGCTTTATAATTCTCATATCAAGAATAAATTGTCAAAAGAGAGACTCCAAGGTATGATCACGGAAGCAGTAGAGATTGAGCAAGAATTTGTGTCTGATGCATTGCCAGTGAACTTGATAGGAATGAACTGTGATATGATGTGCCAATACATAGAGTTTGTCGCTGACAGATTACTAGTATCACTTGGCAACCCTAAGGTATATAATACAGAAAATCCGTTTCCATGGATGGAGCTTATCTCACTACAAGGCAAAACTAACTTCTTCGAAAAAAGAGTAGGGGATTACCAGAAAGCTGGTGTTATGTCTGACAAGAGTGATCAGGTATTTACCTTGGATGCAGATTTTTGATGTTATGATTCCAAGAACTACTTCCAGACTACAGGTCAAATAAGAACTTTTTAGAACTACATTATTCATTTTTAAACACTAATTGCCAATGCAAGTAATAAAACGTAACGGATCAAAAGAAGATGTAAGCTTTGACAAAATTACTGCGCGAATAAAAAAACTATGCTATGCACTTGATGCTAATCATATCAGCCCGCTGGAGATTAGCAAAAAAGTAATTCAAGGATTATTCGATGGAGTTACAACTACCGAACTAGACAATTTAGCAGCTGAAACCTCAGCAACGATGGCTGCGAGTCACCCTGATTATGCGGTGCTAGCAGCGAGAGTTGCAGTATCTAACCTTCATAAAAATACGCTTAAGTCTTTTTCAGGTACGATGGAGCAACTTTACAAATGTAAAGACCCGAAGACAGGAGAAAATGCAGGATTGATAAGCGATGAGACCATAGAGGTCATCAGAAAACATAAAAGTAAACTTAATGCCGCTATCATATATGATAGAGATTTTGACTTCGATTATTTCGGGTTTAAAACATTAGAGAAATCATACTTACTTAGAATAGAAAACAAAGTAGTGGAGAGGCCTCAGCATATGCTTATGAGAGCTGCTGTAGGAATACATGGTGATGAAATAGAAGCAGCCATAGAGACTTATAACTTGATGTCTGAGAAGTGGTTTATCCATGCAACACCGACGCTGTTTAATGCAGGCACGCCTAAGCCACAATTATCATCTTGCTTCTTGCTTACAGTTACAGAGGATAGCATATCAGGTATATTTGAAACGTTGACTAGATGTGCTAAGATATCACAGTCGGCAGGAGGGATAGGATTAAGTATACATAATGTAAGAGCTAAAGGAAGTTATATAAAAGGTACTGGTGGTACTTCTAATGGTATCGTGCCGATGTTAAAAGTATTTAACGATACAGCCAGATATGTTGATCAAGGAGGAGGAAAGAGAAAGGGTGCATTCGCAATATATATGGAACCGTGGCATGCAGATATACATGACTTTTTAGATCTGAAGAAGAATCATGGTAAAGAAGAGATGAGGGCAAGAGATTTATTTTATGCAATGTGGATTCCAGATTTATTCATGGAGCGAGTAAAGGAAGGGGGCGACTGGTCGCTATTCTGTCCTAATGAAGCACCTGGGCTATCAGATAGCTACGGTGAGGAGTTTAATGCATTGTATCATAAGTATGAGCAGGAAGGGAAAGCAAGAAAAACTGTTAAGGCTCAGGAAATATGGTTTGCCATATTAGAGTCTCAGACAGAAACAGGTACTCCGTACATCCTATACAAAGATGCTTGTAATAAAAAGTCTAATCAAAAGAACCTTGGTACAATAAAGTCAAGTAACTTATGTACAGAGATCTTAGAATATACATCTAAAGATGAAGTTGCCGTATGTAATCTTGCATCGATTTCACTAGCTAAGTTTGTAAATAAAGGGAAGTACGATTTCCAAAAATTACATGATGTAACTAGGGTGATAACTCGTAATCTTAATAAGGTAATCGATGTTAACTACTACCCAGTGATAGAGGCTAAAAACTCTAATATGAGACACAGGCCTATAGGTATCGGAGTGCAAGGATTAGCAGATGCTTATATTAAGATGAGATTTCCTTTTGATAGTGCAGAAGCTAAGCAGCTTAACAAGGATATATTTGAGACGATTTACCATGCAGCAGTATTAGAGTCGAGTTTGCTTGCAAAAGAACATGGAACTTACGAATCCTATGAAGGAAGTCCAGCAAGTCAAGGACAATTACAATATGATCTCTGGGGAGTAACACCAAGTGATAGATGGGACTGGGCAGAAGTAAAGGCAAGTGTAAAAGAGCATGGACTAAGAAACAGTCTTCTCCTTGCACCTATGCCAACGGCATCTACCTCTCAGATATTAGGTAATAACGAATGCTTTGAGCCTTACACATCTAACATGTATACTCGAAGAACATTATCAGGAGAGCATATCATAGTGAATAAGCATCTACTTAAAGATTTAATAGGTCTAGACTTATGGAATCAAGAGATGAAGGAAACACTCATGGCTGCTAACGGATCTATAAAGGATATCCCAAGTATCCCTGAAGAATTAAAAGCCCTCTATAAAACCGTATGGGAGTTAAGTCAGAAAGTTATTATTGATCAGTCTGCTGATAGGGGAGCATTCATCTGCCAGAGCCAGAGTCTCAATCTCTTTGTAGAAAATCCTAATTTCGGCAAGCTGAGCTCTATGCACTTTTATGCTTGGGAAAAAGGTCTTAAGACAGGTATGTACTACCTGAGATCAAAAGCAGCAGTAGATCCTATCAAGTTTACACTCAGCCAAGAGCACCAGAAGAAATTTGCTCAGGAAGGAGAGGGAGAACAATTAGCTATGGCAGAAGTTGAAGAAGGAGAGACTTGTACTATGGAAGATGGCTGCCTGATGTGCGGAAGTTAAACAATAAGTATTATTAGATATATAGAATTTATCTGATTTGAGATTACTCAAAATAAGAGACAGGGCTTAGGTGTTGTCTCTTTTTTTATTGTCCAAAATTTAGAGTAAATCTTTGAAATGGTTAAGGTGCTTCAAGACCAAACCAATTTATATTACCGATGGAATATTATTAGATAATGATTTCCGGAAATGCGCTAAGCATTAATTATCTAATAGGGCCACCAATTCCTCCATTCCAGCAACCGCTTTCTTTTCTATGATAGCAAGGTTAGTCATGTTTTGTAGCTCATATGAGATGTGTGGCTTGGGATCGATGTAGTAGATCTTAGCAAAAGGTGGAGCATATGCTACTAAACCTGCCGCAGGATAAACTTGCATAGATGTACCTATGATAATGACTATGTCAGCAGTACTCACTTCAGCTGCCGCTGGCTCGAGCATCGGCACTTGCTCACCAAACCAAACAATATGAGGCCGCAATTGACTACCATCTTCGGCTATGTCACCAGTCACGATATCACCAGTACACTCTGATATTAGTTCTTCATTGTCAACACTCCTAACCTTAGTAAGTTCTCCATGTAGATGTATGATGCGTCTATTACCAGCTCTCTCATGCAGATTATCTACATTCTGAGTGATAACTACTACATCATAATTTTTTTCTAGCTGAGCGATTAAGAGATGAGCGCCATTTGGTTTTACTTCTTTGAGTTGTTTCCTTCTTTGGTTATAAAAGTCTAGGACTAACTCTTGATCATTAATCCACCCTTGTGGCGAAGCAACAGCTTGGACATCATGCCCCTCCCAAAGTCCGTCTGCATCCCTAAAAGTTTTGATACCACTCTCTTGACTTACTCCTGCTCCAGAGAGGACAGCTATTTTTTTCTTATTCATCATTTAAACCTTTAAATGCTAAGGGAAGTTTTTTAACCACATCACTGGCAATCATACCAGAAGGGCCTAACTGAGCCGCCGCAAGATCTCCAGCTAGGCCGTGCACATATACACCTAGAATACTAGCCTCACGCGCTGCATAACCCTGAGCAAGTAGCGAAGTGATGATCCCAGTAAGCACATCACCAGACCCCGCAGTTGCCATCCCGTTGTTGCCGGTAGAGTTAAAATAACTTTCGCCCTTTGGCGATGTAATACAAGTATGCGCCCCTTTAAGTGCGATGTATATTTTATACTTATCAGAAACTACCTTTTGCAATCTGTGTCTATCAAAGTCATTGCCTGTACTTCCGAAAAGGCGCTCAAATTCTTTTATGTGAGGAGTAAGGATGGCGCCTTCAGGTATTAACTCAAGCATAGTCTTGCGAGAGGCTATCAGGTTAAGGGCATCAGCATCTAACACTATCGGTTGCTCACAAGTAGTTAAAAACTTCTCCAATGTTACTCTTGTAGCTTCGTTTTTACCAAGACCTGGTCCGATACCATAAGCATCTATTCCTTCAGTAAGAGTAATGGTAGAGATACACTCACTATTATCAAGATGAGATATCATAGCCTCAGGCACTGCTGTTTGCATGATATTGACCCCTGCACTAGGGATTTGCAAAGACAACAAACCTACACCACTTCTCATAGTGGCAAGAGATGATAATATTGCTGCTCCCATCATGCCAATAGATCCGACTATTAATCCCGCATGACCATAGACTCCCTTATGGTCAAATTTATACCTCTGCTTGATAATTCCTTTTATTAGTGACCGGTCTATATAGAAATTCCTAGTCGTGGTATTATCGATCTTAGAGGTTAGCAGTCCGATAGGAAGGGTCTCCCAATTACTTACTGATTCATAGTTTTCAGGAAACATAAATGCCAACTTAGGAAACTGAAAACTTAATATCTCATGCGCATGGATACTAGTCCCTCCAGTAGTACTATCTGCAAAAAGACCCGACGGAATATCAATCGAAAAAACTCTAGCGCTAGAGTAGTTAATCTGAGTGATGACTTTTTCATAAAAACCTGTCACCGTCCTGTCTAACCCTGAACCTAGTATGGCATCTATGATATAATCACTAACCTCTAAAGCTAAGGCCTTATCCTCAGATATAGTGTGTAGCCTCGATTGATCTAACTGTTGAAAATTATAAAGATTAGATCTAAAATCAAGAGATGAAGTGCCGGGACCTTCTAAAACATATACTATAACACGGTAGCCGCCATCATGCAACATTCTAGCAACAGCAAGACCATCGCCACCATTATTACCCTTACCACAAAAGACAGTTATTAGCTTACTCTTGTTGTAATTTATCTTATCGATAAACCAATTATAAAAAACCCGTGATGCATTCTCCATTAATTCAATGGACTCTATCGGCATATTCTTGATAGTAAATTCATCTATGTCTCTTATCTGTTTAGCTCCGAATATTTTCATTCTTAAGTCTTATCTCGTAGTGCAAAAGTAATCTTCCGATACCAATTTGTCTCTTAAAACATATCCAACTATATGCTTCTTTTTAAAATGTCATCTGTCAAATTGTAGCAAGGTTTTTGCATAATACCTAGTTGTAGATAATCAATTGATTATCAACACATTAAACGATTAAGAATCAGTAGGATACATCTTATTGTTTTTTATAATGCAATTAATAACTTGACAGTGAATAGATCATTTAAAACTATTGGTCAGATCTTTTTGATTATTTTTTTAATCAATATTTCTGCAGATGCGCAAGACTTACATTTTTCGCAATTCTACAACTCGCCTCTAAACCTCAATCCAGCGAATACTGGTGTTTTTAATGGTGATGAGCGTTTTATGGCAAGTTATAAATCTCAGGCAAGGAGCGTACCTGTACCTTGGACTACTTTTAGCGGTCAGTATGATAGAAAATTCTATTTAGGTAAGTCTGATGACTCCTTCATCTCAGGAGGCGTGTTATTTAATTATGATAAGCAAGGTCTCTCACGACTTAATCTTACTAATATAAATTTCCTAGGGAGTTACACTAAGATCTTAAATAAGAAGAACCTTATCACTGCAGGATTAGGCTTAGGATATGCAACAAGGGGATTAAGTCTAACTAGTCTTTCATGGGATCGACAGTGGGATGGTGATGCCTATGATCCAAGCCTACCTTCTGGAGAGAATACAGATATGAATAGAATAAGCTTTTTAGAAAATTCTATTGGTGTCAATTATAGATATCAACTCACTTCAAGAACAAATTTTGATTTTGGAATTGGGGCTTATCATTTTATAGAGCCTAAGGTGGCATTCTTTGCAGCAGATGATGTAAAACTTCCTAGAAGAGTAAATCTAAATTTCAGAGGTACTTATCAGATCAATGATATGTTTGATATACAAGGTCATGCGCTAGCTCAGTTCCAAGGAGCCTATGACGAATATCTTTTTGGCCTATTGACAAAAATCTATATAGAACAACAACGAGGTAAAGAATTTAACCTGCATCTAGGTTTTGGGTATAGAAGTTCTGGAACATTGATACCTACTATTGCCGTAGAGTTTAGTAGGTATTATGCATCATTTAGTTATGATATTCAATCATTCGAGCATGACACTAGGAACATAAATACTGGTGGCCCTGAGTTTCACTTTAGATATATCATTACTCATGTGAAGCCACTAAAACAATTTAAAATTTGTCCAATTTTTTAATGATGAAGAAAATGGAGATATCGAAAACTAACATAAAAATGTTCTTTGTCCTATCAATTATGATGGCCAATTGTGCATTGATCCAAGGACAATCTTTAAAGGCTTTCCTCAAAGCGGCAGAAAGCTCTTTTGTGGAGAAAGACTACTATAGTGCCCTAGATTATTATAGTAATGCTATAGAGTTTGATACCACAAGAGCGGACCTTAATTATAAAGTAGGAGAGTCAGCAAGGCTTTTTAATGCATACAAGGAAGCAGAAAAAAGATATGAAGCAGCAGTTACTCATGATGAGAATAAGGAGTTTCCTTTATCACAATTTTGGCTTGCTAATATGAAACAACAGCAAGGAAAATACGCCGATGCTAAAAGAGGATATGAGCTATACTTATCTGAGAATGGAGGCGATGATGCATATTATACTCAGCGAGCAGAGAAAGAACTAAAAGCTTGTGAGTGGGCCTTAGAAAAATTTGCTAATCCTGATAAAAGTATTTCGGTATCACATCTCGATGGAGGTATTAATACTCAGTATTCAGAGTTTGGCGCACGAGATACAGAAGATGGCTTGTATTACTCATCCTTAAGTTTTGTAGAAGGGGAGTCCGAAAATAAACCTTCGAAACTATTATCTAAGGTCCTATTGTCAGAAGATAGGTCTTTAGGAGGAGGTGTTTTAGGAGAAGCAAATAAAGAGAAACTCCATTCTGCTCACACAGCTTTTAATAGAGATAATACAAGAATGTATTATACCATCTGTGATTACTTTCTGGGTAATGATATCAAGTGCAACCTTTACTATAAGGATATATCAGAGAGTGGTACATATGGTGAAGAAGTTAAGCTTCCTCAAGCAATAAATTTAGAAAGTTATACGAGTACTCAGCCAGCAGTTGGCTATGATGCTTTAACTGATCAAGAGCTCTTGTTTTTTGTTACAGATAAGATAGGAGGAGTGGGCAAGTTAGATATTTGGTTTAGTGCAATTGATGATAATGGCAATTTCTCTGAACCCATAAACGCCAAAGAAATAAATACAGAAGAGGATGATATAACACCATTTTTTCATAACCCTTCTAATGTACTTTATTTCAGTAGTAATGGAAGACAATCATTAGGAGGTCATGATGTATATAGATCTGATAAGGGAGAGATGGCTTTTAAAGAGCCTATACACTTAAACAATCCTATAAATACTAGTTATAATGATGTCTATTATACTCTATCAGAGGATGCTAGAGAATCCTATTTCTCATCTGATAGATTAGAATCAGCATTCGTTGATACGCCTTTTGAGGCATGTTGCTACGATATCTATAAAGCAGAACATGCCGAAGTCAATATCAAACTTAATGCGCAGACTTTTATCAAGGCCACGCAAGACTCTTTGATCAATGCTACAGTGCGAGTAATCGATCTAAGCACTAACACAGTAATCTGTGAAGAACTCAATCCTACAAACATAGACCATGAATGTGTACTAGAGAAAGATAAGGAGTATATGGTTATCGGTGAGAAATATGGAATGGAATCAGATACCATTTACGTAAGTACCAAGGGGATCTATGAGTCTCAAGACATTGTAAAAAAGTTATTCTTAGGCAGAGATAAGATAGCCGTCAATCTTGATTTAGTAGATGATAAAACAGGACAACCTTTAGAAAATGCAACGGTTACTATCATCGATCTATCTGATCCTTCAAATCCTGATAAGGTTTTAGAAAATGTCAATGGTAAAGCTTCATTTGACCTTGATCCAACAAAAAAATATAAGATAGTCATTGAAGCAGATAATTATGATACCCAGACTATTATCATAGATGGTAAGACTGATGGCCTCGGTGGAGAGATCAATAAGACGATAAGGATGAAGAAGAGAGATCTTAATATCTATCTTCCATTAGCTCTATATTTTGATAATGATTACCCTAAGCTACAATCAAGAGCAGTGGTATCTAATAAGAGCTACTTCAATAAAAAGAGACTAACTACAAATAAAACATATACAGAAACCTATACGCCTTTTATATCTAAAAAGGAAAAGTATAAAGATCGTTCTGCTAGAAACCTTCAAGGGGAAGAGCGACTGGTAGAGCAACAAAAGATGGATGACTTTTTTGAGTTTGATGTTAGAGGAGGTTTTGAGAAGATGGGTTTATTCTTAGATGCACTTATCGGAAAGTTAGAAGGAGGCCAAAATTTTGAGATTCAGATTAAGGGTTACGCCAGCCCACTAGCGGGTAGAGATTACAACCTAGAGTTGAGTAAAAGAAGAGTACACAGTGTGGAGAATGAGTTAGACCAGTTCTCTAATGGATTACTTAATCAGTACATAGATAGCGGTAAGCTCGTAGTAACCGATGTTTCATTCGGAGAAAACCAAGCGCCTACAAATGTGAGTGATAAAGCTTCTAATACTCAAGAGTCAATATACAGTGTAGCAGCTTCCAAAGAGAGAAGAGTAGAAATTATTAGAATTAATGATACAAGCTCTTTTTAGTGATAGAGAAGAATTATAGTATGAAGAAATTATCAATGAAGTTGATCCTTAAAAGCCAGGTGAATATGAAGTGGATATTTATTTTGTCACTAACTTTAGTGATGTCCTATGACTTAATGGCACAGACGGAATGCCCAGAGCAGATAGATGGATTATCTGTGGTCAAATTTGATCTGAATGATTGCACCTCATTTTTTGATGATGATTCTCACACGGTGTACAGTGAGTTTACAGCACAAAATGAAAACAATTCTGACTGTGCAGATATGCTCTTAATAGGCAGATCTCTGTACCGTAATAACCCAATCACTAATCATCACTCCTGCACACCAGGCTTTGATGGTAATGAAGGTATGTGCGTGAGCAGTAGTAGCAGTTGTGATTTTCAAAACGATAGTGATCAAGCGATTAGATTTGATATAGAAGTAACACCAGGTCAAGGTAAAGCACAGTTAAAAGAATTAAAATTTTATGAGAAGGGACCTGAGGAATTTGTATGGATAGATGGAGAAACAGGACCTAACAACTATCCAATTTCTTATGGAGTTAGGATTACAGTTGCAGGGACAGAAATTTATAAAAGAACAGATATCCCAACGAATAGAGAATGGACTTTGCAGACGATAGATCTTTCTCAAGTTGATGGCTTCGAGGTTGAGGTGCCTACAATATTTAGTTTTGAACTATTAGGTTATTGTCCGGTAGGGAACGGTGTGGATCGGAGTATATGGGATGTGGATGATATTGCTGTCTATGCAGGATGTGTAACAGAGATTAATGGTGGTATGCTATCAGGAGATAATGGAGCATCCAATATTGACCTATGCGTAGGTGACGCTATCTCTTATGAGCTTAGCCCAGTTTTAGAATTCGCAACCGGTAGTAATCAGAGCTATATTGTAACTGATGCGAATGGAGTAATTGTAGATCTACCTACGGGCCCAACATTTGATTTAAAAGATTTTGGACCAGGAGTCTGTAATCTATATAATGTAAGTTATGAGGGCGAAATCAATGGCTTGGTAGTTGGGGGAAGTATCGATGATTTAGATGGCTGCTTCGATTTATCTAATGCTTTGGTTATTAATAAAATTACGGTAGACGGGGATGAGCTAAACTTTGATATAGCTTTAGATAAGTGTGATGACAATGATGATGTAAGAATTGTCTTAAGTACAAGACCTAGTGATCTGCCAGACGGAGTAGATCCGCAAAATAATACATGGGAAGTATTACTTGGTGGAGAAGTGATTACAGGGACTGGTAATCCATTTAGTTTAGTGGTTACTAACGAAACGCAAATATCTGTAACCTTAGGTAATATTGCGCCAAATGGTTGTGACCTAATAGCACAAAAAACTGTAGACCCACAGACGCTACCAGCCCCAGAACCAAGATTTAGATTCGAGGTGTCCGACTGTAATGAAAGTGAGGTAAGTGCAACTTTTATTTCAGAATTGGATAATATTAATAATATGCCTGTAGCTAGCTACGATTGGGTATTCTTTATGAATAATAACTCATTCAATATGTCTGGTAAGAGCGTAGATGTAACGATTCCTACTAGATTTGATTTAATGGTAAGACTCATACTGACGCTTGAAAATGGATGTAGCTATACTGTGACAGAATCTGTTGATTTTGGAGATGTTCCAAGTCTTAAAACATTCTCAAACCCTATTTATGTTTGTAATGGTGATACACCCAATTTAGTAAGTAACCCTAACAATGATTGGTTTTATAATTGGGTGCCAGAGACAGGACTTACCTTTAGCAATTCATCTAAGTCAAATCCTGTATTTGGCTCTCCAAGGAGCCAAACTTATAAGGTAACAGTTATAAGTCCATTATGCAGTATTGAAGAAGAGATAGAGGTTATTGTACTCGAGGATATCATCATAGATGTAATAGGCGATCTAACTAATTGTAGCCCGCGTGGGACACTCATGATTAACAATCCAGTAAACATAACTTATGAATGGGCTACAAATGAAGACTTCTCTATTTCATTAGGAAGAGGTACAAGCATTGATTATGACTTCACCGGTCAAACGGTAACTGAGATATTTGTGAGAGCTACAGCTCCAAACGGGTGCACCTCTAAAATTCAAAAAGTAAGTATAAACATAACAGAAGGTCTAGATTTAATATTCACAGATGGAGGGGATGGTATCGTAGAAGTTTGTGAGGGTGTAGGTGGTATGGTGATTATGAATCCTAATCCAGACTGGACATACACATGGTCGCCGATGACGGGCCTAACAGGTGACTTATCTAATCCTAAAATAAACCCTTCCTCCCCGACAACTTATAGTGTCACAGTTACTAGTGGAGATTGTGAAGTGAAGGGAGAAATACAGGTAGTGCCAGGTGATAATCTAGATATAGAGATCAGAGGGCTTGATGCTGATGGTAATCTAAATACTTGTGCAGGAAGTGCTAATTTACTAGCTATGGGTATGTGTGAGCCAAGCTACGAGTGGTCTACAGATTCTAATTTTAATACGATTTTAAGTACTTATGCTTCTATCAATATAACTCAGAGTGGAACCTACTACGTAAGAGGTATTCTAGAAAACTGCACTAGTGAGGTAGAGCAATTTGATGTTACACTAGGTGATGGTCCGAGTATAGAGTTTACTGATGATGGTGATGGGGTCGTGCAAGTTTGCCAAGGGTTGGGCGGTATGATAGTCAAAAATCCTAACCCAGCATGGACCTATACTTGGTCCCCTACGACTGGTCTGAGTGGTGACTTATCAAGTCCAAAGGTTAACCCCTCAGAGACAACTACTTATTACGTAACAGTCACTGATGGTCTATGCGAAGCTTATGGTCAAGTGCAAGTAGTACCTGGAGATCAGTTAGACATTTCTATAGACGGAGTGGATCAAGATGGCAATGTCAATACTTGTGCAAGTGGAGTTGTACTCAGAGCAATAGGAAATTGTGACCCTAACTATGAATGGTCAACAGATAGTGGCTTTAGTAATATTATAAGTACTCAACCAAACATAAGTATTAAAGAAAATGGTACCTACTTCGTAAGAGCTATTATAAATGGGGATTGCATGAGTGAGGTAGAGATGGTAGAGGTGATACTCGGAGACGGACCGTTCATTGAGTTTACAGATGGTGGTGATGGCATTGTAGATGTTTGTACTGGTGTTGGAGGAGCGATCGTGCTTAATTCTAATCCAGCGTGGACTTATACTTGGTCGCCTATGATGGGTGTTACGGGTGACTTATCTAACCCAAAAGTCAATCCAACAGAAACAACAATTTATACGGTAACAGTCAGCGATGGTATATGTGAAGTCATAGGACAAGTAACTGTAGATCCAACGGATAGACTAGAGATAGAAGTACTAGGTAAAAACGGAAATGGCGAAATAGATGTATGCAGTAGCACGACTACCTTGATGGTGACGGGAAGTTGCGAGCCAAATTATGAATGGTCTAGAACTGCAGATTTTGCTGAGATAATTAGTCGTCAAGATTTTTTAACAGTAAATACGGCAGAAACATATTACGTAAGAGCAGTAGTAGAAGGGTCTTGTACAAGTGAAATAGAAGAAATCAAAGTAACCTTAGGAGATGGGCCGGGTGTATATTTTACAGGTGGTGATGATGGGATTGCTGAAGTATGTGGACAAGCAGGAGGGATGATAGTGATGGAGCCTAATCCTAACTGGACTTACACATGGTCGCCAGCAGATCGGATTATAGGTGACCCTTCTAATCCTAAATTCAGAATGGCAGATAATACTAAGTATTCTGTAACAGTAACCGATGGTAATTGTGAGGCTTTCGGTATGATAATCGTGCAGCCAGGTGATCGATTAGAAATAGAGATAGTAGACGAAGATGAAAACGGAATGATAACAGAGTGTGGTGGAGAGAAGCAATTAATAGTAAGAGGTAATTGTGATCCTAACTACGAGTGGTCTGATACTCCGAATTTTAATGAGATACTAAGTACCTCAGAAGTGTTAACGGTAACTATGTCTGGGAGCTATTATGTAAGAGCCATAATAAATGATATCTGTGTAAGTGAGGTGGAGCAAGTTGATGTGATACTTGGTGCGGATGATCTAAGCTTAGACTTAATGGGTGGAGATGACGATATAGTGAATCTCTGCGACGAAGTAGGTGGTATGATTGTACTTAACCCTAATCCTAACTGGACCTATACTTGGTCACCTATGGATGGAATAAGTGGCGATCTATCCAATCCGCTGGTTAATCCTGATATGGCAACTACTTATACCGTAACCGTCTCAAATGGTAATTGTGAAATAACTAGAACCTTTGAGGTAGTACCTACTGATCGGACGGAGATAGATGTAGTTGGCTTAGATGTTAATTCTAAAATAAATGCCTGCGACTCAGAAATAGTTTTAACAGTCATGGGTAATGCAGAAGGAACATATGAGTGGTCGACAGACGAGCTGTTCTCTAATGTGATAGAGACCAGTGACATGATTACGATTATTAGTGCGGGTACTTTTTATGTGCGAGCAGTAGTCAGTACAGGATGTGATAGTGAGATAGTTAAGTTCGAAGTAACTTTCGATGAATCTGATTTGTCTATTGACTTTATGGGAGGTGATGATGGGACAGTAGATTTATGTGATGGAGTAGGTGGTATGATCGTTACGAATCCTAATCCAGATTGGACCTATACTTGGTCTCCGATGGATGGTATATCTGGAGACTTATCTAATCCGTTGGTAAATCCAGAAGTTACCACAGTCTATACAGTGACAGTATCTGATGGTAATTGTGAGATAACAGAAATGATAGAAGTTAGGCCATCAGGCATGACAGAGATAGAAGTACTAGATCTTGATATGAATAATAATCTAGATGCTTGCTCAAGTAGCGTCGATGTATCGGTAACAGGTAATGCTGAAGGTACCTATGAGTGGGCAACTGATGCAGACTTTACCAATGTAATAGGAACAGAAAGTGTACAAACAATAACTGAAGCTGGCACTTATTTTGTGCGAGCGACGATCAGTACAAGTTGTATAAGTGAAGTAATAGAGTTTACGGTATCGCTCGGAGAAGGAAGTGACGTTAGTTTAGAATTTACAGATGATGATGGGAGTGTAGAGGTATGTGAGGGTATCGGAGGAATGGTCATCGCTAACCCTAACCCTGAATGGACTTATACGTGGTCTCCGATGGATGGCTTGTCAGGTGATTTATCTAGCCCCAAAGTCAATCCTACGGAAACAACAATCTACACTGTGACGGTCTCAGATGGAGACTGTGAGGTCACGGGTATGATAGAAGTAGTACCTGGTGATATGCTAACGATATCTGTGTCGGGAATAGATGCAGACGGTAACTTAGATATTTGTGGAGGCAGCCAGACTGTAACCGCCTCAGGTAATTGCGAACCAAACTACGAGTGGTCACGGACTCCAGATTTTACAGATATACTTTCTACTAATGACTTTTATAATATTACAGAGGTAGGAAGATACTATGTTAGAGCGATCACTGGTAGTGATGATTGTAGCAGTAATGTTTTTGAGATTAATGCAATCTTTGGTGATGGTCCAAGCATAGAGTTTATAGATAACGATGATAACGGAATAGTAGAGGTATGCGAAGGTATAGGAGGAATGATCATTGCAAATCCAAATCCAGAATGGACCTACACTTGGTCTCCTATGGAAGGACTTACAGGAGATCTATCTAATCCTAAAGTAAACCCTACTGAAACTACCATTTATAATATCACAGTAACTGATGGTGTATGTGAGACCACGGGTAAAATAGAAGTAGTACCAGGTAATACGATGGAGATTTCAGTGTCGGGAGTAGATAGAGATGGAAATTTAGATATCTGTGGTGGTAGTCAAACCGTAACAGCGGCAGGAAACTGTGAATCTAATTATGAGTGGTCAAGAACACCGGACTTTGCTGTGGTTATCAGTACTAATGAGTTTTATAATATCAATGAAGTAGGAACATACTACGTAAGAGCGATTACGGGAGCTGAGTCTTGTATAAGTGAGGTCGAGATAATTAATGCTATTCTTGGAGATGGTCCGAGCTTAGAGTTTACAGATGGAGGTGATGGTACTGTAGAGGTTTGTCAAGGTGTAGGAGCGATGATTATAGCTAATCCTAATCCAGAGTGGACTTACACCTGGTCTCCTATGGAAGGCCTAACTGGTGATCTATCTAATCCTAAAGTAAATCCTACTGAGACGACTATTTATAATATTACAGTAACTGATGGAGTGTGTGAGACCATAGGCAAAATCGAAGTGGTACCAGGTAACATGATGGAGATCTCTGTTTCTGGAGTAGACGGTGATGGGAATCTAGAGGTATGCGGAGGTAGTCAGACGGTAACAGCAACAGGGAATTGCGTACCAAACTATGAATGGTCAAGAACTGCAGATTTTGTTGAGATTCTAAGCACTCAAGATTTTTATAATATCACAGAGCTAGGGACTTACTATGTACGCGCAGTAACTGGAGACGACGCATGCATAAGCGAAGTTGAAGAAATAAATGCTATACTAGGAGACGGCCCAAGTTTAGAGTTTACAGATGGAGGTGATGGTATAGTGGAAGTCTGTGAAGGAGTAGGTGGTATGATTATCGTTAATCCGAATCCAGAGTGGACTTATACTTGGTCACCAATGGAAGGCCTGACAGGTGATCTATCTAATCCTAAAGTTAATCCTACAGAAGCCACGACCTATAGTGTCACTGTTACAGATGGCATGTGTGAGACGACAGGCATGGTAGAAGTGGTACCAGGAGGTAGTCTAGAGATCGCAGTACAAGGTGCCGATAGTGAAGGTAGAGTCTTAGTATGCAACGGAGAGACAGTAACCCTTGCAGCTACGGGTAATTGTGAAAATAATTACGAGTGGTCGATCAATGAAGATTTTGACCCTATAATCAGTATGACCTCAGAGTTAAGCACTCAGGTTACCTTGGGTGATGTATATTATGTAAGAGCAGTGGTCGAAGGGTGTAATAGTGAAATAGAAAAAGTAACCCTATCAGATATTTCTGGAGAGTTTAAAATACCAGATGGGACTGAATTATGTCCAGGGGATACCTTGACCTTTAGTCTCGAAGCTGTTAATAATCCTGATAGCATCAATATCGTGTGGAAAGCAGATGAGCATATCATTTCTGATCTCAACGATAATGAGGTAACCGTAGTGAGCTTAGAGGGTGATGGAGATATTACTTTAAGTTTTTCAAAAATAACTAGTGATGGATCTTGTATGGCGATGGATAGTATAACTATACCTATGGGAATGATGATGGAAAATCTGGAAGTAATGACAGATATAGATTGTGCTACTTTCTCAGTCTGTTTTACTACCGATCAAATGGATGGTGATTTGACATGGGATTTTGGAGATGAGACTACCGAAGACGATACTTCAACAGAGGCAAACCCATGTTATACTTACCAAGGGCCAGGAGAGTATGTAGTCACCGTGCAAGGAAATTCAACCTGTGGAATAGGAGAAATGTTTATTCCGGTATTATTTTCTGATGCCATTTCTATTTCTACAATGAGTGATACGATAAATTTCTGTGAGGGCGCAGAGTTAACGCTTTCCGCAAATAGTGATATTCCTCAGAATATATATTGGTCACTAGGAGGTTTAGATACTATAGGGACTGGACCTTCCATAATGTATAGCCCTTCATCTGATACGACTATTTTTGCAATCGTTACAGATGGCGCTACTTGTAGAGATTCAGTAAGCATATTTTTGGATGGCTATTTCTTTGAGGTAGAGGTGATGACTCCAGATGCAATTTGCCCAGGAGAACCGCTAGCTATTGAAGCAGTGAATAATGGTACCGATTCCCTCACTTATCTATGGGGACCTGAAGAGTGCATTACTGCTGGCAGAAATACACCTACGCCTGAAGTAAATACTGAATTAGCTAAAGATCTTTTCTTAACAGTTACTAATGTTGATAATGGTTGTACTAAAGAGTTTATTATACCGATCACTATATCTGACTTAACATTAAATCTTACTGCAGATCCAGATACGATTATTAACAGAGGGGAATCGGTAGATATCACAGCGGAGGCATCAGGTGATGATCTAGAGTGGTCTTGGAGTAACGGAGAGACTACAGAGACAATAGTCGTACAACCCGAAGAGACCACTACTTACAATGTGCAAGTAACAGATGGTAGTGGCTGTGAAGCTGATGGGACGATAGTGATTACGGTAATACAGCCAGTATGTGATAGTTCAGATGTCTACATCCCTTCAGGCTTTTCGCCAAATGGAGATGGTGCAAATGACGAGATGATAGTCAGAAGTAATTTTATCAAGGAAATGCAATTAGATATCTATGATCGATGGGGAGAGAAAGTATTTGAAACAACAGATCAGCGAACAGGATGGAATGGACAATTCCAAAATACTGGAGATGAAATGCACTCCGATACTTATGCATACTGCCTAAAAGTCACCTGTACCAATGATCTATCCTATACGATGTTAGGGAATATCACGCTAGTGCGCTGACCTCTTAAAGTAGGCTTATATTAAAAATTAGATTACTTAGAAGATTCTTCAGGCTTGCTCAGCGCAGCAGTCATCTCATTAGAGATAGAACTTCTAAGTATTTTTATAAATGTCTTTTGATCAATCTGCAGATGTACAATGTTACCCTCTATTTTGTTGATGCGACCGATAATTCCACTTGCAGTAACTACTTCTGAGCCTTTCTCGAGATCAGTGATAAATTTTCCTTGAGCCTTCTGCTTATTAGCTTGAGGCCTGATGAAAAAGAAGTAGAACACTACCATGATCAAAATTAAAGGTGCAAACTGCATAATTGGGTTGCCACCTGCTTGTAATTGGAAGAGTAAGATCATCATGGTTGTCTATTTTTACTGTGGCGAATTTACAAATCCTTTTATTTTAAGCAAGGTCTCGTTGGGATAAGTATTGCTATATACGCTAATTACTTTCTCTTGCTCTCCATTTCGATCCTTAGAATCATACGATACCTCTATATTTCCTTGTTTCCCAGGTGCTACAGAAGATTTAGTATGGCTAACAATAGTGCAACCACAAGTCGTCTGGGTATCAGTTATGTACAAATCTTTGACACCAGTATTTGTGAATTGATACGTATAGTTGACTATTTTTCCTGCATCGATAGTATCAAAATCAAATACCTTTTCAACAAATGATATTCTGGCCATACTGCTAGTATCTACATTTCCATACGGGTCTACAGGAAGCTTTATGTCATTCTTGTAATCTGGACCAGCTATTGATATCATGTGCTGTTCATCAGCTGAGGTAGGAGGTGGATCATTTTTACAAGCTATAACAAATGCAAGTAAGCAAATAATTGATATTATTGAAGTAGTTTTCAACATGACAACAAATCTAAAATATTATCCTAATTCCGTAAAACTAACTCGAGGCAATGAGTGATAAGATTATTCTATTAGGATTTATGGGTTGTGGCAAAAGTACTATCGGCAAAACCTTAGCAAAGCAGTTGAGTTATAAATTTGTTGATTTAGATGATGAAATAGAAAAGGCAGAAAACACCACTATCTCAAAAATATTTGAAGATAATGGAGAAGCCTACTTTAGAAAGTTAGAATCCAAAATTCTCAAAACCACTTTAAGAGAGAAAGGAAATGTCGTCGTCGCAATGGGTGGAGGAACCCCTTGCCACAATGGTAATATGAAATGGATAAACAAGTATACCTCTTTCTATATCAGGTGTGGAGTAGATGTTTTGACAAAAAGACTTAGCAAAGAAAAATCACATCGTCCTATCATAGCTCATAAAAAAAAGAATGAATTGAAACGATTTATTTCTAAGAAGCTTTCTGAGCGTAGGGTGTTTTATAATCAGGCAGATCATGTGCTAGTAGGTTCTCGACCAGTAATAAATATCGTAAGTCGTGTGATTACTTTACTAGGTTAAGCATTAATCAAGACTTTATCTCTTTTGCCCATTGCCCATTGACTATCTGGACTAAGTACATTTCTATTTAAATCAAGAAGACGCTACAATTTATTCATATTACTAAAAGTTATAACATGTAAATAACTAATTATAAGTGATTTACGATAAAAAGAAGATCTTCCCACTTCATCTCAATAAGCTTTCTATTTCATTTGTTAATGGTACTCCAGCACAGAAGTCATTTCTTAGAAGGAGTTGGGAAATTTTAGAATACCATCTAAGCGGCCAGCTTAAATTTGATTGGGTAAAGCATGGAGGAGCTATAACTATAAAATTTAATGGGTCAAGATCACAATCGTTTATAGGATCTGACAGTATAGGCGTATGGGAAAATAAGTCAAAGCCGAGTATGAGATTTAAGGCAGCTCATTCTTTTGATAGCCGTATAGTTTTGCATGAGCCATTTCATATGCTAGGCTGCAAACACCAGCACGTAGAGCAACAACTAATGCAGTCAAATAGATACGGTGTCAATATCGAAAATGACGAACTAAGTATTCTCAGGTATAGGCAGAAAGGAGAGAAACGAAACTATCATCCGAGTCCTGGTGATATAGACTTTTTGAATCGCTATGATGAGTTTAGAAGCGTAGGCGAGGAGTGGAGAATGAATCAGTTAGCGTTGAAAGAGAAAGCAAAAGTTCAAAGAATGGCATCCGCACAAGGTTGAGTTGATAAATCAGATCTAATTGCCAGCAAACCAAGAATTAGCATACTATATAGATTCCTCCATCAATACTTTAATCACTGCATAGGGCTGTATCAACTTTCCGATCTGATGGTGATCCTCTATTTCCATACCCGTATTTTCTAAGATATTAAATGCTTCTCTTGTTGTCAATTTAGGTTGTAAGCTCCTCATTACTGAAACCAGCCCTGCTACATGCGGTGTAGCCATAGAGGTGCCTGATAGAGCTTTGTATTCATTATTAGGCAATGACGAGATGATATTAACACCAGGTGCTGCGATGGCATATTCTATATTTTCAACAGTATTAGTAAATGATGCTTTGAGTGATTGCTCATCACTCGCAGCCACAGCGATCACCCCTTTAGAGTTGGCAGGAGAATACCTAGCAGCATCCATACTTGAGTTACCAGCGGCCACGATTACTATGGCTCCTTTATCATTGGCATACTTGATGGCTGCATCATAAGCTTTCTGACGAGCTTGATTACTCACACCGCCCAATGACATCGAGATTACATCAGCACCATTGTCTGTTGCCTCTATGATCCCATCAATAATCATTTTCTGAGTACCAAATCCAAAATTACTCATCACCTTTATTCCTGTCACTTCTATAAATTCATTTCCAATAGCAAAAGAAGCTATCCCTTTTCCATTATTAGTTGCGGCGGCGGCTATGCCTGCACAGTGGGTTCCATGGCCATTGCCATCCACATCATAAGCTGCATTGATAGATTTGTAACTATCTACCAAATCCTCGTGATCGGAATCTACTCCAGAGTCTAGGATATATAGCTTAGCTTTCTTTTTAGTTTTGTCTACGAGCGTATTGAGTAAGCCATAGTAACCATCCATTTGTAATGCTTCATGCATCCATTGGTCAGCGTCTAAAGGGTCATCTACATGATTACAGTTGTGTTTGGTTACGCGAGAGTCGCTTGTTTGTACATCGAGCTTCATCATCTCATTTGGTTCAAAGTATACGACCTCATAGATACGTCTTAACTCTTTTTCTATAGCATCTAGTTCTTTTAACTGTGCGTCTGGGATATTGACTAAGTAGTATTCATCTAACTTGCTTGCAGATTCATCCTGTGGATAAAAAGCTCTTTCTAATTTTAGATTGTAGTTGGATGTTAATTCTTCTAGCTTACTTAAAGCATCATGTGTTTTGAGTTCTATCAATAACTCACCGTCTTTACTCAGTCCGAGATTATCAGTCAAGCTCTGCTCTGTATTAGCATTATCTTGACCCTCGATGCTAGTTATTGATCCAGGTGTGATCGAGAAGGGGGTGTTCTTTTTAAAATAATCAATTAATAAGGGCGCATTCCAACCAAATGTGATTAATATGATGTAGGGTAATATTTTCACTCTTCTCGCAGCCATAATAAGGGCTGAGAATCCTGATAATAGAACAGCATCTCTGGACACAGTCAGTACCTTCGCGATAGTAGTCCAATCTTGCACTACCGTTAATCCTATATACCCGATAATACTGAGGTAAAATAGTGTTCCAAATAATTTGGCTATCGTCTTTTGGTTACCACTGAGTAACCATCCTCCTAGTGAAAGTGTAGAAGCGATTAATGCATATGAAAGATATCCTACCATAGTTAAGTGTTTGCGCCGATACATATTGAACGGCTTTTACTGTAAATAGATTCATTATTTAAGAAAATGACAACTTTTTTGGACGAACTGACCAATTAATGTGGACAAAAAGATCATTACTTTTGCGCCATTGCGTTAAATATTACAAATAATCAAAATATGAGTGACGAGGCTAAACATTACAAATGCTTAATAATTGGTTCTGGACCTGCAGGATATACAGCAGCAGTATATGCGGCAAGAGCGGGATTAGATCCAGTAGTATTCACAGGACCTGAGCCAGGAGGACAATTGATGATTACTACAGAGGTAGAAAACTATCCAGGCTATCCTGATGGGATTCAAGGGCCAGAGATGATGGAGCATTTTAAAAAGCAAGCAGAGCGATTCGATACAGAGATAAGATATGAGATGATCTCTAGCGTTGACTTTAGTGGACCTATACACAAGGTCACTACTGAGTCTGGGGTGACCAATACGGCTGATACCGTAATCATATCTACAGGAGCAAGTGCGAAGTGGTTAGGACTAGAGTCAGAGACCAAGTATATGAATAATGGTGTATCTGCCTGTGCGGTGTGTGATGGTTTCTTTTTTAAAGGACAGGAGGTAATTGTTGTAGGAGGAGGTGATACTGCTGCTGAGGAAGCAAGCTACTTAGCAAAGCTTTGTCCAAAGGTTCACTTACTTGTCAGGAGAGACGAAATGCGTGCTTCGAAGATTATGCAAGCAAGAGTTGAGAATACAGAAAATATCGAAATTCACTGGAACACTTCGGCGCTAGAAATCTTGGGTGAAGAAACGGTCTCAGGAGCCAAAGTAATTAACAATATCACAAAAGAAGAATCTGTGATTAAAGCTACAGGTTTCTTTGTAGCTATCGGCCATAAACCTAATACAGATATTTTCAAAGATTGGATCCAAATGGATGAGAATGGTTACTTAATAAGTACACCTGGGAGATCATTTACTAATCGAGAAGGGGTGTTTGTAAGCGGAGATGCATCAGATCATATCTATCGTCAAGCGGTAACTGCTGCAGGTACGGGCTGTATGGCTGCATTAGATGCCGAGAGGTATCTTACAGAGAAGGGGATAGTTTGATTTTTAGGAGACGTTTGCACCTTTTGTTTTAGACGATCTGTATACAATCTAGAGCTTGACTTAAATTTCAAATTCTATTGTAGTTGCCTAAGATTTTTAACCTAGTGCAGGTTGTTTTGATGAATTAAATTGCAGTATGGAGTTATTTGTATTGACCATAATTTCATAAGCATTAATATTATTTTCATTAGTGCTTTCCACTGTTATTTGTTCGTTTATTGCTGCTCAAAACATCTTTTCATTAAGTATAATTTGATATGTATTATGATGGCTTTTAGGAGTATTATGCAATCAGAAATCCTTAGAGTAAAAAATAACAGCAATAATATTTAAAGCAAGAAAACTAAACTATTCTTATTTCTTTACCCTAATACAATTCCAACCGTTTACTCTCAAATAGGAAAACTCCGATTTCATTCCCAATTAAAGCTTTACAATAATATCTTTAGGATAAATGGATTCCATTGACCAGATAGTCATCAATTTTACGCCAGACAAGTTGTTCTTCTTGAATATATGTTTGGGGTTTTTGCTATTTGGAGTGGCGCTTGATATTGGGATCAGTGATTTTAAGAACATTGTCAAATCTCCGAAAGCAGTTATCGTGGGATTGATAAGTCAGCTTATCCTGATGCCGATACTCACTTTGGCTATCATATTTTCTCTGGAATTGCCTACTTCTATGGCTTTGGGAATGATTTTGGTAGCATCATGCCCTGGCGGTAATGTTTCTAATTATGCAGTCCACCTAGCGAAAGCTAATTCCGCACTTTCAGTTTTACTCACTTCTATTTCTACGCTAGCAGCTATCATTATCACACCGCTTTATTTTTCACAGTTAGCACCATTAGTACCTGATAGCGAATCACTCAGACGGGCTATTAATGTAGATCCGATCATGATGGTCTTGACTATTTTAAAATTGATAGTCATCCCTTTATTCTTAGGTATGATATTAAATCATTTTTACCCGCTTTTTACCAAGAAGATAAAATCCGCTGTTAAAATATTCTCTCTACTTATTTTTGCAGGAATTGTTTTTGTAGGGGTGCTATCTAATGTTGATAATATAATGAACTATATCGACGAGATATTTTTGTTGGTCTTTTTTCATAATGCTATAGCATTAACTGTAGGCTATTATTTTGCTAAAGTTAACGGGCTAGAACAGCGAGATGTAAGAGCCGTATCTATAGAGACTGGAATTCAGAATACTGGTCTTGCATTGATATTGATATTTAATTTTTTTAATGGTTTAGGAGGGATGGCATTGGTTGCGGCATGGTGGGGAATATGGCATTTGTTTTCAGGATTTACCATAGCGATGTGGTGGAGTCGCAGTAGCTCATCAGAATTGTGAGTTTATATTTTAATACCAATAAATTATTATCAATGATCAAGTTCAAGATGGTTACTTTTCTTTTAATCTTTGCTTCGTCATTTAGTTGTCAATCAGAAGGTCGTAAGACAATTATTGTTATCAATATAAAGAATACTGGTATTGATAAAATGGAGGTATTCAATATAGAGCAAGACTTTATCTATGAATTATCAGGGAATCAAGATTCGATAGTTCTCGACCTAGAAGAGGAGCTCATTTTAGATTTATATCAAGGCAGATATCATAGCTATATTCATGTTAAACCTGGAGAGCAGATCTATGTCGATACGGTTAGTTCTATGCCGATTACTTTGGGGGTGATCGATCAACCTTCAAAAGAAAATAAGTACCTAGACGATTATTGGAGGCTGAGCCAAGAGAGTTCGTACAGTTACATCATACCTGAGATAAGTAAGCTACCAGTGGACAGTTTTAAGCAAGTTATTTTTGAAAAAAATAGGCCACTTAGCGAGTTAATCGATGAAGTAAATGAAGATGCAACGCTAAGCGGCAGTTTTAAAAAAGCGATGAATAACAGGTATGTCGCTTCGGTATCAAATGATTTGAGCTATTACAAAGACTTTCAGAAATATCATGATAAAGAGACTCCTATTTTGCCGCCAGATTACTACGAATTACTAGAGTCTATTGAAATCTCTGACCCATCAATTCTAACCTTTGAAGAGGGTAGGCAGATAGTAAGTAATTATTATTCTAAAGATCTTATCTATGATGATGGAGGTTCTCGATTAGAGTTTTATAAAACATCTATTAAGTCTGCTCAACAGTTATATGGCAACTCTCTAGTAGCAAAATATTGCGAATATGAAGTCATTACTAAAATGATAAATTTCGGTGATGATCTCGACGAAGGTATTGGCATAGCCAAAGAGTTTGGGAGAGGTCTTGTAGAAAAGTATTTTAAATCAAAAATTATATCGTTAACTGAGCCATGGGAAGGGCTTCTAAGAGGTAATCCTGCGCCGGACTTTAATGCAAAAACAATTGAAGGTAAATCGGTAAGGCTCTCTGATCTAAAAGGCAAAAAGGTTTATCTAGATATCTGGGCTACTTGGTGTGGGCCGTGCATTGCTGAGATTCCAGCTTTGAAACAGTTTGAAGAAGAATTTAGTACGCGAGATATAGAGTTCGTAAGTATATCCATAGATGAAGCTAAGGATATCGATAAATGGAAAAAATTTATAGCCAAGAATGAACTAACGGGAATTCAACTATTAGCAGATGGAGCATGGGGTTCTGATGTCGTTACAAGCTATAACATTAAGGGCTTACCTAGGTTTTTATTGATTGACAAGGATGGGAATATAGTCAGTGCTAATGCTCCTCGACCATCTGATAAGAAAGTCAAAGAGCTTTTGTCAAATTAGAATTTACCTCTTATCTTTCTCGTATATTGAAACGATCAAAATTTTGAATATGGCAAAGAAGAAAAATATTAGGGAAACTAAAGCTGCAGTCAAGAGAAGGGATTTTCTAAAACAAAGTGCAGTAGCGTCGTCTATTTTTATAGTGCCTAGGCATGTCTTGGGTGGTAAGGGTTATATTCCTCCAAGTGATAAACTCAACTTGGCTGCGATAGGATCTGGAGGGAAAGGTATTAGCGATATATTCTTAGCATCTGTAGATCATAGAGAAAATGTGGTAGCCTTGTGTGATGTAGATTTCTCTGGTAGCGCAGCTCGATCTGTAAAAGAATTTCCTGAGGCAAAACAATATGCAGATTATAGAGAGATGCTTGATAAGGAGAAAGACATAGATGCTGTGACTATCTCTACACCTGATCATGTGCATGGGCCAGCAGCAAAATATGCCATGGATAGAGGTATACATGTCTATGTGCAAAAGCCAATGACACATAACATTAGAGAAGCAAGAGTACTTACAGAGTTAGCAAGGACAAATAAGATTGTCACTCAAATGGGTAACCAAGGAGGATCTAATCCGAATTTAGAGGTAGTCCAAAAATGGATAGATAGCGGTAGACTAGGCAAAATATCTAAGGTGCAAGTATGGACTAATCGACCGGTGTGGCCACAAGGTATACCGATGCCTGCCGCTGATGGTGCTAGCAGACCTGATGCGCTTAATTGGGACTTATGGCTAGGACCTGCTCCACTCAAGGCGTATACGCCTAACATGCATCCATTTAGTTGGAGAGGCTGGTGGGACTACGGTACGGGAGCATTGGGCGATGTAGGATGTCACTTGATAGATATTCCATTTAGAACATTAGGCTTACACTATCCTACAGATGCAGAGTGTAGTGTAGCTTCTGTTTTTTCTAAGATGTGGAGCCCAGATTATAATCCTGAAGGCTGTCCAGCATCTTCTTTTATCACCTTACACTTTGGAGCAACTAATAAGAGTAAATCACCGATCGAGATGACTTGGTACGATGGAGGTATACGCCCCTCGCACCCAGATATCATCCCTGCAAATGACGATATAGGTGGTGCTGATAGTAAGAATGGAGTATTAATAATAGGTGATAAAGGTTTAATCTCCACTAATATAAATGATAGCTCGCCACTAATGCCTAAGCTTTATCTAAATGATGGTACGACTGAGGAAGGACCTCAGACGGAGGAGGGACTAGAGAGGGAGTATGGTCATCAGCGTAAATGGGTAGACGCATGCAAGGCAGGATTTAATAGTACAGAGCACAAAGTGCTGACCTCTTCTTTTGATTATGCAGGGCCTATGACAGAAACTGTGCTGATGGGTAATCTAGCCATCAGAAGTTATATGCTGCGAAGAGAAAATAGTAAGGGAAAGATGGAGTTCTTTGCTCGCAAGAAGTTATTATGGGATGGAGAGAATATGAAGATTACGAATATGAAAGAAGCTAATCAATTTGTAACTCGTACGTATAGAGAAGGTTTCAAAGTATAATGTGACGTCTTATAGTCTAGCGTAGAAACCGCATTTACATGACTCAAATGGAATGTGTCACTAAAAGATTACCATCATGTAAATTGATAACCATATAAAAATAGGGGTGATGTTGTCACCCCTATTTTTATATGATCAAATTTGTGAGATTAAGCAGCAGGCGGTTCATCATAAAAAAATTGCTCACGCACTACCTTTCCTTCTTTCACTTGATACACGCATATCTCTTCAAATTTTATTGGACCTGGAGCACCGTGATAGGTAATAGTCATATTCATTGGCAGAGAGAAATAGTTTCCACTAACTACAGGGTCGCCAGTTTCTGAACCATGAAATTCTTTTATACCAGCATTCCATTTTTTCCCTTTTTCTGCTAGCTCTTCAAACCCTTTTACTGAGGTTCCGTCATTTTCAATACTTACTATCTCTGGAGAGTAGAGCTCCTTATAGCATTCTTGAAACTCTCCTTTGCGGCAGTAGGCTACCAGTTTGTTAGCTATTTCTGTTGTGGTCATTTCGTTTATTTTTTTTAATTGTTTATTATTGAAAATAAAGATATCATAATATTATTATTTAAAAGTCTAATAATCAGGACGTTATAGAGAATGATTAGAGTGCAGATAATCAGGGCTTGATACTTGATTTGGTGTCTTATTAAAGTTATATGTCCACGCTATTTTATTATATTATAAAAAGGTTGAATCATAGCAGCCATAGCACAATGCTTGATACAGATAATATACAAGAGTCACCAGATCATATGGTGTCTGTAAAATTACCAGTAGGACTAGACAAAGATCAGTTATTCAAATATCTACTATTGATTGGGATCCTTGCATCTTTTTTGATTCTAGGCTTACAATACTATTCTGATGATCTGAAAGCATTTTTTCCAACATCTCTGACAAGTATTGTTTTTGTACTTATATTTTTTGTCCATCAAAAGGGTTATAAAAACACCTCCTATCATCTTCTTTTACATGGAATTAATTTACTCCTTCTTTATATGGTAGTGATAGATGGGAATAAATTTTATGCAATTTATTCTCTCTATATCGTAGGCGTGATATTCACATTTATTTACTTTACTCGGGTCAAGACCTTGATTCTATACTTAATTGTTTTTGTTATAAGCCAGTTATTGATACTGTACTTCAGTGCTAAGGTAGAAGGGGTAGGGTTACCAACTGAGGTCTTCTCTGATGGACTCTGTCTTTTATTTGCAAATATTGGAGTGTTTCTAATGTGCTATTTCTATCTGATCAATTTAGAGAAATCAAGATTAGAATTACAAGTAGCAACAAGCGAACTCAAGGCGCAGCAGAAAGAACTAAAGGAGCGAAGCATTGAATTAAGCAATTATATGGAAAGCAATATCCAGCTAGAAAATTATACCCATCTAGCAGCTCATGAGCTAAGAGCACCTCTCAAGTCTATAAAAGGATTCGCTGATATACTTATGCATAAGACAAGTGCAAAGCTGGACGTCAAAGAAAAAGAAATGTTTAGTTTTATTTCTCAAAAGACAGAAAAAATGGATGTGCTGTTAAACGATCTATCTGATCTAGGAAGGGTCTCTCAAACAGAAATTGCGCTTGAGTATATCGAACTAGATGATTTGTTTAAAGATATTTTGATTGATAGAAATGATCTTATTTCTTCTCGAGATGCAATAGTTAATTTTGATGTTAAAGTGAATACTATGGTTGGACAGCAGAGTCTGATCAAACAATTATTTTCTAACCTCATTGCAAATGCACTTAAGTTTGTAGAAGCCGGTCGACAACCGAAGGTTACAGTTGCAGTTAGCGAAACGAAGAATCATATTCTATTTAAAGTAGAGGATAATGGAATAGGCATAAAGCCAAAGTATAGAAATAGAATATTCCAAATATTTGAACGATTACACTCCGATAGAGAGTTCAAAGGTTCTGGCATCGGACTTTCAATAAGTAAGAAGATAGTCGATTTACATAAAGGTACCATACATGTAGAGGAAAGCTTAGACGGGGGATCATGCTTTGTAGTTAGATTGCCAAAGAACAATCTCTAAGTATTATATGATACCTATTCTTCTTCTTCTTCTTCTTCTTCTTCTTCTTCTTCTTCTTCTTCTTCTTCTTGTTCTTGTTTTTCTTCTTCAAAGTCGCTATATGCAATCAGATCTTCTATCATCTCTGCCAGGTTAGGCTTTGGTACCAATCCATTTATACGTTCTAAGACTCGTCTATTTTTTATAAACAAGAGTGTAGGGACACTTTTTATTTTAAACTGTTGTGCTATCTCAGGGCTTTGATCAATATTAACTTTTCCTATAAATGCTCTGTCTTTAAAATCACCAGCAAGTTCATCAACAAATGGACCTAACACTTTGCAAGGGCCACACCAGGAGGCATGAAAATCGAGCAGTATCGCAGTATCTTTTTGAGTTACCACTTCATTAAAGTTATGTAGGTTAACTGGAGTGGCTTTGGGCTTATCTTTTTTTCTAAAAAACATATATTATATCTAAAGGCAAGATAAGCTAATTGCCTAACTTTCTTTTATGAAAACTATAGCTGCCATCATCCTGGCGACAATATTCTTAAGTATCGCTCTATTGCACGTGTACTGGGTATTTGGCGGTAAGTGGGGACTTAACTCTGCCATGCCAAATACGATGAAAGAACAGGTCATGATAGTTTCTAGACGGTCATGGTTTAAGATAGCTACATTAATTGTTGCGTTAGGATTATTCCTGATGGCCTATATATTTCTTATCCAAGCAGGCGTTGCTAAATCCCCAGTAGTTTATCGGTATGTTGAGTATGCAACTTATGCAGTATGTGGTATTTTTTTATTGAGAGCAATTGGTGATTTTAAGTATTGTGGCTTTTTTAAAAGTATAAAAGAGGGCGATTTCGCTAGAAGCGATACTAAGTATTTCAGCCCTTTATGTCTCTTTATCTCTATCCTTACTTTAGTAGTGATCTATTTGTGATAAGGGATAAGACTTGTAATAAATTCAATATATGTTAATGGACGTTTACCAATCAAAACATATGTTTATTGACTCGTATACCAATAATTATTCTAAATTTGCGCAAAATTTACCTAAAGAAATTATAATATATGGCTACCAAATTTAGACCCGGAGTATTAGTTGGACAAGAAGTATCTGATCTACTCAACTATGCTAATGAAAAAGACTTCGCAATCCCAGCAGTAAATGTTGTAGGAACTAACACTGTAAATGCTTCACTAGAAACAGCTAGAGACAATGATGCACCAGTTATCATTCAGTTTTCTAATGGCGGAGGTACTTTCTTTGCAGGTAAAGGTTTATCTAATGAAAACCAAAAAGCATCAATAGCTGGTAGTATATCAGGTGCTCACCATGTACATATGATGGCAGAGGCTTATGGGGTGACGGTGATACTTCATACGGATCACTGTGCTATGAAACTATTGCCATGGATGGATGGGATGTTAGATGCCGGTGAGCAATACTTCGAACAGCATGGGAAATCATTATACAGCTCACACATGTTAGACTTCTCGGAAGAGCCTCTTGAAGAGAATATTGCGGTGACAAAAAAGTATTTTGAAAGAATGAATAAGATGGGTATGACTGTCGAATTTGAATTAGGAGTAACCGGTGGTGAAGAAGATGGAGTAGATAATACGGAGATTGACAATGCAAAGCTATACACGCAACCTTCAGAAGTTGCTTATGCCTACAGAGAGCTAATAAAGGTTAGTGACAGGTTTACTTGTGCAGCAGCATTTGGTAATGTACATGGTGTTTATAAGCCTGGAAATGTAGAGCTTACACCTAAGATATTAAAGAACTCACAAGACTATTGCAAGAAGGAGTTTGGTTTAGAAGGTGAGTCTCCTATTAATTTTGTCTTTCATGGTGGTTCTGGATCTACTACTGAGGAAATAAGAGAAGCAATCTCCTATGGTGCAGTAAAAATGAATATTGATACTGATACGCAATGGGCATACTGGGACGGTGTAAGACAGTATGTTGCTAAAAATCATGACTACCTACAAGCACAATTAGGTAATCCAGATGGTGACGATATACCGAATAAGAAATTTTACGATCCTCGTAAATGGCTACGAGAGGGTGAAAAAACATTTGTCACTAGACTAACAAAAGCGATGAGTGATCTTAATTGCATTGGGATGAATAAATAGTGTAGAAGAGATACAGAAGTCAGGAGATAGAGATCAGAAAGTAAGATAAAGAATAAGGAAAATGATAAAGCATCTAGTTCAATAGAATTAGATGCTTTTTATTTTATAAAATAATAGTGTAGCTTCTTTCAACTGACATCTGAATCCGTCCACTTAACGACTGACTTCTATAAATCCCCTTTTTAAAAATTAGAAACTTACCGGCACTACAGTACCCAGCGTAAGTCTAACTTCCGATAATTGTTTGCGGATCACCTCCCTTGTTTTAAGTAGATTGATGGTTTGATCTTCTTCGGTTTCTGCAATAATCATATCATCTACTTGCTTTAGTGTCCTTTGAAATTTTCGCTCTTTGAGTCGGAGGATAGCGTTTAAACCATCTTTTACAAAATTCTCATCAGGCATTTTTTGAGTTTGGAGATATAAGCTTCTGCCATCCCAATCTGAGTAATTGTATGGATCGATTTGTAGATCTGTAGTTAATTTTCTGACTGCTTCTTGAGCGTGATTAGTAAAGTAACTAGTCTTAAACTCCACATCAGTATCTACTTGTGTGATCGTCTCCATAAGAATACTTTTATAAAGCTGATTATCTATCATATCAATCATCTCTCGATAGTTAGCTACCATATATTGAGCTACAGTTATATTGTTCTCTTGATCATATAGTTTATCTCCCAGGTTAACTAAGACTCTGACTATATCTCGTTCTTGATAATCATCATTGAGTACAATTTTATCGCGTTGACTGTGGTCTGCTTCGCTGCCTATGGGATCTATCAGACCAGCAAACTCATCACTACCAGACTGTCGTTTCTGTTGGCGAAGTGCATACTCATCTTTAAGTCGCTTTTGCTTTATATCGGCACGTATAGACTTGTTTGATTCTCCTAAAAGTATTTGCTCATCGACATCCAGTAGCTTTGCACATTCCTTGATGTATAGAGAGCGTTTTAAGGTGTCGGCGACTTTGGATATACTATCGACGATATCTTTTATCATCCTCGTCTTCTTGATAGGATCATTGCCTACTTCGTCGATAAGGCGATTGGTCTTAAAGAATATAAAATCTTCTGCCTTCTCTTTAAGGAAAGTAGAAAAGGCGTCGACACCGACCTTCTTTAGATAAGAGTCGGGATCTTCACCATCAGGTAGCAAGACCAGTTGCACATTCATATCTTGCTCTAGGATTAAGTCAATTCCTCGCATAGCCGCTTTGATCCCAGCAGCATCTCCATCAAAAAGAATTTTGACCGTATCTGTATATCTCTTAATTAACCTAATCTGATCTACGGTAAGAGAGGTGCCCGACGAGGCTACGACATTCTCTATGCCTGCTTGATGTAAAGTGATCACATCAGTGTAGCCTTCTACAAGTATACACTCTTGAGCTTTTCTAATCGGCCCTTTAGCATGATACATGGCGTAGAGTATCTTCCGCTTATTGTAGATCTCTGACTCAGGAGAGTTGATGTACTTAGGCGTCTTCTTATCTGTGCTAAATGTCCTTCCGGCGAAAGCGATCACTTTGCCACTTAAATTATGAATAGGGAAGATTGCACGACTCCTAAAAAAATCAAAATTTGATTTTGAGGTTAAGCCAAGTGTCCTAAGTGACTCTATATTATATTTAGCCTCTACTGCAGTCTGTGTAAAGTGATCTCCTTTTTTGAGCGCATAACCTAAACCAAATTTAGTCATAGTGGCTTCCCGATAGCCTCGCTCTTTGAAGTAGCTCAGACCAATAGCTTTTCCTTCTTTTACTTCCATCATATTCTTTTGGAAGTATTCTTTAGCAAAATCATTAATCAGATAGAAGCTATCTTTTTTTAATTTCTCTGCGGGATCAAAGTCTTCTGTCTGTGTTTCCTCGAGTTCTATCTGATACCGTTTGGCAAGAAACCTTATAGCCTCAGGGAAACTCATCGTTTCGTGCTCCATAATAAACTGCACAGGATTACCCCCTTTGCCACATCCAAAACACTTATAAATATTCTTAGCTGGAGAAACCGTAAACGATGGTGTCTTCTCATTATGAAATGGGCAAAGTCCTATTTTGTTGACACCACGTTGCTTGAGAGAGACGAATTCATCTATCACTTCATCTATCCTTGCGGTGCCTAAGACTTGCTCTATGCTATTTTGTGAGATCACGGGTCAATAATAATCTGATTGACTGAATATAGCAAGGATATTGGGTCTTTGTTAAGGAGTTAGTCGTAATACTATTCTATCTCGAGCAACTCTAAATATTGATTTCTAAATCATGGTTGATTTGTCTAATTCACTTTTTATCAATATTCGTAAGCAGGACCTTAAATCAGTACAAAATGAATAGATAATAAATTACGCCAAGAATGAGGGCAATCAGAAAGAGATTTAGGACTGCTCCCAATTGTCTTTGCCAGCCGTAAGGTTCATTTTTGACATAACTGATTAACATAGATAAGATACCAATAGTAGTCGATAAGGAGAACACTATAAGTGCTGGGAAGGACAAATCTACTGCTTGATTTTCTATTTCTAAGCTAGATTTGCGAGATAGGATATATACAAAACTCAATATGGATATACAACCACATACAAAAGAAACCCACGAGTAAGTTTGATCGGTATTTTCTGCTATTAGTTCATCTAGAATGTCATCCATTCCTAGTACTAGTTTAATTTAAATGTGAAATTCATAACGGTTTCAATTATTAGTCTTTACCTGTTTTCCACTTACCACTTTTCAGTCCGAACTGCGAGCTCGATAAGTCTGGAAATTTTTCTCTTAGAGCATTGTACTCTGGATTAGATGCATGATCTCCCCATATGCCTAGCATCAATTTAAGATTATCTTGGTCTTCAGGATATTGACCTTTATCATCACTAGTTGTTATCCAATTTTTTAATATATCAACATGCTCGGCAAGTATTTCCTTGTGAGCGGGACTATTTGCTAAGTTGTTTATTTCATAAGGATCATTGGCTAGATCATAAAGCTCCTGCTCCGGCCTCTTGTCCTGAAAGAATATTGATTGAGTACTATCCAGTTCTCCATTAGCATATAATTGCTTCATGGTTTTTACAAACGGCACTCCATCTACATCCATGTAGGTGGTCTGTGTATACGGTCGATTAGGCATAAAATTCTTGATATACTTATAATCTTTAGTTCGGACCGACCTTATTCTGTCAATGGTAAAATCACATCGATCTCTGGTAGATATTACATAGTCCCTATCTTTGGTATTATTACTAAATATATTTTTCCCTTCGATATAATCAGGGATTGCGATACCGGCTAATCCTAATGAGCTTGGTCCCATATCTAACCCACTAACTAGTGCTTCGTTTGTTTTTCCAGTTGCTGTGATTTTGACTTTAGAGTAGTCGGCGATGATTAACGGTACATGTAACCCTCCTTCATACAGAAATTGCTTATGCCTGGTCAACCGCATACCATGATCAGAGAAAAAGAATACAATGGTATTATCTAAAAGACCTGCATCTTTTAATTCCTTTATAATCCCACCTACTTTTTCATCTGTTATCTGTATGGCGTCAAGATGATTAGCATATTCATCTACGATTTCTGGGTGATAAGGCAAGTAAGGTGGCAGTATAATTTTGCTCCTGTTGACTGGATTCTTTATATTTTTCTTGAATTGTTTGTTAAAGATTTCTTTACCTCCTTTTAGTTGTATCTGACCAAAGAAAGGTGCTTTTTCAGTGAGCTTTGCAAGAGCTATATTTTCTCCCCGCTTACCATATAGCGGATGCTCTTGATAATCTTGACTGTATAAAGTCTTTCTGTCGTAAGTAAAGTTGTAATCATCCTTACCGTTGTTAAAGGTGAAATATCCGGCTGCTTTAAATAACTCAGGTATGGTTTTAATTTGTTCTGGCAGTAGAATAGCTGACTCCGGAGTACGTGCACTATGATGATTGTGAGTGCCGAGGGTAGTAGACATTATCCCAGTAATGATCGAAGACCGGCAAGGAGAACACACAGGTGCTGGCATAATCGCATTCTTATATCGAATACCATTTTCTGCAAGCTTATCTATATGAGGCGTCTCTATAAGTGAGTCACCATAGCAACTTAGGAGAGGGGAGGTATCTTCAAGTACAATCCATAAGATATTAGGCGGCGTTTGTAGATTGTTATTAATTGCTTGCGAACAACCGATGAAAAAACTTATAACCAATAAGGCAGCACTCATTGTAAATAACTTATAGCAGAGCCATTTTCTACAGTGTGCTTTTGGATTTTTATGTGTCTTTGCTATGATGTTACTTTTAATTCAGAATAACCTCACTTAATATACACATTTACAATTGATCTTTACATCCGTGATTATTATAAAACTGGTAAAGAATTATATTGAGATAACTATTGCAGATTTATTTTGCTTCTCACGGACTCGTTATCAAAGTTAGTTGCCAGATATTTTTTGTTTTAGGTATGGATAGTTCTGGATGGGATTGAAGAATTATAATATTTTTATCTCTCCTGACTATTTCATAAAATTGATCTGCATAGTCACCTACTGTTCGGCCAAAAGTAAAGGAGTCATGCAATACGTATGGATATTGCAGATTGATCATTAGAACTTCTTTTTCCAGTTCATCTTTTTCTTTTACCCAGATAGAACCAGGAATATAGACTGATTCTGGATTGCATATGTTTGGCTCATTGATAATCGAGAATTCTCCACAAGCTCCTGTAAATCTAAAAAGATTATGCTCTTTACAATCTAAAATTTCGTCTGTGCGATCAACGGGAATAAAATCTACTATTTCGGTAAGACTAGAGATTTTTGAAAATATACCGGGCTCGCAGCTTGGCTCAATTATAAGTTCATCATTGCAAGATGTAGAAAAACCAATTAGAAAAGTTACGATTAAAAGATAACATTTGAGTTTTAATCTCATAAGCTCTTTATAGAACTTAGTAGTCGAATAAAAAGCTGCTTTCTAAACTGAGATAAATCATAAATAAGTTGATAAATTAATTCTGTGATCTCAAGAAGAAAATTCGAAGTAATAAAAATTTAATGTGCAGACTTTGTTTATAATAATCATAACCCCAATACATCCTTCATCTCATAAACTCCAGACTTTTCTACAATCCACTCCGCTGCCAACAATGCTCCAGATGCAAATCCAATTCGCGAATAAGCCTCATGTTTAATTTCGATACTATCAATCTCAGACTTGTAGTTGATGACATGTGTGCCGGGTACATCAGGTTCTCTGATAGAGATGATTGGGACTGTATCACTGTCAGAAGATTGTTCATTTACCCATTTTGTTTTTGCATCATTGATAGACATAATACCTTCTGCTAGAGTGATAGCAGTTCCGCTAGGTGCATCTAGTTTTTTGGTATGATGCGTTTCAGATAGACTTAATGTATAATCCTGATAAGGCAACATCATCTCGGCTAATTTCTTATTAAGTGCAAAGAAGAGATTTACTCCTATACTAAAATTGGAACTTACTAGCATGGCGCCAGATTTTTCGTAGCAGTGTGTTTTAGCCTCAACAAATTTATCTTGCCATCCAGTAGTGCCTGATATAACAGGTACACCAGCATCGATACATTTTATTACATTCTCAAATGCTGTGGTAGGTGTCGTGAATTCGATAACCACATCTAATTTTTTGAGATTTTCGTCATTAAGATCGGCTTGATTTTCAAGGTCTATTTTGAGCGATATTTCATGCCCTTTCTCTACTGCTAATTTTTCGATGGTTTTTCCCATTCTACCATATCCGATTATACCAATCCGCATAGCTTAATTCTTTATTGGTTGTTTATTGTAATAAATGATTGAACAAGCATCAAAAATATACTATTACTATTCCAATAGCCTATTTTCGTATTTTTTAATTGAGCATATTATGAGTCTACAGAATAATCTTTTATTAAGAACCCTCAGAGGAGAGCAAGTCGAAAGGCCACCTGTTTGGTTGATGAGGCAAGCGGGTAGGATACTACCTCAGTATAGAGAGTTAAGAGGTAAGCTAAGTGGTTTTATAGAGTTAGTGCAGACTCCTGATCTAGCGGCTGAGGTTACGATTCAGCCGATAGATGAGCTAGGTGTAGATGCTGCCATCATTTTTTCTGATATTCTAGTAATTCCAGAAGCTATGGGATTAGATTATGAATTAGTAGAGAAAGTAGGGCCACGATTTCCTACAACTATTAAAACAGCTCAGCAGATAGAGGATCTAATCGAAGGAGTAGATGCAGCAGGGCACCTGAGTTATGTGTATGAAGCAGTTAAAGCAACTAAACAAGGACTTAATAATAGAGTGCCTTTGATAGGATTTGCAGGGGCCCCATGGACTTTATTCGCCTATATGATTGAAGGGGGAGGTAGTAAGACGTTTTCTCAAGCAAAGAAATTCCTTTATCAACAACCTACGTTAAGTCACCAGTTGTTATCCAAGATTACCACTAGTGTGATCGAGTATCTTAAATTAAAGATAAATGCAGGAGTTGATGTTGTGCAAGTATTTGATTCTTGGGCTGATCTATTGACTCCCAAGTTATACAGTGAGTTTTGTATCCCATATCTTAAACGAATAGGAGATGAAGTCAAAGGAGTGCCAAAGATTCTATTCGCCAAAGGCGCATGGTTTGCATTAGAGGAGTTTAAAGAACTTGATTATGAAGGTGTGGGACTTGATTGGAAAACCTCGCCTAGTATGGCTCGGGAGCTGTTAGGGACGTCTAAAGTGCTTCAGGGCAACCTAGATCCATGCATGTTATATGCCGACGCTGATAGGATAGAAAATGCGGCTAAGGACATGGTGGCACAATTTGGGTCAAAACATATCGTCAATCTAGGACATGGAGTATATCCCGATACTCCACTAGAGAATGTCAAAATATTTGTAAATACTATTAAGTCTCAATCGTATACCTAAAAAGTTATATGTATAACTTATTGCCTTTTAGGGGTTTATGTTTATTTTAACATAATATCTTAGAGGTCAATTATATACGAATTACTATTTTAAGATATATGAATATTAGATGCTCAATAATTTTTTAGTTAATAATAATTTCGGTTTTTTTACCGCATAACCCCGTGATTCAGCAAATTCAATAGATTATAAACAACTTTAAATGGGCTGGTTCAAAAGACTCAAGGACGGTATACAGACGAAGACAAAGTTCAAGAAGGAAGCACCGGATGGACTATGGCATCAGTGTAGGGAGTGTAATAACACTAATACCGTTAAGGAGGTTACCGAAAACTTCTTCAAATGTCCAAAGTGTGATCATCATATCAGGATCGGATCTATGGATTATTTCGATCTAATCTTTGATGGTAAGTACGAAACGCTATTCGAAAATATAGCCTCTAAAGATTTTCTCAAGTTTACTGATCTTAAAAGTTACGATGATCGACTCAAAAATGTAAAGGACAAAACTGATGCGTCAGACGCAATTACTGTTGCTACAGGTAAAGTGGGTAAGAAGCCATTGGTTATTGCGGCTATGGATTTTAGTTTTATTGGTGGTTCGATGGGTTCTGTAGTAGGAGAGCGGATTGTCAGAGCTATAGATCACTGTATTAAGGAGATGATACCTTTTATGATTATCTCTAAATCTGGAGGAGCTAGGATGATGGAGTCTGCTTTCTCGCTGATGCAGATGGCTAAGACTTCTGTAAAGTTAGCGGAGTTGTCCAGAGCTAAGGTTCCATATTTTTCATTTATGACAGATCCTACTACTGGTGGAGTTACTGCATCATTTGCGATGCTAGGGGATATTAATTTTTCTGAACCAAAGGCACTAATCGGATTTGCAGGACCTAGAGTAATAAAAGAAACAATAAAAAGGGACTTGCCAGATGGATTCCAGCGATCGGAGTTTCTGCTCGATCATGGATTCTTAGACTTTATAGTTGATCGCAAGGATCTTAAATCTAAGATCGATGATATCTTAGCGATCTTTGAGCGTCCAGAGGCTAAGTAAAGTCGATAAATTTACCCTTCTTCTACTATCAAGTATTGTTTGTTAAATGGGTCAAGATGCGTCACTAAAAAGTCGATATAGGACCTACCATGCTTGATATACTGTTGTAAAAAATTATTCTTACGCTCTTGCAAACTTTGAGTAGGAAACTGTTTTTCCTTCAAAGCTTTGATTTTATTAAGTGAGACATCGTGTCTCTGTTTAATGGCTTTTTTCATCTTGCCTTCAATCTGAGCAGCGAGCTTGAGTTGCTTAGTCTGCTCCGCTAGGACATATTTTTCTAATGGTGCTTCTATTGCTTTGGCCTTTTTTGCAATCTGAGTAAAAATAGCCTCTATACTTTTTTTCTCTTCGCTTATGTCTACGGTTTGCTCCGCATTAGCACTGATAAAATCCTTGATTAGACTATGCTCTCCTTTTAACATATCTATGGAGCTTAATCCAAGTTTAGATTGTTGCTTTAGGATTCCACCATCATTCCATTGTACCGAATTTCTCCTTATAAGCATTGGGTAAAATATTTTAGCATCCTCAAATTGCTCTTTACGCTCCATCCAATATGCAAGCTCGCCACCACCTCCAATGTATGCAAGGTTAGGAAGAGTATACTCTTGATAGAGTGGACGGATAATCACATTTGGGCTAAATCGCTCTGGATGATTTTCTATCTCCTGTAAGATTTCTTCTTTGGTAAAGGTGTAATCAGTATTTATCACCTTGTATTTATCGTCTTCGTATACTATTCGCTCCCTACTATTTTCTGATAGATAAAAGAAGTTAATGGCCCTTGGCGTAGCCTGTCCATTATACCCAGCAGCTTCTATCTTTGTAATGGCTTGGTTGACTAAGTTTTCCGAGAAACCATCCACAATTTCTTTTCTTATGGTAGGGGCAAATGCTCCTTTGAGCTCAGCATTATCCATATTAATAACTACAAGGCCATACTCAGAAAATATCTCATTTACATAGCGAAACACAAAGTCAAAATAGGAATCAGCCTCACTATGGCTTTTCTCTAAAATTTCAATTATGTCGGAGGCATATGGGCTAGAGCCTAATATTTCTTTTATCTGTGTCAGGACTTCTTGTATGCCATCAAGAGTCATTCGTCCTACTGCTCCTTTTTGATCTGTTTGCCACTCAATTGATTTTCCAAAGACATTCAAGTGATTGATTTCTTCAAAATCATGATCTTCAGCACCTAATATGAAGGTGGGAACAAATTTGTAAGCTGGATGTGCTTTCTGCAGTCTTTGGCAAAGATTGATTGTCGAGCAGATTTTGTAGATAAAGTAGAGTGGGCCAGTAAGCAGCGAAGGTTGATGAGCCGTGATGATGGTGAATGTCCCTTCACCTCTTAAGGATTCTATGTTTTGAGTTGTCAGACTTGAAGCTGATTTTCCTGCATATTGTTGAGAAAGGATATCAGCTAGTAATTTTCTATTGACAGGATATGATTTTCTATCTTCTATGATTTTATCAAAAGCATCAAAGCTGAACTCGTAATTGTAAAATGGTCTAAGCTTACTATCTCCTTGGATATACGCTAAATCTCGTTTTGAGAGGTGCGGCACTTGATCATAATTTACTTGAAGTATTTTCATCGTTGCTTTCTTGATTTCGTATAACAGTAGTTATCAGACATTGTTTTTTGCAAGGCGACAAAAGTACTTAACTTTTAGCCTGTGATTTGATTTTGAATAGTAAAACAAGCCAGGATTTTGATCTATAATAATTGTATAGATGTTCAATAATGTTTTCTATCGGACAAATTATTTGTATTCGACCATAATAATGGAAAATTGTAAATTGCATTGAATGCATTATAAAAAATCTATAGTAGGAAGTTCACTTGCATTTATAATTGCTACAAGTTGTTGTTGGATCCCTGCGTTGTGCATAACAATTGGTGGTGGAAGTACATTAATGGGTATCAGTAGTGGACTGCAAAAATTTAGTGGTTTATTTATGGTAGCGGGAATTGGATGCTTAGGTTTAGGATTAATCCAATATAAAAGCAAAACAGTATTGAGCGTAAGTGAAGAAGTAATTCTTACCTCAACATTAACTTGTCCAGAATGTAATTATCGAAAAGATGAACTCATGCCTACTGATGCCTGTCAGTATTTTTATGAATGTGATAATTGTAATATCGTATTTAAGCCGACAGGAAATGATTGTTGTGTATACTGCAGCTATGGAACAGTTCCATGTCCACCAATTCAGTTAGGCCAAAATTGTTGTTAATTGCAGTAGTTTAAAATTTAAATAATGAATATAGTTTGGCTTGTCCTTAAATTTGTTTTGGCGCTATTTTTAATCTATGCTGGAGTTCAGCATTTTGTTAATCCTGATTTCTTTATGAAGGTTATTCCTCCATTTCTGCTTTCTATTGGGCTACCTATTGTTTATATCTCAGGGGTAGTCGAGATTGGAATTGGATTAATGATGCTAATTAGGAAGTATGAAGTGGTAGGGACCACTGCATTCTTTCTTCTGATGTTATTATTCTTGCCCCTCCATATTTGGGATGTATTTGCAGAATCTCCTTTCACAGGAAGTAAGAATGCGGCTCTTATTAGACTAGCAATACAAGTGATATTAATAGGCGTATTATGGAAGATGAAGGTTAGTCTTGCTGCTAAATCATCTTCGGTTTAGAATTCTCATCCAAATCAATAAGGATTTTGGATTAAGTTTTTATCTAATGTGTCTTAAGAATTATACTTTAGCTATAGTTTATGTCGAAAGTAAAAAAAGCTAAGCCTAAAGTTCCGCCCATCCAATCTGTGGATCAGAGTATCAAGTCGATAGTTAAACTCAGGAAGCTACGTCCTGATCTTTTTGATAAAAATGGGGTACTAAATTTGAGCGGACTCATCGACAAATTAGAAGTCGTAAAAGCAGAACAAAGTGAGCGATATGAATTTAATTGGCTAGGGAAAGCTGCCTCACGGAAAGAAGCATTGAATACCACGAAGAAAAAGCTAAAATTATCAAAGAAAAAATCAATCAAGCCGCAATCAACTTCTAATCAAATTATAATTGGTGATAATCTGGATGCACTCAAGTTGCTGAGCTATGATTACCGAGAAAAAATTAAATGTATATACATAGACCCACCTTACAATAAGGATAAGGAGTTCGTCTATAAAGATGTATGGAAACAAGATAAGAAGTCTTATCAAGTGGAATCTGGATCTATTGCTGGACCACCTAACACAGAGTTGAGTGGTAGATATCATAGCAAGTGGCTTAGCATGATGTATGCTCGACTTTTGCTAGCTAGACCCTTGCTAAAGGATACAGGAGTGATCTGTATATCCATATCAGATGAGGAGGTACATCATATTAGGATGCTTTGTGATGAGATTTTTGGGGAGCAAAACTTTGAAGGACATATTCACTGGCGCAGAAGACATAATCAGCCAAATGACAAAAACAAAATGATCGGTCTGGTTGCTGAGCATATCATCGTATACTCTAAGGATAAGCAAGCTCTAAAACAAGTTGGTGTAGGTAAAGTAGATCTCACAGGAGACTTCTCAAATCCAGATAAAGATCCGCGAGGCCCATGGGCATCGAAGCCATGGAAAGTAGGGTCTAATCAATCAGGTAGTAGCTATGTGATTACTAATCCTATCAACAAGAAAAAATATGATGAAGTATGGATGGGAGAGGAAGCAACTTATAAGAAACTACTGAAGGATAATCGCATCTATTTCCCAAGAGGAGGTGCTGGTTTTCCTAGAAAAAAATACTATCGATCCGAGCGTGAAGCAGAAGGGCAATGTGCTAATAACTGGTGGTCACATGAGAAATTTGGCCATAATCAAGGAGCTAATAATGAGTTGACAAAATTATTTGGACAAAAAAATGTGTTTACGAATCCTAAGCCAAAAGAACTGATAAGAGGGCTGCTTCAAATTGCTAATGTAAAAGATAATGATGTTGTCTTAGACTTCTTTGCTGGCAGCGGTGTGGTAGGCCAGGTAGTGATGGAGATGAATATAGAGGATGGACATGACAGATCATTTATTCTTGTGCAAAGGCCAGAAGAGATTGCCAAGAAAAGAGAAGCCTATAAGCTTGGTTACAGAGATCTCAGTGAGATAACTATCGCCAGAAATGAAAAAGCGATAGCCCAAATTCGTGAACAAAAAGCAGCAACAACTAAAGATTTGTTTACGAGTAAAGAAATTGAATCAAAATTGGCCACGCTAGGGTTTAAGGTCTTTGAAATTAAATAAGAAAGCGTTTAAACAACGTACATTTGCGTCATATATGGGAGAAGAATCTAGATACGATAAAAGGGGAGTGTCGGCCTCAAAAGAAGATGTCCACAAAGCGATTAAGCATATGGATAAAGGGCTTTATCCATTGGCATTCTGCAAGATACTGCCAGATATGGTAGGTGGTGAGGAAGACTACGTTAATATCATGCATGCTGATACTGCTGGGACTAAGACTAGTCTTGCGTATATCTATCATCAGGAGACAAGGGATATCTCTGTTTGGGATGGCATAGTCCAAGACTCCATTGTAATGAATGTAGATGATATGGCTTGTGTAGGAGCTGTAGACAAGATCTTATTGTCGTCAACTATAGGTAGAAATAAGCATCTTATCTCAGGAGAAGTAATCAGTAGGATTATTAATGGAGCTACGAGCTTCGTAGAAAAGATGGCTGAGTATGGTATAACTATATTGCAAGCCGGTGGAGAAACGGCAGATGTTGGAGATATAGTTAGGACTATAGATGTAGGCTTTACTACTTTCGCAAGACTACAAAAGTCGGAGCTTATTGTTAATGATATCAAAGCTGGGAATGTGATCGTCGGAATTGCATCTTATGGACAATCTACTTACGAATCATCGTATAACGGAGGGATGGGTAGTAATGGGCTCACTTCTGCAAGACATGATGTCTTCAGTAAAATATATGCAGATAAATACCCTGAAAGTTATGACCCCAATACTGATAGTGATGTCATTTATGTTGGAGGAAAAAGTCTGACGGACGAAGTAGATGTTCCTGGGTTTGGGAAGATCTCAGCCGGTAAATTAGTGCTATCGCCAACAAGAACTTATCTGCCATTAATCAAACAAATGGTCGATCAAAAATTAGCAATAGATGGTATGATACATTGTACAGGTGGAGCGCAGACTAAAGTCATTAAATTTATAAAGAATAAGAAAGTCATTAAGGATAATCTATTACCAATTCCTCCACTCTTTGAAATGATAGAAGGAGAATCAGGAACTCCTCGAAAGGAGATGTATGAAGTATTCAATATGGGGCATAGATTAGAAGTCTATTGCAATCAAGAGATTGCAGAAAAAGTAATTGGAATCTCTAAGTCATTTAATATTGATGCTAAAATAATTGGCAGCGTCGAGGAGAGCAAAACTAATGAAGTAGAGATTACAGATGAGCTAGGAACTTATAGTTATACCTAGCATAAAATCACGCTTGTGATTATCAGAGACACTATGGGTAACACCTATGATATTCAGGAAATATTATCGAAGAGCGTTATACAGGTGTGAGATAAACAAAGCCAGTTTCATTTACAGGATATTGGTTTGCCTAGGGAACTTATTATCCTGATATAGAAATTATTAAGAAATAACTTTTAAAAAACTATTCCTCTTCTCCGAATACCTTATCATCAATAAGGTCCTCAGCTTTATCCTTTAGATCTTCTGCTTTGGCGGCGATACCACTACTGACTTCTTTAGCTTTGTCTATAGCCCCTTTGACTGCATCATTCTCAGATACTTTATCTACTAAGTCTTCAGCTTTATCCGCAATCTGTCCTCCTATTTCTTTGGCTTTATCAGTAACTGACTTAATGTTCTCATTGTCCATCAGGTCCTCAGCTGCCATTTTTGTTTTTTCATATGCTTCTCCAGCTTTCTCAACTACTGATCCGGTAAGATCTTTGGCTTTATCTATAGTCCCTGTGATATGCTCGCTTTCTAATAGATCATCTACAAAGTCTAGAGATTTACCAGTACCATCTTTGACGGTTTTGCCTGCCATGCCTAGTAAAGAAAGTAATTTTTTAAGCATATGATTAGAAGTTTTATTTATTAGTAATAACCAATATAATTAAAAGGCGTGATAGCTAATAGTTCTTCTTTGATTTCTTTACCTAGCTCTAGTGTTGCAATAAAATCATGGATATCCTTTTGAGTGATACTCGATTTACCTCTAGTCAAAGATTTTAGCGCTTCGTAGGGTTTAGGATATCCTTCTCTTCTCATTATATTCTGAATCGCCTCTGCGACTACTGCCCAGTTAGCTTCAAGATCTGCCTGTAGCTTTGGTTGATTAAGGAGCAACTTATTACTTCCTTTTAAGATGCTCTTAAAAGCTATAAGTGTATGAGCAAAAGGTACTCCTACATTCCTCAGTACTGTGCTATCTGTTAAGTCTCTCTGTAGTCTAGAGATGGGTAACTTCTCTGTCAGATGCGCGAAAATAGCATTAGCTATGCCAAGGTTTCCTTCAGCATTTTCAAAGTCAATCGGATTAACCTTATGAGGCATAGCTGAGGAGCCTACCTCATTAGCAATTACTTTTTGTTTAAAGTAATCCATAGATATATAAGTCCAAATGTCTCTACAAAAATCTATTAGAATAGTATTGATCCTCTTAATATTATCAAAGATCGCTGCTAAGTGATCATAGTGAGCGATCTGTGTTGTTGTCTGCATTCTTATGAGTCCTAAACTCTCAATGAAGCTGTTGTTAAGTGCTATCCAGTCTTTATCGGGAAAGGTTACTTTATGAGCGTTAATATTCCCAGTTGCTCCTCCAAATTTTGATTTGATAGGCAACTTATCTAGCAATGCTATTTGTGATGTTATTCGTTCAGAGAATACTTTAAACTCCTTCCCTAATGTGGTAGGAGAAGCGGGTTGACCATGTGTCCTAGCAAGTAAAGGTATTCCTTTAAACTCCTCCACAAACACTTCGATCCTATTGATTACATCCTTCAGTGCAGGTCGGTAGCTTGCGGTCAATGCATCCTTGATCATGAGTGGGAATGCCGTATTGTTAATATCCTGTGAGGTAAGTCCAAAGTGAATAAACTCAAGGGAAGATTCTAATCCCAATGCCTTCATTTTTTCCTTCAGAAAATACTCCACTGCCTTGACATCATGATTTGTCGTTTTCTCTATGTCTTTTATAGATCGGCCATCCGATTCTGTGAAATCGACATATATACTCCTCAATGATTGGATTGTATCCTCGTCTACAGAGCTTAGATTTTTTAGTCCTAAGTCGCAAAGAAAAATATAATACTCTACCTCGACTTTTACTCTATATTGAATTAACGCTTGTTCCGAAAAATAATTAGCGAGTTCTGAAACTTTAGAGCTGTATCTACCATCGATTGGTGAAATAGCTGATAGCATATATTAGATTCTATTAGTGAAGATGATAAAGGTAAAATTAATTATAGAGACGAAGTTTTTTCCTTAAAATACTCGTGAAGCTTTTCTTGAGATCTATTTATTTTAGAATCTTCCTTTAGCTTTCGATATTCATTTAGTTTTTTGTTGGTGAGTAACCTTGCTTTCGTATTGTCACTCCATTGTATATCTATCATATCTAAGATCACCTTTCTGATATGTCCTGCATAGATAGGAATCATGGTTTCGACTCTGTGATGTAAATTTCTAAACATAAGATCTGCAGATGAAAGATATATTTTTTCTTCTCCATTATTATGAAAAATAAATACCCTAGTGTGCTCCAAAAATCTATCTACTATACTTATTGCCTTAATATTTTCACTTACCCCTCCTACGCCTGATACTAGAGAGCACATACCTCTAACAATTAGTTTAATTTTCACTCCTTTATTACTTGCCTCATAGAGTAGCTCAATCATTCCTGGATCTTGTAGGCTATTCATTTTTAAAACCATACTAGCCTCCAGACCATTTTCAGCATTCTTTATTTCTTGATTAATGAGTCCAATTATTTTTTCTTTGATTCCAAACTGTCCAACGCCTAAATGCTCAAATGCTTTCTTAGGTAACTCCTTCTTTTCTAGGTAGTGAAACAAAGAGTTTGCTTCTTCCGAGATATCCTTATTGTAAGTAAATACTCCGATATCAGAATAGAGATTAACAGTCCCCTCATGAAAATTTCCAGAACTGAAGTAACAATATTTCTCTTCTTCGCCATTATCTTTTTTGCGGATTACCATTGCCATCTTGGAGTGCACTTTAAGTCCTGGCATACTATAGTTTACATTCACCCCTGCTTGTTCTAACTTCTCTCCCCATTCGATATTTAATTCCTCATCAAATCGAGCTTTCACTTCAACAAATGCACTTACCTTTTTACCTGACCGAGCCGCCTTCATGAGAGCATTCATTATTCGTGATTTTTTAGATACGCGATACTGCACTATTTTGATATGTGTTACATCGGGATCAGTTGATGCATCTTCAAAAAATTTGACAACAGACTCGTAACTCTGATAGGGCACGTGAACGATATGATCACGTTCTTTGATCTTGTCAAGAATAGAAGCAGCGTTTTCTAATTGTGGAATGGGAGTAGGTATTAGTTCTTTATCATATAACTCTGGATCATTAATCTTAGGAAATTTAAAAAAATCAGAGTTGTTATGATATCTTCCTTCTGGTAGTAGATCAAAGTTAGTGATATCAAAAACTTTGGATAGGTAGTGTAAAAAATGCTTAGGGATCTCTCTGTCATACACCATCCTTGATGCTGGCCCTACGTTTCTCTTTTTCAGACTCTTCTTTATCTTGCTTATCAAGTCACCGCTAAACTCATCATCGATATATAGTTCTGCATCTCTAGTTAGCTTGATAGAGAAAGTATCTAAGATATCATAACCCGGATATATAAATCTTACAATATGTCTTACTACATCATCAAGCATCACAAAATCTCGGCTCCCTTCTTTTCTTGGTGGTAGTTCTATAAATCTGTCTAACTGATCAGATGGCATCTTAGTTATGGCATAGACTGAATCGTCATCTTTTTTCTTATCTACACTCTTTTTATTATTCTCTATTTTAGACTTCATATGCAGTGCTAAATACAGAGACCCATTAGATAAGAACGGTTTTATCTTGTCCTCAATTAGCAGCACCGGCTGTACGAATGGCAGCAGATTCTGTCTAAAGTAATCCTCTAAAAAATCTACTTGCTCATCCGTAAAAGATTTCCTTTTTATGAGATTTATACCATGTTTCTTGAGTTCTGGTATGAGTTCATTTTGAAATATATCACTGAACTCTTCCTGTTGTTCACTTACGATTTTTAGGACTTGCTTAAGTATTAACTCTGGCTCGAAATCTAATTTTCTTTTGGCTTTCTTACCTACCCTGACAAGATTCCTGTGATTAGCTACTCTGACTCTAAAAAACTCATCTAGATTAGAAGAGTAGATAGCCATAAACTTAATACGTTCCAGGAGAGGCGTGTTAGGGTCTTTAGCCTCCTGCAATACTCGATAGTTGAATGATAACCAACTAATATCACGATGGATGTAGGGTATAATGTCTTTTTCCAATTAGAAAAGTGTTTTTTGTTGATCTAAAAGTTGTGGTCCTCTCACCTTGAAGTTATCATTCTTTTTTATTCGTTCAGTAAGATATTGAGAAATTTCAGGAGCAAGAATATTATCTGGTTCATGCGGGAAAAAGTAAACCGTCTTTAAGCCAACGCCTTGCCAAGAATTTAATTTTAAAGCCCAATCATCTATCCGATTATAATCTGTCTGATGTAGATTATTACCAACAAATCTTATCATTGTGGACGCTGATGTCACTGCCATGTGCAGAATGTCTCTGCGACCTGATACGTCTGTTATAAGAAACGTTTTATTATATTTTATGAGTAGATCTAATGTTTTATCTAAGTTGTCTTTGGATGAGTAAAAACTCTCATGTCTTAATTCTACAGCAAGTGGTATCTCTAGGGGAAATTTTTTGAAAAAAGATTCTAAAATTGGCAGACGATCAATATCAAAGTAGGGGGGTAATTGTATAAAACACATACCTAATTTATCTCCGAAAAGAGAGATAGCATCACAAAAATCCTTTATTCGGTTTGTTCCCAGCCCTAAGTCTCTTGAGTGAGAGATAAGCTGCAAGATTTTTGGGCAAAACTTAAAATCTGCTGGCGTTTGATCTACCCATTTTTCTATATGTTCTAGTTTAGGTATCCTATAATGAGTAGTATTAAGCTCTATAGTATTAAATTGACGCCCATAGGCAAGTAAAAATTCTGTTGCCTTAATTTTTTCTGGATACACCTTGCCTTTCCATTCCTTAGTTGTCCAGCTGGTACAGCCTAAGTAAAATTGTGAAGATTGATTACTTCCAGCGTCATTTATTATGTTTTGATTATTGGGATGATCAGTGGGTAAAGAAAAATCAATTCCCTCTACATTCTCTAGTTTACCGAATTTCATAGCATCTGATATTACTAAAATTGGATCATATAATTTATAGGGTGCATTTTTTATTTTGGAATTTTTCCTTAATAAACCCGAATATTGCAAGCATAAAAAAACAAAATAATGGGAAGACAAAAAATAGCAGCAGGAAATTGGAAAATGAATACCTCTCATAGCGATGGGTACTTCCTAGCGTCTGCATTGACCAAGGCTAAGAGGCCATCAGATGTACAGACTATAATGGCTGTACCTTTTACGCACTTAGGTGCTGTACAAGCATTGACTTTTGATAAAAAGAACATAGCCGTTGCTGCTCAAAATTTTCATCACGAAGAAAAAGGAGCATATACAGGTGAAATATCTATTGGGATGCTGAGCTCAATGCATATTCCATATGCTATAATCGGACACTCAGAGAGAAGAGAGTATCAAAAAGAGTCTAATAGCCTTTTAGCCACTAAACTAGACTTGGCTTTGGCTCATAATATAAAGCCGATATTTTGCTGCGGAGAAAAACTCTCTGTAAGAAAATCTAAGAAGCACGTTAGCTTTGTAAAAAAGCAATTAAGAGAAGGGTTATTTCATTTGACTAAGTCTGATGTCAAGCGAGTAGTCATAGCTTATGAGCCAGTATGGGCGATTGGTACAGGTGAGACAGCATCTCCAGAGCAAGCGCAAGAGATGCATGCAGCTATTAGAAAGATGCTAGCAGAGAAGTATGATCAAGAGGTGGCAGATAGTATATCGATCTTATATGGAGGTAGTGTAAAGCCAGCAAATGCTAAATCACTTTTTGGTCAGGCGGATGTAGATGGTGGTCTTGTTGGAGGGGCTTCGCTAGACGCTAATGGTTTTATAGAGATTATTCATTCGTTTTAATCAGTTAGGATTAGTACGTTTTGCGAGTCCAACGGTATTGCATCGCGAATTTAAGTTAAAACTCCACAATAAAAAATCAAGAAATAAGGGCCACTCAAATTAATTGAGTAGCCCTTTCAAATCGGTTTTAAATCTTTGTCTAATTTATATCATTCAGTTGACTTAGAAAGCAACTTTTGCTGATATATTATAAGTTCTTCCATTACCATTCAAAAATCCAAAAGGATCTGTTTGGTTAATGTAGTCCTTATTTAGAAGGTTATATATATTTCCTCTAATCGTTACATTGTTTCCTCCAAAATCTAAATTGTAAGAAGCTCCAAAGTCAATTAAAGAGTAAGAGTCTAGTGTTCCTTTATCTTCCGTTAAGATTTGATCATTGGAGTTAAAGTTTACATTATTGATATACACATTATCATAGAAGTTGAAATCTCCATAAATTTTAAATGCATTGGAGAAACCGTAATCAAATCCAAGGCCTATACTGGTTTGCGCTGCATTAGGGATGTGTACCCCTTTATTATCTAATCCACTTTCATTAAACAACTCTACACCTGTATCATCATTAAATCCTTGCACACTTTCGATTCCTTGGAATGTCCAATCACCAAATGAAGCAAACCCTTTAAGTGTTAGATCACTTACTCTATATCTGAAATCTAACTCTATACCTGAGTGTAATTGTTTAAGTCCTCTTTGTACATTTCTCTGAGCAAAGTCATCATCCTCATTCTCTTCCGTCCCATTGTCATTGGTGAATACATTTACGATACTTCTATTACCCCATGAGGTAGTGTATGCATTAATATTAGCTCTGAAGTTATTTGTCTCAAATTTATATCCAGCTTCTAAGCCAAAGATATTTTCATTAGGTACACCATCACCGTTTCCAGCAGTCTGTAACTCACTAGAGTATCTGATATTGCTAAAGATATTATCTAAGAATGGCTGTCTTGAGTAGTATCCAGTATTAGCAAATATTACATTTTGATTATTAATTGCATATGAAGCACCAGCCTTAATGTTGTAACCTATTTTTGTTACTTTATCAGACTTACCTTGATCAGACCATCTTCCTTCTCTCTGATAGGATTGATTAGATATTGCTCCTTGTACAAAAGTAGAGATCGTACTATTAGAGTACTCTAATTGTGAGAATAAACCCTGATAGTTGATATTTTCTGAATAGTCATATGCGATTCTGTGCTCTTCGTCTGCAAAGTTAAATAGTGCAGTCCAAGGATTAGGCTTAAACTGTTGTGATTGAACCTCATCACTTGACCTTGTTGCATGTCTGAAGTTATCACTCCATCCGTCAAGTCCTAATAAATTAGCGAACTGTCTGAAGTGATCACCCGTATAGAATCTAAAATCAGCTCCAACACTCCAGTTAAGATTATCAGATAGGTTAGTTTCAAACTTAGTTACGTTACCATACCACAAGTGGTTATTCATAGATGCTCTAATCGCATAGTTGCCACCAAATGATCCTATTCCATCATCATCTTGGAGGTTATTAGCCTCTATCGCGTTAAAGTCTACTTGGCCAGCTTCCGTTCTTACTCTATTACGAGAGCTACCGAAGTTACCAGTACCTCCACCTCTACCAAAAGAAGTATAAAATACTGATGCAAGTTTAGATTTTTCGGATACTGTGAAATCCCAGTTTAAGTTAATGACTGGCTTGTGGTAGAAGTTTCTTCTCTCAGACTCCCATCCACCATTATAATCTCCCCAGTGTTGGTTAAACTTAGGAGTCGCTTCTAATGTCTCCAGTGATTGAGACCATCTGTTACCATGCCATTGTGGTGCTCCTGTTATTAGGAAGTTCCAGCTACTTCTTTCGCTAGCCTTATATCCCACAGAGAGGAAATAGTTTTGGCCTTGGCCTTTAGTTCCATCACCCCATTTATTATTTGCTTGCCAATGATCTAAGAGAAATGATACTGCCCATTTTTCATTCATCAGACCAGTGTTATAAGCAAATGTTCCTTTGATATATCCATCATTACCGTGCATTAATCTAGCAAATCCTCCTGGATCGTCTTGTGTTGTCTTAGTGACGATGTTGATAGTACCTCCGACAGATGATATGGCAAGTTTAGAAGAACCTAAACCTCTTTGTACCTGTACAGCACTAGCTACATCTGACATTCCCGACCAGTTTGACCAGTACATTCTTCCATCTTCCATACCGTTTATCGGTTGACCATTAAGTAAGAAGGCTGTGTTAATCTGACTAAATCCTCGAGTAAACATTTGTGCATCACCAAAACCAGTTTGGTTAGTTACATATACCGAAGGTGTGTTTTTCATTACCTCCGGGAATTCAACATTACCTACAGCTTTCGCTTGTATTTCTCTTACTCCGATAGTAGATACAGCAACAGGTGTTCTTCTATCTGTGACGATATCCATTACTCCTGTAATTACAATTTCGTCCATACCTATACCCCCTTGAGATAATTGGATAGAACCTACTGAGTTATTACCTGCTCCTACATTGACATTCATAGATTGAGTACCATACCCAACATATGATATACTTACCTCCTGATTACCTTCTGGTACATCAGTTAGTGTGAAGTTTCCATCAATATCTGTAATAGTACCATTATTAGTACCTTCTAAAATAATTGATGCACCTATAAGTGGTTCATTTTCATCAGTTACTGTCCCAGAGATGGTACCCTGCGAATAACCGACTACAAATAATGCAAATGCAAAGAATTGCACTAGTAAAAGTTTTTTCATTTTTAATTATTTAGGTCTAAAATCGTTGATTAATAAGCTGCAAACATAGTATATCTATATTAACACATTGTAAATTTATTTATAAATAAAATCAATATGTATTTACTTATTAATAGTTACTAACAGCCGAAATAAAATTCTGAAAAGGATTAAATATGAGTACTTATTTCAAATAAACTGACTGTTTAGAGTCGTCTTTGATTCTTACATCTATATTTTCTTGCATCGTTGTAGCAAGTGATAATCCTACATAATCTGGAGTAATGGGAAAAGACTTGTGTTTTCGATCTACTAAAACAGCCATCTCGACCTTTTTTGGTAAGGTTTCAAGGATTGGCTGCATGGCATAAAATAGCGTTCTGCCAGTATTGGCCACATCATCTACTATGATCAATACTTTTCCGTTTAATTCTTGAGGATCTATATCGAGTGTAACAGGATGGGTATTGGGTTCTTTTGGATTAATACTTAATTGACATAGGTGAAACTTGGTGGAAGCTCTCTTTTTAAGCTCTTTCATTAACATCTTAGCGAAGCCAGATCCGTTATTATTGATTCCTGCTAGATATATCTCTGGTTCATTAAAGTTATTCTCAATGATCTCGTATGATAATCGTTTAATCTTTTGCTGAATTTGATTTTGATTAAGAATTTTCATGATTGCCAGTTAAGTAAGCGTACCCATATTGTTAAGATGAAAATAGTATTACTTTTAATAAAGATATTATAAACTTAATTCATGGGTATTTCTCAGATCATTTTCATTGTAGTGTTAGGCGTAGCCATTTATTTTGCAGTCAAGCAATTTGGTAAGATAAAGAGAAATATATTTCTCGGTAAGGCTGAGAAGATTAGTGGTAATACAGGACAAAGAATAAAAGATGTAGTGCTGATCGCATTTGGGCAGAAGAAAATGTTTAAGCGTCCTATTGCTGCATTGATGCACCTGTTTATCTATGTTGCATTTCTCTTCACTCAGATTGAAGTGATTGAGATCCTGATCGATGGTATTTTTGGAAAGCATAGATTTTTTGCTCCTATGCTGGGAGGGTTTTATACTTTTTTAGTTAGTTTCATCGAGATACTATCAGTACTTGCCTTTGTAGCTACGCTTGTCTTTCTATGGCGAAGAAATATTTTAAAGCTACCTAGATTTCACAAAGATGAGATGACTGGCTGGCCCAAACTTGACGGAAATTTGATACTTGTACTAGAGTTATTTCTATTGGTTGGGATATTCACAATGAATGGGACAGACATCGTACTACAGCAATTAGGAGATAGTCATTATCCGGATACTGGTGGCTTAGCTGTTAGTAGCTGGTTAGGACCTGCCTTGTTTGGCGACTTTTCGCAAGGAACCTTAATAGGTCTTGAGCGATTTGGCTGGTGGTTACATTTTTTGGTAGTACTTGTGTTTTTGAGTTACATCCCAAGGTCTAAGCATCTTCATATCTTTTTAGCTTTCCCTAATGTGTATTTTCAAAAATTGACGTCTAGGGGGGAGATGGAAAATATGCCAGAGATTATGAATGAGGTGAAGTCTATGATGGGACTCACAGAAGAGACAGAAATGCCACCTGCAGATGCAGAGTTGCCAGAGTTTGGAAGTAAGGACATATTTGATCTGAGTTGGAAAAATATTCTAGATGCTTATACCTGCACAGAGTGTGGGAGGTGCACCTCAGTATGTCCTGCAAATCTAACTGGCAAGAAATTATCACCTAGAAAAGTTATGATGGATATTAGAGATAGGGCAGAGGAGGTAGGTAATAATCTAGATAGTGGAGATTCTAAATTTATAGAGGAGACAAAAGCAGCGGACGGTGCAGCCCTCAGCAAGGATACCTACGCTGATGGCAAGAGTTTGTTTGATTATATCAGTAGAGAAGAACTGCATGCTTGTACGACTTGCAATGCGTGTGTAGAAGCATGTCCTGTACTGATTAATCCACTAGAACCTATACTAAAACTTAGAAGGTATGAGATATTAACAGAATCTGCAGGACCTGGAGACTGGTTACCGATGTTTACTAGTATAGAGAATAGTGGTAGCGTATGGCAGATACCAGATGCTAGAGATAAATGGACAGAGCAATTAGAAGGATAATTAAGAATAATAAATAAGAGGATATGGGAATAAAGGTACTTACCATGGCTGAGATGGCAGCAGCAAGTGAAGAGCCAGAGATATTATTTTGGGTAGGCTGCGCAGGGAGCTATGATGCTAGAGCGCAAAAGGTGACTGTTGCATTCTCTAAGATTTTAGATAAGGCAGGTGTAAAGTTTGCTATACTCGGAAATGAAGAGAGCTGTACTGGTGATCCCGCTAGACGTGCTGGTAATGAATTTGTGTTTCAGATGTCGGCACTTCAGAATATCGAGACGCTCAAAATGTATAACGTCAAGAAGATTGTAACTACTTGCCCGCACTGCTTCAATACACTAAAGAATGAATATCCTGCACTTGGAGGAAATTATGAAGTAATACATCATACTCAGTTAATTCAGAAGCTAATAGATGAAGGTAAGTTAAGTATTGAAGGAGGCGATTTTAAAGGTAAGAAGGTAACTTATCATGATTCCTGCTACCTAGGTAGAGTTAATGATATCTATGAAGCTCCGAGGTCTATACTGAGTTCGATAGAAGTGGATCTTACCGAAATGAATAGAGCTAAAGAGAGAGGCTTGTGTTGCGGCGCTGGAGGTGCTCAGATGTTTAAAGAAGACGAGCCTGGCGATAAGCGTATCAATATTGAAAGAATAGAAGAAGCGATTGGTACTGGAGCTAATACTATCGCAGTAAACTGTCCTTTCTGTCTTACCATGATGTCTGATGGTGTGAAAGCTAAGGAAAAGCAAGACGATGTGATGGTTTATGATATATCAGAACTAATTGTACAATCTAAAGGTTGGTAATTTTATGGGTTATTATAAAATAATAAAAATTGCTTAGAGAATTAATTGCACTAGAAGACCACTCAAAGGTATGGATCTATCAAGCAAATCGGGATCTTAGTTATGATGAGATAGATGTCCTAAGACCTGAGATATTTAGTTTTGTAGATCAATGGACCAGTCATCATAATTCAGTTTTGGGATATGGTAATATATTTCATAAGCGCTTTGTGGCCTTATTTGTCGATGAGACTGCTGCTGCTACTAGTGGTTGCTCTATTGACTCGTCTGTAGCTTTCATCAGATCTCAAGGAGAGCGTTTTGGGATTGACTTTTTTGATCGACTTAACTTTACTTACTTAGATGGCGAAGATGTATTAAGCATAAAGACCACTGATCTTACCGAGTCTGTATCTGATGGTAGGATTACAGATAGCACTTTGTTTTTTGATAACCTAGTTAAAAATAAAGGTGATTTTTTGAAAGCTTGGCTAAAACCTCTTAAGGAGAGTTGGCACCATCGGTTTGTCTGATTGTTTATTTTTTTACTGATTATCGAGATCATTGGCATGTTCATCTATAATATTATCGTTATAGCCATATTAGAATGATATTATCATCATGTTAGGCAAAGTAAAAGATATACTAGGTATAGAAGGGGTTAAAATAGAGATCATCTGCCCAGATGTTATACCTTCTGATATAGATCAGATAGATGGGATGATCAAGCTTACCACAGTAAGAGAGCAAGAAGTAAAAAGTATCGAAATCAGATTGATCGAGAAGTATGCTCGGGGCAGGAAAGATAAGCGCCTTATAGATGAGTATGTTTTAGGAGAGTTTGTGACTAATGAAGTTATTAAGGTAATTCCAGGGGAGGAGCAGTTGGTTGAGTTTTCACTAGACTTCGCTCGTGCGAAGTCCGCCATGGATAAATTACAAGAGGACAGCATTGTTTACAAAGGGCTGATCTCTGTCGCTAAGTTTTTCAAAAAAGTAAAGTCTACACATCGTATAGAGGGCTCAGCAAAAGTAAAGGGCACTAAACTTAATCCTGTCGTAAAAAGACCTATTAAGTTAAGAGGTTAGTTTTTTGCGTCTATTGACGAAGCATCAGTAACACTATTTTTCTGCTTGGTAATCAGGTTGAGAATTTCTTCATCAGTTTTCCCTAGGTTCTCTATCAAGAATTTTACGTGTGAAGCTAGCTCATGCTCAGGGTACCGATCTATAAACACTTCATAGCTTTGTTTAGCTAAGTCTAGATTCTTTAGTTCATTATCTAATAAAAAACCTTTAAGGAATACTACAGTAGGCGTTTTACTGTAATTAGGGTAGTCGCTAATCATCCAATCATATATGGTGAGGGTTTTAGGAAATGTTCTTATACTTCGTGATACTTCTGCAGCTTTGTAGAGATACTGTGCAGCTTGATCAGTATTAGGATTTGCGAGTGCATATGCCTCAGCAACATCGACAAATTTGAGAGAGTTGTCCTTATTAAGTCCAAACTCATTAGGATCAGTAAATATATTTACCATAATAGTATCAACATAAGCTTCTGTAGTCCCAGATTGCTTACTTATAAGCTGATCTAATGAGGCATCCTTGCTTACATTAGGTGTCTTTAGGTAACTCTTGTACAATGTAATTGCGACGTGATCTTTCTTTACTTTTTGCATTAGCTTAGCCAGATCTAAAACATGTTGGCCATTCTTAGGATCTGATGGATAATCTTTGATCAAAGGCATCAAAAAGCTAATCGCACCAAATGGTTGATTGTGGTCTAGAGAAACTTTGGACGCTTTTTCTAAAACGGGCTTTATGAGATCTTTATCTTTCTTGTTTTCTGAGATATATGTTTTCGCATTATCTAGATAGGCTTTGATGTTTTCGGCAGATGGATCAGCTATCAGAGCAGATTCCAATTGGCCCAAGGGATTATCTTTATCTACGGCAACATCGCTTTTGCAAGAGTAAGATAAGATAGAAATAAAGGCTCCTATCCAAAAGAACTTAGGTGAGATAGATATATTCATGGTTAGATATAAATCACAAATTTATGATTAGATCTTGCATTATTCAAAAATCATATATTAAATATCAATAATATAGAACATTATAGTTGGTATCAAGTTGTTCAAATAAGAAAAGCATGAAAAAAGTAAATATATTTTGGTTCAGGAGAGACTTAAGGTTAAACGATAACGCTGGGTTGTATCATGCTTTAAAAAGTAAGCAACCAGTTGTTCCAATTTTTATTTTTGATTCTAAGATCTTAGATAAACTTGAAGATAAAAATGATGCACGAGTTCATTTTATCCACAATGCATTAGTGGATCTCAATACTAGTATCCAGACTTTTGATAGCGGGTTGCAAGTATTTCATGGTGATCCAATAGATATCTGGAAAACACTTCTAAAAAAATATGAGATTGATACCGTCTTCACTAATGATGATTTTGAGTCCTATGCGCTTGAAAGGGATCAAGCGGTGGAGAAGTTACTGACCCAAAAGAAGGTAGGTTTTAAAACATATAAAGATCACATACTCATGGGTGCAGATGAGGTGCTCAAGGATGATGGATTACCTTATACTGTATTTACACCATATAAGCGAAAATGGTTAGCTAAGGTAGGCGCAGAGGTATCCGACATGTCTAAAAGTTATTACTTTAAATCGTATCCAACACTGAAGTACGCCTCAAAATTAAAGGTGGGTTTGAAGGCACAATTGCTTTCATTAAAGGATATAGGTTTTAGGGCAAGTGAGCTTTCTTTTCCTCCTGAGCAGGTTAGTCAAAAACTGATTAAGGCATATGAAGAACAACGTAATTTTCCGAGTATAAATGGCACTTCCAAATTAGGAGTTCACTTTAGATTTGGGACTATAAGTATTAGAGAAAAAGCGCGAAAGGCCTTAAAGTTAAGTGACGTTTATCTGAGTGAATTAATATGGCGAGATTTTTATGCTCAGATATTAGCTCACTTTCCACATGTAGAAGAAAATTCCTTCAGAGCTAAGTATGAAAAAGTAGAGTGGAGGAACAATGAAGAAGAGTATGCCGCTTGGTGTGAAGGGAGGACTGGTTATCCGCTTGTAGATGCCGGTATGCAAGAGCTTAATGCTACTGGCCATATGCACAATAGGGTGAGGATGGTGGTGGCTAGTTTTCTTACAAAGCACTTACTCATAGACTGGAGATGGGGCGAAGCATATTTTGCTAAGAAGCTGCTAGACTTTGATCTGGCTAGTAACAATGGAGGATGGCAGTGGGCTGCAGGCTGTGGTACTGATGCAGCTCCATATTTTAGGATATTTAATCCTACCTCCCAATTGCAAAAATTTGATAAGCAGCTGGTCTATGTAAAAAAATGGGTTCCTACCTACGGAACATTAGAGTATCCTGACCCTATAGTCGATCACAAAATGGCTAGAGAAAGGTGCTTGGCTACATATAAAAAGGCTCTCGCCAACATATAAATACATCTAGTATTTTTTTATATGAATAAATTATTTATTTCTAAAATAAGTATACACTGCTGATTATCAGTAGAATACGACTCTGTTTAAAACATAATTGTAGAACAATATTTAATTTTTGTTCTCAATATTTGGCTGTTCTGGCAAGTATTTTGACTCTCTAAGATTAGAACTTTGTGATAAATATAAAACTCAAGTCTGCTTCCCGTGGACAGAGCGCCTAGATAGTTGAGATATACTGTCTGGGCGTGTTTTTATCCAGCTAGTTCTTGTGCCTTTTCTAACAGCCAAAATTTACTAGAGACTAATGTTTCCTTTTCGAGGTCTATCTTAAATAGTTTAACTTTTTCGATATCTCCAGCCTTTATTTTATATAATCGATCCGTGTATTTTATAAAGTTAGTGTAGTTAAGTCTTCGTTTATCAGGCATAGATTTTTGCCTCCGTAAGAATGCTTTAAAGCTTTGTACTAGTGATTCAAATGCCTCGAATTCATCTAATTCGTAATAGACAGAAAGCAAAGTGATTTTCGAATTAATATTGTATAAAATATCTTCGTACTCTACATCACGCAATAACTCTATTACTTTTTCAAACTCTTTCTTGTACCAATAGACTCTTGCAAGATTAAAAGTTACCGCATTGTCCCTATACTTTTCATCTAGTCTTGTTGAATATTGGTTTATGAAGGTCTCTGTCCACTCATACTTTTGGAGTCGTAAACTACAGAAACAAATATTTCTGAACGAGGTAGGTGTGATCTCTCCGTTTACAAGCATGATTTCACTATCGAGACCAATTTTATAGAGCTTAAATAATTCTTCAAGATATTTGCTTTGTCCACTATTAGCTTTTCGCACACAGTAATTAATTGCTGCTTCAAATATATCTTTTGCTTCCTCTTTTGGAAATGAGCTAATATGAGTTTCAATATTCTCCACTAGGTTTTGATAGTGTCCATCATTATCTGGTTCTATCGTGGAGAGATAAATAATATAGTGGATATTAAGAGGTGGATAAGATTGATAATCTATCTTCTTTATCTGATTGATTAGATCATCAGTAAATTGAATTGTCTCTTCATGTTTAGTTACGTTTTGCCAGGTATGTAACGTATTTAAATATTTCATCTTCTCTGTAAGAAAAAATATATCTAGGTTCTCTGCAATCTGAGTAATATTGAAATTTGAAAGTTCCGTTTTTGATTTTGTTTTCCGTTCAAACTCGGAGGTGAGGTTGAATATATTTTTTTCAATCTGATATTGATAGTAATAATAAGATGCTGATTTTTCTAACTGATAATTAGAAAGCCTTTTAACCGTATTTATCGTAGAGTTATACAGCTTGACGATTTTTTTTTCTGCTATTGCTTTGAGGAGGTAGTTTGCCTTGTGCAAAGGATTTTTTTGAAAACCTTCTATAGAAAGAAACTCTTCTATCAGTCGAAGTAAATCAGTATTTAGTTTTCTAAATTTAGTGTCGTTGAATTTTTTCTTGGGATGTGTCGATTCCCATAGGTTCGCTTTACTAAGATTAGCTAAATCATCTGACTTAATTAGGTGGAACAAATATTCAAAATGACTTATAACGGTATCATTCTTATTAAAATAAGGCGAATTAATAAACTTTTGAAGTCTATTGAGCTCATAAATATTTAGTGCTGATAAAGCAATGGTGACTTTATTATTGATCATTTATTACGTCCTATTGTAATTTATAACTAACTGTAAACTAAATGGCTACAACTTATTGCTTTTTGATATGTGTATACTAACATTTAGTATTGAAAAAATAACTCCTTTTATTACAACCTACTAACTTTCAATTAGTTATAAATGGCTCATTGTCAACATATGACATATTTAAGTAATTAATATAAATATATCCTCGATACAGGCACAAAAATAATAGCAATTAGACTATCTTGCACTAACTCATTAATAACCAAAAACGTAAAGCTTGTCAATTCAAATTTTGAAAGCTTCATATAATCGTATTGTATCGTCTGCATTTTTCCTAATGTGGACTGTTTTGGTTATCGCACAATCTAATCCAAGTAGTCAGAAATTCTTACTAACGCCAGGGGAAACATTTTCTACGATTATTAATTCGTCTGAGATACCTGCGATACTTGTATCAGGCTTTGATGTAGATATTTTAGAAGATAACATACAGAACCCTTCTTTGGGGAAGAATCAATATCGTGTAGAGTTTACGGTAAACGAAAATTATAGTGGTCAAACCGAATTAGGTATTGAGTATTTTGAAGAGGTTGGTGTAAGAACTTTTGCCAGATATGCTAAATTAATTTTCGATGTCGCAGAGTCGCAGATTATTACAAAACATGATTACAAATCTATATCAGTAAATAGCCAAGGTGAGCTTATCGATGTCCTAAATAATGACATCACTACTCATGGTCCGCTAGACCTTTCTCTTATTGCTCATCAGGAGAGTGGGACAGCTGAGGTCATAGATGGACAATTAAGTTTTACCCCTAAGGAGGATTTTATGGGTATGGCTTATGTGAACTATGTAGTTACTAATGCGAAAGGAAGAACGGCTATGGGTACTGCGACTATCTGTGTGCTAGATCCTAATTATGTTGCTGCTGAAGGGGTTATCGAACTTACAACCACGTATAATAAAAGTGTACCAGTACTACTGCCTTCAGAGGGCTTTAATGTAGATCAAATCGGCGAGTTGATGCATGGGAGTATTGATTTGTTAGGTGCGGATGTTTTTGAATATACACCTGATGGTAATGAAACAAATACAGAGACTTTTAGTCTAGTTGATAACGCTAATGGCCTTATCAGGACTGTTATCATTAAAATTATTGGCGATGATAAGGATAATCTATCTGTAGTTGATGACGAATATTATACAGAGATTAATAACAGCATATCGTTTGATGTATTTGAAAATGACTACAAAAATGACAATGCCATTATATCTTACTCTGAAGGATTAGAGCACCTCGGTGGTGGTAATTTTAAATTTACTCCCGATGCTAACTATCAAGGCATCAAGCAGTTTCAATATGAGACTTATGATGGATACGAGTATAACCTCGCGAATATCACAATCTATGTCAACAATTACTATCCTGAGAATAAGGATAAATATGAATTTGTAACTAAGGAGGGGACATCATTTATTATTAATTATGAAGCACCAGTAGATGCCTTTGATATCAGGATAGTAAGTCAGCCTGATAATGGTAATCTTTATGATCTTGACTCTTACGTATATGGATGTGGAATGGACGAAGGTCAAAGCTTAATCGTCTATGAACCAAAGAATGGTTTTCAAGGAGTTGATAATTTTGACCTAGAGTACTGTATCAATGGATCCAGGTGTAAAACAGTAAACGTAGAAGTCGAAGTAGTAGAAAAAGATAGCGATTGTAACTGTGCTGGACGGAATTGTGTGTGGGCAGGTGATGCCAATAGAGATGGTAAGGTCTCTATATCTGATTTGTTGACATTAGGATATCATGTAGGGGAAACAGGTCAAGCGCGTGAATTAATTACTGGAAATAGATGGACAGCCGAGTTTGGCAGTGATTGGAATAGTAGCCAAGTAGTCAACGGGCTGGATGTGAAACATATAGATGCTAATGGAGATGGAATCATCACAGCAGCAGATGTAGAAGCCATAGATGCTAACTATGACAACTATAATAATCTTGTTCCAAGCGAAATACTTATACTTAAAAATTACCCAATAGATATTGTACCTAGTGCAACATCAGTTGATTCAGGAGATTGGTTGTCACTTGATATCATATTAGGGTCTGCAGATCATCCTGTATTAGATGTACATGGAATCGCATATACGCTTAATCTCTCTCCTGGCTTTGTTGATGATTCATCAGTAGAAGTTATAGATCATAGTAGAGTGTGGTTGGGTAATAACTCTCCGATCATCAGCCTATTTAAACAGCCTGCGCCCGGTGCAATACATTTAGGAAGCACACGGACAACGGGAGAGACAGTCTCTGGTGTGGGTATAACTCATAGTGTTGGGTTTATAGTAGAAGAAGATCTGGAAGGTCTAAGAAGAGATAGATCAAATCCAATCACCATATTAGTAGAAAACATATCATTTGTAGATGGAGGAGGGAATAAATATAGATTGCCTGATACTTCTATTGAGGTAGAGCTTAATGCTTCTGGCAGTGAAGATAGAGTACCATTAAAAGAAGATCTATTTATTATTCCTAATCCGGCGAATAACTTTATTAAGTTGCACCTCAATGGTGGAGAGGCAATAAAATCAATTGAGATATACGATGTCAATGGAAGATTAATAAATAAAGTGAGCGGTCTTGAGACAAACGACCACAGGCTTTCCACAGAAGGCATGATAGATGGAATCTATGTAGCTAAAGTTATAACTGAAAATTCCAGTATCTCTAAGAAAGTAAAAGTTATAAAGCAGTAATTTACTTTAACTGCTAATTGATTATTCAAATTTGCAAAGGATATCTTTGCACGATTCTTCATACTGTTTTCCAAATATATTCAGATGTACTAGTAGGTAGTAGAGCTGGTATATGTCCTTTCTGTTTTTGTAATCAGCGGAGATCTTATACGTATGATTATAGCCGTCATAGAATCTAGCTCCAAATCCACCAAATAACTCAGACATAGCTATGTCCACTTCTCGATGTCCATAGTAGCTGGCAGGATCTACTAAGTAAGCTGATCCTTTATCACTGATCATATAGTTACCACTCCATAAATCCCCATGCAATAATGAAGAAGGTAAATCAATGAGTAGCGCCTGGACTTCTTTGTAAAATTTATCGATCGATGATTGTGATAAGCTGGCAAGGTGAGTCTGTCTTTTTGCTTGTTCTAATTGTGGTTGTAATCGATTGGTTATATAGAACTCATCCCAAGTATCTATTTGAGAATTTACCTGATTTAGTATCCCAATATAATTGTCATGTTTATTTCCAAAGTACTGCTTAGTTACGCGGTGTAAGTTAGCTAGGTCTATTCCAAACTGATAAAGCTCAGCATTGTTTGGATGATTATTACTAGTCACAAACTCAAGCAAGAGATATGCTTTTTCTTCATAGGAAGAACAGATAATAACATCAGGAATATTAACGCAACATGTTTTTGCAAGATCATCTAAAGATTGCACTTCACACTGAAACATATGCAATGCTTGCGGCCCATCATTCCATTTGATGAAATAGTTGCAGCTCGATGTTTCTAGTCGAGCTGCTTGATTGATATCTCCTCCTGAGACAGATGAAATACCTAATATCTGCTCATTAAGTATCGCACTGAGATGTTCTATCATTTTATGATCCAATTTGTAATCTAGAGTCTCTTTTCGTTAATGATACTTAATAGATCATCACGATAGTTTTTACCTATGGGAATATGTTTTGGTTCGCCTTTCTCTATCACTTCTACCATATTACCCATCACTGCCTTAATTTTTTTAGTATTCATGATATAGGATCTATGTATTCTTTTAAAGTACTTGCTAGGCAATTTTTCTTCTAAACTTTTCATAGTCTGTAAGGTGATTATTCTAGAGTTTGCAAGTTTAATCATCACGTAATCTTTAAGACCTTCTATGTATATGATATCTGCAAAGTTTACTCTAATCAGTTTCTTGTCGGCCTTGACATACATATATTCATCACTTTCGGTTATGTTGCTGCTAGCACCTTTTTTCTTAAAAACCTCTTCTGCCTTATTTACGGCCTTCATAAATCTATCGATAGATATGGGCTTAAGTAAGTAGTCGACTGCATTTAACTCAAAGCCCTCAACTGCATGCTCTGAGAACGCAGTGGTAAAAATGACAAGAGGAGGATTTGATAATGACTTTAGAAAATCTATACCATTAATCTCTGGCATCTGTATATCTAGAAATATTAGATCTATATCATTAGATTTTAATTTCTCATTTGCCTCAAAAGCATTAAGGCATTTGCCTACTAGCTCTAAGTTGGGCATCTGGCTTACGTAAGTCTCAATCACATCCTGCGCCAGTGGCTCATCATCAATAATCAGTGTTTTCATGTGTGCGTTAGTTTATAAGTTTATGTCGATATTGACAGCGTATTCGTTTGGAGTTTCTGTTATGCTTAGTTCATATTCGTCAGTGTATAGGAGGTTTAGCCTTCTCTTGACATTGACTAGTCCTACACCGCCACTAATTTTGCTCGGTGCTTTAGGTTTAGCTTGGTTTTTACTATTCTTTATGTCCATGCTGATACTATCATCTTTAATATTCATGATAATATCTACATAGCCATCTATAATCTGTGAGTTAAGACCATGCTTAAAACTATTCTCAATGAATGGTATAAATAATAGGGGAGCTATTTTTTGATTACCTACTTCACCTATCATTTCAAACTCTATATCACATTTACCTTTGTGCCTTATCTTCTCAAGCTCTAGATAATTCTGGACATAATTTATTTCTTTTTCTAATGGCACATATCGTTCATTACATTCATATAGCATATACCTCATCATCTCAGAAAGTCGCAATACAATTTCAGGGGCTTTATCAGATTTTTTGAGCGTAAGTGCGTATAGGCTATTAAGTGTATTAAACAGAAAATGAGGATTTATCTGGGACCTCAAAAAGTTTAACTCTGATTTTAAAGTTTGTCTTTGGAGGTCCACTTTCTCCCTTCTCTGCTGCGACCAGTCGTTAATGATTTTATAGATTGAAGATGCACAAGCCATAAAAAATATGGATAAAAAAAAGTTCTTAATATTATTATTCATAAAAGTTGCAACACTAATATCTATGGCTTTAACCCCATAAAAAGTCATAGTCTTTAATGGCGTAATCATCAAGACAGAAGCGAATAATAAAGTTAGATAGGTACTGATCTTTCCGGTATTCATAAATTTGGGAAAGAGGTAGAATATATTGACATAGACTATCAATCCGTAGAACAAAACATTTACTATTTGTTCAAGGAGGTTTTCTACTAGACTGAGGTCTTGATTACTTACGATCAAAAACAAGAAAAAAACTATCCAAAATATAGCATGATACATGAAGTCTCCTCCAAAGACCTTCTCAATAGTATTATTAAACCTATTCGCTGATATCTTGTTAATTGTATTCATTAATTATTAACAAATAAGTGGTTAATCTTTAAAATTTTTAATAATGTAGACTAAAACCAGTTTAATTAAGATAAACAGGGATTAATATTCATCCAAATTATTATAATTTCGACCGCTTAAACGACTAAAATAGACCTTGCAGAGAGGTATTTACCTATGAACTATAAGAAAGAAGAAAAATACGATTCTAAAAACACTAAAAAGCTCGTAAAAAGGTACGAGGATATTTTAGATTCGGTAGGAGAGGATAGACACAGAGAGGGGCTAATTAAGACTCCTGAGCGAGCATCTAAAGCAATGCAGTTTTTGACACATGGTTATGATTTAGAGCCAGATGAGATCATTAAATCGGCTTTGTTTAAGGAAGATTATAATGAGATGGTAATTGTCAAGGACATAGAGCTCTATTCACTATGTGAGCATCATATGTTGCCATTTTTTGGAAAGGCGCATATAGCTTATATACCTAATGGACATATCGTTGGACTCAGTAAGATACCAAGGATCGTAGATGCATATGCAAGAAGGCTACAGGTGCAGGAACGTCTTACTCATGATATACTGAATTGTATACAGCGAACGCTTAATCCACTTGGTGTGGCTATAGTGATAGAGGCTGCTCACATGTGTATGATGATGAGAGGTGTGCAAAAGCAAAATTCATCAACAACAACCTCAGCATTTAAAGGAGCTTTTGAGAAAGCTGAAACCCGATCAGAGTTTCTTAACTTAGTAAGTGCATCACTTAGATAATTTATGATAAACGCATTTTTATTTCCTGGCCAAGCCTCACAGTTTGAAGGCATGGGAAAGGATATGTACGATACAGATCCGCTAGCAAAAGAACTTTTTGAACAAGGCAATGACATTCTTGGCTTTAAGATTACTGATGTAATGTTTAATGGTACCGCGGATGATCTTAAGGCAACTAAGATTACTCAACCAGCAGTATTCCTGCATAGTATCATAACCTTGTTAACTACGGATAAAGGTATTAGCCCTAAGATGGTTGCTGGTCATTCGCTAGGAGAGTTTTCTGCATTGGTAGCTAATAAAGCACTTAGTTTTGAAGATGGTCTTAGACTAGTCTCTATCAGAGCTAATGCCATGGAAGCTGCCTGCAATGCTACTCAAGGTACCATGGCTGCCATTGTAGGATTAGATGATCCAATAATAGAAGAGGTCTGCACCGGTGTTGAAGCTGTGGTAGTTCCTGCTAATTATAATTGCCCAGGACAATTAGTTATCTCGGGAACAGAACAAGGTATAGACCAAGCAATAGAAATACTAAAATCTAAGGGTGCAAAGCGAGCGATTAAAATACCAGTAGGAGGAGCATTCCATTCGCCGCTGATGATGCCTGCACAGGAAGAACTAGCTGCAGCAATCAAGGAAGCAACCTTCAGTGCACCCATAGCGCCCATATATCAGAATGTAACTGCAAAGGCTACAACGGATCCTGAGGTGATTAAGGTTAACCTAATCAGTCAACTAACCTCATCGGTCAAATGGACACAGACGCTACAAAATATGATTGCGGATGGGGCTAATAACTTTTATGAGGTAGGAGGTAAGGGTAAAGTACTAGCAGGCTTTATGAGAAGAATAGATCGAAGTATTCCAGTGGAATCTTTGTAATTTTGCCTGAGATGACTACACTAACCAAAGGTAATTTATTGGTATCTGAGCCATTTATGATGGATGGTAATTTTAAGCGATCAGCAGTTCTTTTGTGTGACCACACAAAAGATGACGGTACAGTCGGATTTATACTTAACAAGCCTATAGATCTCAAGATAGAGGACTTGGTAGGTGATTTTCCAGAGATAGATGCACAAGTATATTACGGTGGTCCTGTAGCTAATGACACTTTACATTATGTGCATAATGTAGGTGGTATTTTAGATAATAGTGTAGAAGTTATGAAAGGTGTTTTTTGGGGAGGGGATTTTGAAAAATTAAAATTCTTAATCAAAAATGGTTTAGTACAGACTCAAAACATCAGATTTTTTCTAGGCTACTCTGGGTGGTCTACGGGGCAACTGGAAGCGGAAATGGAAATGGGCTCATGGGTAATCACTGATATGGATCCTAATTATATTTTTAAACTGTCTCCCAAAATGCTGTGGGAGGCTATCCTAAAAAACATGGGAAATGTCTACAGTGTAATCTCACAAGTACCTGATTCTAATAATCTTAATTAATGATCCTTCTAAAAAACGTAACCCTCCACTTTGGACCTCGAACTATATTTGATGATCTAAGTGTAAGTATCAAGGATAATGATAAGATAGGTCTAGTAGGTCGTAATGGAGCAGGTAAATCAACACTCTTTAAAGTTTTATCCAGAGAGCAAATACCTGACCATGGTTTAGTAGAGTATTCTAATATTTCAAATCTAGCCTACTTAAAGCAGCATCTAAATTTTGAGATAGGAATCAATGTCATAGATCAAGCTATGACTGCATTTGACTCGTCGGCAAAAATTGATAAGGAGATAGATGAGCTTAACGAGAAGCTTGCTGTTATGACCGACTATCAGAGTCCTGAGTATGCTGCGGTCATAGATAAGATAACCTCTTTAAGTGAGCAACTAGCTTTTGAAAACCCGGAGTTGCTCAAGGCAGAAGCAGAGAGATTTTTAAAGGGTTTAGGATTTAAGCAGCATGAGCTTAATCAACCTATGGAAACCTTTAGTGGTGGATGGCAGATGAGGGTTGAGTTAGCTAAATTACTACTTACTTCACCTGATGTTTTACTTCTTGATGAGCCGACTAACTTTTTAGATATAGAATCGATTTTATGGTTGGAGGGGTATTTAGAAAAATTTAATAAGGCCTTAATAGTAGTCTCTCACGATCAGGAATTCCTAGATAATGCGACTAAGAAAACTATAGAGGTAGTTAATGGAAGCTTGTTTGAGTTTGCAGCACCATATACAAAGGCTATGGTAATTAGGGAGCAACAACGAGAGATACTTGACTCTGCATCTAAGAATCAAGAAAAGATGATCGCCGAAAAGCAAAGACTAGTAGAAAGATTTAAGGCAAAGGCAAGTAAGACTAGCATGGCGCAGTCAATAGAGAAGCAAATCGCCAAGATAAAACCTATAACAACTTTAGAAGAAGACAATAGCGCTATGGCGGTACGGTTTCTACCACCGCCCAGATCTGGAGAAATAGTTATAGATGCTAAAGACATAGCAAAATCATTCGGAGAAAAGAAAGTATTAGATGGCCTTAGTTTCCAAATTATGAGAGGAGAGAAGGTAGCACTTGTAGGCCAGAATGGACAAGGGAAGAGTACAATATCTAAGTTAATTATGCATGAGCTAGAACTCACAAGAGGTAGTATCGAGCATGGTCATAATACAGAAATTGGGATTTTTCATCAAAACCAAACAGATTTTCTAGATGGAGATCTAACAGTGCTGGAGACTTTAGAGAATGCTTCTCCTGCAAATATGAGGACAAAGTTGCGCAGTATATTGGGTTCCTTTTTATTCTCAGGGGAGGATGTGGACAAAAAAGTAAAAGTTTTATCAGGAGGAGAAAAAACTCGTTTAGCCTTAGCCGAATTTTTATTGACGCCTTATAACCTTATGATTCTCGATGAGCCGACAAATCATTTAGATATAAGTTCAAAGACGGTGCTAAAAGATGCTTTAAAAGCTTACGAAGGTGCCTTGCTTATTATTTCTCATGATCGTTTCTTTCTCAAAGGTCTGGCAGATAAAACGCTAGAAGTGCGAGATGGTGATATGTATACTTATCTGGGCGGAATAGAATATTTTTTAGAAAAAAGAGGGGCACAAAACCTGAGAGAAGTAGAAAAGAAAACCAAACAAAAGAAAGAAGTCGTTCAGGAAAAACCCGAAATAAGCGATGATGAGCTAAAAAAGCTAAAAAGGCAACTTCAGTACATAGAGCGCGATATAGAAAAACTAGAGAATAAGAAAACAAAATTAGAAGTAAAGATGGGAGTGGAAGACTTTTATACCTCAAATGACTCTGCAGATGTTATAAAAAAGTATGATAGTGTAAAAGTAGAAATAGTAAATAAAAATGAAGAGTGGGAAAAGCTTGCTGAAAAGCTTATCCTAGTTGAATCTTAGATTAGTTTGGCTACTATTATTCCCTGTTTTTCGTCCTTTTATAGAGGTTGTATTGATACTATTACTATGTAAATAGTAGCCCTAACCAGTAAGTGCTTAAGCGGACTTTTTATATGTATCTCTTGATTATTTAGGCTAATTAACCAAATGAGGTATGGCTTTTGCAAATCTTATAGTGTTGCTAGGACATTTCTAGTATTAAGGGGCATTTCTAGGGGTTTTCCCTAGTCGCGATGATTACAAAATACACCAACTTTACTTATACATTTAAGATAGTTCTTATCTTGGCTTCTGATCCCCAGTCAGTTTAGGATTTAGGTATTCTAACCCAAAAATTGAAATTGCTATGCATACCCATAGACTAATTGTAAAGATTGTATTGTACGTTATATTTGGTGCCATTGGCTTGCCTCTTTTTGGGCAACTCTCATTAGCACAAAATGCTAGTAACCAGATAAGACCCATCAGTGTCACTAATACGGTATCCATATTTGATCTGGAATCACCCAAAGCACTTAAAAACAAAAAAACGAATCAAGTTTTATCAGACTTCAATCTATTATCATTGAAGACGGAACAACTCGTTAATTTAATAATTAGCGATGCTGAATCAATCAACTTAGATATTCCGATTGGCGATGATGTCAAAGTAGCAAAGCTGTCTAAGGTAAATATCTTTACTCCCAACTTTAAGGTGAGAAAGGCATCAGATCCCACTCAATCATTAGATATAGATTTAGGTATAAACTATCAAGGAAAAATAGATGGAGATGAAGCATCTCTTGTCACATTAAATTTCAGAGGAAAAGAGGTTGTAGGGATTATATCGGTAGATGGCAAGACCTACAACTTAGGTAAGTTAAAGGATGAAAACTTTCATATAATTTACAAAGAAACAGATCTTGATTATACCAATAATTTTACATGCCATACTGAAGACGGTCAAAAAATTGGCACCAACAAAATTGACAATAAGATCTCAAAAAATAGTGTAGTAGATAACTGTGTAAGTGTCTACATAGAAACACAATTTGATGTCTACCAAGATAAAGGATCGGTTACAGGGGTAACAAATTTCATCACCAGTCTCTTTGCTCAAGTAGCTACCATTTACGCAGAAGAATCTGTTAATTTACTGCTGAGTGAAATATTAGTTTGGGATATTAATGATCCCTATTCAGGAAATAACCCGACTAGTCTTTTAAACGAATTTAGTGATCGATTAAATGGAAACTTTAATGGTGATATAGCCCATCTAATTAATTTCGAACAGAATGGAGGTATTGCTTATGTAGATGCGCTTTGCAGCCCTTTTGCATACGGCACTAGTGGTATCGATGATTATTTTTCTAATGTACCTACCTATTCGTGGTCTGTAGGAATATTAGCGCATGAGATCGGTCATAACTTAGGATCGCCACATACACATGCTTGTGTGTGGAATGGCAACAATACTTCCTTAGATGCATGTGATCCATCAGGAGAAGAATGTGGAGGTACGATTCCTAATGCTGGTACTATTATGAGCTACTGTCATTTATTGAATAATGTTGGTATTGATTTTAGTCTTGGTTTTGGGAAACAACCAGGAGATTTAATTAGGTCTACAGTTAATGCGGCATCATGTCTTGCGGTATGTGGTGATTGTGAAGACAAAGGACAGCCATGTAATGACAATGATCCATGTACAATTAATGATGAGATCAATGCAGCATGCAGTTGTGTAGGAGAATATACCGATGTTGATTTAGATGGTGTATGTGCTCAGGAAGATCCAGATGATTTAGATCCTTGTACGCCTAACGCTTGTCCCACTTGCACCAACCTAACCATAACAGTTGTACTAGATAAGAGACCCGCTGAGACTTCATGGGAGATTAGAGGAGAAAGTGGGAATGTCTTAATTACCTCAGGATCTGGATATGGGAATTTTGCTAAAGGAACTACTGTAAGATCAAGATTGTGTGTATCTGATGCATGCTATACTTTCGTGATGAAAGATAAATATGGTGATGGACTCTGTTGTGGCCAAGGGGAAGGGTCATATAAAGTAACTCGTGATGATACTGGAGAAGTTCTATTTTCTGGAGGAGAGTTTGATAAGGAAGATATTAATGATTTCTGTATTAGTTCTGATACAAACAATTGTACGGGTCCGTGTGATGATAAAGATGACTGTACAATCAATGATGAATATGATAATAATTGTGATTGTATAGGAACACCTAAGCGCGATACAGATAATGATGGAATCTGTGATGATCGAGATGATTGTCCAGATCTCAAGAATAATCTAATAGGTGCTAGGTGTAATGATGGCGACCCATGCACTGATGATGAGATATACACCTCTAACTGTAATTGTGAATCCTCTCAAGGAACAGTAGATAGAGATGGTGATGGTGTTTGTGCTGTATTAGATCCAGATGATAATGATCCTTGTACTCCGACTTCTTGCGGAGAGTGTATCGATGTTGTGGTTAGGCTTACATTGGATAAGTATCCTGGAGAAACTGCGTGGGCGATAACAAATAGTGCTGGTCAAGTAGTCCTAGAAAGCCCTCGATACTTTAGTCAAGATAGAGGCAATACTAGAGATATATCTATCTGTCTTTCTCCTGGGTGTTATGACTTTGATATTACTGATACCTATGGTGATGGGATTTGCTGTCGCCAAGGAGATGGTGGTTATATGATCTCTATGAGCAATGGACAAGTGCTTATCGAAGGTGGAGAGTTTTCTCGCAGTGAAAAGAAACAATTTTGTGTTAATGGTGATGCTGCAGAATGTAGTGGTAGATGTGATGACAACGATCCTTGTACTGTGAATGATAGGTATGATGATGATTGTAATTGTAAAGGTACACCACTGGCTGATAGTGATAATGATGGCATATGCGATAGAGAAGATGAGTGTCCTGATTTAAGCAATGATCTTTTTGGTAGGAGATGTGACGATGGTGATCCTTGCACAACAGGCGAAAGGTACGCAGAAGCCAATTGCGATTGTAGTGGAGGTACGGTTACAGATCAAGATGATGACGGTGTATGTGCTGCAGAAGATCCAGATGATAATGATTCGTGTAATCCAGATAATACTGGCTCTGACTGCTCAGGTAATCTAGGCTGTACAATGGTAAGTTTGACGGATTTTGAGGCAGGCTTAGATGGTTGGCAAGTAGGACAAGCAGATGCTAGTAGAGCAAGATTTAGTCAGTATGCTAATAGCGGAGAATACTGTATAAGGCTGAGAGATAACACTGACCAGTCTGTATTAACATCTAAACGTTTAGCAATGGCACAGGCGAGTCAAATTAATGTAGAGTTTAGCTACTTGCCATTAAGTATGGATAATAGTTCTGAAGATTTTTGGCTACAGTTATCTACTGATGGAGGTAGGACTTTTACTACAGTAGAAGAATGGAATAAAAATGATGAATTTAGAAATAATATCAGATATACGGGTACAGCAAATATCGAAGGGCCGTTTACTAATAATACTCACCTAAGATTTAGATGTGATGCTTCAAATAATGCCGATATAGTATTTATTGATGACATCAAAGTAGAGCAATGTAATGAGTCTAGTGCCAATTTGGGTATTTCCCATAGCAAAGAAATTGCTCCTAACAAACTAGAGTACTATCTCGACTTTAAAATATTCCCTAATCCTGTAGCGCAGACTCAAGATTTAAAAGTAGAGATAACCTCTCTAAGTGATCAATCTAGGCTAACTATATTTGATATACTTGGTAAAGAAATAATGGCTAAGACTGTCAAGAAGCAGAATTATTATAATACCACAATTAATACTTCTAGTCTAGAAAGCGGTACCTATCTGATAAAAGTAGAATCAGATAATAACTACAAGATCAGGAAAGTGATGATTATTCATTAATTGAGTGTAGACTAATTATTTAGCCACTTATGATAGAAAATTTTAATTGACTGTGGATCTGGATTAATCTTATATCTTAATACAGCTATAAGATTAATCAAGTTCACTCTCAACCATGAATTTTTAACATATTTTCTTGCGGAGACTATTGCCTTAGATTTTATTATTTTGAAGCGAAATCCTTTTGTTTTTACTCGCTTGTATAAGTCAAAATCCTCCATGATTACGTGCTTTGCACAGAACCCTTCAAGGGCGTTAAAAGCATCTCTTGTAATAAATAAACCTTGATCCCCGCCACCTGTAAAAAAGCCTTTATACTTAGTAAAGTAGGAATTCAGCTTTAGTAAAATTTTGTTGCTATCAAATTTATAGGCAAAGCATCCACATGAGTTGTTATCTTCTATAGCTTCCTTAATTAGTTCGTAGTAATCTTTTGGAGGTGTCACATCTGCATGAAGGAATAACAGCACCTCACTGGAGGATTGCTGTGCGCCATAATTCATTTGTATACTTCGTTGTGACTGGTCTGATCGCAAATAGCTTACTCCATTTTGTTCGCATATTGATTGCGTATTATCATCTGATTGTGAGGCATCTATTACGAAAATCTGGATATGGCCTAACGAAGGGGTACGATTTAGATACGGAAGTAAGGATAGAAGATTTTGCTCCTCATTATAGCAAGGTATAATAATATCTAATTTCAAAATGCTTCATTTACTAAAAAATAATAATTGTAACCATCAGCACCTTTAGCAATGTCAAGCCTGATAGATGTCCTATCTTCAGGTCTTAATATAACTCTGATACCAGTACCTACAGCCCAATTAGCTTGATTTGCAAATGGACTAAATAATTCATCAGGGACTAGCAAAGAAGAAATAAAAGTCGCTCCTCTTATTCTTTTGAAAATAGGGTATCTAATTTCAAGCTGTGATGCAATGATATTATGATTAATAAATCTGCGATCAGGGTATCCTCTAGCGTGTTTGGAATCTCCTCCATACCCTAGATCAAAGAATGGGGTGTTTTGATCAGAGGTTATTAGGAAGAATTGACCTCCCAGAATAATATTATCCTTTACGGGGATAAAGTATCTCATATCTAATTCAAATCTGAAATAATCAAAATCCGAAAAGTAAAGATCATCGCCTCGTTGTAAGATTCCTTCGATATAGTAACCTTTGTAAGTCGATAGTGTATTATCTCTGGTGTCAGTATATGCCTGTAGTGTTATAGATGATTTTCGTCCTCCTTGATAACCGACAGGCTGATCTGTTTCTAACAGTCCTCCATCCTTAGTATCTGTTATATCGAAGTTATCATACTTATAGCCTATACCAAGTTTCCATTTTTTAGTAACAGCTTTACTGTAGGTAAATACAAGCCTAGGGAAGATAACTTCATAAGTCTCTAAGTCAGCATAATTTGAATTTGCTCCTAGGCCATTGTAGTTATAAAAATATTTGTAAAAACCGAGTTCTCCTTTTACTCTAATGTTTTCGTTTCTCTTGTAGATTTCATAGGGGAGGAAGAAGAGTATCTGATTTTTAAGCGTATAGCTTGCTCCTAAGATAATACTTGAGGTCTTAGATTCTGTCGGTTCGCCATTAAGTCTAAAAGTGCCCATACCAGACACTCCAAAACCAAAGCTCGTCTCAGGCAGAAAGAAGGCTATAGGCAATGCGGTCTTTTTAAAACCTGCGGAATCTAATAACTGTCCTTGCACCTCATTCCCTATAACTCCAAAAAACAGAACTAGGGTTATCAGTAGTAATCTAAATGTAAATCTCACAATCTTTGTTAGCGTCTTTTATTAAACGGGCATTATTAAAACTAAATTCTCTAGCCAAAATCTTCTATCAAACGAGTAAACGCCTGCTCTCCAATTTTAAGATGCCTTGGGTTATCTGCTATTCCATTTTCATAAAATACAGTAGCAAAATATATGACCCACCCGATTGTGCGATTGAGTAAATCTTTATTTATTCCATATGCAGAGACAGCATATTCTCTAGCTGCTCTGTCGTCAAACAATAACCATATTGATGCCAAATCTGTAGCAATATCTCCAGATGTAATATCCCCCCAATCTATTATTGCTGAGATTTTTCCATTATCAACTAGTATATTTCTAGGATGTAAATCTCCATGAATCCAATTATCTTCTTCATTGGGATTAGCAGCTAAAGCTTTATACCATAATACTCTTATTGTTGAGTATTTTTCGGCAAGATAAGTTTTAATATTTGATAGTTTTGTTTCTATATCATCAGTTCGTTCAGCTAGATCTACTCCTCTATACTCATTTTGCGGAGCCACTCCGTTAGCAGGTTTATGAATACATTTTAAGAATTTCATTAACCTTTCAGCTTGATTAATATCAGCGGATGCAATATCAGCTGCTTTACCAGGAAAATAAGGTAATACACTCCATTGCCATGGATAGTCACCCTCAGGATTACCTGCATATATCACTCTAGGGATTTCTATCGGTAGCTCATCTGGTAAATAATCAAGGTAGACTTGTTCATTACTCATACACTTAGCTCCTAATTCCCTTCTTGGTAAACGTATTAAGTAATCATCACCAAGTTGATACATCACGTTATCCCATCCCGCATCCATGTACTTAAGTGGTAAATTATCTAGCTCATGGATTTGACTGTTGATCAATTTTCTAACTAGTTGATCTGTAATCGTGATTTCTGCTTTGGGTGTTGCTAACATCTGTGATCATTCTTTATCCGGCAGCCTCATAGGCTTTCTTAACCCAATCTGTGACTTCTTTAGTAACATCCTTAACGGTATTCAGTTTTATCTTGTGCGAGCACATAGTATTTGCTTTAGTGATTTCCTCCAAAACACCATCACCTTTTGTTCCTTTTAGATTGAGCCCTAAATCAAATCTAGTTTTAGTGGCTGGTATTAACATGGCAAATTGCTTTTTGCGCCTCATGCTCACATAGGCTTTTTTAGGGGATACTTCGACATCCTTTCCTAATTTAGTAATCACTTTATGTAGTTTATCATAGATTGGTTTAAGAGATTCTTTTCCATTGTACTGAGCAGTGACTAGACTCTCTTTATCCTCTACTGACCCTGAGTCGGCTGCTCTAGCTTTCATGGATATAAGGTTAGCGTAGCCATGTGTTAAGCCGTGTTCTCCTTTGAGGTATTTTAGATATTCGCCATGCTTACTAAATTTTTGTTTGTTGACCACTGTAATCCATTCGTCGAGAGACTTACCTGATATTTTTTTTAGATTATCCATCATGGTTTGTACCGCCTTATCTATTTTTTCAGCCATTTATTTTGTTTATAATCTATATCAATGAAATTAATACAATCGTAGTTTAAATCGATTGGTAACTGTTTGAAGTTTTACTCGTTTTTAGAATTCATTTAGCTAATCTTAGCCATAAAGATTAGACTTCATAGTGGTTTGTAATTCAATGATTTGCAAAATTGATAAAACTGTATTTTATATTGTGTCATCACCCAAAATCCTGACTCCTGACTCCTGCACTAGATAATCATCCTCGATCCTTATGCCTCCAAAGTCTAGATTTTTATTTATGGTTTCATAATTAATAAAATCTTTAAATAACCCTTCTCGTCCTCTTTGGCTGATGAGCTCCGGTATCATATAAATGCCTGGCTCTATGGTTATGACAAACCCCGCTTGTAATTCTCTACCTAGTCTTAAAGACCTTAACCCAAATTCAGTGGACTTTTTGAGTGTATCAGTATAGCCAACATACTCCTCTCCAAAATTTTCCATATCATGCACATCTAGGCCTAACATATGCCCTAAGCCATGAGGGAAAAAAACGGTGAAAGCGCCAACAGCTAATGCATCATCGACATTACCTCTCATCCAGCCAATGTCGATTAACCCACTAACCATTATCCTAGCTGCATGTAAGTGTACATCAAGATACTTTACACCTACCTTGCTCATAGCAACTGCGCCATCATACATATCTTGCACCAGGTCATATATTTGTTGCTGTAATGATGTGAAGGTTCCATTGACAGGAAATGTTCTAGTCAGATCGCCACAATAACCACTTGACAATTCTGCTCCGCCATCATAGAGTACCATATCACCATCTTGGAGTACATTTCCATAATAATGATTATGTAAGGTCTGACCATTTTTAGTCATGATAGCAGGGTAGGCAAATTGGCAGTTATGTTCCCAAGCGACCTTACTTGCGTAAGAGATCAATTGATATTCTGACATACCGGCTTCTACATTATTGATTACTGCACGATGCATTGCTCTTGATATCGATGAAGCTTTATCTAATAGTTCGATTTCTTCAGGAGACTTTATTGAGCGTTGTGTTATAATATCCTTTACTAGTTGTATTGATGGTTGCAAGGATTTTGTACCAGTCCAAGCTCTCAACTTTAGGATGTGCTTGTCTCTGTATGGAGGTAGGTAATGAATTCCATCGGTTACAAAATTTATTAATTGACTACTTGGTTCTACCAGATGGATACCTACCCGCTCGGCTAACTCTGATATCTTAGGTGTCTTGCCGATCCAGATTATTGTATCAATAGTAGGATCATCACCGAATAGTATTGTTTCATCTTTATCTATATCAATAATTGCATTTAGACCAGGTTGGGCTATACCTATGTAGTACAAAAATGTGCTATCCTGCCGGTATGGATAAGTATTATCTGTATAATTCATACTGGCTTCATCATTCCCCATTAGGAGGATTTTCCCTGAGCCCATTTTTTCTTTAAGTGACTTTCTACGAGCGTTATAAATCTCCGCACTAAATGCTATTGTCGATCCCATAAGTTAAATATAAGGACAATGAATTGATTTAAAAACGTAGGACAAGATGATCCCTAACTGCTAAGCATTGTGCTCCTATGAGTTGTATAGGAATTAGGATTCTATTTTCTTAATCCCACTACAAAATATTGACTTGTAAAAGATCGATTTGTCATGTTGTCGATTAGCTATTCTGCAATCCATTTACCCATCTGATTGATGGTAGCTCTCATATCTTTAGGAGGCTCATGCTCAGCACTGATAAGCTTACCATTAATTCCGTCAAAACTAATTTTATGGGCATGTAGTGCATGCCTAGCCATTAGTGGTCTTTCGACTTCATTCTTTTTTAATTTAAATTTTCTACGTTTAATGGTTGACAGTCTAAACTCATTGGAGTATCCATATACCTTGTCGGCCAAAATTGGAGCTCCAAGAAAAGCTGTATGTACTCTGATTTGATGAGTTCTTCCAGATTTAGGAACGAATTTCACAACGCTATATCCTTTAAAAGATACTTGTACATCATACTCAGTCAGCGAAGGTTTACCTTCAGGATTGATATGCATTTTTCCTTTGCTGGATGGTAGACTCATAATTGGTTGGTCTATTTCTCCAGATTTAGCTGATAGGTTGCCTTCGATTATTCCAAGATATTCTTTGTGCACATCTCTGTTTTCAAATAGACGGCATGCGTGAGCGTGAGATTTTTCATTTTTTGCAAATACCATGACTCCTGATGTCTCTTTATCAAGACGATGCACCATATAGATGTCGTCGGCCTTAACTTTCATGTAGTGGAGTGCATTGGGGATCTCAGGGTCCCAGCGATCTGGTAAGCTCAGTAGAGGTGCTGATTTATTGATGATGATATAATCTTCATCTTCATGAAGTAGATCGTATTTTTTCTTTTTCATGATTTGATTTATAGATCAGAAAATTTCTTTTTACCGTTTAAAAAGTATTTCATTATAATATTGCCTGAGTATCTTCCACTTAGATTTTCGGCGCCGATAGACATGTCTTTTAGTTGAGCACTAAATTTTTTACGTTTAGCTAACAAGCTAAAAAATCTACCGTAAAACCCAAAGTGTGCTTTGATCACTGCAAAGAACGCGGCTACATTCCCACTAAATAAGAATCGCAACGCAGCTATTCCATCAAGTACTAGTCTAGTAGGTAATTTCCAGAATAGCTTTCTTGAAGGCTCATTCTTAGTTAGCAAGGCAAGATTATTCCTGAAGTTCAAAAATATTTTATTTGACGAATCATAAGATAATGTCCCTCCTCCCAAGTGATAGACAGTAGAAGCCGATGAGTATATAATCTTATACCCAGCCCTCTTTATTCGCCAGCAAAGATCTATCTCCTCCATATGAGCAAAAAAGTCTTTATCAAAGCCTCCCAGTCTTTTGAATAACTTAGTCCTGATAATCATCGCTGCACCGCTAGCCCAAAATACTTCTTGCTCATCATCGTATTGTCCAGTGTCTTTCTCTACGGTATCAAATAGTCTACCTCTACAAAATGGATATCCTAAGTTATCGAGAAAACCACCTGCTGCACCAGCGTACTCAAATTCATCAGGGTGTTCTAGAGATTTAATCTTTGGCTGGATGCATCCGATACTACTATCTGATTCCATGATTTTGATTAGAGGGTCGAGCCAGTTCTCAGTCACCTTTACATCGGAATTAAGTATTACGGTGTAGGGAGTATTTACTGACTTAAGCCCTTGATTATATCCCTCTGCAAAGCCGTAATTCTCAGCTAATGAATTAATCTTAATACCGGGGTGCCAAGATTTGACATAAGCTACCGATTCATCTTTTGATGCATTATCTATAACCAATACATCAACCTTATCTCTTGTACTAAACTCTACATCTCCTAAGTAGGCCTCTAGATATTCTAATCCATTATAATTAAGGATGGCAATAGTACAATCAGATAGATTTAAATTAAGGTTATATGATTTGAATATTTCTTTGACTCTCTTTTCATCAGCCTTTAGAGCCAAGGTGAGTTGACCAATATTTTCAAATTTTTGATCCTCCCTGATATATTCTATAAAGTGCAAGCAAACTTCTTTCCCATAGATGTTTTGATTAAAGTCAAAGATATTTGCTTCTATTACTAATTTTAATTCATCATCGACCGTCGGTTTAGTACCTATGTACAGCATCCCCTCATACATCACTTGCTCTACTTCTATACGTACTGCATAAATTCCCTCAGAGGGGATAAGTTTAGAGTGGTGTAGCGGTTCTATGTTTGCCGTAGGGAAGCCTATTGTGTTACCGAGTTTTTTGCCATGTACAACCTTACCTTTTAAGACATAAGGATGGCTCAATAGTTTGTTAGCTTTATCTATATACCCATTGTTTATTGCCTCTCTTATTTTAGTTGAACTAATGGCGAGATCATCTATTTCTTGTTTTTCTATTTCTATGATCTCTAGGCTATCTGACTCATAGGCCTTAAGAGAGTTTATATCTCCTTGTCGGTTAAGCCCAAATTTATGATCATAGCCGATTACGATATAGCGAGGGTTAAACTTGCTGAGTAAAAAACTCTCTATATATTCCTTAGAACTAATCTGAGAGAACTCTATGGAGAACGGCGCTATAACTAAATGATCGATACCTGTATCTTGAAATAGCATTATCTTTTCTTCGACTGTATTGAGCAATCTCATACTGTCGTCATTAGGATAAATAACTTGTCGAGGATGTGGGTCAAACGTAATAACGATAGACTCTCCATCACAGTCTCCAGCTAGCTCGGTAATGGTTTCTATAATCTGCCGATGGCCTGTGTGCAATCCATCAAAAGAACCTATGGTCACTACTGCCTTAGTAAATGCGGGTAGACTATTAAGATCATGGTATATTTTCATGCAGATTCTTTCCTCACTGGTATAACAAAGGTATCAAAAACGCTTTCCATTTGCGTACAACTTTACCCAAAGCTATAATGTTATATTTTTGAATACAAATAGGTACTTTTTCATGATTGATAATAATAAGATAGTTGAAGCATTAAGGTCGGTGTTAGATCCAAGATCAGGACAGGATATCATAACTGCCAGACTTATCTCTGATCTTAAAATTGAGGATAATAAAGTATATTTTGCACTAGATGTGACAGGTGCAGATGCGAATACTAAAATGCAGTTACATCAAGCGTGCATCGATGCAATAAAGCTGGCTTATATTGATGTAGATGTGCATATTCATATGAAATCAGCTGAGAAATCTACCCCAGCAAAAAATACGACTCTTCCTCAAATAAAAAATATAATTGCTATAGGTTCTGGAAAGGGTGGTGTAGGAAAATCTACGGTAAGTGTAAATACAGCTTTAGCTCTTAGAGAGAAAGGATTTAGAGTAGGACTACTTGATGCTGATATTTGGGGCCCATCGTTACCTACTATGATGGACCTCAAGGGCAAACGCCCAAAGATTAAGGATGTTTATGGTAAGCATAAATTAATACCAATAGAGAAATATGGGATTCATGTAATCTCGATTGGTTTTATCATAGAACCGGAGCAAGCTGTTGTATTAAGAGGTCCAAGATTAGGAGGAGTTATTAAACAGTTTATTAATGATACTATTTGGCCAGATCTAGACTATCTTATCATCGATTTACCACCAGGTACAGGCGATATACAACTTACATTAGTACAGACAGTACCGGTGACTGGAGCAGTGATTGTCACGACTCCTCAAGAAGTAGCAGTAGCCGATGCAGTCAAGGCGATGAATATGTTTATGATAGAAAATATAGCCGTACCAATTCTTGGGATAGTAGAGAATATGTCATGGTTTACTCCAGCAGAATTGCCTGATAATAAGTACTACATCTTTGGTAAAGGGGGAGGCAAGACGCTAGCAAAGAAAAGTAAATCGATGATACTTGGTAAAATACCGCTGATAACCGCGATAAGAGAGAATAGTGATATCGGCATGCCTTCGGTTCAAAAGGGAGATGAAACCAAGGATTATTACATGACAATTGCTGAAAACCTTGTAAAACAGGTAGAATTAAGGAATGAATTGTATGATCCGACTAAAATAGTCGAAATAACAACCAGATAATTTTGATAACTTTACTATATGTCAGTAGCTGAAAAACAAGAGCTTATACAACAACTAGACAAAGCACTAGATGATCTCAGGCCGCATCTGAAAGTAGATGGAGGAGATGTAGAGATAGTGGATGTGACAGATGATCAAAAAGTAATGATCAAGTGGCTAGGTAATTGTGAGATGTGCTCGATGTCTTCCATGACTATGAAAGCTGGAATAGAACAAACAATCAAATCTAAATTTCCGCAGATAGAATCTGTAGAGGCAGTAAATGGAATCGGATAAGTGGAGCGAAGTGAACTAATCGATCTTATAAATCTTAAAAAATCTTTTCTTTCAGTTGGCTTAGACTCTGATCTAACAAAAATCCCTAAGCATCTCTTAGATAAAGACGATCCTATTTTTGAATTTAATAAGGGTATCATAGATGCTACTCATGATATCACACCTTGCTACAAGATTAATATAGCTTTCTATGAAGCTATGGGGATAAAGGGCTGGGAGACTTTAGCTAAGACTCTAGACTATATTCCTGATGATATCTTTACGATCGCAGATGCTAAGAGAGGCGATATCGGTAACACTTCTAAAAAGTATGCAGAAGCATTTTTTAAGGAGTTTAACTTTGATGCGATTACCGTTGCACCATATATGGGTCGAGACTCCGTTGAGCCTTTTCTAGATTTTAGTGGTAAGTGGGTTATTCTGCTTGCATTGACTTCTAATAAAGGGAGTAAGGATTTTCAGTTTATACAGCAGCCAGATAGCGAACATCTATATGAATCTGTACTCAGAATTTCACAATTATGGGGTGATAATATTATGTACGTTATTGGAGCTACTCATCCGGAAGAATTTAAGAATATTAGATCAATAGTACCCAAACACTTTCTACTGGTACCAGGTGTAGGGGCTCAGGGAGGCTCCTTAGAAGGTGTCTGCAAGTATGGTATGAATGAGGATGTAGGCTTATTGATAAACTCATCAAGAGGTATTATCTATGCGTCTGATGGGGACGACTATGGAGTATCAGCAAGGACTTCTGCCTTAAAGCTTCAGCAGGGTATGGCTGGACTACTAGCTTAGATTTATCTGCTGATGAAAATTGTTGACTCATTTTCTTACCAAGAAATTAAAGGCTTCAAGTTTGGTCAAAGTATAATGGGTAAACCAAAACTGTATTCCCATATCTACTATATTGACGGTATGCTGATAGATACTGGACATCGTAGAATGGGTGAAGATGTCTTAGATCTGATAAAAGATTTAGAAGTAGATAAAATTTTTATAACCCATTATCACGAAGACCACTCAGGGAATATTTATTTACTCCAGAAGCATTTTGATTGCCCAGTCTACGCCTCTCAACTTTGCAGTGAAATAATGAAAGCGCCACCACGCATATCACTTTCACAGAAAATGACCTGGGGCGACAGACCTCCATTTCATACTATTATTCCTATTCAAAGATCTATAAAGACAAAGAAGTATAAATTTGAGATCATAGATATTCCGGGGCATGCTATTGACATGGTAGCACTATATGAACCAAATAATAAGTGGCTTTTTAGCGCAGATCTTTATGTGAATTCATACATCGGTTATTTTTTAAAAGAAGAAAGTATGATACAGCAAATACTTTCTATCAAAAATATTCTTGAGCTCGATTTTGATGTGCTCTTATGTGGACATAATCCACAATTCACACGTGGAAAAGAAAAACTTACTAAAAAACTAAAATTCTTAGAGTCCTTTTATAATGACGTATCAAGCGAATATAAAAAAGGAAAGAATGCACATCAGATATTTAAATCCTTTGAGCTAAAAGAATTCAAGATGGTACGTTACTTATCTGGAGGCGCACTATCTAAGATGAATATGGTAAAAGCTGTGATAAGGGATTTACAATAATGATCGACACTCTTGTGACTGCGAAAATATTATTTTCAAAACTATGAAAATTGTATATTGCAGTAGATTAAATCTATTGATAATTCCAGAAATTTGCTCCAACTTATTTCAATAGATTTCTCTTTAATTACAAATATTATGAAAAGAACACTCTACCTTGTTTTTACAATATTGATTTCACTTTCTTCGTATGGTCAGCGGCTATCAGTAGATAAACCTTGCTGTACTTTAGAAGAAGTCATAGGCGGTTTAGAAGGTAAAGTCGTACCAGTTAATTTAAGACTATTAAATAATAAGCCTCAAGTTGTTAATGCTCAGTTAATTGATGGACTTCTAATTTATCAAGGAGACATAATCGTTGGTACCGAGAAGGACTTAATCAAGAAAGCTGCCATATTAAATATAGCTGCGGCAGAATGGCCAGGTTCTGTTATTCCTTATACCATAGAGGCTGGTTATCCTGATATAGATATGATTTACTATGCTATAAATCATATTATTAATAATACAAACTTATGCATGGTACCACGTACTACAGAGACAGACTACGTTGAGTTTGTAAACTCTGGGGGGTGTTCATCTTGGATAGGGATGATTGGTGGGATGCAAGAAATAAACCTCAATCCTGCATGCGGTATCGCTGCCACTATTCATGAGATATTGCATGCTGCTGGACACTATCATGAGCAATCTAGAGCTGATAGAAATACTTTTGTCACAATCAATACTAATAATATTACTCCTGCAAACGCATTTAATTTTGACCAATATAATACCGGTGCAGATGTAGGCTCATATGACTATGAATCAATTATGCATTATAGTGAATTTGCATTTTCGAGTAATGGTCAGCCTACCATCAGTATAAATGTGCCTGGAGGTAATACAAGCACAGATATTGGACAAAGAATAGGACTGAGTGCTGGTGATATTAATGCAGTTAATTCTAAGTATAATTATATGTCACCACCTGCTTGTAATCCTGAAAGTGTGCCTGCCAACTTCTCCATAAAAGACAAAGGGTCATTAACTATAACAGGGAGCACAGTTGTTGTTTCGGATATTGTTGTAGAAAATACTGGGAATTTACCTATTGCTTTAGATAGTATTTGGCTTGTTGAATCTAGGCCAAGTGGAGGTAATTTTGTGGTTCAAAATATTGAAATTCCTTCATTAGGTGCGGGTGCTACTTTTACAGTTCCAGACTTTACATTAAATAATTCTAGTGCTGGAAATGGGACCTATAGCTACGGTATTTGGATCGATCCATTCAATAATGTTGTGGAAGGATTTGATAATGATAATTATCATTTTTGGGATGCTCCTAAACTAAGAATAGGCTTAAATAATATATGCTTGGATGCTATAGACATAGTTTATAATACGAATTGTAATCCTGCGACTTTTAGTAATGATTGCTTTACTGCCTCTGGGGAGATGCCAAATATTAGTTGTGGATTAACTGGTAATTCTACAGATGCATGGTTTAAAACTACGGTACCTAGCACTGGCGAGTTAGCTATAACTACATTTGAAGTTACCAACGGATTGTCGGATATGGTTATGGAAGTTTATTCAGGTACATGCGGTGCTCTAGTACCTATTGCAGGTGGGTGTGATGATAATAGTGGGACAGGTAATCATAGTAAAGTAATTTTGCTTGGGAGAGCGGTTAACGAAGTCTTATATATTAGAGTGATAGACTCAGAATCTGATGAATATGGGGAGTTTGGAATCTGTGTACAAGAACCACCAAATTGTCCCAACTACTATTCTACTTTAGCAGGAACACCTCCCCCTAACTTATTACCATCGACACAATCGATTTCTGCTGATTACGAGACTGATGGAAATATAACATCAGACCAATCTATTGATGCCGGTGTAACTGTAGATTATGATTCAGCAGTTGATATAGACTTGCTGCCTAACTTTGAAGTTAATCTCGGGGCTGTATTCCATGCGTTTATAGATGGTTGTGGTAATCTTTTTAAAGGAGATGATAAAAAGGTTGAGAAAAAGTGATCAAGCTTTAACTAATTATAATGAATCAAGTAGATATTGTTAATCAATATAATTGAGATCATATATTTCTGCTAATGTTTACTACTTATAGTTTGTTTTTGATTTCTGAATTAAATCTATCAGGGGCTTTATAATTTTATTAACCAAGTCTCTTCCTACTTATATATGCACCTTAATATTCTTATGAGTTATCATCTTTACTTGCATAGCTTTATTTTTTTATTTAAAAAAAAGATCAAGCTTAAAAGGAAAGAGATATAAAGATCAGGCTTCTTACTTTCTGAGAAGTATTGTCTATGTTAGTAAGGAAAAATTATTGGTTTTGAAAAAAGTACTTTTTAATATTCTATTCTGCTTGACTAGCCTTTGCGCTTATGGACAATCTGTATCTGCCATGACCTTTAATATCAGATACAATAATCCTGAAGACGGAGATAATTGGTGGGAATTGCGAAAGGCAGAAACTGTAAAACTTATAAACTATTACGCTCCTGATTTTCTAGGGGTACAAGAGGCATTGAATACTCAAGTAGAATATATCTCTCAGCATTGTGACCAGTACAGCTATATCGGTGTAGGCAGAGACGATGGCAAAATGGAAGGTGAGTATACAGCCCTATATTACAATGCCGCAAGGTTTAAGTTAGTTAATGAAGCTACTTTTTGGTTGTCTGATACCCCAAATGAAATTTCTGTCGGTTGGGATGCCTCTATGGAGCGCATTTGTACTTATGGTCAATTTGTAGAACTATCCTCAAATATGGGTTTCTATATTTTCAATACTCATTTTGATCATATGGGGCCATTGGCTAGAGAAAACTCTGCTAGCCTAATTGTTGAAAAAATAAAGCAGTTAGGAATCAGCAATGAACGTATCATTGTGATGGGTGATTTAAACTGCTTGCCCAATGAAGCACCAATATCAGTCTTCAAATCATTTTTGGATGATTCTGGGGTAGTTTCACAATCTAGGATTTATGGCCCTGTGGGCACTTTCAATCATTTTAATCCTTCGTTCGTTCCTGATCGAAGAATTGATTATCTTTTTAGTAAGAATTTAAAAGTATTGAGTTATAGGAATGTGGATGATCGAAGGGTAAACAATCTTTGGCCATCTGATCACCTGCCAGTTTTAGGAGTATTCCAATATTTGGTAAATTGATCTAATTGCCAAGTGTAAGAAAAGGAATGCGAATTACTCCTTGCGTTTTCTATATTCAATTTATACGTTGACTTTTTTTCGTACATAAAATTATTTTGTAAAGTGAAATCAAAATTCTACTTATTACTTATCGCAACTATTCTAAGTTGCAATACCACTAAAGCATTATCAGATACTGAAGTTAAAGAAAGCAAAGCCGCAATCACAGCTGCTATGCAGACGCAAGAACAAGATTGGAATAAAGGTGATATAGACGCATTCATGGAGAGCTATTGGAGATCTGCTGATCTCTCATTCATAAGTAGTAGAGGCCCGACTTACGGTTGGGATCAAACCAAAGCAAACTACAAAAAAGGGTACCCAACCAAAGAGACTATGGGAAAGCTACAATTTGATATAATAAAGCTAGACCCAATAAGTGCTGATGCTTATTACATGATAGGTAGATATACATTGACGAGGGCTAATGATAAGCCTACAGGACATTTTACTTTGTTGTGGAGGAAAATAGGCGGAAAATGGTTGATTGCTTCAGATCATACTAGTGGTACTTAGCCTAACAATTAATTTCTACAAATGAATTTCTTTCTCATAACGGGTCCACCTGCTGTTGGTAAAATGACTGTAGGATTAGAGTTAGCAAAGCGTCTAGACTATAAGATGCTGCATAATCATGATTCGATAGAGTTAGCTTTAAAATATTTCTATTATGGAGATAGTGGATTTAAAAAGATAAATGAGGGTATTCGATCTTTAGTTTTTAATACCACTGCAAAAAGTCGAGAGCTCAAAGGAATGATATTTACATTAGTATGGGCTTTTGATGAGCAATCCGACTGGGATTACGTTGATGAGATTAAGCATATTTATGAGTCTGAGGGATGGAAGTTTTATATCGTAGAATTGGCAGCGAATCTACAGACTAGATTGAAGAGAAATGTACTGCCCGATAGAATAAAGGCAAAGCCAAGCAAAAAGAATATTGAGTTATCAAATCTAAATCTTATAGAAACGGATAAAAAGTATAAAACAAGTAGTGGTGGAGAAATGATCAAAAACCAAAATTATTTGTTTATTGACAATACTGTAGTAGAACCGAATAAAGTGGTGGAACAGATTATTACTTATTTTGATTTAGGGATTTAAGCAGATTCTAAAAAATCAATTATCAAAGCTATGGCGAAAAAGAAAAGAAATATAAATGAAAATACCTCCGAAGAATTTACAGGCATCAAAGTTACTAAGCCTGCCAGCTATGCAGCTGGAGCAACTGGGGTAAAAGTGGCACTAGAACACGCGGTGGGAGAGATGGGTGCAGTAAGAGCATTCCAAACGCTAGCCAAGTTAAACCAAATAGGAGGAATAGATTGTCCTGGTTGTGCATGGCCAGACCCAGATGATAAACGATCAGTCCTTGGTGAGTACTGCGAAAATGGGGCAAAGGCACTGGCAGAGGAAGCTACCCTCAAAAGAGTGACCACTGATTTCTTTGCCAAGCACAGTGTGACAGAAATGTCTAACTGGTCAGACTATAAAATAGGAAAGAGTGGAAGGCTTACACACCCTATGATATTAGAGGCAGGGGAAGTGCACTATAGACCGATTGAGTGGGAAGATGCATTTGAACTATTAGGGCAGGAGCTATCAAATCTTAAAGATCCAAATGAAGCAATTTTTTATACATCAGGTAGATCTAGTAATGAGGCAGCTTTTTTATATGGCTTATTTGCTAGAGCTTATGGGACGCTTAATATGCCTGATTGCTCTAACATGTGCCACGAATCAAGCGGAGTAGCACTGTCAGAAACGGTTGGTATAGGCAAGGGATCTGTAACCCTTGATGATTTGCACAAGGCTGAAGTAGTCATTGTTATTGGACAAAACCCAGGAACCAACCACCCAAGGATGTTAACAGCTCTGTCTAAATGTAAGGAAGCTGGCGGTAAAGTAATATCTATAAACCCCCTAGAGGAAGCCGGACTTAAGAGATTTAAAAACCCGCAATCGGTCAGTGATATGCTTAGCTCTGGTACAGCGATTACAGACGTATATCTTAAGGTAAGGATTAATGAAGATGTAACTCTACTCAAAGCCATACAAAAGAGATTAATAGATTTAGATAAAGGTGATGAAGAAGTTTTAGATCAAGATTTTATTTCTAATACTACAAGCGGTTTTACGGCATTAAAAAGTGATCTTAAAAAGTATGCGTTAGACGAATTGCTAGATCAGTGCGGGATAGAGGAATCAATATTAGAGGAAGCTATTAATATAATTGCGCCAGCAAAAAAAATTATTATCTGTTGGGCAATGGGTCTCACCCAACATAAAAATGGTGTAGAAAATATAAAGGAATGTGTTAATCTACTCCTGATGAAAGGGAGCATTGGTAAAGAAGGTGCAGGGACTTGTCCAGTAAGAGGTCACAGTAACGTACAAGGTGATAGATCTGTAGGAATAGTACATAAACCCTCTAAACCGCTTGCTAATGCACTAAAGAAAAGTTTTGGTATCGATGTGCCTATGGAACACGGATATGATGTAGTACATAGTATTATGGCCATGCACGAAAAAAAAGCTAAAGTATTTGTTGCACTTGGTGGTAATTTTTTGTCTGCTGCTCCAGACACTGCTTATACAGCAAAAGCATTAATGAATTGTGATTTAACAGTATCTATTAGCACAAAGCTTAATCGTACTCATATGGTCACTGGGAGGCAAGCACTTATATTACCTACACTAGGGAGATCAGAAAAAGATATATCTAAAGGGAAGAAGCGAGTCATTACAGTTGAAAATAGTATGGGCAAAGTGCACACCTCGCAAGGAAGTCTCGATCCTGCTTCTAAACATCTGATGAGTGAGCCAGAGATAGTTGCTAATATTGCTCATGCAACACTATCTGATAGTGGTAAGATAGACTGGTTATCGCTGGGTCAAGATTATGATGCAATTAGAGATGTGATATCAGAAGTATTAGATGGGTTCCAAGATTATAATAAACGAGTAGCTAAGGGCTCTGGATTTTATTTGCCTAATAATGCTAGAGAAGGGGATTTCACCAAAGTGAAAGGTAAAAAAGCAAAGTTCTCTATCTGTAACTTACCACAACATGATCTAGAGAATGACGAATTTCTATTAATGACTATTAGATCACATGATCAATTTAATACTACTATCTATGGTTTGCATGATCGATATAGAGGCATCCATAACGAAAGAAGAGTTTTATTTATGAATCCCAATGATATGATTTATCATAAGCTTAAGAAATTGGATGTTGTGAATATTACAAGTCATTACGGTGGAAAGACTCGTATGGCTTCTAAGTTTATAGTTGTGCCTTATGATATTCCTTCTCAAAATTTAGCTTGTTATTTTCCCGAGGCTAATACTTTAGTGCCAATCGATCATTTTGCAGATGGCAGCCAGACTCCTATAAGTAAGTCTGTAAAAGTTAAGTTGGCTAAGGTTACTTAAAATCAGTTATTGTTTAATCTCCCATACTTATGAGGTTTATAATCTATTCAAAATTGTGAGCTGGATGGGATACTATACTATACCTAATATAATTACCTAATAGCTATTTTTTCATTGAGTTAAATACCTTTAGAACTTATTGACAAGATTATAAATTGAAATAAGTTCTTTGGTAAGACCAGGTAGTGTTTTCAAATCTAACATAGTTGTTTTATCAGATAAAGCTTTACCAGGATTAGGATGAGCTTCTATGAATACTCCGTCAGCACCTGCGGCAACAGCTGCGCGAGCAATAGGTATAATAGCTTCTCTCTTGCCACCAGTAGCATTGCCTAGACCACCAGGTTTTTGTACACAGTGTGTAGCATCATGTATCGCTCTTACACCAAAGGACTTCATAATCTCAAATGAAGACATGTCAACTACTAACTGGTTATAGCCGAAAGTAGTACCGCGCTCTGTCATCATAACTTTATCAATGGATAAATGCTCTAATGCTTTACCTATAATATTTTTAGTTTCGGAAGGAGATATAAACTGACCTTTTTTAATTTTCAGAATGCGGCCATACTTATTGCATGCCTCACTAGCGGCAAGTATCAAGTCTGTCTGGCGACACAGAAACGCAGGTATCTGTACTACATCTACCACTTCTGCAACTTGATCAGCTTGAGAAGGTAAGTGTATGTCTGTCAATGTCGATAAGTTGTATTTCGATTTAATCTTAGCAAGTATCTCCAAACCTCTATTAATTCCTGGACCTCTAAACGAACTAATATTAGTGCGATTAGCTTTATCAAAACTTGCCTTGAAGGTCAAATTGAAATCAGGACTCGCAACATTATTGACCAAATAATCTGCTACTTCCATACATAACTCTTCGCTCTCAATAACACATGGCCCTATAAAAAAGTCAAATTTTCTTGTATTCATATAAGGTTTTAATTAACACCCAAAGTTGCACATTTTCTTATACATGAACCAGAAACTAGTTTAGGTTGAAATATGCACCAAAATCTTAGTGGACTTACGGATATATTAAATTATTGCCATCGATATATTCCAATAAAAAGCAGAACTTCGTGCAATGAAGGTATATATAGATCCTATAGATAAGTCAATCCTGCAAAGACCTGAATTAGATGCTGCTTCGCTGCAAGGAATAGTATCTGAAGTTTTTCAGGCTGTAGAAAAGAGCGGTGATGAAGCTTTGAAAGCATATACCTCTAAATTTGATAAGGTAGAGGTAGATCAGTTGAAAGTATCTATTGAGGAGATAAAAGAAGCTGATGGTAAATTGACTGATGAGCTTAAATCCGCAATACAGCAAGCTGCAAAGAATATCAAAACCTTTCATGAAAGTCAGATAGAAAAAGTTGTAGAAATAGAGACTATGCCAGGGGTTAAGTGTTGGAGAAAAAGTGTTGGTATAGAAACAGTAGGTTTATACATACCAGGAGGTACGGCACCACTTTTTTCGACAGTGCTCATGTTAGGTATTCCTGCAAAAATCGCTGGTTGTGAAAATATTGTTTTGTGCTCACCACCAAATCAAGAGGGGAAGTTACACCCTGCTATATTGTATGCTGGTCAAATAGCTGGTGTTAATCAATTTTATAAGGTAGGAGGTAGCCAAGCAATTGCAGCAATGTCAATTGGGACAGATTCTGTTCCTAAGGTTTATAAAATATTTGGACCAGGCAATCAGTATGTCACTGAGGCAAAGCGATATGCTCAATCGATGGGTACTGCCATTGATATGCCGGCAGGGCCATCAGAAGTTATGGTTGTGGCGGACGAGAGTTCCCGTGCAAATTTTGTAGCTGCAGACTTATTATCCCAGACTGAGCATGGTATAGACAGCCAAGTTGTCCTGTTGTCAAATAATGAGGAGACCGTCTATGAAGTACAGCAAGAGATAGAGACACAGTTGACACAACTACCAAGAAAAGATATAGCAGAGCAAGCGCTAGAGCACTCTAAGGCAATTGTTTTAGAAGATAAAATAGAACTGATAGCCTGGATCAATGCCTATGCACCAGAGCACTTAATCCTAGCGGTAGATGATGAAGATTCTTATATTCCTCATATCAAAAATGCGGGCTCAGTATTCATAGGACACTATACACCTGAGAGTGTAGGAGATTACGCATCAGGTACAAATCACACCTTACCGACTAATGGTTATGCGACCGCTTATAGTGGTGTATCTCTTGATAGCTTTATCAAAAAGATTACTTTCCAAAAGCTAACTAAAAAAGGAATCCAAAACATAGGGCCTATAGTAGAAGAATTAGCAGCAGCAGAACAGCTAGAAGCTCACAAGTATGCGGTAACCGTTAGACTAAATGCAATAGCTGATTAAACTATTCACTCTTGATCTAAAAGCTGAGAATTTCATTTATCTTACTCAAAGATAAATTCTCATTAATGGCTACTACAGATAAATTTGATTATGATGTATTGATTATTGGTGCTGGGTTATCTGGCATCGGAGCAGCACATCACCTACAGACTAATTGTCCACATCATAAGTTTGCCATTTTAGAAGCAAGAGACAGTATTGGTGGCACTTGGGATTTATTTAAATATCCCGGCATTCGTTCTGATTCTGATATGTATACCTTGGGATACTCTTTTAAACCTTGGAAGGAAGAAAAAGCAATAGCTGATGGAGCTTCCATATTACGCTATATTAAGGAGACCGCAGATGAAGGAGGTATTGATAAATTGATTAAGTATAATCATAAAGTAACACATGCAAGCTGGTCAAGCGATAATAGATGCTGGACTATTAATTGTGGCGAAGTCAATAGTAGTTATACTTGTAAGTTTTTATTTATGTGCAGTGGTTATTACTGCTATGACCAAGGTCACATGCCTGATTTTGAGGGCGCTGATAGTTTCGGTGGAGTATTAGTACATCCACAGAAATGGACATCTGATATAGATTATACAAATAAGAAGGTCGTAGTTATCGGTAGTGGTGCAACTGCTGTAACTCTTGTGCCCGAGATGGCAAAGAAAGCATCAGAGGTAACAATGCTTCAGCGATCTCCTAGTTATGTGTTATCTGCTCCACAAGAAGATAAGATAGCGAATGGCTTAAGAAAAATACTACCCTCAAAGGTATCATACTCTTTAACCAGATGGAAAAATATACTTTTGTCAATTACTATGTACAAAGTATCTCGTAGATGGCCAGAGTTTATGAAAGGACTCATTAAGAAAGGAGTAAAGAGTCAACTCCCGGAAGGTTATGATGTAAAAAAACATTTTACGCCGAAGTACAATCCATGGGATGAACGCTTATGCCTCGTACCTGATAATGACCTGTTCGAATCTATCTCTAGTGGTAAGTCTAAAGTTGTAACGGATCATATTGAAAGATTCACAAGTGATGGGATATTGCTCAAGTCGGGGGATGAAATCAAAGCTGATGTAGTGGTAAGTGCCACTGGATTAAAGTTAGAGTTTCTAGGAGGTATCGGTTTAGAGGTTGATGGTAAGGTTTTGCAACCTGCGGATTTGTATTGTTACCGAGGAATGATGTTTTCAGAATTACCTAACCTAGCTTCCGCATTTGGGTATACTAATGCATCATGGACGCTTAAGTGTGATCTTACCTGTGAGTATGTATGTAGACTACTTAATCACATGAAGAAAAAGAATCTAGATATGGTTGTCCCCAAGGCACCGAATAAAATGGAGGAAGAGCCACTATTAGATTTTACATCTGGATATGTTCAACGATCTATAGCTGAGCTACCTAAGCAAGGATCTAAAAAACCATGGAAACTATATCAAAACTATATACTTGATATTTTTAATTTTAGGTATAGTTCATTTGAAGATGATGCCCTTAATTTTTCTTAACGCTCATAAGTTAAAGAATTATATACTCTATCAACAACTATAAAAACGCTCAAACGCTTTATAAACTGCCAAATGAAGGATATTACTGTGATCAACTTCTTCCATATAGTCAAAGTAAAATCTTATGTCTTCTTCTCCCGTATTCATCAGTTTTTCGTTAAGTTGTTTTGCTACAGACTCCATGATCTCTCCTTCTTTACCTACAGCTAGGTATACTGTCTTTTTCTCATCAAAAGTGGCAGTCAATTCATCATTTAATAAAGACCTATCATCCCACCATAGGCTAGGAGATACGATGATGTAATTAGTAAAAAGATTTGGTCTGGTATAAAGAATTTCAGTAGCTAGCAACCCACCTAATGACTGGCCAATGATAGTTCTGTTATTATTCACTTGATAGTTAGTAGAAATGTATGATTGTACTTCTTGCTCAATATAATCTATGAAATGATTTGAGCCACCAGAGGTAGGCAATTCCTCATTGTCTTGAGTATTCTGCGAAGGGTAGGTGAAGTCTCGTTTTCGATCTACATTAGCTATCCCAACAATAATCGTTGGCTCTAGCATCTTAACCCAAGGGAAATTTGCAAACTGAGCAAGCCCAACTATATGAATAAAATCCTCATCATGACTACCATCTAAAAGGTAGATAACTGAGTACTTTTTCATGGGGTCGAGCCCATATTCAGGAGGCAAGTAGATGTTAAGTATACGTTCTTCCTTCAGTATACTTGACTGAAGTGTCACGGTTTCACCTATGACAAAATCTTGTTTTGAATGCTTAGTTGCTTCACTAATTGTACGAGTTTGATTACAAGAACTAGACATCAAAAAGAACAAAAGTAGAATCAAGCAAGTCTTAGTTACTTCCATCCTTTACGCTTTTTAAGCTCGGTAATCTGAGCTAAGTGATGCTCACCATGCCAAGCATATACACCCAACCATTTTGTTAGAGGATTCTTTTTGCCAGTCTCTGGATGCTTAAATTGCTTCTCATAATCTTTCATAGGCATACTTCTTAATAGCTGTACCCATCTTGCATGATGTGCTTCTAAGAATTTTAGAGTAATATCTATATCGTATGACTTGACCTCACTTGTCTTTACCCATATTTTTTCGTTATATGCTTTGATAGTAGGAGTCTTTTCAGTCAATGTCCATTTGAATCTCACATAAGCATTCATGTGAGAATCAGGGATATGGTTTAGTAATTCTCTTACCGTCCATCCGCCTGGACGGTACTTAGTACGTAGCTGTGAAGGGGACAAACCTTTTACAGCCCGCTTAAGCTTTTTAGGCAGTGCTTCGATTCTATCAATGCAATCATTCTTATAAGCAATAGTAAATTTTTTAGGTGGCGTGTAGTAACCTATTGGATATTTTAATTTTTGGATGTCGACGGCCATTAAGCTTTTAATTTTATTTTTTCTTTCATTGGTTTTAGTTTGAGTATATCCTCATGGAATAATCTTGGTAGAGTGGGCCAGTGTAATCCTTCTCCATAAAGGTACATGGTAGCTGTTGTAGCACCTAACATCGGTGCTGCTATTGCTCCCAGAATCGGTAGCTTAAATAATAAAACGGCAACCATACCTATACCTATGACTGCACCTATTCTTTCATTAACTAACTTAGTGCTCTCTTTGATATTAAATCCATATTGCTCATTATAGTTATCAAAGAATGCAAAACCAATAAAGTAGGAGTGTACTAAAAACATAGGTAGAAATAAATATGGCTTGAGGCCTACAATGTTAAGCAAAACACCAAGTACTACTGCAATTATGGATTCTTGAATAAAACATTTAAAAGATACCGCAATCATTCTTTTTTCTGCAGCCAAAAAGTCTTGCAATTGTGGTTGGCGTTCCTTACCATCAAGGATATTAATAGTCTTGACACTGCAATGAAAAATCAAGATCTCTACACAGATTAATATCAAATATTTAATTCCACCTTCTAGAAAAACAAGCTCCTTCAGATCAATGAACATAGTAGAGGTATTTGCTACAATATTTCCGCCCTCCTCATATACGTGAGATATCCAATCAAATATTATCGAAAAGAAATGAAGTGAAAATAAAATACCGACCCCGATTAAAGCTTTAGATGCCCAACCATATTTCATAAATCCTCTCCAAGTCTTATGAAACTTAATAAATCTATATCCATCATCATGCAAAAACAGAGCATCTTTAAATGTATCTAGCTCATGGATAATGTCTATTTCTTTAGGCATGTTTTACTGGAGTTGTTTTATCTATTTGGCAAACTAACAAATTATAGCTTGAGACAATAAAATATTCACAGTTCTTAGACTAAATTCTTTACCGAATCAAATTTAGACCGATTATCAAAGAGCCACAGGTTAAGATCTAGTAACTTTTCAGCATATGCTTTGCCAAAAGAAGTGATACTATATTCTACTCTTGGCGGTACTTCTGGATATAGTTTGCGATTGATTAACTTTGCTTGTTCTAATTTTTTAAGTGTAACGGATAGCATTCGTGATGAGATGCCTGGTATTTTTTTCTTGAGATCATTAAATCTTATGAGATCTACATATGCTAAGTTGTACATGCAGAACAGTGACCACTTATCTACAGTAGGTGCTAAGACATCCTTAATTGGGCATTCTCCTTTTTTATGCATGCACTCTTTTGTTGCTACATAAAATTTCTCAATCTTTTTTTTGAATTTAGCCTCTTGTTTTACCGCATTAGTTACTCCCATGTTACTTACTTATGGATTGGTTAGTTCTTGTTTTCTGAATCTTTGAATATTACATTTAGATTATTAATCAATACTAAGTTACTTTAAATTACTAATAAATGAAAAAGGAACAACTAACTCAATTGCTCAAGGAGAATTTCATTAGTCTTAATGATTGGGCTGTCAATCACAATGACGATGATTTTGCAGTTTCTAAGCGAGAAGGTAAGTGGACGACTGGACAGCATATAGATCATTTAATAAGATCTACAGCAATGGTTACTAAGGGGTTCTCATATCCTAAGTTTATTTTGAAATGGAAGTTTGGAGTTAATAATAGGACGGAGAGAACCTTTGAAGAGACTTATGCTAGATACAAAAATGCATTGGTGGACGGCAGTGCAAAGGCTTATGGAAGATACCTGCCTGGAGAAATCATGAATAATCAAAAGTCTCAAAAACTGACAGAGCTAAAGTGCCAAGGTAAGAAATTCATTAAAGTAGTAAATAAACAATCAGAAGAGAATCTAAGTAAGTACATCATCCCTCATCCTGTGATAGGTTTATTGACTTTAAGAGAGATGGCATACTTTACTGCATTTCATACAGCACATCACCACAACATCTTAAAGGAATTCCACTAATGTCTATACGTTGTGATACTTTTCTCCTTTGATGATGGTGAAGGCTCTGTATAGTTGTTCTAGAAATGCAACTCTTATTATCTGATGAGAGAAAGTCATAGACGATAAAGATATTTTGTGATCAGCTCTACTATAAAGTGATTGATCAAAACCATAAGCTCCTCCTATTAAAAAGACAATATCCTTAGGAGAAGAGACCATCTGAGTTTCTATCCAACCAGAAAATTTTATCGAGTCTAATTGCTTTCCTTTTTCATCTAACAAAACTAAGAAGGCGTTTGATGGAATCTTGTCTAGTAAAAAATCGGCTTCAATTTTTTTGTGCTTAGCAGGATCATCATTCTTACCAACTTTTATTTTACTGTATTCTTGGATATCAAACTTGGCATAGTGTAGTAACTTTTTTTTATAAAAGGCTATTCCTTCTTTTATGAAGTCTTGTTTACTTTTGCCAATATACCAAAGGGATACCTTCATCTGTTACTGCTCAAAATAAAAATGCTGAATATTATTTTAGCGCTTCCTTTATCAGTCCTAGCGCTTTATTGCCTTTGCTGGGTTCACACCATCTAAGTACAATCACTAAATCATGATCAGGCTCTACAATAATGTAGTTACCACCAAATCCTGCTGCATAGAACCCATTATTAGATAAATTATTCATCCGATTCTTTTCTCCATCTTTATTTAACCACCACATATAACCATATGAGCTATTTGCCGGAGAAGAACTAGTAGCTTGCTTGATCCATGCTTTACTAATTAGTTGCTGCCCATCCCAACTTCCGTTATTTAAAAACAACAATCCGAATCTAGCATGATCCTCCGCACTGATAAAAATACCTCCTCCTGAATGCCCACCGCCACTTACTGATTGCATCTTGATGCCATCTACATTCGTCCATGAATTTTCGTAGCCAAACCAACGCCAAGTAGGAGAGGCACCTATAGGGTCCATAATGTTCTCCTTGAGAACTTGAGGTAAAGGCTTGCGCCATACTTGCAACAGACTGTACGCCAGTAGATTTACTCTCACATCATTATACTCCATGACAGTATTAGGCTCTACAAATTTTCTTATTCTCCAGTCATCAATATCGCCTTCTTTAGGTGGTCTGTCATTCCAGTCGTATCCTCCCCATAGTTGACCAGACCAATCAGATGATTGGTTTAGTAGATGCTCCCAGTTTATTTGTGAGTTATGTCTACCATCAAATTTTCCATCCCAGACATATGCATCAACTTTGTCATTGACTGATCTTATTAAACCTTTGTCTACGGCAAGCCCAGCCATAGTAGATAGGTAACTCTTTGTGACACTAAAAGTCATGTCCACTCTTTTAGTATCACCCCACTTTGCTATGACATAACCGTTTTTGATAATCATTCCCGCAGGACCTCCTCTTCGTTTTGTAGGGCCTAGTATTTTGTGATATGGCTCTCTCTCAAATCCTTTAAGAATCGCATGTCTCAGATCGATAGGGCCAGTGTATTCATAAGATATGATAGAGTCTACCGCAGATTGCAATTTATTGCCATCTATACCAAATGTAGATGGAGGCTTCTCCTCCCAGCTATTCATAGGTGGATAGTAGTCTAGCTCCTGAGCACAGAGTTGAGAAGAAATCAGTAAAACAAGTATACTTTTTAAAAATCGATCTAATAATCGCATGACTAAAATATTTTGATTCAATATAGGCTTTCTAATTATAAAGCAATCCTCCTACAGGTTAAACCAGTAAGTCATCTTAGCCACAAGTGCTTTATTTCTACTACTAAAATCTGCCCACGGATCAGTTATATAATTATCGGTATATACTAGGAAAAAATCTGATGCAGGAGCAAACCGATACTGAAAGCGCGTATTGATGTTAAGATTATCAAGTTGGTTGTTATACTGGATGAATGTTGTTAAGAAGATTTCCTTAGTAAAAGTAATATCTATCCTTGGCCCGACTAACCAGATATGTTTAGGTATAAATGGTTCTGCTAGCTTTACATAATTGTAAGAATAGTTAAGTGCTACAAAGCCATAAGGTTGAAACCGATAAGTCAGTCCTCCAGAGGAACCATAAGCACTTCCATTATAAAAAGTACCAAAATTGATCGCTGCTTCAGGTATGAATTTCTTATTACGATTACCTTGATAAGCAATTTCTGCTTCTACAAATTTATAGGTATTACCAGCGGGCAAGAACACACCGTCTTTCTGTAATCTAGTAGGGTCGAAGTCTCTAAGCAACTTTATAGACCTGATATTAGCTTTGACATCTATCATTGATAAGTCTGATAAGAATGCACTCCAAAACGGCTCAATGTCAATCTCCTCTAAACCAAAATCTTGTAAAAAGGGATTATCATCTTTACCCAGTTTATAGATAAATCGTGAATCGAAACCAATAGAATGACTGGCGATAGCACCAGACTTGGGAAAGAAGTTGAGACTGAACTCTGGACTAATCAAGAGGATATCCTTCCTAGGCACAAACCCTACTTCTGGATTAAAATTGTTGCCAATATATACGGTAGCCATCTCAGCTCTAAATTCTCTCTGGTTATAAACCAACTGCCCAAAGTTAGAATAGTCATTTCCTCGTAAGTGTGGACTAAATGACTTCATCATCACTGCTGCTCCCGTCCACTTATTGTCTGAGGAGTTGAGTCTATAGGAAGCACCTATTGTACGATTATATTTTTGGAATGTTTGGGTATCAAAATCATTTCCATTGATTGTGTTTTTGTTGACAAACATCAGACCAAGTCTGCTAGATTGCGAGATCTTTTGTTCACCAGTAATAACAGAGTAATTAAAACCTGGAATACCGTTTTCTTCTTGACTAGCAGTTTGCATATTTAAGACACCTAAACGAAGGCGCTCATTTATTTTGCCACTTAATCTTGCACCATAGATAATTGTGTTCTGCACATTTTGGCCAGTGGCCGTATCGATTGTAAGTCCTATCCTTCTAGAGAAAAATGGATTAACTCTACCAGCACCAAAACTGCCAAATAAATCTGCATTCTCTAAAAAGAACTGTCGCTTCTCTGGAAACAGAATCTCAAACCTGTCCAGATTAGATACTTGTTCATCGACTTCTACCTGTGAGAAGTCTGGATTAAAAGTAAGGTCTAAATTTAGTCCTGAGGAGACAGATATTTTTGCATCTCCGCCTAGATTAAATTTAGTCTTTGCGCTGGTCTGTAGAGGGTCTTCAAAATCTCTGGCAGTAGAACCAGAGATATAGGGGATAAGAGAGATATTACGACCTATTTTCTTTAATGGTTTTTCCCATACAAAATCACTCATAAACCCTAAGTCCATAACGAATCTATTCCTAGGAATTTTAGTCCAGACACTGATTTCGTTAGATTGGGTATCTACACGATAAGCATTAAAACGCCACTTCTGTGTCCCATCCTTAAATCTCAAAGTACTGAAAGGAATCGCCATTTCTACCGTCCATTTATCATCATACATCTTGGCCTTGCCATCCCACTTATTATCCCATGACTCATCAAATCCTGACCCTTCTTGACCTGCTCCGGCAACTGTTGCCTCACGTCTTACGCCAAATGCATTCATACCAAAAGCAAGAGCATTAGTATTATCACTATAGGTATCAAATAATAAAGTGATGTTGTCATTACCAAAAAAATCATAATCTCTACGTAGGGAGGTAGTGACAAAGTTGCCTCCTTGTGCATGACACGTGATTCCTACATAAAGTGTCTTATCAGTGTACAAAAATCTAAACTCTGTATCATTAGTGGCCTTAAGACTATCGTTGGGGAAGTTTTGATTCATCCCACTGATAGGGATCGTTTTTGACCAGATCTCTTCATCTAATAGCCCATCTAACGCGATTTCTTCTGAGATGTATTTGACCTGTATGTCTGTTTCTTGATTTGATAGCTGAGATTGAGCGGATATCGAGATTAGACTAATTATAATAGTCCATAGTAAAGAGGTTAGTTTTCCCATTATTCAACTGCTGTTGCAATACCTATTAATTATTGCGCTAAGATATTAATATTGGTGTGTCCGATGATTAATTCAAAAACTTTTAAGGTGTGCAATTACGAATTCTGTATATTAGAATCTATAAGTATTGCAATATGAGACGAACAACCATTCACAAGTTAATTTTTGTAATCCCATTGATTACATTATTAATCTTTGGTTTAACTAATTGTAAGACCGATGTCGATACTATGGTGTCGATTAATAAAGGAAGTAGTATAGCGTTAATTGGAAATAATCTATGTTCTAGAATGCTTAATTACGGGCATTTTGAAAGTCAATTGCATCTAAGATACCCAGATAGTATGTTGTATATAAGGAACTTCTGTGATGGAGGTAATACAGCTGGATTTAGACCTCACTCAGGCAGAGATAAACCTTGGGCTTTTCCGGGGGCTGAAGCGTTTCAAGATGAGTTTGCACAAAATGCCAGTAGTAAGGGGCATCTAGCAAGTGAAGATGAATGGCTAACTAGACATCGGGCAGATATTATCTTAGGATTCTTTGGTTACAGTGAATCTTTTGAAGGGCCAGACCGACTTAATAATTTTAGAGAAGAGCTTACCGCATTCATCGAGCATACTAATAATCAAAGTTATAATGGCAGCAATGCTCCAGAGTTAGTTTTGGTTTCTCCGATAGCATTTGAGGATTTATCAGGTCAGTTTGATCTACCAAAAGGAACGGAGCAAAATAAAAACCTATCGCTTTACACTAGAGCGATAGAAGAAGTGGCACTAGCAAATGATGTTCAATTTGTAAATGTATATGATGTCAGTAAAAAATGGATGAGTGGCTCTGATAATATAACTGTCGATGGTTCTCAGTTGAGTGATTCAGGATATGAAAAATTATCCACCTACCTAGTTGACCAAATATTTGGAGGAAGCAGTAGCACTAAATTTAGAGATGAAATCTATGCAGCAGTAAATGAGAAAAATTGGTTTTGGCACAATGATTTTAAGATACCAAATGGAGTACACACTTTTGGCCGGCGATATGATCCTTTTGGACCTGCCAATTACCCTTTTGAATTTACTAAGATTAGGGAAATGACTTCCATCAGAGATACGGGTATATGGATGGCAGCACAAGGTAAGACCTACGATATTGCAAGTGCTGATGCTAAGACTACAGTTCTGCCAGACGTAGAGTCTAATTATAAGCCGGGAGATTATGGTCGTGGTGATGGTGAGTATCTTTATGGTGACGATGCGCTTGAGACTTTGACCGTACCTGATGGGTATAAAGTAGAGCTATTTGCCTCAGAGAGAGAGTTTCCGGACTTAGCTAATCCTGTACAGATGTCCTTTGATGATAGAGGCAGATTGTGGGTAGCAGTGATGCCCACCTATCCGCATTGGAAACCCGGAGATGATAAGCCTAATGATAAGCTTATCATATTAGAAGATACCGATGGTGATTATAAAGCTGATAAACAAATCACTTGGGCAGAAGGTCTTCATATTCCAGTTGGTTTTGAGTTTGCACCAGAAGGTGTTTATGTATCTCAAGGGACTAACTTTAAGTTACTAACCGATACTGATGGTGATGACAAAGCTGATAAAGAAGAGATAATCCTGAGTGGCTTTGATGATCATGATACACACCATGTAATTAGTGCGTTTTGTGCAGACCCTTCAGGAGCTATCTATAGTGGAGAGGGAGTATTCTTACAAACTAATGTTGAGACTTCTTATGGTACGGTCAGAGGAACTAATGGAGGGTTTTATAGATATAGTCCCCAAAGAAAGCATCTAGAGAGAACCGCACAATTAGCTATCCCAAACCCATGGGGTATTGCCTTTGATGATTGGGGACAAAATATATTTGCCGAGACTTCAGGGCCAGCAGTAAGATGGATGATGCCAGGTTCTGTTAAATCTAGATATGGCCAAGCAACACACAAGGGTTTTGATCTAATACAAGAAGAGCATAAGGTAAGACCTACCTCTGGACTAGAGTTTATTCACTCCAGACATTTTCCTGATGAGGTGCAAGGGGATATGGTAATTGCTAATTCTATTGGATTTTTAGGAATGAAGCAGCATAAGTTTGAAGATGATGGGACAGGGTTTAAGACAGACTTACGGCAGGATTTAATTGTTGGTACAGATCCTAACTTCAGACCTGTAGACATGGAGATAGCTCCTGATGGCTCTATGTATTTCTTAGATTGGCATAATGTCTTAATCGGGCATATGCAGCATAATGCTCGAGATCCATATCGAGATCATGTACATGGTAGAGTGTATCGCATTACTTATCCGTCAAGGCCACTAGTAGAGCCTGCAAAAGTATATGGAGCGAGTATAGAGACCCTACTGGATAATCTTAAGTTACCTGAATATAGAACCAGGTATCGATCAAGAAGAGCCCTTAGAGGTAATGATAAAAGAAAAGTAATAACTGCTACTAAAAAATGGATTGCAGACTTAGACGAAGATGATCCTAGATACGAGCATCACTTAGTAGAAGCTATGTGGGTTTACTGGGGATTAAACGAGATGAATGCTGAGTTACTAGAGCAAGTGATGAATGCAAAAGATTTTCGTGCTAGAGCAGCCGCAGCCAGGGTGCTTAGGTATAATGGTCATCTATTAGAAGCAGAGAATCATACTGATCTTCTAACCAAAGCTGCAAATGATGAACATGGCAGAGTAAGACTAGAGGCAATCACTGCAGCATCATGGCTAGACAATGTAGAAGACGGTATGCAGATACTAAATGCAGCAGCAGAGCATGAGCTAGATGACTGGATTGTCAATGCACACCTAACAGCTGTCAATCATCTGAATGGGATAAATGTCCCAAAGATACCGAAGAAAGGAAAGCAAGATGGAATGCCTATGGACGCTTCTAATAAATATACTGAAGGAGAGGAGATATATTTGCAAGACGGATATTGTGGTACCTGTCACCAAGAAAATGGTAAGGGATTAGTTGCATCTGGATATCCATCCCTGGTAGGAAATAATTGGGTGTTAGGAGATGAAGAACGACTGATTAAATTAACGCTAAAAGGTTTATACGGACCCATAGAAGTCGATGGTAAATCATTTCCAGGTAATGTACCTATGACCCCTTTCGAAGGGTTGCTAGATGATGAGCAGATAGCAGCAGTATTGACGTATGTTAGAAGTAGTTTTGGGAATAGAGGAACAGAGATCAAGGCGGAGGCAGTAAAAAAGATCAGAGCTGAGATAGAAGATAAAAATGGATTTTATGTTCCCGCAGATCTGTTGAAAGAACATCCTATGGAAGCTTCATTATAAAAAGTAAAGAAGGGCTTAGTATTGTTGCTAAGCCCTTGCAATTCTAAATCTAAAATCTATTCATAAACATTTTCGAAATCTACAGGTCCCTTGTCTTGTAGTAAGGCAGTTAGTTCCTCTAGATCATAAGAAATCTTGTCCTTAATTTGTTCCATAGCATGGCTAAATGCTCTGGCATGAGCCAGGCGATTTGCGCCGTCACCTTTGTAAAGAGTCACTTTACCTTCTCCTGCGCCTATGGCTGAGTATCTTCCTACTATGTAATTTTCTGCATCTCTTACTTCTACTATAACTTCTAGCTCATCCTTAAGTACGGTAAAAGGATAGCCAAATAAATTAGCAATACCTAAGGTCGCAACTGATATGGCTTGATTTTGCCATTTGGAGGTAGAACTACCAAATCCAACTTTACAAACTGCTGAGCCATATATTTTTCCAGTGGATTGAGAGATGTTGTCACGAATCTCTTTTTCAAATAAATGGACAGCGTCGTAAGCCTTAGTTTCATTAGATAAAGGTCTACCTCTCGTCGTACCATTAAAGATGGTAAAGTCATCTGTTACTCTTACCCCAAATCCTGAATTAGATGTGTAATAATCAGGATAAGCAGCCTGGAAACTATGGTAATCAAAAACAGGCTCTAAGGCTGGAAGTCGACTTTCAATGGCCGTACCTTGTGGAAAATCACTAACTTTTAAGGTCTGGCAAGAGGCCAGGAATATCAGTGATAAATATCCTAGTGTAATAATTTGTTTCATATGCTTAGGTTTAGAGTGAAGAAATTGTCTCTGGTACAGTTAAATTAATCTGAAGTAACTGTACCCAAAAGACCCTTAAGATTCACTTAACCTAAAGAGAGGTGTATTTTGATATAATTAACTAAGGAGCTATCTGGCTTAGATAGGCATTTAGGATATTGCTAACAGTTGTAAACTAAAAATCAGTATCAGCTTTTACAAAGTCCATAGGTTTAATCCAGATATTACGATACAAGACATCATGACCTTCAGCCTGTAACTTGAGCCCACCTGGTCGATCGGTTATACCCTTACCTTTGTCGTTGCCACCATCAAGTCCAGAGTTAGGACCTCCCCATACCTGAGCTATGGAGTGATTGACATGAGCTTTGACTCCATTAAAGTAAACGGTTGCTAATGGTTGTTGCACGAGCTTCTCATCTACAAATCTTGCTGCTCTAAAGTTGACGTCATAGCTATTCCATTCACCGAGTCCATTATAGGCGAAGTAGGGGGATTCAGATTCGTTGATCATAGCTGCTAGTCCATGAGAAGTAGAGTCTCCATCTAGGACTTGTATCTCATATCTGTTTTGTAAGTAGACGCCAGAGTTACCGCCTTCTTTCTCTATTAAGAATTCTATATGCAATCTAAAATCTCGGTACTTTTCTTTGGTTACAATATCTGCTTGTCCATACTTGCCACCAGCAGCACTTGGATCATTAGTGTTCATGGTGGTGCCATTTCCTTTTGGGTCTTTTTGTATTTTCCATTTGATTGGTAGCGTAGCTTTTAATCGAGGTCCGTCCCAGTACGTCCACTTCTCATCGAGCATATCTTTAGATCCATCAAACAAGACGGTTGCACCAGCTATCGGAGCAACTCCTACACCAGTATTTGCATTAGGCGTTTGCTTTACTGAGCTAAATAGTTGAGAGGTTGGTACTATTTTATCTCCACTTGATTGTTTACAAGAGAAAAATAGCATTAGTGTTAAGCAAAGGAATAAGAAATACTTCATCGTTCAAATTTTACTTAAAATAAGAACTATTCTAGTCTTCTACTGCTTTATCACTCTTAAAGTCTTTTGTAGATGTTTGTTTTGTATTCTCACAAAGTAAGGGCCAGCAGGGTACCCATCTAGATCAATTCTCATCTCATGGTGACCAGCACTTATGCTTTGATTAGTTAGCATTTTAACCTCTGAGCCTAAGGTGTTAAAGACACTAATCTTAATCTACTCACGATCAGAAGTAAAGCTTAGGATAAAAATATCAGAGAAGGGATTAGGTCAAATTGATAATTCAAAAATATCAGAATAAATATAATTGGTACTTGTTGTGATTATGCAGCACCTAAGTTCTTGAGCCCCACTTTTAAATCTTACAAGTTCTAATAAGGACGATACACAAATTTATAAATTCACTACAAGTCAATTACTTTTCTGTATGGTTCTTCCAAATAATTCCAAATCAATTTATTATAGATAGGGTAGTATTCTTTTGTTTTTATCTGATCAAGAAGTGTACTCACATCAGGAATAGATTCTGATTCATCTAAAAAATAGAAACCTTTATAAAATCCATCTTTTACTAAAATGAGACATTTCTCGTTTCTGGTTCTACCTTGCTCTGTAATCACAAAATCTTTACTAAATTTCCCTCTCAATAACTCATTTAGTTCTAACATTTTCTCTTCATAATCTTCTGGACTATTGTAGAGGCAGGTACCTTCACAGTGGCACATATATTGTTCTCCCAACTCAGTGCGATCCATGCAAAGGTCCATTTCTACTGCTATATTAAGTAGGTGCTCTTTGCCGTACTTTGCTTTGGAGTAATCAAATAGTTTTTCTGCTTTAGCAATATTGGCTTTTGTGTGTTTTAGGATTTCTAAATATGGATAACCTTCGGCATCATTTGTTTTACCTAAAAAATATTGAAAGTCTTTGCGGCGCAATGCTTTATTGATCTCCGGTTGAAGGCTTTTTATCTCTTGTACCTCTAGCAGTAATGCTGTTAATTCATTGCCTGTCTCTTCAAAGGTGATTGAGTCTACAGACCTATAAATTTTTGCAGCTTTGGTTGTGACTTTATTAAAATGTTGGAATACTCTAGTTTTGATATTTTTAGCCTTACCAACATAAACGACTCGACCATCTTTGTTATAAAAGTAGTAGATACCAGGAGTCTCTGGTAAGTGGTGTAATCCTTCTATACTTATACCCTTAGGCAGTTGTGATTCTTTAATACCGAGATTAATCATTTCTTTAATCTCTTCATCGTCAACTTTGTCTTGCAAGATGGTCGTAAATATATCAGCCGTTGCAATGGTATCATCTAATGCACGATGCCTATTATTTACTGATATACCAAAGTGTCTTATTAAGTTGCCAAGAGAGTAGGAGTCTAGGCCAGGGAAAGCTCTTCTAGATAGTTTGACGGTGCAGAGCTGCCTTTTTGTAAATGTAAAACCTAGTTGCTGAAATTCTTCTTTTATAAAACTATAATCAAATCTAACATTGTGAGCTACAAAAATAGTCTTGTCTAATATTTCTATGATGTCCTTGGCTACTTCATAAAATTTCGGAGCATTCTGCACCATATCGTTTGTTATACCCGTTATTCTCGTAATTTCTGAAGGAATTGAGCGTTCTGGATTAATAAGAGTATCAAATTGATCAATTACCTTTGTGCCATCATGAATCAAAATAGCTATCTCCGTAATTTTATCCCTACGAGGCATACCTCCAGTAGTTTCTACATCAACAATCGCATATTTTCTTTTTGTAGCCATACTGTTTTTTTACTGCTAGTGTTTTTTATCAGCACATCCTGCAAGGAGGACATTAAAGTTAATTTTAATACGAATAATTTTGAAACAAAGATTGTTAACCAATTTGATTATGTTGGTATCATCCCTGCGGCTGAGCGTGTAGCCGTCTATGCACCTCTACTCAAGGGCAAGAAAGTAGGATTAGTAGTTAACCAAACTAGTATCATAGGTGATCAGCATCTTTTGGATACTTTACTAGCACTGGATATTGATGTGGGCAAGGTGTTTACACCTGAGCATGGATTTACTGGTGCTGCAGACGCAGGAGAAAAAATAGAAGATAGCAAGAGAGCAGAGATTCCTATAATATCCCTCTATGGTAAAAAGAAAAAACCAGGAAAGGATGATTTATCAGGAATTGATGTAATCGTTTTTGATATACAAGATGTAGGGGTGAGGTTCTACACTTATATTTCTACACTACACTATATCATGGAAGCTGCTGCTCAAAATGATATTCCTGTCATAGTATTAGATCGCCCTAATCCTAATGGTTTTTATGTAGATGGGCCTATGCTTAAACGGGAGCATTCGTCATTCGTTGGGATGCATCCTGTGCCAGTGGTATATGGAATGACAATAGGAGAGTATGCACTAATGATTAACGGAGAAAAATGGCTAGAGAATGGAATACTATGTGATCTCAAAGTAATAGAAAATAGAAACTATGATCATACAATGACTTACAACCTTCCTGTTAAACCCTCTCCTAATCTTCCAAATTTGAAGTCTATTTTGCTATACCCATCACTATGTTTTTTTGAAGGGACTACTGTAAGTGTAGGAAGAGGGACTGATAAGCAGTTTCAGCTTTTAGGTCATCCTGCATTAAAGGATAAAATGCCCTATAAATTTACGCCTACAAGTAGGCCTGGAGCAAAGTCACCTAAACATATGGATCAAGAATGTTACGGTATGGAGTTTCATAATATGGATACTTCTACGCTACATAATGACAAAAGATTACAGCTAGGTTTTCTCTTAAAAATGTACCAGGAAGTAACTGCAACAGGGGAGGATTTCTTTTTGAAGGATAATAACTTCTTTGATAAACTAGCAGGCAGCGAATCCTTAAAGAAAATGATATCGCAGTCTAAGTCTGAAGAGGAGATAGTAGCAAGTTGGCAGCCAGGCATCGATGCTTTTAAAAAAACTAGAGCTAAGTATTTGCTCTATGAGGACTTTAAATAGTTCTGGACTAAATACCAGTGCATAAAGTGCTAGGAAATGATAGTCATAATGACTATCGTAGTAGATAGATATGAAATAAGATAAACAAAAATTATCTTTATAGTAAAGTAGGTAAACAATAAAATACTACACAATTCATATTGCGACTTATTTAATATAATTTTGCATTAGCATATTTTTGCTAGAACATCTGCGAAAATCTAATATTATTTCAAATACGCCTTTAAAGTTTTCAGCCTTTAATCGAGCTGAGGATATTAGCAAGATTTCAGAAGACCACTTTGATTTAGTAGTTATAGGAGGAGGTATCACAGGTTGTGGTATTGCCCTTGATGCTGCCAGTAGAGGGATTAAGACGTTGTTAATAGAAAAAGAAGATTTTGCGTCTGGGACGTCGAGTAAATCAACAAAATTAATCCATGGTGGATTGCGCTACCTAAAGCAATTCGAAATAGGGTTAGTTAAGGAAACGGGTACTGAGAGAGCAATCGTACATAAGTTAGCACCTCATCTTGTGCATCCAGAAAAGATGCTTCTCCCAATCGTAAAAGGAGGTACGTTTGGTAAGTTGTCTGCTAGCTTCGCCATTATGGTATATGATTTATTAGCTGGCGTTAACAAAGAAGATAAAAGGAAACCATTAACTAGAAAGACGACGAAAGAGGCAGAACCTCTCTTATCTGATAACTTGCTAAAGAGTGGTATTACATATTCTGAATATAGAACAGATGATGCAAGGCTTACGATAGAGCTCATAAAAACTGCACGAAGACATGGTGCAGCTGCATTTAACTATGCTGAGGCCAAAGACTTTATTTATGCTGATGGGAAAGTTGTAGGAGTAAGCTGCTATGATCATCTCAACAATATTTCATTTAATGTGAACGCTACACAGGTAGTATCAGCTGCAGGCCCTTGGGTAGATAAATTAAGAGCAAAAGACGGATCTAAGAAAGGTAAATCTCTTCATCTAACTAAAGGCGTACATGTTGTTGTACCAAAAGCTAAACTACCGCTTAATCAATCAGTTTATTTTGATGCTTTTGATGGTAGGATGATCTTTGCCATACCTAGAGGAGCAGTCACATATCTTGGCACATCAGATACTAATTATAGTGATAGCTTAGATAGGGTAGTAAGCACTATCAGTGATGCCAAATATTTGTTAGGTACTGTCAATACCATGTTTCCTTCTGTGAACCTTAAAGTTGAAGATGTGGTATCTAGCTGGGCTGGGCTCAGGCCCCTCATACACGAAGATGGTAAGTCACCTTCAGAACTGTCGAGGAAGGATGAGATATTCATATCCGATAGTGGATTGATATCTATTGCAGGAGGTAAGTTAACTGGTTATCGAAAAATGTCTGAGCGAGTCGTAGACACTGTAATGAAGAAGATGAACAACTTAAAGTTTGTTCCGTGCAAAACTAAAACGATAAAACTAGCTATCGATCCATTTGATAATTATAGCGCCGTCAAGGAGTATATAACAATCCTAAGTAAGGAAATGGAACCTCTTGGATTTACAAAATATGATGCATGGTATCTTACTACTACCTACGGGAAAGATGCAAGGATGGTGTTAGATCGATTTCTGGAAGACAAAAATCCTAATAAGGATGAAGGTCTTATTGATGCAGAGCTATGGTACAATCTGATGTATGAATCGGTAGCGACTCCCGTGGACTTTTTTGCAAGGCGTACAGGTAGGATATACTTTGATGTAGACAGCGTAAAGTCGCACATGCAAAGAGTAGCAAAGGAAATACAGAATACTTTCACATGGAACTCTGAGACCTTGGCTGATATTCATGAAGAGCTAGAAGATATGTTAGAAGATGCTACCATATTTTATGATTCGGAGACAGTTGTATAAAATTAGTTATCTAAAGATTGTTGATCTATCAGTTGGTGCTAAATCTGAATCAAAATGTTAAGGAATTATTTCCTTTCTTTTGAGGTGGTTTTATGATTGTGAATATCCGATTGGGTAAAAAAAATAAAAGTTCTTTTCAAATTAATTTCATCAATTTTAGTAGAATCATCATTTGGGTATTTAGTCCTAGATTGTAGGCCATTTACAGTTCTCGACTCAGCATCAAAAAATATTGACATAAAGAATTTATTAATATTAATAAAGCAATGATCTATATTGTCAATTAGAGGTAGGCGATCACACTTTAAGTAGTGATAATGGATGTCCCTGTCCTCAGAGCATATTTGTTGTACATAATCTGATCATTTTGATCAAACATAATCACAGTCTATTTTAAACTAACTTCCAACCTTCCCGGTAAGGTCTGGTAACAAATTGGTTAGCTTCTTCAAAATTGGTAATCTTCATTTTTTTACCATCCCACAGTAATTTCTTTCTTCCATAATAATCTCTATGACCACTATCCTTTAGCTTAGATAATGAATAACTCCTTATCGCTAAATTACCCATCAGAACTGTCTCCGTCATCGGGCCAGAGTAGTCAAATGAAGAAGTAAGCGCTTTGTGCTCAGCACTATTAAATCCTGCTTTACACGCTGTTTGCCATGCGTACTGATGACCTGATTCTGGCTTATCTAAATATTTATTAACACTCTGAAAATCTTTTTCCATTTCTACAAGGGTACCATCATTTAGATACATTTTAGGAACCATCCCGTAGGTCCCGCTAGTAAGCACACCTTTGTCTCCGATCATCATGATGCCATTAGCACTGTTGTTATCACCGATAGGATGATCAGCAGGAATAATATCTGGATGAAAAGGTCTAATCCCACCATCAGACCAAGTAAATTTTATTTTTGAGCTGTTGTTATCTGTTGCGTCAAACCCTAGCTGCACACTACTACTAGGAGGACATCCACCTGGAATATACTCTGGTGACCAGTCTCTAGTAAATACCTGACCTACACTACACTCTACTTCGGTAGGATAACCTAAGTGTAATAATCTAAATGGAATATCAATCAGGTGGCAGCCCATATCTCCAAGCGCTCCAGTTCCAAAATTCCACCATCCTCTCCATTTGAAGGTATGATACAGCGGATGATAATGGACTTTTTCTGCAGGTCCTATGTAAAGATCCCAGTCCGACTTGGTAAGATGATCAGGAAGTGGCGTCCCAGATGGTGGCTCTTTTATTCCTTGCGGCCATACGGGACGATTAGTCCAGACATTTACAGTATGTACGTTTCCTATATGTCCCTCTGCAAACCATTTGGCAAGCTGTTCTTGCCCTGGATGAGATGCTCCTTGATTACCCATTTGTGTAACCACTTTTTGTCTTCTTGCTGCTTCTGTTAGTGTTCTAGCTTCGTAGATATTATGAGTGAGTGGTTTTTGTACATAGACATGCATCCCTCTTTCCATAGCCATATTAGCGGCAACCCCATGTACATGATCGGGCGTAGATATTGTAACGGCGTCTATCTCCTTATCCATTTCATCAAGCATTATTCTAAAATCTTTATAGAATTTTGCCTTAGGAAAACGGTCTACACTCTTGGCTGCATTTTTTGTATCTATATCAGCTAATGCTACTACATTATTTTCACCATTAGCATAAGAGTTCCAGATATCTGATCCTCCCTTGCCTCCAGCACCTATTGCTGCCAAGTTGAGCTTATCGCTTGGTGCTGTAAACCCTTTACCTCCAAGGACATGTCTAGGAACAATCATAAAGCCCGCAGCTCCTACTGAAGCTTCTTTTATAAACCCTCTTCTGTTTTTCTTATTCTTATTTTTCATAATGCAATATTTGAGACTCGTAAAATAGCTTACAAGAACTTAATAATCAAATTAGGCTAAAAAATTAAACTAATATTAAGGGGAAAATCTAAAAGGAGATTGATATTGATTAATAAAATGACTTGTAAATAGGTAAATAGGCAAGTTTAAGTAGATCTACTAAAGAGGGAAATAAAAGCATACCAACCGATTTAATATTTAGTTTCTAAATCATTTTAGAGCTTGATTCGCATTTGAGCTTTTATCTGTGTTTTGGTATCTCCATTAATGGCATCGTTACCAGATCCTATTTGATTGATATCTATGTACTTAGTCTGAGCTGCTCTAAATTCCATGGTGATATTTCCATTAAGCCTATACTTGAAGTTAGCATAATAACGTAGTCCTTGATCTGCGAAAAAGGGTATGAAAAACTCGTACAAAAGATCAGACTCATAGGCATAAATTCTTGTATCAAAACCAGGAGTGTCGAAGTAGGAAAGTCTACTACTCATTGAAAAATTAGAACCCTGAGGCTTATATAGAATATCTTGAAATACTAGATAACCTAAATCATCTTGTGACTCCTCACGATACCTAGCAAATTCTATTCTTGATTTTAATTGAATATTTTCATTGACAAAGTAGCTCAAGTGGACACGTAACTTATCTAGTTGAGTAGGGATGATCTGATCAATCTTAAAGTCTGGATTAGTAGAGTTACGCTCTTTTTGCTCATACTTATATTGTAGATACAAATTTGCTTTTCGTCTTACATCATAACTTAGCTTAAACAGATATTCTCTGCCCCTGGTCGGTGCATCACTTCTAAACCTCACCCAAGGATGAGACCATTGATCAGCATATGCACTTAGGGTAATCCTGTTTGTTGGTTTTAGTTTAAATCCTAGATAGATACCTTTCTCATTATTAGTACCTAAGGTTTCGCCAAATGAATTTGAAAATAAGGATTGATAATCTTTAGCATAGTTCCTGTACAAAATAGAAATATCAGCCATCTTATCTAAAGCAATCAATACTCCGTGAAGATTAGCCATTGCATTATTATCACTAATAGCTACCTCTCCAAAGAAATTCAGATTACGGTATTTATAAGCATAATCTATACTTTGATTTAATAATTTATCACCGCTAAATCTAAATTGGTTAGATAGGTTTTGACGACGTTGAAATAGTTTGTCAAACTGGCTGTAGAGTAAGTTGTAATTAATGTTAAAGCCCCTATTAGAGTAAGCAAGCTTACCACCGATGGCTTGCTCATTAACTGTGTTTATTTTGTTTCTTTCGTTGATACTTCTATGGAGTCCATTGTTAAGTATAGAGGTAAAAAATTCAAAACCATCCGTATTTGGCACCGCACTTTGATTGGCATCTATATCTTTTTTAGACCCAAAGGCTGATAAAGTCAGTCTGTCATTTATTGATAAGGTTATTCCTAATCCGCGATAAAAATTAGTTTCATTAAAAGAAGTATAACTCTTAAGAGTACGACCTCCCTTTTTTATATCCATGACATAGGCGCTTTTGCCGCCACCAAAATCATTGTGAAGAATAAGGCCCTGCCCCAGACTCACGTTAAAGTCTCCAATTACTAAATCCTTAACCTGAGTACTAAGATCGCTTAAGTGAAAATGTGCTGAGTAATGATCAAATCCATTTTGACCATTGGTAAAAAGAGGTTCCCCTTCGTCTTTCTCCATACTAACACCAAATTTCAATTTGTTGCTAAATCTCATTTGATATCGCCCATACAATCTTGCTGGGTCGCCTAGATATCTGCTATTTTCGGTAGCCTCATCCGTATATCCCTTTTGAGTCTCTAGGACTCTTCTCCACTTAGTGTATATAACATGATTAGCTTCCTTAACCATATTTTTGAGATCAAGATTATAGCTCTTGTTATTGCCTATGGTTACGAATGGCTCAATATTTTTAATATCGCTGAGGCTTAGACTTGGTATTGACTGTAACTCAAATATTTCGAGATAATCCCCAAATTTATCTCGATGTGTTAGGATATCATTAATCTGGATCTCGTTAAGGATATATAGCTTTTTTAAGTCTTCATAGCTCACCTTGTTGAGATTCATGGGGTGTTCTGACAAGTATACTAGTTCTTCAAAGATATAAGCAAAGTCAAACTCTCCATCGCTTTCTATCGCTTGGATAAAGTTTTCAATGAGGTCCTCTTGCTCTTGGCTAATATTCTGCTGAGAAATCAGGTTAATCGAGAGTAAAACAAAAGCTAAAAGTGAATAAAGTTTCAAATCAAAAAATTGAGCGCCGCAAAGTTATCAAATTAGAAATATGATTAAAATGTATCTCATCCACTTATAATATATCATTACCCTGAAGCCCAGTTATATTATTGAAATAACATTTATAAAATAAATAATCTATTGATTAACAATGACTTGAGCCCATTTATGCCGATTTGGGTATCACATTTATTTTTTAAAAGGATTAACTAAATCAGGGCCGTTAAGTTATATTTATTAATAATTAACAATAAAAAATTTAAATTCCCTATGGCAGAACGATACAAATTAGAGTACATCTGGTTGGATGGATATAAGCCAACACAGAATATGAGAAGTAAAACTAAAGTGCTTCCTAAGTTTAGCGGCAAACTTAAAGATTGTCCAGTATGGTCTTTTGATGGTTCATCTACCAAGCAGGCTAAAGGTGGTTCCTCAGATTGTCTACTCAAGCCCGTAGCAATATACCCAGACCCAGCAAGAGACAACGGTTACTTAGTAATGACAGAGGTGCTTAATGCAGACGGTTCTAACCATGTGTCTAACGGGAGAGCATCTATTGATGATGATGATAATGATTTTTGGTTTGGTTTTGAGCAGGAGTATTTTATTATGGATACAGCTACTCAGTTACCTCTAGGTTTTCCTGTAGGTGGCTATCCAGGACCACAAGGTATGTACTATTGCTCAGTAGGAGGTAAAAATACACATGGAAGAGATTTTGTAGAGGAGCATGCAGATTTATGTATAGCTGCAGGGCTTACTTTTGAGGGGATAAATCAAGAAGTAGCATCTGGACAATGGGAATTCCAATTGTTTGCAAAAGGAGCTAAAAAGGCAGGGGACGAAATCTGGGTAGCTAGGTACCTTTTAGATAGATTGACAGAGCAGTATGGTTACTATATCGAGTATCATCCTAAACCAATAAAAGGTGACTGGAATGGATCAGGTATGCACGCTAACTTCTCTAATAAAAAATTAAGAACTTCTGGTAAGAAGAAAGATTTTGAAACTATCTGTGAGAAGTTTGCACCAAAGGATAGAATAAAGCAAGCAGTAGCAGTTTATGGTGCTCATAATGAGCAGCGATTAACCGGACTTCATGAGACACAGTCTATTAATAAGTTTTCTTATGGTATCTCTGATAGAGGAGCATCTATAAGAATTCCAATCGCTTCTGTAGAAAACAAATGGAAAGGATGGTTAGAAGACAGAAGACCAGCATCAAATGCAGATCCATATAAAGTAGCAGGATCTATAATTGCAACGGTTAAAGGCAAACCTTATAATTACAAATAAATAATTTTAAAAAGAATTATTGTGAAGGAGCAGGCGAATAGTCTGCTCCTTTTTTATTGGTGCTATTGGTCGAAGACGTGTTTGTCCTTTTTTATAATTTTCTTGTATGTTTTTGTATTGGGATTGCCCTTAATCTTAAAGAGAGTTCTACACTTCAAGCTAGGTATATCTTATCTATAGTTGAGCGTATCCCCAAGCAGGATAGGGAATAATAGTGGATTATCTAGTTCGGGCGATAGCAACGATAATTAGATTTACTTACTGCTCTAATCCTACTCTGTCGATGTATAATATAATCATGCCAAGCATCATGATCAATATTTTTATCAGAAATCCAAATCCGACTCCCCATGTGTCTGTCCATGCTAAGAAACTAATATTCATTCCTATCATTCTGAAAATGATAGAGATAAATCCGAAGAGCAGTAATAAATATCCGATGATGCTGAAGATTCCTTTGGGTATTGACATTACTATGTTTTAAGTCGTTACAACAAATCAAAATTACACTTAGTTTTACTAGTCTAAACATCTCTTTACACCTTATGATTAAATTAATTGAGTGCCCACGGGACGCTATGCAAGGCATTCATAAGTTTATACCTACAGAATTTAAGGTTGAGTACCTAGATCAATTGCTCAAGGTTGGCTTTGATACAATAGATATAGGGAGTTTTGTATCTCCTAAAGCAATTCCTCAAATGAAGGATACCGCACAGGTGCTTAAGCAGATTAACTTATCAGATAAGCAGAGTTTATTGTCTGTTATTGTCGCTAATGAAAGAGGAGCGAACGACGCCGTACAATTTGATGAGGTTGATATTCTAGGTTACCCCTTTTCTATTTCAGAGACTTTCCAGCAGCGCAATACTAACTCGAGTATAAAAGAATCCTTAAAAAGAGTGGCATCCATACAAAACAAATGCGTAAATCATGATAAATCACTATTAATCTATATCTCTATGGGCTTTGGTAATCCATATGGTGATGAATGGAATGTCGAAATCTGCCAAAAGTGGGTAGATGAATTAGCAGCCATGGGTGTTAAGACTATGGCTTTATCTGATACTATAGGTGTAGCTACACCAGATTCTATCTACTATCTATTTGATAACCTTATACCGCCATATCCTGATGTAGAGTTTGGAGCACACCTACACACCCATAAACACAACTGGCGAGAAAAAGTGAAGGCTGCTTTTGATAGTGGTTGCAAGCGATTTGATGGAGCTATAATGGGCTATGGAGGCTGCCCAATGGCAAAAGATGACCTAACTGGTAACATGCCGACCGAAAACCTCGTCTCCTACATTAATGAGCAAAATATAGAGCAAAAGATGGATGTAGATGCATTTTATGATGCAATGAAAGTAGCAGGAAAACTATTTACTGCCTATCACTGATCTATTTTCCTCAGAAAAGCCGACTTTTAAATGAATTTTGTAATTTTTTAAAAAAGTATCTCCTCAGGTGAAGATAGATAAGCAGAGTTATCAAGCTATTTTTCAGGAATTCTATAATATGCTGGGTAATTACAGCAATACTATAGTACATAATAGTACTGATGCTGAGGATGTTGTGCAAGAGGTCTTCATACAATTATGGAATAAGCGAGATACCTTAAAAATAGAGACTAAGATTAAGTATTACCTATTTACTGCAGTCAAAAATCGGTCAATAGAGGTCCTGAGAAAGCGAAAAATGCACAACAAATACGTAGAGATAGAAAAAAATGTAAAAGAATCTGTCGAATATTTAGGGGATGATAGCGAGGATATAGTCTTAAAAGAAAAGCTGCATAGGTCGATACGACAATTGCCGCCAAAATGCCAGGAAATTTTCGTTATGAATAAATTGAATGGGTTAACTTACAATGAGATTGCGGAGAGTTTGAATCTGAGTAGTAAGACGGTGGAAAATCAGATCGCCAGAGCTTTGAAATTATTAAGATTGAAATTCAAGTAATTAACGGTAACAATGGGACTTCTTAGATTTTTAAATACCAATAGGTCAAATGAAGAGCAAAAGCTCTATGATTGGCTTGATGATTCTACTCAGAATCATACTGCTATCAAATCCATGTTGGCAGAAGATACTTTTGATCTTTCTATTCTGAAGGATTATAAACAATTTGATACTAATAATGCTTGGAGTAAAATATCATCTCAGATAGATCTAGAGGACACGCCTGTAGTTAAGCGTAACTCCTTTAACCTTTATAAAATAGCTGCTATCGGAGCTGTGTTATTGGCTTCTGTTTTTGTAATGAAGAATTTTAACAGCCTTGATCCATCATCACAAATGGCCGTATTGACTGCCTCAGACGTTGCTAATGAAGTAACATTGCCAGATGGGAGTATTGTACACATCGATAAGCAAAGTGCCATCTCATTTGATGAAGATAACTTTATGACGACGCGTAAGGTAGAACTGACTGGAAGAGCATTTTTTGAAGTAGCTAAGGTAGAAGGTAAGAATTTTGTTATTTCTGCTGATAATGTAAATGTAGAAGTACTAGGAACAAGATTTGAAGTGAATGCGAAGTTAGATCATAAGACTGTAACTGTAGAAGAGGGTAAAGTGAGAGTCTATAATGATAAGTCTGAGGTACTTTTAACTGCCAATGAGAAAGCACTAATATCAGGAACACAGATAACTGAGACTTTTAGTGACTCAGAAAATATAATCAGTTGGAAAAATGGTACGCTCAATTTTGATGAAACAACAATGGATGTTGTTATTTCAGACTTAGAAGATCACTTTGCCATAGATATAGAGGTAGATAATACCACTTCCAAATTAGACTGTCCTTTGACATCAATGTATAAAGACCAAGACCTAGAATCAATTTTGAAAGAGTTCAATACAATAATGGGTGTAACCTACAAGATTGAAAAAGATAAAGTCTACATATCTGACATTTGTAAGTAATCGGAATCTTTCCTTACTTCTATTCTTTTTTATCGGCTTTATTTGTGTTCACAATAAAGGTCTAGCACAAGAAGATTTCAAAGAGAAACAAATATCCCTGAAGCAAAGCAAAGGGACGATCAAGGATATCCTTGATGAGCTAAAAAAACGAACTAAGTGTGTCTTCACTTATAGCTCTGCGAGAGTAAATCTAAATGAAGAAGTATTCGTTGGTAGAAAGAAGAAATCGATAAATGAAATCTTAGAAACGATTTTTGAGAAGCAACCTATTATCCCATATTTTAAAGAAGACAAGAGGATAATATTAGCGTATGATATAGACAAGAATCAATATCTAGAAAACACCACCATACTAAATGGATTCATCAAAGATAAGTCTACCGGTGAACCTCTAATCGGTGCGTCTATTTATAATTCTAAAAAACAAATCGGAACGTTAAGTAATGACTTTGGATATTTTCAATTTCAGGTTAATCTAGAGGTTGATACAGTTACTTTTTCTTATTTAGGGTATAAGCCGAGATCCTTTCCGATTAAGAAACTCAAGAAGGATCTATTTTCAATCTTCTTAAGTCCTAACCCTTTAAAGATTGATGACGTAATAATAGAGCGTAAGACATACGAACGCTCTAGCTCCGATCTAAGTTCTAATCATTATTTTAATGAGACGGAGTTAAAAGACAAACGAGGCACATTGGGTGAGAACGACCCGTTCCAATCTATATTTATGCTTCCTGGTATCCAGTCTGGACATGAGGCTCAAAACAATATTTTTGTAAGAGGCGGCGGACCAGACCAAAACTTAATAATGATGGATGGGGTTCCTATGTATGAAACTTCTCATCTATTAGGACTAACATCAATATTTAATGCGGATGCAGTTAAGAATATTCAAGTATTCAAGCAAGCTTTTCCATCTGCATACGGCGGTAGACTCTCTTCGGTAGTTAATTTTCATATAGCTGAGGGCAATCTAAAGGAGCATAAATTTGGCGTGGGGGTGAGCCCATTAAGTACTAGAATAAGCGCAGAAGGGCCGCTAAGCAAAGGAAATACAAGTTATAATCTTACAGTTCGTAAATCATTATTGGATTTAATAGTTGATCCAATAACCGAAAAGTACCTTACTACTGATCGAGTACTGACGGAAACTGATATTTCTTTTTATGATATTAATGCTAAGATTCATCATAACCTATCTGACGGTAGTAATCTAGATATCAATGCTTACTTAGGAAGTGATAAAGTATCTATTAGAAAAGGAGAAGAGGTAGGAGATGCCAATCCAGTCCTTGTACAGAATAATGACCAGATTAAATGGTCTAACAAATTATTTAATGTAAGATGGAATCGAATAGTCAGTGATAAGCTATTTACAAAAATCCAATTCCACTTATCAAACTACACTAACGATTCTCGATCTACATTTAATTTTAATTATGGTGAAGGTAGTCCATTAGGAAATTCATCTTTAGATGTATTAGCGTTGTCTCAGATCGAAGATGTATCTATTAAGTTAGAAGCTAATTACTTTATTAATAATAATATAAAAGCTGTAGTAGGAGGAGGTACCACCTTTCATAAATATAATCCTTCTATTAGGCAAAGTGAGATCGTACTCTCTGGTGATATCACTGAGTATAAAAACAACATCGATCCTATAGATGCGAGCGAGTGGTTTGGCTATGCAGAGACCCAAATTGACTTAAACTCACAGCTTCATTTTAATATGGGTGCATACTTATCAAGATACTTAGTTAGGGAAAAAACTTATAGCTCTCTGCAACCTAGATTATCGATGACCTATGCTATTAACGATAAACAACAGTTGTCGTTTTCTGCTACTAAGATGACGCAGAACATACACCTGCTGGTGAATACAGGTATAGGCCTTCCATCAGAACTATGGATTCCTACAACAGATAAACTTGCCCCTGAACACTCTTATCAGTTATCAGGGTCTTATAAGTATGAGTTAAACAATCGCTTTTACTTTACTATAGATGGTTACTATAAGAAGTTGAAGAATGTGGTAGAGTATACCTCTCCATTTGATTTATTTAATACCTATGTGAATGAAAGTAATCAAGAAGAAGAAAGTAAATTCCAAGCAAATAATGATTGGGAAAAATATGTAAGCAGCGGGGATGGGACCTCTAGAGGGGTAGAGCTATTTTTAAATAGAAAAGAAGGGAAATTAAATTTCTCAATAGGTTATAGTTATTCTATTACGGATAGATTATTTCCTGAGCTTAATGAAGGTAAACCATTTCCATACAAGTATGATCGCACGCATGATATCAATCTTAGCTTTAATTATAAACTAACAAAAAAGTTAAGACTGGATGCAGGATGGGTATATGGTACTGGTAATGCATTCTCAGTTGCAATAGAACAGTTTCCTACCATAGGCGGCGGTACATTCTTAAATCCTGGGGTAAGAAATAATATTCGAATGCCGGATTATCATAAGCTAGATCTTGGACTTAACTATATTACAACCTTGAGTAATTCTAATAAAATAAAAGCGAGTATAGGTGTTTACAATGCCTACAATCGTAAAAATGCATTTTATGTATACATGGTAGAAGCTCCTGTTGGTACTTTTAATTTGCGCCAAGTAAGTGTCTTTCCAATTCTTCCCAACTTTGATGTTCATTATAGTTTTTGATAATTATTCCTGTTTTAGATAGGGGGATTTATCATCGTTTTATTTCTAACACCTAGCTTACATAAGCTAGTTTGATATTAGGGTTTTAAGCCATATATCTTGTCTACTTACCAAAGAGCAAAACGAAAACGATGAATAACGTCTACCCCATAATCCATAAGTTCTTAATAAAGAATGCTAATAGTGAAGACCTAATAAGATTACTTAAATGGATTAATCACTCGATAACCAATAAGATTGAATACATGGTTGCTGAAGACATATGGCTTAAAAGCATGAACTACGTGCCAAAAGTCACTTTTGTACCACCTGCAGACCCTTTTTCGGATTACTATCAGCAAGATATGTCGTCTTAAGCTTTTTAACTATGTTTTACTGAACCTAAGGGTTTTATTAACTAAAATTAGTTGAACAAAGATGCTCTTAGCGGTAACTTGTGGTTTTAATTAGCGTCTTAACGACTGTATGAAGCACTATCTACTACTAGTCTTAACATGTAGCCTTCTTTTTTCTTGTCAACAAGATTACTTTGTTGATAATGTTGCATTCACACCAAGATTAGTAGCTAATTCACTTTTTACCGCTGGGTCTAGTATTGATGTGTATGTCCATAGTTCTAGAAACGTTTTGGATAATGAATCGTCAATTGGAGAAATAGAGAATGCACTAGTTGAAATAAAAGATGCAAGTGCAACCACGATTGCTACGCTCAATTATGATATTGCTGGTAGATATTTTTCTAATGATATAGAACTTATAGCAGGAGAATCTTACACACTAGAAGTATCGAGTGAAGGATTTGAATCTATTTCAGCTACTAGCAAAATACCTTTCCAAGTAGAAGCATCAATACAAAATTCGAATTTTGTCACAGGTGGTATTTCTGAAGATTTAAATGTAGATCTACAACTTAGAGACAATGATGTAAGTGATAATTACTATGTATATGAAGTAGGAGATAGCATTGCATTAAGATTGAGTAAAGAAGAGCCTTTCAAAATTCTAAATCTTTTGGACGTAGAGATTCTTCTTACTACTGAAGATCTTAATCAAGAGCAAATCGCAACCAATAGCTTACTACAGTCTAGGGTATTTCTTAAGGATAAAACCTTTGCTAACGCAGAGTACAATATCAACTTTAAAGCAAAAAGTAATCCAGCAGCGGCAGGACCAGTAGTCTTAACTAGTGAACAAGTATTCTCTGATCAGAGAATGAGGGTAGTTACAGCGTCTAAAAATATGTACGAATACTATAAGAGCATAGAATCTCATAGAATCAAAGGGGCGGCAAACTCTAGTATCTCTGAACCGATCGCTGTTTACTCTAATGTGTCAAATGGCCTAGGTGTTTTCGCTGGCTATAATGATGATCAGATTAATCTTATACAAGATTAAAATCGACTAATCTCTTAGTTGATAGTTTAAAGAAATCATTTAAATACAAATTGTGACTAGACTGCAAGTCGTTGAGTATAATAAACTCTTGCTTACGATGAATAACTTGAATTTTAATTATGATTGAATACTAAGTACAGACTACTTATTTAATCATTCCTATTTACTCACAAATACAACTTTAAAGCATCTCAATGTTATGCTAAGAATTCTTGAGAATATAATCAATTCCTCAAGGACGGATTTACAAAGTATGAATAACCAAAAGTCATTAATCTGCTAATGACATTTCATACTTAACCATCACGTCACTATTAATGCATAGTGTTTTTATTAGCCAGTATGGATTTATAAAATACTTTATCCTTTAAGAAAAGTATAAATAAGAAAAAATAACAACCACAACAATTCCAATTCCAAAAGGAATGCTAAACCTGTAAGGTGTAATATCAACATCTTTTGAGTGTACTAGTTCGTAAGCTTTCTCTTGAGGTCTCAACTTACCTATGATTAACATGATAATCACATTAGCTATAAATAGAATAGCCATAACGTGAAGAAAGTGAGGATAAGCGTCTATACCTATCATTTCTAATTGAGCAGTGTCTGTGATACCAGATGCCTTAGCAGCATCAACTGCTTTATCAACAAAATATCCTTTTAAGAAAAACTGACTGATTGAGTAAAAAATAGAACCAGAAATAATAGCAAACTTCGCTGCAAAAGGAGGTACCCACTTTGTTAAATAACCCACAACAATAATAGTTAGAATAGGTATACTATAGCAACCATTTATCTCTTGTAAATACCCGAATAAACCAGCTGGAGCTTTAGCAATGAAAGGGGCAACAAACATAGATAGGAATGCTAGAAATAGACCAAATCTTTTACCATACTTAATGATCGTATCATCACTTGCGTCTGGATTGATATGTTCTTTGTAGATATCAAGACCAAACAAGGTTACGGAGCTATTAAGCGCACTATTAAAAGAACTCAAGATTGCTCCAAAAAGTACTGCTGCAAAGAATCCTACCAAAGCAACTGGTAAAACAGTTTTTACTAATTTAGGATATGCTTGATCTGGAATATCTAATTGGCCATTAAACAAGTAGTATGCAATCATGCCTGGTATCACTAAAATTAGTGGGCCTAATATCTTAAAGAATGCAGCGAGTAACAATCCCTTCTGACCTTCTCTCAGATCTCTTGCAGCTAAAGCACGCTGTATAATAGCCTGATTAGTACCCCAATAAAATAGTTGTACAAGCATCATCCCTGTAAAAATCGTGGAAAATGGTACAGACGCATGTCTATCACCTATAGCATTAAATCGCTCTGGAGCAGAGGAGTAAAGATTAGAGACACCTTCAATTAAAGACCCATCACCTATGTGCATCAGACCAAATATTGGAATCATCAATCCACCGATGAGTAATCCAACGGCATTAAATGAGTCGGAGACAGCAACAGCTTTTAGCCCACCGAAAATCGCGTAAATAGATCCAATGATACCGATACCCCAGACAAACAACCAAATGGCCGTATTGTGACTTATACCCATTGTAGCAGGGATATCAAACATCGTAATCAAAGCCAGAGATCCTGAGTAAAGGACGATAGGTAAAAAGATAACTACATATCCAGACAAAAATAGCCCAGATGCAATCGTCCTCGTCATAACGTCATACCGTTCTTCTAGAAACTGTGGAATGGTAGTAATCCCTCCTTTAAGATATCTTGGGAGTAAAAATAATGCGGTGACTACCATTGCAATCGCAGCTAAAGTTTCCCAACACATTACTAGTATCCCTTCAGAAAATGCCTGACCATTGAGTCCCACAATCTGCTCAGTAGATAGATTTGTCAAAAGTAGTGATCCAGCAATTACACCTGCTGTTAAACTTCTACCACCTAAAAAGTATCCTTCTGAAGTAGTTTGAGGAATCTTAGATGTGATTAAATAAGACAGTCCAGCAACTACAAGCGTATAAATCAGAAAGGTTATAAAAGCCATTTAAATAGAAGTTTGAGTAAATTGAATTTATTATCTGTTTGACGCAAAATACAATTCTTAAGTTTTATATTCTAAGCACGGATTAGATATGATTTTTTAGAATGTATTTCCTAAAGAGTAATTAATTTTTCCATGCATAAGTTTAATAGCTTTCTCAACTAGTAAAAGAGCCAATTATGTTTAATTCTGTAGTTAAGACTTTACTGTTTATACTTTCTGTTCTGAGTACGTTACACGCGCAGAAAGAAGAAAATGTATCCTTTCATGGTATAGAATATCGGAATATCGGACCAGCTAATCAAGGTGGAAGGATCGTAGATATAGAAGCTCAAGCCAATGATTTTACTAAAGTATATGTTGCTACTGGTTCTGGAGGAGTGTGGAAATCTGAGAACGCTGGAACAACATGGAAACCTATCTTTGATGATTATGCGACAGCATCCATAGGTGATTTAGCATTAGACCCTAATGATATGGAGACTATCTGGGTAGGTACAGGAGAAGCCAATAATCGCAATAGTGTATCGTGGGGAAATGGAATATATAAATCTACAGATGGTGGAACATCATTTATGAATATGGGTTTAGAGACCACTCACCAAATCGCTCGAGTATTAGTCAATCCACAAAACTCTGATGATGTGTGTGTATGTGCAATCGGTCATTTATGGGGGTATAGTGGAGAGAGAGGATTATTCCAGTCTAAAGATGGTGGTAAGACTTGGAATAAATCTACCAGCGGCTTGCCTGATGATGGTAAGACCGGATGTACAGATATTATAAGAGACCCAGCAAACCCAAATACGCTTTATACCGCAATGTATCATAGATTACGCCAGCCGTGGCATTTTCATAGTGGAGGTGAACAAGGGGGAATATACAAATCAACAGATAATGGGGAATCATGGAATAAGTTAGAAAATGGCTTACCACAGGGGGATACAGGTCGGATAGGATTAGCAATCTATGAAAAGAATCCAGATATAGTCATGGCTCTGGTAGAAGCAGAAAAGACAAGTAGTCTTGCCACACCTGGTAGTGGTGTATATCGATCTGAAAATGGTGGTGAATCATGGACTTATGTTAATCAATATAATAATCGTCCCTTCTACTATAGCCAGATAAGAATTAATCCTCAAGATGATCAGCGAGTATATCTACTGACTACTACTTACATGGTATCCGAAGATGGAGGGAATAGCTTTGCCAACGGTAGTCCAGATTATGAGATTCATGGAGACTATCATGCCATGTGGTTAGATCCTTCCAATAAGGATAGATATTATCTAGGTGCTGATAAGGGACTATCGATAACCCATGATCATGGAAAAGCCACGACGCTTATAGATAACTTACCTATAGCGCAGTTTTATAGAGTCAATTATGACATGCGCGATCCTTACTACGTGTATGGTGGTTTGCAAGATAATGGCTCATATGCTACAGCAAGTTTTACTCGAGACGCCAGAGGGATTCTAAGTGATAGTAATTGGAAGATGCACTGGGGAGATGGTCAAGATGCAGCCTTTAATCCATATGACTGGACCGATGGTTACTCCTCCATGGAGAAAGGGACTTACTTTAAATATAATCCCAAGACTAGAATACTAAAACGCATTAGCCCTAATCGATTAAATACCAATGGTTTTGATGAGGCCTTTGGTAACCTAGAGGAAGACTCCAATAAGTTACGTTATAACTGGTCATCCGCATTAATCATGTCCCCTCACGACCCGTCTCATATTTTTGTTGGAGCTAATCATTTATTTAAGTCTATCGATAAAGGTCAGAGCTGGGATGTTATAAGTCCTGATCTAACTACTAACGATCCCATAAAAAGAAAGCAAGGAGAAAGCGGAGGAATTACTCCTGATAACTCTGGAGCGGAGTATCATTGTGCTATTCATACGATCTCAGTATCACCGTTAGATGAAGATATAATATGGGTAGGTACGGATGATGGTAATGTACAAATCACGGACGATGGAGGAGAATCATGGAGTAATGTGAGACTTAATATTCCTCAGGTGCCAGAAGGCTTATGGATAAGTAGGATAGAAGCTTCAAAATTTAATCCAGCCCGAGCGTATGTTTCATTTGATGGTCACCGTAGTGATGATTTTGAGACTTGGATATTTGTAACAGAGAACAGTGGCAAATCTTGGAGTAAAATTACAAATGGATTTTCAAATGGTGAAACAGTGAGAGTAATCAGAGAAGATCTTAAAAATCCTAATTTACTTTTTGCAGGTACAGAAACAGGCGTATGGTATTCATTAAATAGAGGTGTAATATGGTCTCGATTAAAATTAAATATGCCAACTGTTTCTGTTTATGATCTTAAGATACATCCGCGAGATAATGATCTGATAGTAGGCACACACGGTAGAAGTATCTGGATTTTAGATGATATTTCTTTCCTACAACAATGGACAGATAATATTGAGAAAGCGCCTATCCATCTATTTGATCAAAAAGTAAATACATTATGGAACAATACTAGTAGAGGTGGGCAGAGAGGTCATTTCTGGTGGGCGGGAGACAATCCTGCAACTGTTGTTAATACAAGCAGTATTCCCAGAGCGCAGTTTGATAATTATGCTGCCATCACTTACTATATTGGAGAGTCAGGGCAAGACAGTACTTCTTTGCATATCAGCAATATGCTTAATACACAAAGTAAGGCAATTAAAGTATCAAGCGCACCGGGAGTACACCGAATAGTATGGAATAGGGAATTTGAAGCAAAAGCATATTCTCCATCCGAAGAAAAAGAATTGGATGGTTTTCTGCAAGCACTGGTAGAGGCTGCTAATCATAGAAGAGTAAGGCAAGGATATAATAATTTTAAAAAGGAGAAAAATCCATACAAGAGGCGAAAGTTTTTACAATCACTTACAACTGGATATTTAGGTTATAACATCGATCCTAAGTTCCTAGTCCCTAAAGCGAATGTAGGAAGTTATAAGCTGAAGTTATTGAATGGTAGTAATGCCGATGAGAGTAACTTGATAATCCGTAGTGATCCAATGGACTAAAATTATGGAATCAGAAAATATAGAAGTTCTTATCATTGGTGCTGGTCTATCTGGATTAACCCTTGGTTACTTATTATCTAAGGCCGGTGTTTCTTTTAGAATAGTAGAAGCAAGGGATAGGATAGGTGGCAGAATACTAACTCTAGGAGCAAAAGATAAAGCACCATTAGAAATGGGAGCAACTTGGTTAGGCACTAAGCATAAGAGCTTAATTTCTCTACTTGATGAGTTAGAGTTACCAACATTTAAACAAGAGTTAGGTCATAAGGCTATCTATGAACCGATGTCTATAAATCCACATCAGATTGTAGAGCTACCAGCTAATAATGATCCTAGTTATAGAATTGTAGGAGGGACATCGACATTGATTAATAAACTATTTCATGAGATAGATGCTAATAATATTTACCTAAACGAAGCGGTTAAAAAAATTACATTAAAGAGCGAAGAATTACTCATCAGTACTTCAAATAAAACAATTACTGCAAAGAAGGTGGTGTCAACAATACCGCCTTATTTGTTTTATCAGAATGTCATTACTGAGCCGAAACTCACCGACGATATCCTCAACGTATTAGCATCTACTTATACATGGATGGGAGACTCGATCAAAGTCGCACTAAGCTTTGATCATCCATTTTGGAGAACCCAAAATCTAAGTGGTACCATCTTTAGTAATGTAGGTCCTATACCGGAGATGTATGATCATTCTAATTCTGAAGATTCTCAATTTGCGCTTAAAGGATTTTTAAATGGTAATTACTTTTCTTATTCTAAAGAGCAAAGATTGGAACTGATCTTAAATCAATTAAGGAAATACTATGGAAGCAAAATAGATTCATATAAAAAATATGCAGAAACCGTATGGAGGTTGGAGAAGTACACCTTCACTCCCTATGAGGAACATATTTTGCCACATCAAAATAATGGACATCAATTATATCAAGATAGTTATTTAAATAACTCATTATTTTTTAGTGGGGCAGAAACGGCTACTATGTTTCCCGGATACATGGATGGAGCTGTATCGAGCGCTCAATACCTTGCTAATCAAATAGTAGTAGGAAGTTAATTAGTAAGGTGCTCCCGATACACCCTTTGAGAATCTTATATTTTGATATATTACATTAACTATAATCAAATTATAGATCTATTTTAATATCAAGAATAATAGACCTCCAACTACACCTTATGAAATTACAACCAGTACAAATCGCAGTCTTCTTAGGGTTAACAACCATGATCGCTTTAGTGACTTATTTATATTGTCGTGGCAAGCGTAGTTCAGAAGATGATGAAAAAGAATACTTTTTATCTGGAAAAGATCTCAAATGGTATTTTGTTGCTGGGTCTATCACGTTAACCAATCTATCTACTGATCAATTAGTTGGAATGAATGGAAATCAGATGGCCTTGCTTGTTTGGTGGGAATTGGCTGCTGTTGCGGGCTTACTGATGCTTACCTTTTTGTTTATACCTGTTTACTATAGATATAACTGCACAACTACCACGGAGTTACTTGAGAAACGATATAACAATCCACATATCCGTGCATTAATATCGCTGCTGTTCTTGGCTGCCAATGTCTTTATATTACTGCCAGCGTTTTTATATGGAGGGTCATTGTTTATGCAACAAATGTTTGGCTTAGAAGCACTTAACATTTATTATATAGCAGGAATCTTTGCATTGGTAGGATCTGCTTATGCGATTTTTGGAGGCTTGCGTGCGGTTGCTGTTTCAGACACTTTTTCAGGTGTACTGTTATTATCTTTAGCGATCTTTGTGGTGTATAAGTCATTGGTAGCAATTGACTTTGATTTTAGTGGTATACCAGCGGAACGGTTATCCTTGATCGGAGGATATGATTCACCTATACCATGGCCTACCTTGTTCACTGGTATGATTTTTATACAAATGTTTTATTGGTCGACTAATCAAACGATTACCCAAAGAGCTATGGCTTCTCCCAGTGTCAAAGAAGCACAGAAAGGTGTGCTTGCTTCAGCCGTTATAAGGTTACTGATTGTACCACCTATCATTGTGCTACCAGGTATCATCTCTTACAAGTTGTACGGAGAGGTAGGCAACAATAAAGCTTTTGGTATGATAGTAGGTGATCTATTACCCGTAGCACTTACGGGAGCATTTGCTGCTGCTATGGCTGCTGCCGTATTAACTTCTTTTAACTCAGTACTCAATGCATCTGCAGCTTTATGGGTGTGTGATGTACATGAAACCTATATTAATAAGAACCCTAATATTCGCCGATTGTCATTTATCGTTACGCTGGTAATGGTTGGTTTGGCATTCGTTATGTTTCCTGTTTTTGTGCATGCTGAGAATCTTATTAATTTGATGCAAGAACTTTGGGGTTTCATGTCGATGCCGATATTAACTGCTTTCATGGTAGGATTATTATGGAAAGGTGTAGATGCTCGTGCTGTTATTATCTCAGTCGTATTGAGCGTCTTATTATATGCCTTCTTTACAAGAGTATGGCCAATGTTGCCAGGTGGAAATTATATACATATGATGGCGATCACACTGCTTTTCGGTGTATTAACTGCGCTCATGATCAATAAGGTAATCTATAAAAAGCAAGCAGTATGGGATGCCCATAATGTATTTGGTAAAAATGCAAGTTTAAAGGTATGATGAAACTTGGGGTTTGTTATTACCCAGAGCACTGGCCATCCACTATGTGGAAAGCTGATGCAGCAGAGATGAAATCACTTGGTTTGTCCTTAGTGCGAATCGGAGAATTTGCGTGGAGTAAGCTAGAGCCTAAAGAAGGAGATTTTGATTTTGATTGGCTAGATCAAGCCATAGAGATATTAGGTAAAGCTGGACTCAAAGTCATACTCGGTACACCTAGTGCGACACCACCAAGATGGGTAGTAGATAAGTTTCCTGATATGCTGGCGTGGGATGAGCATGGGCGACCAAGAGGGTTTGGATCAAGAAGACATTATTGTTTTTCTCACGAGGCTTATAAACAATTTGCCGCTAAGATGGCAGCTAGACTTGCAAAACGTTATGGAAATCATCCTGCGCTATATGCTTGGCAAACGGATAACGAGTATGGATGCCATGATACGATTAGATCCTATAGCCCTCGAGCAAAGAAAGCTTTTCAAGCCTGGTTAACTGATAAATACAAATCTATAAGTGAACTAAATCAGCGTTGGGGTAATGTATTCTGGTCTATGGAATATGATACTTTTGATCAAGTTGGTCTTCCTAACCTAACGGTGACAGAACCGAATCCAAGTCATAAAATGGACTTTTATAGATTCTCATCTGACCAAGTAGTAGCTTGGAATGATGCTCAGCTACAAGCCATAAGAGCCTACTCAGACAAACCCATTTTTCATAACTACATGGGCAGGATCACAGAGTTTGATCACTTTAAGCTCGGTGAAAATATGGAGATTGCTACTTGGGATACCTATCCACTTGGATTTTTAGAAGATCGATCCGATAGGTCTGAATCTTTCAAACATAAGTATCAAGCTACTGGTGATCCAGACTTTCAGGCATTTCATCATGATATCTATAGAGCGGTTGGAAGAGGTAGATGGGGGATTATGGAGCAACAACCGGGGCCTGTTAATTGGGCACCTAATAATCCCGCACCAGCTGCGGGGATGGTCAGAGTCTGGACCATGGAGGCTATGGCACATGGAGCTGAGTTCGTAGCCTACTTTCGTTGGCGTCAGCTACCTTTCGGACAAGAGCAAATGCACACTGCGCTCAAAAGATCAGATAATCGACCTACTGCTGTGCTTGATGAAATCAAATTAGTAAACGAGGATTTAAAAAAATATAAAGAAACACAAAAGTCTAAAACTCAAGTAGGATTAATATTTGACTATGAGAGTCAGTGGGCCTGGGAAGTTCAACCTCAGGGTGAAGAGTTTGATTATTTTAGGCTAGTCTATGACTTCTACTGTGGACTCAGAAAATTGGGTGTCGATGTGGATATCCTTCCTCCAGATAACAAAGTAATAGGTGGTTATGGTTGTGTAGTTGTACCAGGATTATTTTCTCTTGATACTGAACTTATCAAATCTTTATCAACATACTCTGGAGAGTTATTATTAGGTCCAAGAACCCACACAAAAACTGCAGACTTCCATATAAATACGGACACTGTATCTGAAATTATGGGTTTACCTATAAAGCTAGATTACGTAGAGACTATCAGAGGAACTGAGTCAAGGCACTTCGAAGGAATTGGTACTTTTCATAGATGGATAGAGCAGTTACTCGTCAACGGTGAATCTGGATTGCCAATTCTTTACAAAGATAGTAAGACTTACCTCTGCGGTTGGCCCGATGAGTCCACTATGGTTTCCATACTAACCGATTGTTTAATTCGGGCAGGTATTGAAATAAAGCCCCAAAACGATGGTGTTCGCTTAAGGAACGATTTCAGGATAGACTACGGAAAAGCTAGTTTCGAACCTATAGAATAATTAACCCTAGAGGTGTATCACTTCATCATATGCTGCCGCAGATGCTTCCATAATTGCTTCGCTCATAGTAGGGTGAGGATGTACGGTCTTGATCATCTCGTGACCCGTAGTCTCTAGCCTTCTCACAGCTACTATCTCAGCAATCATTTCCGTCACATTACTACCTATCAAATGCGCTCCTAGTAGCTCACCATACTTTGCATCATAGATGATTTTCACAAATCCTTCTGAAGCACCAGATGCTTTAGCCTTTCCTGATGCAGTGAATGGAAATTTTCCAAGTTTGATCTCATAGCCTGCTTCTTTCGCCGCTGCTTCGGTATAGCCGACGCTGGCTACTTCTGGGTGACAGTAAGTACAAGATGGAATATTACCATAATCAAGTGGAGCAGGAGAGTGCCCTGCTATTTTCTCTACACAGATGATTCCCTCAGCAGACGCAACGTGGGCTAGAGCAGCACCAGGTGTCACATCTCCTATGGCGTATATACCACTTATGTTAGTCTGGCTATACTCATCTACTGTGATTAATCCTTTATCAGTTTTGATACCTAACTTTTCTAAGCCTATGTTTTCGATATTAGCATTTACTCCTACTGCTGATAAGACTACATCGCACTCGATTACTTCTTCTTTATCTCCCTTTTTCGCTTTGGTAGTTACTTTGATAGTTTTACCTGATGTATCTACTTTCTCTACTGCAGTAGCAGCAAGGACATTGATACCTTTTTTCTTAAATACTTTATTGAGTTCTCTAGATATGTCTTTATCCTCCCTAGGCAGTAATCCTTGATCTAGGTATTCTACAACCGTTACTTCAGTTCCCATACTGCTATAGAAGTAAGCAAACTCTACACCTATCGCTCCTGCACCTATCACTACCATTCTCTTAGGTAATTTGCCTAAGGTCATTGCTTCTCTATATCCTATTACCTTTTTGCCATCTATATCAACATTAGGTAGTGTCTTAGCTCTACCTCCTGTAGCTATGATGGTATGCTTGGTAGAATATATTTCTTTTTTCCCATTGCTGTCAGTTACTTCTACTCGCCCTTTATCAAATAAAGTACCTGTACCTTCAAGAATCGTAATTTTATTCTTTTTCATTAAGAAATTTACACCCTTACTCATTCCTTCAGCTACACCTCGCGATCGCTTAATTACAGCACTAAAATCAGCTTTAGCTCCTTTGACTGTTATTCCGTAATCTTCTGCATGACTTATATATTCAAATACTTGAGCACTTTTTAGCAATGCCTTAGTAGGTATACATCCCCAGTTAAGACATACTCCTCCTAGAGATTCCTTTTCAACGATTGCAGTCTTGAGTCCTAACTGAGAAGCTCTAATTGCAGCTACATAACCACCTGGGCCACTGCCTATTACGATTAAATCAAAGTTCATAAGTTGTAATTTTAAGTGTGCAAATATAGAACATAAACATATAATGTCACTTCTTGTTCGCTAAGGCCTAGCGATAGACTTGCACTCGTGACAAGCCGTCATGAAAGTCTCTAACTTCAAAAAATATAGCAGGGATTACTGGTTGCCCCTGTTTATTTAGAAAGCCGACCCCTCTATCAAATATTGCTCGTGCTTTATCTCCAACAAAATCCCAACACAAAGGAAAATTAGCACCTGTTATTTTCTTGCCATCTAATGCTAAGTAACCATACGCTTCATTTAATTCATATACCGCAACGGACTCATGAAATTTGTTTAGAGCGTCGTATTCAAAATCAGTTAAATACTCCGCTTTATTATTCATGATAGCATATTTGCCACCTTTGGAGACCATCCATCTATTCTCGTTCATACTAATTACATTATTAATGTCCTTATCAAGATTGTGTAGCACTTGATTCGTAGAACTGAGTAATAACCACTTCTCATTCTTTTTAGCAGCAGCGATTCCATCTTGAAATGCGCTTAGTTTATCATATTCTATCGGTATCAATTTATTTCCTTTTAAAGAAAGGTATCCATACTTTTTTTCTAGTCTTACCTTTATTCTATTATTCTGAGGAGTGTATACTTTATCATATTTGTAGTCAAATAATAATTTACCATTCACATCAAGTAGCGTTTCTTTTCCAAAGTCTTTGACTATTGCATAGCCATCTTTGAAATTATTAACTCTTGTAATATCTTGGTCTAATAGCGTATCTCCTTTGATGTCTATGAAATTAAATCCTTGATTCGTTTTAAGTTTTATTAATCCGTCTTCTAAATCATATGCTTCTATAAATTGAGGGGGGATTACCTCCTTCCCGGATTGATCTATATAGCCGTAGAGTTTATCAAAATTCTGTACACGAGCTATTCCTTCTTTGAACGGGAATACGGATCTATACTTAAAATCAATTTTTTTACTGCCGTCGGTACTTATAAATCCCCATCTACCTTTATAATTAACGCCTGCTAGTCCTTCTGAAAAATCTCTCGTATTATCATATTTACATTCAATAGCTAGCTGACCATTCTTATTAATATATCCCCACTTATACTCACTACTTTCATAATCGGAAAAGTAAATGTCCTCTTCACTCATATCCGTAGTATCAAGTGCTGCGGGTTCTTCTTTACATGCTATGAAAACACTAAGCAAACAGTATGATAATATTATCAATCTTAACTTCTTCATAAGTATCATTAAACGAATTTATAATGAACTTCGTTTAAATAAAATATGCTACAGATATTTCTCATAATTTTATTAAACTTCCTTCAGCCAGATACTAATACCTATGTGGCTACAGATGGTAGTTTTAGTATCCTATCACCAGGAGCTTTCACGGAGAAATACCAAGAACTCACAACAGATATAGGAGATATAGAGGTGTTTACCTTACTTTGTCAAACTGACATTAGTGAGCATCCTAACTTCCTATACCTAATCAATTATTATGATTATCCTCCTGGATTTAAGAGTAGTGAAGAAGAAGAATCAGAAGTAAGTTTTATCAATAATCTATTTAATGAATCTATAGATCAATCAGTTACAAACCTGTCAGGAAATCTGCTTTACAGTACCAAAATAACTCTGCAAGATAATTATGATGGAAGATTAAATCGGATAAGCTATAATGATGGTGCAAGTATTGTGAAATCGAAAATGTTTTTAGTTGAAAATCGTTTTTATTTTATCCAAGTATATACTACCAAAGAGAATAGTTTGAACGAGCCAATGGATGAGTTTCTAGATTCATTTAAAGTTCTGACTACTGAGTAGCTTAAACTATCAACATTACGCATATTTATAGCTATGGTACTTAGAGATAAGTGTTAAATTTAAGGCTTATTAAAGTATCTATAATGAAAATAGCAGTCTTCCCAGGTTCTTTTGATCCTATCACTAAAGGGCATCAAGATATAGTAAAAAGGGCCTTGCCTCTATTTGATAAGATCATAATCGCTGTAGGAACTAACTCTCAGAAGTCTGGACTATTCCCCGTAGATCAGAGAATGAAATGGATCAAAAAAGTATTTAGAGGTAATAGAAAAATCAAAGTAGACACATTTGAAGGTTTAACTGTGCATTACTGTGAAAAGGTAAAAGCTAGATATTTAGTCCGTGGCCTGCGTCAATCTTCAGATTTTGATTACGAGAAAACTATATCGCAGCTAAACAATGCCATGAGTGATAAGATAGAGACAGTCTTTTTAATCAGTCGACCTGAATTCTCACATATTAGTTCTACTATTGTGCGCGAGATCATAAAGGGCGGTGGTAACTATTCTGACTTTGTCCCTAATAATATAAATTTGAAAAAAGTTAAGTAAAGATGTCAAACGCTATATTTTCTGTACCGAAAGCAAAAAACGAAACTGTACTATCTTATGCGCCAGGGAGTCCTGAGAAAGCAGCGCTCAAAGCTGCCATAAAATCTCTTAAATCTAAGAAGCGAGATATTCCTATGATCATAAATGGGAAAGAAATATTCACTAAAAAGAAGGTCGGCATAAACCCTCCTCATGATCACAAGTATAAGTTAGGTACTTTTAATATGGGTACTAAAACTCATGTCAATCAAGCAATCAAAGCGGCCTTGTCTGCTAAGTCTGATTGGGAAAATATGCCATGGCAAGATAGAGCGGCAATATTTTTAAGAGCTGCAGATTTATTAGTCGGTCCTTACAGGGCTAAGATGAATGCTGCAACCATGCTTTGTCAATCAAAGAATGCATATCAAGCAGAAATAGATGCCGTATGTGAATGGGCAGATTTTCTACGATTTAATGTAGAGTATATGACTCAGATCTACAGCCAGCAACCGGAGAGTAGTGCAGATATTTGGAACAGATTAGACTACAGACCTCTAGAAGGGTTTGTGTTTGCGTTGTCTCCATTTAATTTTACTTCTATAGCTGGGAATTTATCATGTGCTCCAGCTTTACTTGGCAATACTACAGTCTGGAAACCTGCTGAATCTCAGATCTACTCTGCGATAGTAATCATGGAGATATTAGCTGAGGCTGGATTACCGCCAGGAGTTATTAATCTGATCTATGTAGATGGCCCATCTGCTGGTGAAGTAATTTTCTCTCATCCAGAATTTGCAGGGTTGCATTTCACAGGTAGTACTGGTGTGTTTAAGAAGCTCTGGAAGACCATAGGAGAGAATATAGATATCTATAAAAGCTATCCTAAAATAGTAGGAGAGACCGGAGGAAAAGATTTTGTCGTAGCACACGAAAGTGCTGATGCTAAGATAGTCGCAACTGCTCTGTCGAGAGGTGCATTTGAGTATCAAGGACAAAAGTGCTCAGCTGCATCAAGAGCGTACGTTCCTAAATCTATGTGGACAGATGTAAAAAAGTATATGAAGCAAGATCTTGCTTCTATGAAGATGGGAAATCCAGAAGATTTTAGAAACTTCATCAATGCTGTTATTGATGAGAAAGCGTATAACAAAATATCAAAATATATCAGTCAAGCTAAAAAAGATAAAACTGCTAAAGTCATTATTGGAGGAAAGTGTAGTAAGTCTAAAGGCTACTTCATCGAGCCAACGGTTATAGAAGTGAGTGATCCTCAATACACGACCATGTGCGAAGAGATCTTTGGGCCTGTACTCACGATCTACGTATATGAAGATAGCAAGTATGAAGAGATCCTTAAACTTACCGATAGCTCATCGCCCTATGCTCTTACAGGAGCTATCTTTGCGAATGAAAAATCAGCTGTGTTAACTGCTCAAAGAATATTGAAGAATGCAGCTGGTAATTTTTATATCAATGACAAACCTACAGGTGCGGTTGTAGGACAGCAACCATTTGGCGGTGGCAGAGCATCAGGAACTAATGATAAGGCAGGGTCTGTACTTAACCTGTATAGGTGGTTGAGTCCTCAGACTATCAAGGAGAACTTTAATCCACCGAGTGATTATCGTTACCCATTTTTAGGGGCTAAGTGATATGATATAATGGATTACCTCTTAGTTAATTTTTGTTAAAGTGTATATGATTGGATAATAGAAAGGTGATTAAGTATCTTTTAGTAGGATACATCATAATTGCAATTCTTAACATCTTCATTGTATGAAATTTTTGCTGTCTACATTGCTGTTGCTATCTACAGGATTTTTAGCCAATGCTCAGAGGACTTTCGATTCTCTATTTATAGAACAAACGTTGGTTGTAAATTTTGGCTCGGATGAGTCTGCAATTGATACTCTTGAGGAAGGTAAACTAAGCGAATTTTTAATTGAATTAGAAAATTTAGATACCTTCAAAATTGATATTCTGGCCCATACAGATAATGTTGGATCAGATGAATACAATAGAAAATTAAGTAAGCAAAGAGCTCAATCCGTAAAAGCATATCTTGTAGATCTTGCTGTCGATTCAAATCTTATTAAGACTAAGTTTTTTGGAGAAAAAAAACCTTTACTCGACAATTTGGATGAAGAAAGTAAAGCTTTTAATCGGAGAGTCGAGCTAAATCTCTACAGCATTAAGAAATTGCAATGGATACACGGACAAGTGCTAAATGATTCTACAAACCTTGCAATCAAAGCAACTGTATTGCTTCATAGTAAAAATCATAAGGACAGCACTGAAACTGATGATGAAGGTAAGTTTCGCTTATCTGCTCCTATCAATGAAGTTGTTGGATTAGACATAATTGGTATAGATCAATTACCTATCACAATGATGCGCAAGCTTACTCCAGAAACAGTTAGAAAGCCAATAGTCATCAAAACAGAGAAAATTGAGTTTGGGAAAAAATTTACGCTTAAGCGGTTACATTTTTATGGTAATCAATCAAGATTATTACCTAAGTCTAAACCAGCTCTAAAATCATTAAAACAGTTTATGACCTATAACAAAGGAACTTGTATAAAAATAGTTGGTCATGTTAATGTTCCAAAAAGCAAAAATGTCCATAAGGAAAGTAAAGAATTCGAATTGTCAATTGCACGCGCAATGACTATTTATGATCACCTTTTAAATGAAGTAAACATTGATTCATCAAGAATGAGTTTTTTAGGGAAGGGTAATTGGGAAATGCTTTATCCTAAAGCCTTTAAAGAAATTGAACAAGCTAAGAATAGAAGAGTAGAAGTAATAATTGAAAATTGTGAAAATACTCGGACAATGCCCAATGATAAATTGTCCGGTAAATATTCTTTTCATTCTTATGAAAATGATAAGAAAGACAAATCAAAAGACAACTAGAAACCAGTATTTTTAACTCTTTAAACCAAGTAACTTTTTAACAAACTCCGTAAGCTCTGCAGTCTTATACTTGGTCTGCTCATATTTCCTAGGATCTTCAGGGAAAGCGTAGCCTTCAGGAGCAATCCTTTCTTGCCATGAATTTACTCTCCATTGTTTATGTTGCTCGTTGTTTTCTTTATCTGGCATCATGGATATATACTGAGCGATCCTAACTTTACCATCGGAGTGATTAGGCTATATGCGATGAGATTGACTACTATCCCATAACATAAGATCTCCCGCTTCTAATTTTACCTTTACAATGACTTCATCATTTTTTCCGCAGGAAAATAATGTTCCGATCAATAAGATAATAGCTAAACCTCTTCTAGGACTCATAGTTAAAAGTTATACGTTACTTACTAAATCTAGATTCAACTAACAAGTGCAACATTTGTTATAAAATAAGTTTTTCTCAGCAGTGCATAGCACGTTAGTCATATCTGTTCGCTTAGGAAACTAATTTGCTTTATTATCTAAGTTATCACTTAAGTCGTTTTTCTTATTGTTTACCCATTCGGTGACTAAATCGTCTAATACATTAAGCGGAACTGGACCATTTTTTAATACAACATCGTGAAACTCTCTAATATCAAAACGTTCACCCAGTGATGTTTTTGCAGCTTTACGTACATCTAATATTTTATTCATTCCTACCTTATAGGCTGTTGCCTGGGAAGGCATTACGATATGGCGTTCCACCATTTTGATAGCGTCACTTTCGGCGTTAGGTGTGTTTGACGTGTAATATTCAATACCTTCTTCGCGAGTCCATTTTTTATTGTGAATACCAGTGTCAACAACAAGGCGACATGCACGCCAAAGTTCCATTGCTAATCGCCCAAAATCTGAATAGGGATCACTATACATTCCCATTTCTTTAGGTAAGAATTCAGTATATAAACCCCATCCTTCACTATACGCCGTATATCTACCCATTTTTCTAAACATAGGTATTCCTTTCAGCTCTTGCGCAATGGCAATCTGCATATGGTGTCCTGGTATTCCCTCATGATAGGCCAGTGCTTCCATTTGGTAGTTAGGCATGGCCATGATATCATACATATTCGCATAGTATGTTCCAGGGCGTGATCCGTCTAAAGCAGGAGCTTGATAAAAGGCTTTACCTGCTGATTTCTCACGAAAAGGCTCGACTGCTTTGACGATCATGTCGGCTTTCGGTTTTGTGATGAATAACTCATCCAATCTACCCTTCATACTATCGATGAGCATCACTGCTCGGTCCATGTATTCCTGTCTTCCTTCTTTAGTATCAGGATAGTAAAATTGTTGGTCGTCTTTCATGAATCCAAAGAATTCTTGAAGCGAACCTCTAAAACCTACCTTGTCTTTAATAGTACTCATTTCTGAATGAATACGCTCCACCTCTGCTAAGCCTAATTCATGAATCTGATCAGCACTCATTGATGTTGTTGTAGTTCTGGACAGTGCATTATTAAAATATGCATTGCCTTTAGGAAACTTCCATGCGCCATGATCTGTCGTAGCTCTTTTTTCTTGATCTTCTAAATATGATATGAGTTGATCATAAGCAGGTTTTACTGATGATAACAATGCTGAATTAGCAT